>JAEIGA010000003.1_pt1 | contig 362595 bp, 316 predicted proteins | sample 9270691 | NCBI WGS metagenome assembly JAEIGA01 (sample SAMN17057246, study PRJNA624740) | gut metagenome | biome: biome; isolation source: fecal sample | host: Bos grunniens | place: China: Xizang | collected 2019 | reverse complement strand
CGGTTGGGACGGAACATACAATGGAGTGCTGATGCCGTCAACAGACTATTGGTACGAGTGTGTAGTCCGTGAGATAGATAAGGTCTACAAGGGACACTTCACATTGATAAGACGATAATCGATAGAGATTATATTATACAAAAAAGGTTGCGAGTAATCGCAACCTTTTTTGTTTCTAGATACAATTTTAAGGAAAGTATAAACGTTTTAGTATTTATGTCAAAAGATCATTTATACGTTCGGGTTTGATTTTGAATCTAAAATGCTAAAAGTGAGGTCTAAATTAGTAAATCCTATTCATACTGCCGTCGTCATAAATCACCATGTCGTTAACTTTGAAAACTCGATCGCCAGTTGTGATAAATGAATCTTTGACGTCTGTTGGTTCTCCATATATGTTGTTTGTTTGGATGTCTAGTATCCATTTGACTTCATTTTTGTCGCCTATTGTATAATTCTCTTTTTTTACTTTCAGCGAATTAGGATTCGGCAAATAGTTTTTGTAGAAACGCATGTATGCATCTCTTCCTTGACTTACCCTTTTGTCTTCACAAGAGGAGAATGTAGCTATTGCACATAATGTAAAAAGTAAAAAATTGACTTTATTCATAAATCTCATATTTCAATGTTTTAAATGCAAAGTTACAAAAAAAACGATATATCTTACGTTTGTCAATTAATTCAAACTTTTGTTCAAAATTATGTATAATTTTTTTATCCTTCCTCTTCTTAAATTTATTATATTTGCACTATGTTTTAGATGAGGAAATTTTAATAAACAATAAAATATAAAGTTATGGCTTTTTTAACTAACGAGAAACTTGTTATCGTAGGTGCTGGTGGTGCTATCGGCTCTAACATGGTTCAGTCTGTACTTATGCTTGGCTTGACTCCAAACATTTGTCTATACGATATTTTCGAGCCTGGTGTTCATGGTGTTGCAGATGAGATGGCTCACTGCGCATTCCCAGGTGCAAACATTTCTTGGACTACTGACGCTGCTAAAGCATTCACTGGTGCTAAGTATATCATCTCTTCTGGTGGAGCTCCACGTAAGGAGGGTATGACTCGTGAGGATTTGTTGAAGGGTAACTGCCAGATCGCTGCTGAGTTTGGCGACAATATCAAGAAGTATTGCCCAGATGTAAAGCATGTTGTTGTTATCTTCAACCCAGCTGACGTTACTGCTCTAACAGCACTTATCCACTCAGGTTTGAAGCCAAATCAGTTGACTTCTCTTGCCGCTCTTGACTCTACTCGTCTTCAGCAGCAGATCGCAATGCAGTGTGGTGTTCAGCAGGATCAGGTTACTGATTGCTACACTTACGGTGGTCACGGTGAGCAGATGGCAGTGTTTGCTTCAAAGGCAAAGGTTGCTGGCAAGCCACTTTCTGAGTACAATATCCCAGCTGATCGTTGGGCTGAGATCAAGCAGGCTACTATCCAGGGTGGTTCTGCAATTATCAAGCTTCGTGGACGTTCTTCATTCCAGAGCCCAGCTTACCAGGCAGTTAAGATGATCGAAGGTGCTATGGGTGGTGCTGAGTTCACTTGGCCTGCAGGTTGCTATGTAAACTGCGACAAGTGTGGTTTCAAGAATGTAATGATGGCTATGCCTTCAAAGATCGACAAGAATGGTGTTAGCTTCACAGCTCCTACTGGTACAGCTGAGGAGATGGCTGATCTTGCTAAGTCTTACGAGCACCTACAGAAGATGCGTGATGAGCTTGTAACTCTTGGTATCATCCCACCAGTATCAGAGTGGAAGACTATGAATCCAAATCTATAATCTAGGTTAGGATTTATTCCATAACATAGGCGGGTTCCTATTTGGAATCCGCTTTTTCTTTATCCATAAATTAAATTTGAATTTCAATTTTGTAGTATGAGAATCCTATTTGTTTTATTTTCTATCTTTCTTTCACAATCTTTGCCCTCGCAGGTTTTAGACCTTTATCCGACTGAAGTGAATAAACTATCATTTCCTGAGGAATTAAAAAAATTATATGAAGAGCGTTATGTGCTTTACATGAAACAGGATAATAAACAGGTACTAACGGAATTAGAACGTAAACGTCTTGACGATCTAATCAATAATGAAAAACTGGTGGAGCAAAAAATGAGTTGGTGGGATGTCTCTGGTATGGGATGCAGTTGGTATTGCTGTGGAAATATTGACACTGTTATTGCGTCAAGTAATCTTAAGAAAAGTGGTAAGATCACATATATAGGAGCTAATGCTGGTGATGATAATTATGAGACAGCTTGGGTCGAGGGTGTTGATGGTTATGGAATAGGTGAGAATGTGACGTTTTATATAAATAGTGGACAAGTTGATGAAATCATTGTTGCTAATGGTTACGTGAAGACACCTAAAGCATACAAAGAGAATTCGAGAGTCAAGACCCTCAAACTATATTACAATGACAAACATATAGCAAATTTACATCTGAAGGATGAACTTTCGGACCAACATTTCAAGTTGTGGAAGGTATTCGGTTCACATGCGTACTACAACGATGAGGGACACTGGATTGGTTATGATGGAAAGCTCGTGCCACAGTGGTCGTTCAAGTTTGAAATTGTAGATGTATATGAAGGGACGAAGTATGACGATACTGTAATAAGTGAGATACATTTTAGTGGACCATGCCACTAGTGAATCTGCTCGTTTGTTTATGGAATGTCCTACGGTGGAAAAATCTATTTGTTGGTAATACTTAAATAAAAAAGAGACGCTGCATGTGCAACGTCTCCGCAAAAAATATTGGATTGAATTTACATTCTTTCTGGAACCTCAATTCCAAGCAATCCCATACCGCTTTTCACCACTTTCGCAACGGATTTTGAAAGAAGTAGACGGAATGCGCGTACATCTTCGTTTTCCTCCTTTAGAATTGAGAAATCGTGGTAGAATGAGTTGAACTGTTTTACCAAGTCGTAGATATAGTTGGCGATCAATGCTGGGCTGAACTCTTTTCCTGCCTGAGCAACGACGTCTGGGTATGAAGCCAACGATTGAATCAACATTCCTTCTGTATCAGAGATCTGCAAGTCTTCATTCAGTTTGTTTGGCAATGTGATGCCCATTTCTGCAGCCTTTCTCAACACAGAGCAGATACGCGCGTGGGTGTACTGGATGAATGGACCAGTGTTTCCGTTGAAGTCGATAGACTCCTTAGGATCAAACATCATGTTCTTGCGTGGATCAACCTTTAGGATGAAATACTTCAATGCACCAAGACCACAGATTCTAGCAACTTCGTCGACTTCAGCCTCTGAGCAATCCTGCAACTTGCCAAGCTCAAGCGACATCTGTTTTGCATCTTCCACCATCTTGTCCATCAAATCATCCGCGTCGACTACTGTTCCTTCACGACTCTTCATCTTACCTTCTGGAAGCTCAACCATACCGTAAGAGAAGTGAACCAAATCTTTTCCCCACTTGAATCCAAGACGGTCGAGTAGGATAGAAAGCACCTGGAAATGGTAGTTCTGCTCGTTTCCTACGACATAGATCATTCGTGAGATGTCATAGTCACGGAAACGCTGCTGAGCTGTGCCGATATCCTGAGTCATATAAACTGATGTGCCGTCTGCGCGGAGAAGAAGCTTTTCATCCAAACCGTCTTTTGTAAGGTCAGCCCACACGGAACCATCCTCACGGCGGTAGAACACACCCTTTTCAAGACCTTCGTTCACCTTGGCTTTTCCGTCAAGGTAAGTCTGAGACTCATAATATATTTTGTCGAAACTTACACCCATACGTTTGTAAGTCTCATCGAATCCGGCGTAAACCCAGTTGTTCATCTTCTCCCAAAGAGCGCGAACCTCTGCGTCGCCATCTTCCCATTTCTTAAGCATTTGTTGAGCCTCTACCATTAGAGGGGCATTCTTCTTGGCATCCTCTTCGCTTTGACCCTGGCTCATAAGTTCCTTCACCTGAGCACGATACTCTTTGTCGAATTTGACGTAGTAGTCGCCGACCAAGTGGTCTCCTTTTTTGCCTGAACTTTCCGGAGTCTCACCGTTGCCGAACAATTTCCAAGCGAGCATCGACTTGCAGATATGGATACCGCGGTCGTTCACGATGTTAGTCTTCACAACTCTCAGACCACATGCTTCAAGAATGCGGCAAAGAGAAGAACCAAGGAGGTTGTTGCGGACGTGTCCAAGGTGAAGCGGTTTGTTCGTGTTTGGCGACGAGTATTCTACCATGTAAAGCGGCGACTCTGGTGTAGGTGTCTTTTTGCCGAAATTGTCGTCAGCAAGGATGTTGTTGAGTGCACTTACCCAGTGGCCTTTTTTGATGACCATGTTGAGGAATCCTTTGACCACGTTGAATTTTTCGACTTCAGAAGCGTTGGCCACAAGGTAGTCGCCGATCTCCTGGGCAGTCTCTTCAGGCTTTTTCTTAGAAGCTTTCAAAAAAGGGAAAACAACTAAAGTTAGGTCACCCTCAAACTCTTTTCTAGTGGCAGACAACTGCACCGATTTATCGTCTGCCTCAATACCATAGAGAGCAGACACTGCAGCCTTAACGACTGCTGATAATTTTTCTTCTATATTCATTTTAAGTGTATCTTCTAAGAAATTTTATGCAAAAGTACGAATTTCAATGTTAAATGTGAAATAAGGAAGGATAAAAATAAGAAAGTCACCCTTGGGGCGGGTGACTTTGCGATTTTTTCATTAAGATAAAGGAAAAATAGGATTAGTAACAGTACAAAAAAATACTTATGAAAAAGTAAGTCTTTACATTTAACTGTTCCCAAAAACAACACTGCAAAGATAATGCCTTTTTTGAATATTTAAACAAAAAACGAGATATTTTTTGTAAATTTATTAAAAATTTTTCATTCCGGATTGACGATAAAAGTTGACTACATTGTATATGTATATACATTAAATCAAGTAAAAAGACGGAATTGTATGTATATTCATAGTTTAAAATGTTAAAAAAAGTTAAAATATTCTGTTTTGATCAATTTTTTTGGTGATTTTGTGTAATAATGGGAAAGTTATGGCATTATATTTGTTAGTTTCTATATGTACACACAAATGAAATAAGGTACATGAAACTCTAAACATGAATAATTTTTGTTTTGACTTGTAAGATTATGTTTGATATGAGAAGAATATTTTTGTTGTTGGTAGCTTTACTTACTTGTGGTTTGGGATATGCCCAAGGACCGGATTATTCACCTGTGTGGGCGGAATCCGGCAATTTGGATTTTATGATGGTAGGTAACACCAATCACAAATTAGTAAACGCAGGTATGAGTCAGCGTCCTGCTGATAGAGAGAGTGAAATTCTAGAAGGAACAATTGAGCCTATTGATAATGTAAAGGGATTATTCAAAACTATTACTGTGCAAAATTCTAACTATAGTGAATTTAGAATTGCAAAACCTAAGGCAGCTACATGTGAAGGTGAATTGTCAATAAAGAAAGCATTCCTATCTTGGGGAGGTCGTTCTAAAAGTGCAACTAAAAATAAAGTGACTTTTGCTATTGCTGAAGGAACAACGCCTCTTGGCGAAAAGACGATAACGGCAGACCAATGTAATGAAGGTGCTCTTAATGGAATAAATGATAAATATATCTATGTGGCATATAAAGATGTTACAGCAGATGTAAATGCAATGTTAGCAAACGCTAATGATAAAGACGGTATCCTAAAAATTTGTGTTGCAAATCTTCAGACAGAGTATGATGAGAGAATTTATGCACCGTCTGGAGTTCAAATTGGAAATTATTCTGGATGGACATTTACTGTTATTTATGAATATACAGGTTTGCCAGAGAGATCTATTTTTTATTATCAGCCTGATAAGGTTAGTGATGTTGTTAATACAGGAAGCTCTTATTCTGCGGATCCGACTTTGTTTAATTTGAAACTTGATATGGCAAATAAGGGGTTTGATTTGGCACAGGGAACAACTTTATCTATTGCTACTTTAGGAAGTGCTTACTTTATTGATCCAGATGCATTAGTTTGTAATAAATCAGGGACAACTGGATTAAATGAGGTGGCAGAATTTGGATCAAAGAATACAACGCTTATAGAAACCTCTAATTCATTTAGAGGCTCAGTTACTTATAATTATCTGTTTGAAGATGATGTAAATATAGAGGCTACATCAAATCGATATTACAGAGGTTATGATTTGCATGCGGTGGCTATTTCTGGAGCTGATGTAACAAAAAAGATTTTAACAGAAGATCACTCATCATTTAATATTGCAATTACAAGAACGGAAGACCCTCATCATACTACGGATATTCTTTTGATGTTCGGAGAACCTAATATGCCTGAAGTTGTTTTAAAAGACGAGGCAACACCGGATGTGAAGCCAGGTGAGACGTTTAAGTATAGTTTGACGGTAGGCCTTAATCAGAATTCTGAGATTTTCAGAAATTTTGAACTTTGTGTCCCATTCTCAGATTATGTGGATTATTTTGAGGATATAAGTATCACGTTTGCCAAGGACAAAGGAGGTAGGAACGATTGGGAACCTAAGCCTTATCCTTCGAACGGATTGGTTTATTTAAATACGAACGGTTTGACAGACAATCCTATTGGAAATGAAACAAACAGATGGTCGAACTGGAAATCAACTAAAGGATCCACTTTCTTGAATGCCCTTAACCATGCTATGCGAGATGCTGACACTCTAAACTATCAACGTTTTTTGAGTGATCCTACAAGCATAAAGCAGCGTGTCCTAAAATTCAAAATGGACAGTATCATTAATGTGAGCGATGTGCAAAGTAATGAAGCTATCGTGATTACGTTTACAATGAAGGCAAAACAGGCAGGTAACTGGGCATATGAAAAAAACTCGTTGAAGGGTGCTCAATCAACTTTTGTGCCTCAGTCTGAATTGTCTTTCACTACTCCGACAGATAGATCTTCTGTACTTGAAAGTATGGATAAGAATGATCCTTTTGACTGGAGAACTTACATGTGTGATCAACGTGGTCGTGGTGCTGGTGGCGGAGGCGGCGGAGGCGGCGGAGGCGGCTGTGGAGAAACAAGTGCTTATGGAAAGAAAACAGCTTCTCCTAAGGGTGTATATGTCAAAGACCCTAAACATGTGGAGGTTACAGTAGAGGCTCAAGCTAATTGTCCGGATGTATCTTATCCAGATAGCATTGTTTTCAGTTTTTGTGGAAATGGTGTTAATGTGAATACTGGAGAAATTGCTTTCTTGTTGAAAAACAAATATCGTTACAATCTAGACAGTTTAAGACTTCGTGATTCTCTTACTTGGATAGATGTAAAGCAGGATTCCATATACATGTTGGCAAGACGTCATGGTGTTAATAGATCTCAGGTGGAGGGATTGATTAATTTTAACGATGTCGTGGCTTCTGTCGATACTATCAAGGATCTTGGCGGATGTGCTGATCCTAGTAATTTGGATGCTTTTGGTGATAGTATTGAGAATGTGTTACACACTCCGGTGGATTTGTCTAATGTCTACTTGCTTTTTAATGAAGAGTCATTGACTACTGTATATAAGCCAACGGATCAAACGTCAACAATGATATCTTTGTTGGAAGATAAAGTATATAATTTCAATAAAAAAGGAAAGTATTATATTAGGTTCTATTCTCCTTGGAATGATGGAGATTGTTCTAAGACGGTTCCTTTGGTTATTGAAGATTTTACGCCAGATGTTCCGAAAGTATTTTATTCTGGTACGGAAATAAAGCAAGATACAACAATCTATATATGTAAAGAGGCGGATATTGAGAACATAAAGATTGAAAAATCGAAACGAGTTTACGATATCCATCGTGCGATTACTGGAGATCTTACTAAGGCAGATTCTGCAATCAATGTGAATGCAGATAAAGTATTCAGTTGGAATCTTAATAAGGAGATAGATACGGATAAATCTGGAGACTATGAGATTTCGTTGTGGTTTAAGGACCTCGATTGTTCAAGTGATACATTTAAATTCAAAATAAATGTGACAAAAGTTGCTATCACGGAGCATCCGAATATGGTCATTAAGGATATAACAACTTGTTGTGTGCCTGATGCTAACAGTAACAAACAGATAGAACTTTCTATAGATGATACGTATGATCATAGTAATTTTGATCCTGTCTGGTATCTTGAAGATCAAATTGATTCTTCCCGTACGATCATTGATTCAAAAGTGGATAAGATTTTAGTTCCGATTGATTCAGCAGGCAGATTCATTTACTCTGTAGCATATAAGAGTGGTGAGTGTATCAGTGATTTGCGTGACTCTGCTTACGTTGACGTTTTGCCACTTCCTGATACTCTTGTGTCGGATACATTGTATGTTTGTGCTGGCTATGAAATAAAGGAATCAGATGTGACGGATTGGTTAAATCCTAAAATTGTTGATCCTAAGAATGATACGATCAAGTATTATAAAGAGGTTACGGATGCTGAGGATGATTTTATTTCACTTGCTGACTTGCTTATGGAGTTGAGCACTGATTGCAGCAATTCTTCTAGTGATGTGAAGAAGAATTATTTCTATGTCCGTGTCAAGAACAGTTGCTATAGTGCACCTTCAGAAATGGCTGTTTTTGCAAGATGCTATAATACGGATGCTCCTAAGTTTGCGGAAGGGGTTGATTCTGTTTTGTATTGTATTGGCGACGTCGTTGCATCTGATCTTAATGTTTTTGTCGACGCTGGTGAAAAATCGACATATTCGGATGGTTACCGTTGGCAGTGGATTAAAAGTAATGTTACTACTTTGCCTGAGTTTGATAATAAGACAGATTGGTATTCTAGCGTCGAAGCTACTTATAGTTCTTCTTTGAATGCGAATACCAAAGATCGAGAGCTCTGGTCTGTCGTTCGTATAGATTCCAACAACTGTGTCAGCAAGGCTGATACTTTTGAGGTTATTGTTGATGAGAACATCACTACTTTCCCATTCGTCGGTGATACAACGAAGACGATTGTGAAGAATAATGAGCCTTTGACTATCAAAACTTGTCAGGATGTTCCTTTCTATGAGTCGGCAGATATCCCTACCAAACCAACTTCTGAGGATTATAAAATAGAATGGTTTGAAATGACAGATAAGGAAATTGGAGCAAGGGATAGTGTCTTCTTGGATAAGGTGTTCGGTCAGTATACTGTCGCTGGAATGCGTAAGTATAAAGTGCGTCAGAGTACAAAACTTGGATGTAAGGGTCAGTGGTTGGAAGTGAACTTGCTGGTTAATGAGAAGGTGACTGACGCTCCTGAGTTCGACAGAGTCTATCTTTGTTATGGTGCCAAAGAAGTGGAAGTTGTCAACAAGAATACTCCGACTGATGCCTCAAACTTGACTTTGGCTTACTACTCCTTCAAGGATACTTTAAGGGCGTTTCCGAAGACCAGTGCCTCTATTAAGAGTGACTCAATTGGAGAGTTTGTGAATGATCATAGCCTTTACACTGCCGTTTATATTAATCAGACAACTGAATGTCAAGGACCAATGGTCAATGTGGAGGCAATTGTAAGTGATCTTCCTCATCTTCCATTGTTGGATAGGGATACAGTCAGCTTGTGTATAGGTGCGGAAAAATATGATTTGGTTTCTGCGACTGGTGCAGCTGTCAATACTATCGACAATAATACTCGTTTGTATTGGACTGCCACTAATGGAGCTACAGTTGATGAAAATGGATTGGCAACAATCACGTCGGCTAAGAAAAATATTAAATATTCAGTCAAGCAGAAAAATGAGTTGACAGGTTGTGTCGGCAAGGATACAACAGTGGTCGTGAATATCGACAAGACATTCTCATTCAAGCGTCAGAAGGATACTGTAAGATGTTATGGAGAGTCATTTGATTTGTTGAAGGCAATCACTGACAGCTTGCGAATCAAGAATGATATAATCGACGCGGATGTATCATTCAAAGTTTATAAGTTGACGGGAAACACTCCGTCTCCTTCTGCAATCTCTGATGCCAATCTTTCTGCAATTAAGTCGGATGCGGGTCGTCATGAAGACCAGTTGAAGAGATTCTTGGTTCGTTATGAGGATGCTGTAGGAGGATGTACAGAAAATGATACTGTGGCATTGTTGTTCAAGGGATTGCCTACGATCAAGCAACTTCCAAATATCGACACTTGTTTCGCACAGCCATTCAGTTTGCCTGCACTCGACAATGATTATGAGTATCAGTGGTATCGAAACGATAAAACAACTAAGATCACAGAGAAGAAGGTGGCTCTTGAAGCGACTGAGACTCTTTACCTTGTCGCAGTCGATAAACAGGAGTGTGCTGATACATCTTCTATTGTGGTGACGGTGCACAAGAATCCTATTGAGTCGTTGGTGAATGACACTACAGTCTTCTGCCAGAACACTGGAGAGAAAATAATCGACATCAAGGCTCAGAGCTCGGATGAGAACGACGCTTCCAAGTTGAACACTATCATCTACGATGCTGCTGGAAATGAAGTGTCTCGCTCTATCAACACAGATACAGTTGTTGTGACTGGAAAATACAAGGTTTTGGATTATGTTGTCGTGCAGGAGAATATGGTCACTCACTGTACGTCGAAAACTGATTTCCATATTGAGGTGAGAAAGGCATTCTCTTTGAATGCTGAGGATTGCAAGGCGGTTTGTGAGCCAGAGGAGGTTGATTTCGCTAAACATGTCCAATTATATTTGAGTAAAAACGAATCGTCAATCGGTATTATTGACTTAGCAAAACTTAATATTGATTATGCTCGTATAGATGGAAACAGCTCTGTCGCTTTGGATGCGGCCGCAGCGTCTGCTTTAACTCATATCGCTGGACGTGACACTGTGAACTATACATATAAGATCAGTGATGCTGATAATGTGTGTGTGGCTTCTGATACAGTCGCTGTCACAATCAATTTCAAACCTACTACTCCGGAAATCGTGGATTCACAGGACACTGCTTTCTTGTGTTCAGACAATGCGGATCTTAAACTTTCCGCCGTCGACACAAATAAGGATAAGACAAACACAGCGGTATTCTGGGGTGAGTATAAGAATGGAGTGCAGGGCAATGATTATTCTGTTGTCGCATCTGCGTCTCATGTGGCTTATACGGCATTCTCGAAGAATCTAAAGAGCGGATGTGTGAGTGAGTACGACACTACTTTCGCCGTGGTCGCAACTCCTGTCAAGGTGGATGTTATAGAGGATTCTGTTTCAAAGAAATGTGCGGGCGAGAAGATAAATGTATATGATGTGCTTGTCAACTCGTTCCATTTCGACGCTTCCATCTCTCGCTCGTTTATCAAATATGAGGCGACGCAGAATGGTGTGCCAGCTTCGAAGTCAGAATTGTCGTCTGTCAGCAGAACTGTGCAGGATACGATAAAGTTTGATATGACTGCGACTGATACTTTGACTGGATGTTCGGCTTCAAATTCAGTGACTGTGATTTTCCACAATCGTCCACAGAATAAGATTGTCGCTCCGTCGATCGCATGTGTCGGCAATCCGTTTGAAGCAACGACAGTGGGAGAAGATAGAAAGGCTGCATATTCTTGGCAGACTAAGGATGGTGTCGAACTTTCGTCTATCGGTTCAGTCAAGATCAATTCTTTGGCTCACGACACAACTTTGCTGTTGGTCACTAAAATAGATGGAACAGGTTGTCTCGACACTCTTGAGCATAAAGTCAAAGTGTATGTCACTCCTGATAGATTGGAGGCTCAGGATCCGTTCCGATTCTGTCAGACTGATGCTGATGTTAAGGTGGAGATCGAACGTGACGCTGCGGATGTCGCCGCTTACAAACTGGAGTGGACTTCTGATGTAGACAGCATAGTAGTCGACAAATTTGTCGCTTCTGCCAAGAAAGACACCGCTTATAAGTTGACGGTGAAGCAGCTGAATATTACTGCTGACACAGTTTGTAAGTCGGATCCAATAGTTGTCGACGTGGAGATTACCAAACAGATTTCAATTGCTCTTGCCGACACTGCGATCTGTATGCCTCTCGACTTTGATTTGGCAAAGTATGCTCAGACAAAGAAGAATGTTTCGGATGAGGGATTCCTGCCTGAGTTGACATCCGTAAGATTGTACGACGGTGGTGTGACAAAATCTGTTGGCGATTCAACTTCTATCACAACTCCTGGACTTTATGAAATCGGATACACAGATAAATATGGATGTCCTGTCTTGACAAATGTGAAATTGGCATTCATCAACAAACCAACAATTCCAGTGCTCGACACTGACAGCTCATTCAACCTATGTCTGAACAACGATACTGTTGTGACTCCTGTGGTTGTGGCTGGAGATTATGAGTTTGTATGGAGAAACGTGGGTGCTGACAAATCTTTCACCGCTGAATCGTTGAAAATAGACGCTTCCAAACCGGTGGATGATGTTGTATATAAGGTTGTGAGACGAGACACAATATATGGTTGTGAGAGTGATCCGCAGTCGTTGACATATAGTGTGAAAGCTCCTTTCGCATTTGATTCTGTTCCAAATGTTGATATCTGTGAATATGAGACTGTCAATTTGGATTCGTTGGCTAAGAAGCATCTTCGTCCGCTTGACAATTTGGTGATAGATATCCACCGTGGCGGATACAACAGTAATATATCATCATTCAATGTGGAGGCAGTTGCTATTGAAGGTGTTTACACAATAGACGTCGTCGATACAGTTTCGACTTGTGTGGCAAGCAGAAATATGACTGTCAATACACATAAGAAGCCTGCGATTACGGTGTCGGGCAACAAACCTATTTGTGAGGGCAACGATTTGTTGCTGACTGCAGATGGAGCCGACTATTTCTACTGGAATTCGGTGGCAACTCCGTCGGCTACATACAAGGTGGTGAGCACGGATGACAATGATATCACTGTATCATTGCTCGCTCGTTCGGTGGTGGCTGAGAACAACAAGACTTGTGAGATGGATTCTTCTTTTGTGGTGAAGGTCCACACGACTCCTGCCTCACTTGCTGCTCAGGATCCGTTCCGTTTCTGTCAGACTGATGATGATGTGAATATCGAATTGGTGCGTGATGCTGCCGACGCTGCAGCATATAAACTTGAGTGGACATCTGCAGCGGACAGTGTAGTGGCTGACAAATTCGTCGCATCTGCAAGAAAAGACACTGCATACGAGTTGACGGTCCGTCAATTGAATATCAACGCTGATACAGTTTGTAAGTCAGACCCTATCAAGGTCAGCGTGGAGATTACCAAGCTTATTGAGATTGCTCTTGCTGACACCGCAATATGTATTCCGCTTGAGTTCGACCTTGCTCAGTACGCTCAGACAAAAAAGAAAGTTTCCGACGAAGGTTTCTTGCCTCAGCTTACATCTGTAAAACTATACGAGGGTGGAGTAGAGAAGAATGTGGCAGATTCTACGAAGGTGACTGTGGCAGGAAACTATAGGTTGACATATACCGACAGGTTCAACTGTCCGATCGCAGCGTCGACAAATTTGAAATTCATCAAAAAGCCTGATACTCCAATTCTTGATGTTGATCCTTCATTCAACCTATGTGTCGGAGTCGAGACTACTGTGCATGCGGATGTCGTGGCTGGCGATTACAAGACATCATGGACTATGGTTGGAAATGGCAATGAGTCGTTTGGCGACACACTTGCTTTGGATGTGGCAAAACCAATCACAGACGGATATGACGTTGTAAGAATCGACACTGTTTATGGATGTATGAGTGAAAAGACTCATTTCGATTACAATGTGATTGAGCCATTCAGAATTGCTGAAAACAGAAATCTTGATATCTGTGAGTATGAGACTATCGACCTTGACTCTGTTTCGAGAGCAATGTATCCGGATCCGGATTTGAAACTTGAGATCGTCCCTACAATGACTCTTGACGCTACAATGCCATTCGACGCGTCGAAGGCTTCCGCTGAAGGTGTCTACCTTTTGAATGCAGAGCATATCGTCTCTTCTTGTAAGACTCAGTCGGAAATCAGAGTCAATAATTATAAGAAACCTGTGATCACGGTTGCAGGAAACAAACCGATCTGTGAGGGAGACACATTGTTGCTTAAGGTGAGTGGCGGTGATTTCTACTATTGGAATAATTCAACTGTAAGTGTCGATTCTGCGTTTGTTCCAGGCGTGGAAGACGGTGAGACAACCGTCAGCCTGAGTGTTAGCAAACTTGTGGGTGATGCCGGCAAGACATGTAAGGCGGACAGCGTTGTGACTGTGGTTGTGGAGAAGGTTCCTGATCTTGTGGCATCTAAACTTGATACCGCTTATTGTCAGGAGGGCAAGACAAGTGCTCTATATCTTGAACCAACTGACGCTTCTGCGAAAGTCGTTTGGTATTCTCCAGAAGACAATTATCAGACAGCACGTCCGAATGCATCTTTCGCACCGTCTGCAGCTGATGCAGGAGAGTTTACTTTCAAATTCAAACAGGTGCTCGGAAACTGTAGCACTAAGCTTCAGAATTATGTCGTGACTATTGAGGACAAAATCACTGATATCCCAGTGGTGAACGATACTTCTTATTGTGTCGGTGAGACTCCGGTAGAGTTGATCGCTAAGTGGAAGGATTTCGCATGCGATATCAAGTGGACGGATAAAAACCAGAATGATGTTGATCTGCTTCCGTCGACAGCAGTTGCCGGACAGACACAATATTGTGCTCGTCTGACACGTGGCGCTTGTGTCGGTCAGCCAGTATGTATGACTGTATATGTGAAAGACAGATTCAATACTATAGCTGATATTCGTGATACATTCAGATTCTGCGCAGGAACAGGTGTTCATCGTCTAGAACCGAACACTACTATTCCTGGTGTACGTTTGAACTGGTATAGCATACGTGATGTGAAACGTGCGGACTTCGCGGAGTTTGATGCTGATGGCAATCAGAACAGCGACACATATTATGTCACTCAGTCGGAGATCGATGGATGTGAGAGCGACAGCGTGAAGGTTGAGGTGGTGAAAGTGCCAGCTGTCTTGGAGCGAGACTTTATGGTCGACACTTGTAAGGGAGTTAAACTTACTGCTGCTGATGTGATGGCAGAAAATAAGGTCGATTATGAGTTGACTTCGTTGGCGAAGGTGGCTGCTGGTGGTCAGGACAGCATCATCCCACTTGGTGGAAATATCGGTTTCAATGGAACTTATAATCTGACAGTCCAGAGCGAGTATGGATGTGTCGGAGTCGAGAAGATTCACGTCAACATGATCGAGCCTGAGCATTTGACTTGGCCTACAGACGGATTCACATCTTGTCCGGGCGACACTGTGACAATCAGCGCGGGCTCTTCCAACTCATGGTTTAAGGTGTTGGATTCCGACAGCACAGAGTTGGCTTATCTATATGGTGTGAATGAGAATTATTCGTTTGTTGCAGACGAATACAAGCAGTTTGACATCATCGCGATGGTCAAGGGTCATGAGTCGTGCACTGCTAAGAAAACATTGAGCTATTATGTCCACACTCCGGAGAAACCAGTTGTGTTTGGTAAACCTGGAGTCTGCAAGGGTGATGAGTTGAAATTGAGCGTCGGAAATATCGAGAAAGATTTCAGTTGGGATTACGACGGTGAGATTTTGAGCACAACTGATGAATTCAAATATGTTCCGGAGAAGAGCGGATATCTCCGTGTCAGCGGAAAAGACAAGAACGGATGTGTGGTGAGCGACACGATAGCCATCAAGGTTGTCGACATATTGACTCCGAAGATTGTGTTGCATCCAAGAATCTCGTCGACAGAATACCATATCAACAGAGATACTACCGAGGTTGATTTCGAGGCAAGACTCAATACCGTCGACGACGGAATGTTCACATATTCATGGGATTTTGGCGACGGTTCTGCTCCTGGAATGTCGCAGATGGAAAACCATGTCTACTCAGACACTGTGGTTAAGTTGTCACGTCTTGTAAATGTCGGATTGACTGTGACACATGAGTTTGGTTGTGTCGGAACAGCATACTCGACACTTTACATTGATCCGTCGATCTATGTTCCAAACACATTCGTCGTGGATACCGATTATGAGTTTATGAAGGATTACGATCTTGAAATCTTCGACCGTATTGGCAATCTTATCCATAAAGGAAACGGATGGGATGGAACTTACGACAAGAATGGAGATGTTGTTTTCCACGACACTTATTTCTATTCGTTGACTTATTATGTTGGAGGAGAAGAGCAGCATAAGACTGGATATATAACAGTGGTAAGATGATGAAGAAGATAGCGATATATATAGTGATGATTATGAATCTTGTGTTGGCGCAAATTGCGTCGGCACAAGAAGACGTGTTGTTTACCAATCGCCAGTTGAGAATGGCGTATACCAATCCGGCGTATATTCCAGAGATTCTTGAGGCTACGATCACATTAGGAGGAAGGACACAGTGGCGTAATATAGAAGGCTCTCCAAACACTTTCTTTGCTAGCGCACGTTATTTTTTCATTGGTGCTCATTCTCAGGTGGCGCTTACTATGCTTGGCGACAAGATCGGCTACACCAAGACGACGATGCCGAAACTGACGTATGCCTTCATGGTGCCGTTTAATGAAGACTGCTATCTGAATCTAGGAGTCGGAGCTGGCTTTGTGTCACGTCGCTACGATTTCGATATGATGAACACGATGGGAGTGAATTCAGAGAATGTGGCGATCGACAAGTTGGACAACTACACGTCGCCAGACGCTGAGGCTGGTTTTGAGCTTTTGCTGCAGAATTTTGAGTTAGGAGCATCAGTCAACCATTTGATATCGACGGGAGAGGAGAATCAGAGGATGCGTAAGTTGTGGTCAGGTTATTTCAACGTCCTGATGCAGTCGAAAGAGTGGTGGAGATTAATCCCGTCTTACTCCTACTACAGATATGAAGATAGAAACAAGCATCAATTGAGTGTCTGCTTCCAGTATCTGTTTGATTTTGAATTTCATCCAAAGGATCTATTTTACGTCGGCATGGCATATAGGTTCAACTATGAAGGATCCGTGTTGTTCGGAATCAACATGTTCTCATTCCTATCAGTGTTTTATTCCTACGACTATTTCTTCGGCTCATTGCGACACGACAACCGAGGCACACACGAGCTCGGCATAGAAATCAAGATACCGCAGAAATTCAAAGGCTGTTTCGCCAACTATGGCAAGAGCCACAAATACACGAGATATACGAGAATCAAGTAGGGGAAAGACAAATTAAACATCATAAAGTAAAATAAATACGAAGTATTGGTATGAATGTTCCAAAAATACTTGAATACAGGTCTTTTGATTTTTATGATACAGATTCGTATATCGAATTGTGTCATAATTTGGCATATGAAAAGTTAGAAGAAAAATATCCTCAGTATAAAGTTGATTCATGTGATTGTTTTGGCTTATATATCATAGATGGCTCTTCCAATACCATTGTACAATATTCAACTGGTCGATTGGGTAAAATGGGGCCATTAGCAATGAGAAATGAATTGACAAAAGAAGTAACGATTTTATTAAGTCGTTAAAAGATGATGTAGAAGAATGATTTTGTTGAATTGTATAGATGTGGATTCAAAAGATTTTTTCTTATATGAGAATTAACATATATAGAAAAAACCATGCTTGTATGTAGTGAATTTTGATATTAGGCAAAAGCATTTCAATTGATTTTAATCCATTTATTGTTTTTTTAGGACTCTTTTTACTTTTTTTACATATATTTGCAGTGTGGAAAAATGATTTTTTCCGCCCAAAATAACATAAGCGTTTACATTCGCTTGTTTAGGTCATTGGAAACTACCACTTTTCAGATCAGAACCGAAACAAATGAAAGTAGGCGCCACGAGGTGTTTATGTACACACTTCGGAGTGTGCCATGGGGTTACCCCTGTAGCACACTTCCGATTTGTTTGACATATAACCATGACGTGGTTGTCCGAATATCTCATTAGGTTCTGAAGGCTGTGGTAGGCCACCAATGACGATGAGTAGAATAGGACTTCCACGTTTTTGTTTTATATGTTTATTTTTTTGCCATTGGAAGTCTGGCATCGTACTAGAACAGATGGCTATTGCCGTAGAAATAAAAAATAAAAGGGTTCAGAACATTATTGAGGAATTGATGGATCAATACCTAGATAATGATCCTTATATACGTCCTTGGATTATTGGATTTAGTGGAGGAAAAGACTCTACTGTTTTGCTTACACTTGTGTGGATTGCGATTTCTAGATTGAAATCTCAAGGTAAAAAATTGAACAGACAAGTATATGTCGTATGTAACGACACTATGGTTGAAAATCCTGTTATTGAAGAATATGTCAGTAATGTTCTTTGTTATATTCAGAAAGCAGCAAAACAACAACAACTTCCTATTATCGTAAGAACAACAACGCCTCCTATTGAAGATACATTTTGGTCTTGTCTTATAGGAAAAGGTTATCCTGCTCCTAATACAGCATTTCGTTTTTGTACAGAAAAGATGAAAATAAAACCGACATCTGCTTTTATTACGAATCAGGTTTCTGCAGATGGAGAGGCAATTGTTTTGATAGGAACGCGTAAAGGAGAAAGTCAAAAACGAGCTATGAGTATAAAAAAGCATGATATAAAAGGACATAGACTTTCAAAACATCCTTTAAATGCAAATACTTTTACTTATGCTCCAATAAAAGATTTGATGTTAGAAGAAGTTTGGTGGATAATAACTTGTATTCCATCTCCTTGGGGATTTGACAACAATATTCTTTTTAAAATATATGCAGATGCTTCTGCTGATGATTATGAATGTCCTACAATTGTAACAGATGATTCTCATAAATCTTGTGGTCAAAGTCGTTTTGGTTGTTGGGTATGCACAGTTGTGAAAGAAGATAAATCCATGTCTGCACTTATAAAAAATGGAGTAGAGTGGATGAAACCTTTATTGGATTTTAGAAACAGACTAGTAGAAAATAGAAATGTTTCGGAATTTAGAAATAAAACACGTAGAAATGGACAATTGGCGGTGGATGAAAATGGTCATAATCAGGGAAATTATACTATGGATTATCGAATCCAGTTACTACGTGAATTGTTGGAAGTTCAAAAGCAAACACAGGATTATAGATCGAGTATTGATTTGATAACGAGTCAAGAACTTATTGCTATACAGGTCATGTGGTATAGAGACGGTAATTTTAAGACTACTGTAAATGATATATATAATGAGGTATATGGTTATGATTTACCTAATGATGGAATAATGTTACAAGAACGTCTTATGCTTGAAAAAGCATGTAATACGCCAGATCATTATCGCTTAATTCAAGAGCTATTGGCATTACAGAAGAATAAAACTCTTTTGATGAGAAAATTTGGATTGCAAAATGATTTGGAATCACGTCTAGATTCTTTTATAAAGGAAAAAAATGAGAATTAAAAGTGTGACTCTTACAAACTATCGCCTTTATAAAGGGGAAAATAAAATTCTTTTTGACAATGATAGCGAAAAGAATATTTTTCTGGTTTCAGGTGAAAACGGTTTTGGAAAAACAACATTTCTTCATGGTTTGTTGTGGTGCCTTTATGGACGTTTGATGGTGGAGATTGACGATACTATTAAAAAGGATATTAATAATCGTGGTGGGTATGCTAGTATGCTTGTTACGAATCTTAATAATCAAGTTCGTCAGTGTTTAGAATCTTTAGATATGAATATCTTTTATAAGATAAAGAAAGCAGGATATGCTATTGAATCTGAGTATGTTAGGACAATGGCTAATTATTCTGTGTCTATAGATTTTACTGATGTTTTTATTCCATCTGTACCTTGTCAATCATTGATTGTGACAAGATCATATGACATAATTACTGAGAAAGAATCTGTTGAAATAATTATTGATGGGTCAGTGAACGAACTTACTTTAGAAATTGGTAATGACGTTTTCATTAACGATTTTATTTTAAACAAAGATATTGCTCGTTTCTTCTTTTTTGATTCTGAAAGAATAGTAGAGTTGGCAGAAACAAATTCTATGGAGGAAAAGCGTCGTTTATGTTCCGCATATAACGAAGTCCTTGGGGTAAAAAAATATGAGGATTTAAAAAAGAACCTTGAAAATGTCCGTTTACGATTTAGACGAAAGTCTGACGATATTGTTAACAGGGATAAATTAAATGCTCTTATTGAGAGGAAAGAGTTTTTAGAATTAAAGATTTCATCTTTTGATTCAGAAATGCAACAACTTGAAAGTGAATGTTCTTCTTTAAAATTTAACAATGATGAGTTGCAGGTTCAGATGCTTCGTGAAGGTAATGGCACTACTCTTGAAGAGATAAAAAGGCTGGAATCAGTTATTTTAACTACTAAGCAAAAGGATGAAGAATACAAGACTAAGTTGAAGTCTTTTCTTGAATATGCACCTTTTGCAATTTCAGGTAAATTATTTGCACAAACCAAACAACAACTTGAAAAAGATTTTAAACTGTCAGAATCTGTTTTAAATATTAAAAACCAAAATACATTGATATCAAACATAGCTAGTGATTTGACATCTGCATTTGCTTCCATAAAAATGGAAGAGGGTGTGAGTGATAGACTTAAATTTAAATTAGAAGATGTTTTGTCAAAGTATAAAGGTGGTATTGAATTAGTAGATTCACCTTTGATTGATATCTCAGCTGATGTTTTAAGGGAGTTTATGTCTGTATATTCAAATGTAACTTCTACTTATAAGATTGAGTTTGAGCATTTAGCAGATAGTTACAAAAAAAACAAACAAACTTTGGATAGAACGAGTAGGAAAATGTCTAATATCCAAAGTAAGGAAAGTGATGCACTAATTCAGAATATTCGTAGAAAAAAGAATGAGGTTGAGGGAAAAATATCTGATATAGAGACTCAAATTAGATTATTACATGAAAAAAAAGGAGAGATAAATAGGGATCTAAATAATATAAAAAAACAGATATCTGAACTTAGTAAGAGAGTGTGTCTTGATGATAACGATACAAAGAAGGATATTTTAGCAGAAGAATTGATTTCCGAATTGGATACGTTTTTAAATTCTCTTAAGGAGGAAAAAAAATACTCTCTTGAAAATAGAATCCGTACTACAATGAATCTTTTGATGCATAAGAATGATTTTGTGGGGAGAGTTGAAGTAGTACTTCTAAATGATGGTATTGATATTAGATTGTATTCAAAAGATGATTCGTTGATTCGAAAGGAGTCTTTGTCTAAAGGAGAGCAGCAATTGTATGCAACATCTCTTCTTAAGGCTCTTGTTGACGAGTCTGGAATTCAATTTCCAGTTTTTATTGATAGCCCATTACAGAAATTTGACAAAAGCCATTCAAGTAAAATTATTTCTGAATTCTATCCGTCAATTTCAAAGCAAGTTGTTTTGTTTCCTCTTATTCATAAAGAATTGTCTAGAGAAGAAATTGAAATTATGAAACCATTGGTAAATGCGGTTTATCTAATTCGAAATGACAATAATCATTCTTTTTTCGAACGTACAGACGTGAATAAATTAATGATATAAGATAATGTTTACTCATATAAAGACTAGTAGTAAAAATAAGGAAACTGTGGTTTATTTAACGAGAAAATTTATGCTTGGTGCTGAAAACATTATAGCAAGATTAGCTATTGCATATTCTATTCAGTGTGGGGTTAAGTTTTCTCCTTTTGATGTGAAGGATTCTGGAGGAAAGGAATATAGTAAGAGTGTATTATTTGGTAGTTACTATAACATATATTTGGCAATGATTTGTACTTTATACCAGATTCCTGATAACGACAAAGATATTCCAAGATATTTCAAACTTCATTTGGATGATGGCTTGGAGCGAATGGCTGCTGATATAAAAGACAATCCGAACCTTGTAGGGTTTGATTACTTGTTTGATAGAATTCATTTCGGTTTAGAAGAAATGACAAAATAAAAGAATATGCTTACAGATGTTATTTTTAAGAACCAATACACTACAGGTTATGATGAACCTAAGGTGTTTTTTACAGAAGCCCTTATCGAAAGTAAAACTTTTGATTTAGGGTTAGGTTTCTTTTCGTCTAGTGGCATCTGTTCACTTGCTTATGGATTTGCAATTTTTATAGCTCGAGGAGGAAAAATGCGTGTGATCATGAATCATATATTGAGTGAACAGGATAAAATTGCAATAGAAAATGGCAAACAAAAAGTCATTGATGATTTTGAAAACACGATAATATGTGACATACAAAAACTATCTAAAACATTAAGTAAAGCTGACACTCAATTTTTTAGATGTTTATCATATCTGATATCTATTGAAAGAATTGAATTTGTAGCAACTATTTCGGCAAAAGGTGGTTTAGGACACGATAAATATGGCATATTTACTGATGCAAAAGGCAATAAAGTTGCATTTATTGGATCTGCTAATTTTTCTAAGACAGCAATGGAATTGAATGGAGAAACCATTACTGTATTTCAATCTCCAATTGATGATCAAAGAATCTATGAGTATCAAAAAATTTTTAATGAATCATGGATAGATGACACACCTCACCTTATTCATATTCCAATAGAGAAAGTCACATCTTTTTTAAGAGAATCATTTCATACAGAGTCGATAAATGACATAATAAATAGTGGTATATCACTTAGAGAACTAAGTGGAGATGAATTTAATGATTTTGAATCTTCTATTTCTTTTCCTGATGAACTTGTAAAAAAGATGGAATTTATAGAATCAGAACCTAGATTTCCTTTCCCTAATGAACGTCAAATTCAAATTGATGCATATCAGGCTTGGATAGATAACGACAATAAAGGTATATTTGCCATGGCTACAGGTGCAGGAAAAACGGTTACTGCATTAAATTGTATATTTAAGCAATACCAAAAATACGGATTTTACAAAGCTGTAATTGTAGTTCCTACACAAACACTTGCTATTCAATGGGAACATGAAGCAAGTTCTTTTAATTTTCAAAATATTGTTTCAACACATACAAATAAAGATTGGAAACAAAAACTTGAAAAATTCAGAACAAAAAGTCTTCTCAATTCCAACAGAAACATTATAATTATAACAACATACGCGACTTTTAACAAAGCAGATATACAATTATTTATTGAAAAAGTCAAAGGCATTGAATCATTTATATATATTGCTGATGAGGCTCATAATCTTGGCTCTAAAATATCATTGGCACATATGCCAATAAAGATATATAAAAGAATTGGGCTATCAGCGACTCCAGAACGAGTTTATGATGAAATAGGCTCTAAACAATTGTACGATTTTTTTAATTCTATGCCACCTCGTTATACTTATCGTTATACAATGAAACAGGCAATTGATGATAATATTCTCTGTCATTACGATTATTATCCTGTTTTTGTTGAACTTACAATGGATGAGATGGAAGAGTATAAAAAGATCACAAAACAACTTGTCAAATTCATTGATTCAGAAACAGGGAAATATAAAGAGGATGCAGAAAAACTTCTTCTAAAAAGAAAAAGGATTATATATAAAGCAGAAAGAAAAAAAACAGCAATATTAAAATTACTAACGCAAATTGAAGAAGTAAAAAATCTTGATTATACGTTCGTATTTGTTCCTGAAGGATATGAAAATCATGATTATTCTGATTCTGATATAACACCAATAAAAGACGAGGAACTTCATTTAATAAATGAGTATGCCCAAATGTTTAAAGATAAAGGCTATACATATCATAAATATATAAGTGGACTTGAAGATGCTCCATCTATACTAAAATCATTTACAGATGGAAACATTCAGATTCTACTTTCTATGAAATGTTTAGACGAGGGTGTAGATATTCCACGTGCAGAAAATGCAATATTTTGTTCTAGTACAGGAAACCCTCGACAGTTTGTTCAACGCAGAGGTCGAATTCTACGTAAACACAAAAACAAAAAGAAGGCTACTATTTGGGATTTGATTGTAAAACCACCTTCGCTTGGCACAAAAGAATCACAAAAAGTAGAAACACAATTATTCACTTCTGAAGTACGCCGAGTCCTTAATTTTGCAGCTCTAGCGGACAACAAGATTGATATATTATACGGAGATTTAAAAAGTATTTGTGAACAACTTGATATTGATATGTTCCAAATGCTGGAAGAAGAGTACCAACAATATAATTAATTAAAATAATGGCTATACAAGATGAAATGTTAAAAGCAATTATCAATGAGATTGATAAAATCGTTGAAGCAGAAGAAGAAAAAATCTTGGTAGATAATGAAAAAGCAAAGCTTGTTGCAGAAATGTTGACAGAGTTGTCTGTAAACAATCTAAATGCAGACGACCTCGTCAATCAGTATATAGCAAAAATTAAAAATATTTGTAGCTTATGATAGTAAAAGATATCACAGTTGAAAATTTTCAAGTGTACTATGGTATACAAACCATTGAATTTGGCCCAGGTCTCAATTTAATTATTGGAAAAGGAGGAAAGGGAAAATCAAAACTATTCAATGCATTTTATTGGGTATTCTTTGGTCAAATATATCTTACAGATGTCGGTTGGTGTTCTACTGACGATCTGCTTCATGCATCAAAATTTGCAATGAAGAACCATGAGTACATAAACAAAAAAGCACTTTCTGAAGCATCTATCGACTCGCTTGTTTTGGTCAAAGCTACAATTCGAGTTGAAGATGAGAAGGGAGAAGAATACATAATTGAAAGATCTGCCACAGCCAAACGTATTGATTGTGACAATTGGAATTCTCCAGAAGCATGGAATTTAAGCCGTAATATTTTAAAAGTTTCCTTTGATTCTAGAACTGGTACAAAATTTCTTACTGGAGATGAGGCTTTGAACAAAATTGATGAATTGTTTCCTTCTGGCATTAGAGGTTATATTTGGTTTCAGGGAGAATCTTTGGATGAACTAATAAGCCTTAACGAAATAGACAAATTGAAAAATGCAGTGAAGCACATTTCATATTATCCATATTATGAAAAATTGTCTCAAATAGTATCTAAGGCAACAGCAAAAATAGAATCTATTGAACGCAAAAAGATAAAGGAAGCAAATTCTAACAACGCAAAATTAAGAGGACTTTTAGCAACTCTTGATAATTGTGATAGAGAAAAAGAGGCACTGGAAATAGACAAACAAAAACATCTTGACAACTTAAGTCAAATGAAAATTCATTTGTCTACTGATGAATCTAAAATTAGTGGTTTAGCTAGTTTTACTGGACTTGTTGCGGATTACAACATACAAAAAAGTGAACTCGATAAAGTAAAAAATGAAATATCATCTTTAGATGAGTTTCAGCGTAAACAAATTCCAATTTTATGGATTCTGAAAGGAATAGAACCGATGCTTTTGGAGTGTGAGAGAATTATCAAAGAACATACAGAAGTTGAGAATACAATGCCAGAAAAAAAATATCTTGACAATCCAAGTAAGGCAAAATTACTTGAGATTCTAAAGGATGGAAAGTGTTTTGTTTGTGGTTCTGATGTTTCTGATGGAACACCTGCTCATGAATGGATACTCAATAGACTTAAACAACAAGAAGAGTATCTTAAAGAGATGGAAGAGTATACTAATAACATGCAACTATCTAAACAGTTCAATATGTTTGTCGGTAAAATCCAAGACTATCCAGATTTATTGAAAATATCAGTGGAATCAATTGCCAAACAATGGGAAGATAGTGAAAATAAGATTGAATCATTTTTAACAAAACGCAATCGTATAAATGCAAGACTTGAAGAATTTGACAAAAAGATAGAAGATGTTAAGAAAAAACATGGTATAAATCCTGTAGAACAAGCTCGAACAGCAGGAATTTTAGATTCGACAATTAGGGTGACAAGAACCAATATAGAAAAAGAACAACGTCTCTTGGATTCAACTATTAATGCATTGAAAGAGAATGAAAAAAAGAGAAAAAATGCAGAATCAGAAATCGAAAAAATGGGTTCTTCTGCTGAAGTTGTTGAAGTTCCAGAAACACAATGGAAAAATATTTCTATTTTTCTCGAGGATATATGCAAACATGTACGTGAAAATGCACGCATTGAATTACTCAAAAAAATAGAAGCAAAAGCAAATGAGTTCTATATCAAGTTTACAGAACATGATACAGGACACAAAGGTGATATAAAAATCAGAGAAAATTATGCAATCGAATTTGATGCTAGTTTGGCTACAAGTCTTGAAACGCGTAAAAAGATGAGTATTATTAATGCACTCCTTGCTCTCAATCAAGAATCTTTAGGTGTTTTTTATCCGTTTATTACAGATGCACCATCTTCCGATTTGGACTCAGAAACTACAGCCAAGTATTTACTTGGAGTTAAAGATATTTTCAAACAGTCAATAGTGATGACTAAGGATGTTGATGTAAATAGTACATTGTACAATAACCTGATTGGTCAAGCAAATGTTTCGAACGTGTACTACTTGGAAAGCAAATTATATGTTGACAAGACAACAGGTTTGGAACAGAGTGAGGTGTCAACGATTGTCAAACGATTAAAATAAATCATTATGGAAGATATATTTGAAATTAAATTCCCAATTGAAATTAAAATGAAAGAAGAAGTCATTTTAAAATTTTCCAACAAACAAGGAGGTGCTTTCAATGTGTTTTCTTCATATTGGCAATGCTTTGCATGGGCTGCGACTATTGGATTTATATACAACGATCGCCGTCCTTTGGAAACAAAAACTGAACGTATTTTCTCGTTGCGTACAATGACAGGAAACAATGGGGAAAAGGATGCTCAAGCACTCATTTGTATGTGTATAGCAAAAGCTGGATCTCTTGAAATTATGAAGACTCCATCTGAGGCTATTGATATGATTAGTGAATATGCCAATGGAGGATTCCATCGTATTGTCTCTATGATGCAAACAGAGCCAATGCACAATGATCTAGAATGGGTTAAACGTGAAATATTAGAAAGACCATAATGAATATCAAATTAATTTTCTTTCTATTGTACATTTTATTGGGAACTTCTGGAACTACAATACCTTGGCTTATAACTGGTTTTGATCCTTTTAACATTTCAATTGGATTGATGACATTAATATCATCGACAATTGGTTATAATTCTTCAGAAAAAATAATGAGTATGTGTTCACAAGAATCAAGTTCTAGTAATAACAAAGTTGCTTATAACATATTTGCAATTATTTTATCATTACTATTGACTATAGTTGGATCTATTATGCTATTAAAAAAACATGAGAATATTGCTTTGACTATTTCTGTTGTAGCATACATTATTTCTTGTTGGAACTGGTGGCATCAAAATAAGGATAATAAAAATTTTGACGAAGCATACTTTGGCAAAAAAGATTATAATTAATAAATTCTATGGAAATTACAGCAATAAAAATCACTCAATCATTAGGTGTGTTTTATATCGCGAAAATCAAAGCATGTGATTTGCTAAAAAAATCAACATCTTTAATCGCTCGTTATGATGAAGACGGAAAATTAAGAGGAAATCAAAGAAAACTTGATGAGAAAAAACTTAAATCTATCGCTAATTTTTTAGCTTCAGACGACATGTGTTTTCCTACATCGATTATAGTTGCTGCTAACATTGATAAAAAAGGACAGATTATTGAAAAAGAAGAAGAAAGATGGAGAATAACAGAATTAGATGCAGAAAAAGATATTTATGGTGTTGAAATTCCTGAATCAACAGAAACTTCAGCACTTATCATTGATGGACAACATCGATTAAATGCATTTAAATATGTGGATGATTCAAAATTAATGGAAACAGAACTTTTATGTTCCATTTTCTTTGACCTTCCGACTCCATATCAAGCATATTTATTTGCTACTATAAACGGTAATCAAAAACCTGTAGACAAAAGTCTTTCATTGGATTTGTTTGGATCAAATATAGAAAATGAGCCAAAAGAAAAATGGAATCCAGAAAAGTTGGCTGTATATTTAACACGGCGTTTTAATTTTAGCGAAACATCACCATTACAAAAATGTATAAAACTTGCTCCAGATACTAATGAACTTAAAATTGATAAAAACAAATTGCTTTTATCTACATCTGCTATGGTATCGGGTATATTAAAGTTGATTTCAAAAAATCCTCAAAAAGATAGGGATTTTATGGCAATGAAAAAAAATAAATTTTTTGGAGATGATTCACGAAAAGCATTGGATGATGATGGTGCGGTTCTTAGAAAGCTTTTTTTGAATTGTAAAGATGAGGAAATATATACTATTTTATATAATTATTTTACGAATGTCAAAAAATTATTATGGGATAATCAGCCTTCTGATAGTGTATTGAAAAAGACTATAGGTATTCTTGTTTTATTTGATATTCTAAAATTGTTGCTTGAAAAAGACAGAAACAATTTTGAAGAAGAAATAAATAAACTAACATCTTTGGATTATACGGATAAGTTATTTTCTTTATCAGGAGGTGGTCGTTCTAGTCTTTATCGTATTTTGAGATGTATCCTTTGTTTAGGAATATCTAAAGAAGAGTTGAAGGATGATGAAAAAAAATATTTGAAAAAATACGGCATATAAACTGTAGTGATTCAGAGTTAAATAACATAAAAGAATATGCCAACTTCGGTTTTCATTTCATGGAAGACAAACTAATTGATGATCCCAATTATTTCTTCCGTGAGACTGCTTACCTTGAAATTTTCCTCGCATTCGATGCCACTCCCGTCGCACCGGGAGAAGAGGATGAGCCAGAGAGTTTGGATTGAGCGTTTATTTCTCTGAAGCCAATGAAAATTTTTGCGATTCCATAAAACATATTGTAAAATAATATATCTTTGGCGCATTGGAGATAGAAATTGTTAGGACCTCCTATTCCTATCTGAAGAACTAAACGTATTAACAATTCAAAAATCTTATGAGAGTAATAATCCTTATCATTGTGGTTTTGTTTATTTTGGCAAAATCTAAGTTTTTCAAGAAGAGAGATCATTCTGGTTCCGACGACGGGAATCAAGAAACGAATGGTTCTGTAAACAGGAATGATGTTGATGAAAAATACTCAGCATCTGAAAATCTGGAACTTCCTACTGAAACTGGGAGCGTGTCTGATTCTGAAGAGGGGAATGTTAGGAATGATGATACAACAGATCAAGAAAAAGAAGAAGATGACAAATATTCTATTGAATATCTGGAATGCTTAACCGGTTGTGAGTGTGTCAAGATTGCAAAAAGGAAAAGTAATATTTCTAGGCAAGAACTCCTTGATAAATATTACTTTTATCTTGAACAAGGAAAACGAGAAGGGTTCACTCCTGTTTTCATTAATGACAATGAAGATGTGATTGAAATTATGAAATTCAATGCTAAATCATCATCTACGAAAACAGAAGAAGAACTCAGGACAACGATGGAGAATTATCGAAATAAATTATTGTCGTCGGATGTCGCAGATGGTCGTGCTTATCTAGAAGATCAATTAGAAAATGACATCAAAAAATATCCTCATAAATGGAACTCATTTATGAATGGTCAGGCCGCAGAGAGGAATGAAGAGGATGATGAAAAAGAAGTATATGATTGCTTATCTCTAAATAATAGTTTCGATAATATAGTTATGGTAAAAGTTCCAGTCACTGAACCATGGAAAATATGGGCGTACATACCGTATGGCAACTGGAATGCTTGTCCTACGCCTGAGGAACACATGGCTGTTTCCAAATACTGGTATGAAACTTATGGAGCTATTCCTGTTGCTATTTCGTTTGCCTGCGTAGATTATTTACTTCCTCGTCCTGTTGACGATCCAAAGAAAACAGCCATAGAAATGTATGCTTACTGTGGAGACTTAGAGCAGGGATATGATAATTTTGCTAGTATAGGGGAATCTATAAAAGATAGAAAGACCTGGAATTTTTGGTGGGATTGATTTACATCTGCTGAAAATATGTAAACTTTTAATCCAGCTTGTAACAAGGCTGGATTTTTTTATTTCTTCCGTCGCAACGGATAGATAGGAAGGATTCGGATGGCTTAGATTGAGTATGAGCTAAAATTTGATTTTAGGGATTTTTAAGAAATAGAAAAGTTTTTATTGGCGTATCCTAATTTGTATTATTTATAAAACTCTACATTTGTGCGTTTGAAGATGGTGACGGAATGAATCCGCTTCTGTCTCGCAAATATGAGAATATGAACTGAAGTGTTAATTATTACGTGTTCATATCAGTTTTATAACAACCAGACATCTGTCGCAGAAATCTTAGAAAACATGGTTGATGCGACGGTCAAAAATTTAGGGTATATGACTTTTTTTGTAGTTTTATTAATAATAGCAATCCTGTGCTTTTTTATATGGTTTGTGTTTTACATCCCATATAGAATCATTAAGTTTTTTGTGAAGTTGATATTGGAAAAAGTATCAGAAAGCGATAAGCTGATGATCAGAACGTTTGTGGCTATGGCAAAACTTACGCCTGATTATCATGTCGATAAAAAACTCACAGTTCAGATTGGTGATATGGTAAAGTCTGCTTTTCGAGAAATGGGTGGTGTCAAATATATGGATGCTATAATGGAAGAGTTTCATAGAGTTTCGCGTCAAGGCAATACAATCAAAGTGAGTCAATTGCAAGACGAATTGGACCGTTTCGAGACAAAAGACTTTCAATTTAAGAAGGAGTTTATGATAGGCTTGTTATCTATCGCCTATGCCAATGGTAATCTTGATGAGAATCAGGGGAAGTTGCTAGACATGGTGAAAAAAAGTATCGGAATGACCGATTTTGCCTATTCTAGGGTTGAGTCAATGTTCTGGTCGAGAATGAGATCAGGCAAGTATATGGATTATGAGGAGTTTAAGAAGCGTCGTTTTGAATGGAATGAACGAAATTACAAGAAAAAGGAAAGTGGGTATAGAAGAGAGGAGAGTTATAGCCAGTATAATTATAGCAATAGCAACAATAAGCAGGAGGAAAGACGTGAGTATCACCAATCTTCTTCGTATACTCATGCACCAACAGAGTTGGAAAAAGCATATTCTGTTCTTGGACTGTCTCCAGACGCTTCCGTCGACGATATAAAGAAGATGAAAAGGGAGTTGTTGAAGAAATACCATCCTGATCTGTACTCAGGAAAGGGAGAGCAAGCGGTGAAAGATGCCACACAAAAATCGCAGAGAATCAATCAGGCGTATGAGACGATTATGAAAATGAAAAATTAGAACAAGTTCAATATGAATTTGATTTTTTTCTACTTTTGCGCAGTAGATAAGATGAAATGTTTTGTCGAGGTTTATTTTTGTTCTGAACCTTTTACATTGTTGGTTTTGAGGCAGGACAAATTGACGAACAAAAATGTGTCGCTATGGAAGAGAATAAACAATTGGACATTGCTTACTTTATATCATTCTGTATTGAACAGTATAAGAATGCCAAAGGGGTTACGGGTGAACAAGCTATGAGTGTGCTTGCCAATTATGGTGTGCTTGACTATCTGGAAGAACATTTTGAAGTGCTCCATACACAAAGTCATCAGTGGATACTGGAGGATATTGACGAATTCATACGTTTAAGAAAAAAAGAGGAAATAAAATGAGGTTATATCATGGAAGTATAGATAGAGTTGAAAGACCTGAAATTCGTAACCCTTTTCGAACTCTCGATTATGGCAGTGGATTTTATGCCACAACTTCATTTGAACAGGCTGATAGATGGGTCCGTCGAAGAATGCGAGAAAATAAAGTAGATGTCGGATATATCAATGTATATGAGTTTGATCCTCATTCACTTGATCTCTTCAAAACAATTTCATTTCCCGAACCAACAGAAGAATGGGTAGATTTTGTGATGGCAAACCGTATGCAGAAAGATTTTGTTCATGATTACGATATTGTTTATGGACCAGTTGCCAACGACCATGTTTATACCGCGTTCGCACTTTATGAAGGTAATGTTATCAACAAGCAGGTGTTGATAGCAGAATTGCGAACTTATACATTGGTTGACCAATATTTATTTCATACAGAGCGGTCGCTGGAAAGTTTGAAATTTATCGAAGCAAATGAGGTGAAAATATGATGATAGGAGAGATCAATCAGCAGAATTTATATTTGTTGCTGCCATCGAAAGTGAGTCGGTTGGCAACAATGATACAAAATCAAAAGCATATAAGTCTTATTGAAGCAATTAAGAGAGTTTATGCTTCAGACCTCTATAAACAAATGGAGCGGGAGGAATCTAAGTTATGGCATCTTGGTCCTGTGGATCTATATAATGAGATGACCGCAAAAAAGTAGAATTCTTCCACCAAAGTCTGGACAGTCTCTTAATTTCGCATTTGTAATTTACAATCTTTTTCCGCAGTGTTTGCAGAAAAGAGAGTCGCTTCTGTTTGTCTTCTCACCGCAGTTCTTGCATGTTTTGGCTTTTGATTTTTCATAACCTTCAAGCATAGACGACGAGACGACACCAGTAGGCACAGCGATGACTATATAACCGAGAAGCATGACGAATGTGGAGATGATTCTTCCCATTGTGGTGATGGGCGCGATGTCGCCATATCCCACCGTCGTCATCGTCACGACCGCCCAATAGATGGAGACGGGAATGTTGTAGAAAGCGGTGCCTTCTTCGTCGCTCTCCACTATATACATCAAAGCTCCGAGTGAAATCACCACAAGCACGACGAGTGAGAAAAAGACAATCAGTTTCTTCGAGCTGTCGCGGAATGCGTTGATGAGAGCCTCTCCCTCGCTCAAAAAATAGAAGAGACGGAATATCCTGAAAATACGTATGATTCTGAAAATACGTATGACTGCCAGTGAGTGGGCAGACGGTGTGATGAGGCTGATGTAGGTTGGCAACGTCGAAATCAAATCTATAATTCCGAAAACACTGAAGATATAATTCAGGGGTTTTTCCTCGCAATAGACACGCATGATATATTCTATTGTGAAGAAGACGGTGAATATCCATTCGAGCACCTCAAACTCTGTGCTGAAACGAGTTGCCACAGCAGGGACAGTGCCGATAATCACCACTACTACCGACAGCAGAATGAATCCGGTAAGAAGGACATCAAACATTTTCCCTTCCGGCGAGTCGCAATCAAACAATATTTTTCGGCATTCTCTTTTAAGACTACCGTCTTTTATATAATTAAACATATAGGTCATCTTTTCACATGCAAAGATAATCTTTATTTGGTAGTGTCACAAAATAACAGTCAACCATCAATCATCAATCGTGCAAAATTGTCATGTCTTTTGCTATTCGTATGTCAAAAGGGCAGAGTAGATATGGAAATTTGCTGGTGGCATACATTTTGATTTTACGTAAGCGTAAAGCAGAAACAAAAAAAATTAGATATATGGCTACAGGTAATATTGGCGTAACGACGGCGAACATCTTTCCCGTCATCAAAAAGTTCCTTTATTCAGATCACGAGATTTTTTTGCGTGAGATAGTGTCGAACGCTGTAGATGCTACGAGCAAGCTAAAGACATTGGCTTCTGTCGGCGAATTTAGCGGTGAGCTTGGTGATCTTAAGGTGCGTGTCAAGATAGACAAGGAGGCTGGCACACTTACTGTTTCCGACTCTGGTATCGGTATGACCGCTGATGAGATTGAGAAGTATATCAATCAGATTGCATTTTCAGGCGCTGAAGAGTTTGTAGAGAAATATAAGAACAACGCAAATGCCATTATCGGTCACTTCGGTCTTGGCTTCTATTCGTCATTCATGGTGTCGAAGAGCGTCGACATCATCACTCTTTCTTATAAGGATGGCTCAAAGGCCATGAAGTGGAGCTGCAACGGCGACACTGAATACACTTTGGAGGAGACAACAAAGGAGCGTCGTGGTACTGATATTGTGATGCATATCGACGACGAGAACAAGGAGTTCCTTGAGGAGAATAAAATCAGTGAGTTGCTAAACAAATATTGCAAGTTCCTTCCTGTTGAGATAGCATTTGGCAAGGAGACGGAATGGAAAGATGGCAAGAGTGTTGAGACTGACAAGGATAAGATCATCAACAACCCGTCGCCAGCATGGACTAAGAAACCTGCTGATTTGAAGGATGAAGACTACACTAATTTCTATCGTGAACTTTATCCAATGGGTGATGATCCTTTGTTCCATATTCATTTGAATGTCGATTATCCATTCAATTTGACAGGTATTCTTTACTTCCCTAAGATCAAGAATAATTTTCAGATTCAGAAGAATAAGATTCAGCTCTACTGCAACCAGGTATTCGTCACAGATTCTGTAGAGGGTATCGTGCCTGAATTCCTGACACTCCTTCACGGTGTGATCGATTCTCCTGATATTCCGTTGAATGTGTCGAGAAGCTATTTGCAGAGCGACCAAAATGTGAAGAAGATCTCTTCCCATATCACAAAGAAGGTTGCCGACCGTCTGCAGGAGTTGTTTAATGCCGATCGTGCAGATTTCGAGAGCAAGTGGGACAGCCTAAAGATTTTCATCGAATACGGAATGCTTACGGAGGAGAAGTTCGAGGAGAAGGCAAGGAAATTCGTGCTTTTGAAGAATGTCGACGATAAGTATTACACACTTGAGGAGTACAGCAAGTTGGTTGAGGCTAACCAGAAAGATAAGAATGATTCTGTTGTCTACCTATATGCAACAGATAAGGAGGCTCAATACTCATTCATCCAGAAAGCAAAAGATAAGGGTTATGATGTGTTGATGATGGATGGAGAGTTGGATTCTCACTTCATGTCGATGTTGGAGCATAAGAGTGAAGGTGGAAAACTTCGTTTCGCTCGTGTCGACGCGGATACAATCGACAAGCTTATCCCTAAGGGCGACGAGAAGAAAGTGGAGATGTCTCAGGAAGACCAGACTGCTCTTACGACAGCATTCCAGAGCATTTTGCCAAAGAACGACAAGTTCAACTTTATTGTAAGTTATGTCAATGCTGATGCTGATTCTCAGGCTGTTGAAATCACGCAGAATGAGTTTATGCGTAGAATGAAGGAGATGTCTCGTAATCAGCCTGGCATGAATTTCTACGGTGATATGCCTGACTCATACAACTTTGTTGTGAACGAGAACAGTGGTTTGATCAGCAAGATCTTGCGTGAACTTAAAGATAAGACAGCAAGTAGTTTGAGCGGAGTGCTTACAGAGATTCGTGAACTTGAGGATAACATTTCAAATCTTCGCAACCAGAAGGATTCAGATGGCAAGATCAAGCCAGAGGCACAGTCTACAATCAAGGAGTGTGAGACACGACTTACTGAAAAACAGGCGACACGTGATGCCGCATACAACTCGTTTGCAGCAGAGAGCGATGAGATGAAGCAGTTGGTGGATTTGTCATTGTTGAGCGTAGGATTGCTAAAGGGTTCAGCTCTCGACAACTTCATCTCACGAAGCATGAAGATGCTGTAATGAAATGCAGAATTATAAATGCTAAATGCTGAATTTGGAATGCGCTTGTAGAGACGCACGGACGTGCGTGTGACTACAAAATGCAAAATCTGGCATTTTGAGATAAACGAAAGGCAGTGGGGATTCCACTGCCTTTTTTTGTGTTTATGATTGTGGAAGGAAAGAGTAGAATGATTCCCAAGAGAAAAACCAAAGTTTATTCGAGAGATTTTTGTAAGTTTGTCTCCAATATAAGTTTAATATTAAATTGGTTGATATGTTACAGAATCGCACTTGGCTTGCCTTTGCCAACAGAAAAAGGTGTAGACATGCAGATGCAATTCATAATCTTGGATTTGTCAGTTGGAGAATGGGAAGAGCACGTTTTGCCATCGGAGATGTAGTTTACCTGTTTATGTCCGATGAACGATGTGTACGTTTCAAAATGGGGGTAACTGCAGCAAATTGCAAACGTGAAGATCAAGCCTATTGGGTGACAACTCCTCCAAATGATATAACTTATAAATTGGAATTATTAGAAGAATATAATGGTACAGAGCTGAATGAGACAAATCTGTTTGATCATGGTTTTTCTGGTGGTAGAAGTATTCAAGGTCCTATTTATAAAAATGAGAAACTTTTGAATTATATTAAATCAAAATTCTAACATTAGTTTTTCATAGAGCATGATAAAAAGGAAACGGTTTGACTAAAGATTATTTATTTTTTTGCGCTCCCCTTCGGCTCGCGCTGGTAGGGAGGGCAAGGGCGTTCTGCCCTTTGCAATACTCAAATAAAATGTCCAATTTATCAGTCTTAAAATAGGATCCGACCAAACTTAAAAAACACAAAAAGACGGGAGTCACTCCCGTCTTTTCTATTGAATTTTATATAGATAAATAATAGTGTTATTTCACAACCACTTTAGCAATAGTAGAGTTGTCTTTAGAGTTGACTCTTATTAAGTACGAGCCTTTTCCTGTGATGTCGAACGCTACAAAATCATTGCCGTTTCCAACGACTGACTCATTGTGGATGCCGTTGGCTCCGATGATGTCGACGCTTTGTATTCCGTCGGCACACTTTGCAAAGAATTGTCCGTCAGACACGGTAGGGTAGACAATGGCGTCATTCTTGGCTGCTATTGATTCCGCTCCAGCATTGACACTGCGCAGAAGCACTGCCTTGACACTCTTTGCCGGCAATGATGTTTTGACCACTCCGTTGGAAATTGCAGCGTCGCCCTCCACAAGTGCATTCTCAGTATGGCTTACAAACGTCTCTGTGGCAGGAAGATCAGACAGAGACAATGTCTTGCAACTTCCGTCTGCAATCTCCATTCCTGAAACTGTGACTTCCACGTCTGCGGCATCTTTTGTCGAACGGTTGACAATCAGCAGTGTGGCTTCTGTGTTGTTCTCGTTCACAGTGACATAGCTTTCCACCATATTGACATCCGACGACTGGCTTGGCACGTAGTATTCCTTGCTGTAGCGAGCCATCAGATGTATCGCCTCCCACATTCCCGGATGCCAGCTCCATGGAGTGAAAAATTCTCCGTTGTTTTTCATCAGCTCACCCACATGGCTGATATAGGCGATAGCGTGGGTGATTGGCTCGAAACTGCTGCTGATGTTGTATTCTGACACAGAGAAAGTTACTCCGTGATCCTCTCCCATATATTCTTTCATCCAGTCGTCGCAGCGTCCGAGAATATACTCTTTCTTGATATTGGTGTCCCAGCCTCCGTTCAAAGTGTAAAGTCCGTTTGCTTCTGGATTGTCGTATGTGCGGTCGAAATAAGTGCGGTGCGACTGCAGGTTGACCTCCTCACTCTTCTCTCCACTTGGATAGTAGTGGATGTCGAGCACATCAAGCAGTTTGACTCCATGTTTTTTCTGCTCCTGTGCGATACGCACGATGAAATATTTCAACCATGGCATTTTCTCTCCGTCCAGTGTCGGAGTTGAGTTTGTCGGACTGCTTGTCTTGAACCATGTCCACTCGCTTCCTGCCACAGGTCCGCAAAGCTTGATTTCAGGAAATTTCTTTTTTGCTGCCAACGCCGCTTTCACGTATTGCTGGATATAGAATTCGGGGTCGAAATCAGGCTGCACATCTTTGTGTGTCCAGCTCCACATCTCAGGCTCGTTGTCCATGTTCCAATAGATGAATTGGCTCATGTCTCGTTTAAGGTCGTCTTTCCAGTAGGTGAGGATGTCGGTTGTCTGCTCTGGGGTCCACTCTTCCAAGTAGAGAGACGGATCTCCAGCCTTGTACTCCTTTTTATCAAGGTCTATCACCTCTCCGCCGCCACACAATGGCCACGAGCACCATTCTCCCCATTGACTCTGGTTGAATTCCCAGTCGTTGAAATTATGCTCTTTTGTCGATGCCACATATCCGCAAAGCTGGAATGAATACATGGCTTGAATTCCGGGAAAACTTTCATTCATCACTTTAGACGACATATCCCAGTCGCAGTCGTAGATGTTGCTGTACCAGTCGGGATGACAGGTTAGTTTTTTCTTGTAGTTGTACTTTGTGGCGTTGTTTCCGTTGTTGAGGCGGACAAATTTTATTCCGCTCTCTTTCAACAGAGATTCAGCCTTGGGATCCAGCGTTTTCCCCGGTTGGAAAGGAATGTCGGATGTGTTGCGTCCGAATAGATATGGGCTGTACTTGTGGACTCCGCTTTTTGTGTCGACGGAGATCTCCACGTCCGCTGCATTGATAAATGCTGACGACGCGACACAACATGTCAAAGTTAGTAAGTTGTATTTCATGGCAATATATGATTGAGTATTAGTAAATAATACTCTGCAAATGTAAGAATAAAATGTGAAATGCAAAAAAATATAGGCTTGATTTTGTTGGCTCAATTCAGACTTATGTAAGTGATTTTTATGAGGATTATTAAGGGCGGAACGCCCTAATCACCTTCTAAAGTGCGAGCCGAAGGCGAGCACACAGAATTAAATAAAATCACATAGACACAAAGTTTATAGAGAAAGACTATAAAAGATAAGAATTCAATTTGATAGTGGAAAATGCTTTTCTTAATGCGAATTCGCGAATACAATTATATTTAAGTGGTCGCCTTCGGCTCGCACTAAAGAGGAAAGAGTTAGGGTCAATATCAATTAAACATGGGCCCTTAACAATCCTCGACTCTATAACCAAATTCTTAAATTAACGTGAGTTCGACGAAAAAGATAGTTGGAAGTGTCATAACTGAGGATTGTTAAGGGCGGAACGCCCTAACCCCTTCCCACGTGCGAGCCGTAGGCGAGCACATAAAATTAAAAAAAACACAGAGAGAAAAAGTTCACAGAGAAAGACTTCGTCTTTTTATGAGAAAAGGAGGTTGGATTTCGATCAGAAAATGGAAAATGATTCACAGATTACAATTCATCGAACTCACGTTAAATTAAATTTAATCAGTTTCTAAATTTGGTTGATTTTGTACAGTAAATCTAATTAATATGCAAAGTCGGTATAATATGGAGCAGGCTAGAATGAAACCATCGATGGAGTCTCATCTAAATCAAATTAGGAAAATGTGTGCTTCGTGGTTGATTTGAAACCAAAATTTATTCAAACCTTATCGCTTCTGCTGGCGAGATGTTTTTGATGATATAGGTAGGAGCGATCAGAATCATTGTGCTGATGGCGGCGATGCCAATGTTCAATAGGATTATTGTCGACGGTACAATCTCTGCTGGTACATGGTCGACGTAGTAGGTCTCGGGGTCGAGAGGAATGATGTGGAACTGCATTTGCATCCAGCATAGGGCGATGCTGACGACATTTCCTATCAGCATACCTTTGCCCACAAGGAACAACGACTGGTAGAGAAATATTTTTCTGATGCTCCAGCTGTTTTCTCCCAATGCGAAGAGTATTCCGATCATGTTTGTTCGCTCAAGGATCAGAATAAGCAGGCTCGACGCGATTGTGAATCCTGCCACACAGATCATCAGTATCAATATGATAGCCACGTTGATGTCGAGCATTTCAAGCCATGCGAAAATTTGTGGGGATAATTCCTTGACACTCTTCAAGATGTATGGGTTTCCATCCTCGTCGAAACGATTTCCGATAGTTCGGAAAATCTTATCATAATGTTCGTCAAGGGTGTTGAAATCAGCGATCTGTATTTCGACGTGAGTGACTTTGTCTTCGCTCCAAGAGTTAAGACGTTGCAGATGACGTAGATCGGCGATCACTATTTTGTCGTCGAAGTCGGTGAATCCGGTGTTGTATAATCCAGTGATTGTCAGCGGGCGGACACGTATTTTGCCGTCGAGCACGAAGTAGATGCGCATCTTGTCGCCCACAGAAAGATTCATTTTTTGAGCGAGACGCGATGATATCACAGCCTCTTTGCTTAAGCTGTCTTTGGAGATGTCGGCTATCCTTCCGTCGACGATGCTGTTCTCAAAGAAATTCCAGTTGTAATCGCTGTCCACACCTTTGAAGATGATGCCCTGCACATCCTCCTCCGTTTTGAGGATAGCTCCGTAGTTGCATACTCTCTGGGCATGTTTGATGCCGTCGATTCTCTGAATTTTAGAAAGAAGAAGCGAGTCAACACTGATTGGTCTGCAATCAATGCTGCCTCGCTCCGATAATCCGCAAATCTGGTAATGTGAAGAAAAACCGATAAGTTTTTCTCTGATCTCATTTTTGAAACCTGTGATGACGCACATGGCGATGATCATCACGGCTGTTCCGATTGCTGTACCCAGCACTGCGATTTTCACTGCAGTTTTCGACACACGTTTCTTGCCTTTCTGCTCATAATGAAGACGTTTGGCAATAAACAGTTCGAAATTCATATCGGGTACCGTCTATTAAATCGTATTAAATAGTGCGTCCTGGATAAACCTCCAACGCCTTCTTCAATACGAACAATGCTTTAGTCAAGTCCTCTTTCTGAAGCACGTAAGCCACACGCACCTCATCCTTGCCAAGTTCAGTGGATGTGTAGAAACCGCTGGCAGGAGCCATCATCACTGTCTGACCCTCATACTCGAACTCCTCAAGAAGCCAAGCACAGAACTTGTCAGCGTCGTCGATTGGCAGACGGGCAACAGTGTAGAATGCACCCATTGGGATAGGGGAGTAGACACCTGGGATACGGTTCAAACCGTCGATCAAGAACTTGCGTCGCTCCACATATTCATTATACATCTCAAGCATATAGTCTTGAGGAGTGTCGAATGAAGCCTCTGCAACAATCTGACCGATCAAAGGTGGAGAAAGACGAGCCTGACAGAATTTCATCACGTTCTTTTTAACCTCCTCGTTCTTTGTCACCAAAGCTCCGATACGGATTCCACATTCACTGTATCTCTTTGAAACCGAGTCGAAAAGCACTACGTTGTTTTCGATTCCGTCAAGATGGAACGCAGAAATATATGGTGCACCTGTATAGCAGAATTCGCGGTAAACCTCATCAGAGAACAAGTACAAATCATACTTCTTCACCAAGTCGCGAATCTGGTTAAGCTCATTTCTTGTGTAAAGATAACCTGTAGGGTTGTTAGGGTTGCAGATCAAAATACCCTTTGTGCGTGGAGTGATCAGCTCCTCAAACTTTTCAATTGGAGGCAATGCGAATCCTTCCTCTATTGTAGAGACAACTGGCTTGACCACGGCTCCACATGCGATGGCAAACGCAGTGTAGTTGGCGTATGCAGGTTCTGGTACGATAATCTCGTCTCCAGGATCCAAGCAAGCCATGAATGCGAAGTTTACAGCCTCAGAACCGCCGCAAGTGACGATGATATCTTTTTCTGTGACATCAATCTTGAAACGGTGGTAATATTCCTTTAGCTTTAGACGCAAACTCTTATAGCCGTCAGATGGAGAATACTCCAAAATCTTTCTGTCGATGTGTTTAAGTGCATCAAGCGCGACTTGTGGTGTACGCAAATCTGGTTGACCAATATTTAAATGGTACACTTTAACACCACGCTCCTTGGCACGGTCTGCCAATGGCACGAGTTTTCTGATAGGCGACTGAGGCATCTGCTGTCCTCTTATTGATGTCTGCGGCATTTCTTAATTATAATTTGTTCTATTTCAGTGTAAAAACTGAAAGTCTCGTCTCTTTTTTTAGTAAAATCACGCTCTTTATGCGTGCAATTACACAATCTTGTGCAAAAATAATCTTTTTTTGTCACAAAATGCAAAAATATATCAGCCTAATTTGAAGACGATACGCAATTTTCCATCTGCGTAGCTGTGACTTGTGATGCGGAACTCACCTATTTCTGATGTGTTTTGCACGTGGGCACCGACGCAGAGGCACACGTCGTAGTCGCCGATGTAGACAAGACGGAATTTGTCTGCACCTTCAGGTAGGGATGCCCGGCTCACATTGTCGGGAATCTGATCTTCTGTGACAAACTCATACCTCACGTCGACATGGGAATTGATGACCTCATTGACGCGACGAGTGATCTCATCCACCTCATCCTGAGTCAGATCGTGGTCGATCATATAGTGGCATTTGCTTTTCTTACGCTCGATATGGTTCTCCACCGAACGTGGGCAGCCATAGATATTCACCATTGTGCGGTTAAGAATATGCTCAGCCGAATGCATCGGCGGATATTCCTGTTTGTTATGCTCAAAAACTGGTTCTTCCATATTGCTATTTATGATAGAGTTTGAAAAACTATGCAATATTAGTAAAATAAATAATCCGGCTTATTGGTTTCTTGTTAAATATTTATATTTTTGTGCATCATGATGCGAGTTTATTTTTGACGTTTGAACATTTTGGTTCATAATTCTTATTAATGAGATGGAATTATTTATGTTTCTGCATCATGTGATTTGTGCTTTATAAACAAATAGGGTTTAACAAGTTAGTTGGTTTTTAAAATGGGAAAAAAATTTTTTGATTTTAGACATGTCCGGAAATGGGTGTTTCTTTTGTTGTTCGCTTGGACCGGACAATCGCAAGCTGGCATTACTATTACAGAAGTGATGCAGAGTAATTTTGGCGGGGTTTTAGACTATTATAATGAGTTTCCTGATTCGTGGGTTGAAATTTATAATTCAGGAGAAAAGGATGTTGATTTGAATGGGTTTTCGATTGGAGAACTGAATGATCTTGACTCAGCTTATGTAATCCCGGAGTCGTTTGTCGTTCCTGCTGATGGATATTTTCTTATTTATTGTGATAAAGAGAATATAAAACAGCATACACATTTCAGATTGAATTCAGACAAGCCAGGAGCACTTTATTTATGGGATGATCAAGGTGTTTTGCTGGATTCTATGCATTATCCGGAAATGATTTCTCCAGAAGTGTCATGGGGTCGATTGCCCGATAATCCGGACAGCTTGTCGCATTTCAGAATAGCGACTCCAGAACAGCGTAATAACAACACTAATACAGAGCGTGTTATGAAAAAAGTAGATTTCTCTGTTGACGGTGGTGTGAAAAAAGAACCATTTTATCTAAATTTGACTTTGAAGGGAGATTATCCTGAAGATGCCGTTATTCGTTATACGACAGACGGTAGTGAGCCTACAAGTAAAAGTCAGATTTTTTTTGATTCTCTATATCTATACATACAAAAAAACACAGTAGTCAGAGCTAAACCATTTAGTGACAGTGCTATTAGTAAGATTAGCAAAACTCAAACTTATATTTTTGATAGGGACGACAAGATGCCTATCATAAGTGTTGTTGGTGATAAATCTTATTTTTATGGCTCTGATTTAGGAATATTTTCGAATTCCACTACGTATGGAGATTATCACCCAGATAATCCATCTCCGAGAGTATGGATGGGGCATCAGAATTATTTGTACAATTGGCGTCGCCCTATTAATATTGAATATTTTTCTGCGGATTCTTTGGATCCTGATTTCAATCAATTATCTGAGACTCGTGTAGCTGGTAATGTATCTCGTGAATATTCGATTAAATCAATGGTTGTATATGCTAATAAGCGATTTGGGGACAAACATTTCAATGGCGTTTTTTGGAAAAATTTGAAACCAAATTGCAAAAAACAGAAAAGTATGACGATACGTACTTCTGATGATGATTTGTATTCAATAAACGATATGCTTTCCCAAACAGCAATCGGAAGATTCGCCAAGTATTATGATGTTGATTATCAGGCAAAACGAAATGTCCAACTTTATATCAATGGAAAATTCCAGAGAATCATGCATTTGCAGGAGCGTGACGGCGACGATTTTGTTTGGGCTAATCATAATAAAATAACTGACATTGAGATAATTGAAACAGACGATGGTTTGGGAACAAACATGGTAAGTGAAGAATTGTTCCCTAACTACGTTCATTTTAAAAGTACATATGGATCAAATAAGTGTAAATACCAGCAAATGGAAGAGTTGTTGGATATAAATGCTTTTATGAATTTTGTTTCGACACAGGCATATTTTGCGAATGTGGATTTCCCATATAATAATGCAGCTGCTTGGTTTGACAAGCAAGGGACAAAAAAATGGCGTTGGATTATGAAGGATATGGATGCCACTTTCCATGATGCTAACTATAATTATTACAATTTTATACTTAGAAAAGAACCGTTTGAGGATTTCTATTGGGCTAATACTCCGGTTGCATGTAGAGTTTATCAGAAGATGTTTTCTTTTGAAAAATTCAAACAGCCATATATCGATAGAACATCTGTCTTAGCAGGTACCGCATTTTCTAAAAATACGTTGACATTTATGTTGGATAGTATAATTGGGGATATGTCGTTGGCATTGTCGTCTGAAGATTTGGAAAGCTATATTGGAAATTTGGAAAGTTTTTATGAATGGTGTGATATCAGACATGGATACTATTATTATGATTTGAGCCAATTTTTTGGTTTAGGTGATACTGCAAAACTGACAATCAGATCTAAGCAGACTGATTCATTGATTTACTTAAATAACAATCCGTTGATTGAGAATAAGTATGATGGATATTTCTTTGAAGGAAGAGACATTTTCTTGACTCACGACAGCAAACTTAATATTTATGTGCTTGATGATCCATATACCAGTAATATAAGTTATATTGATTTGGGAGAAATGGTCAAAACAGAGGATTCTATATCAACTCGTTGGACTATATCTTATTATTTAGATGGTCAACATATCTATGAACACTATTCTAATAAGGATCTTCACTACAAGATTCCTATTGGTGCAGAGAATGTTTATATTTCAGATGGTTATGTGGATGACGGAATGACGAGTTCAGAGCCGGTTGTGACAAGTCGTTTGTCAGAAGATCTGACATATATGGTATATAATATAAGTGGAATGGTTATTGGAAAATTCAGTTTTGCTGAATTGTGTGATTATAAGCAGAATGAAGACATTAATATTGTCGTGGTTCTTGATTCACTTGGCAGTAAACTGTATTCTTTCAAATTGCTAAAAGAAAAATAGGATTTTAAGTAAGGATGCTGTTACAAACAAAGGGTTGAATTCTTAATCTGAGTTCAACCCTTTGTTGTGTTTTATCTGTCTTTATTATCGTATCTAAAGTTAATGACAATAGTTATAAAGTCAATTCAAAAAACAGTTTGCTCAGTATTCATCAATCACAATATTTTTAAATTTTGAGAATACGGGATGATGTTTGTAGTCGTTGTCTGTGCCAGTTGGCACATATAATATACAATTAGAAAGGTCATAGCCTTCGAAAATATCAGTTTCTATTTTGACATTCTTTATATTTTTTATTTGACAATGAATTCTATTCAGTTTTATGCAATCTTTAAACGCAGAATATTCGATGTTAGTCACCAAATTAGGAATGACAATGCTTGTCAATCCTATACATCCTTCAAATACACTATCTTCAATATCGGTCACCGAATTAGGAATATCTATGCTCGTCAATCCTTCACAATAGAAAAATGCACCTTCTCCAATGCTGGTCACCGAATTGGGAATGACAATGCTTGTCAATCCTGTGCAGTAGCTAAATGAATAACTAGCAATGCTAATCACTGAATTAGGAATCACAAAATCACCTGTTTTTCCACATGGTACTTTTATTATCTTTGTTTTTTCTTTGTCATATAAGACACCATCGAGTGAAGAAAAATTCAAATTGTTAGGATCGACTGATATGCTCGTCAATCCTGTACATCCTCCAAACACATAATATCCAATGTTGGTCACCGAATTTGGAATCACTATGCTCGTCAATCCTGTACATCCTCCAAACGCATAATCTCCAATGTTGGTCACCGAATTTGGAATCACTATGCTCGTCAATCCTGTACATCCTTCGAACGCACCATCACCAATGTTGGTCACCGAATTAGGAATGTCAATGCTTGTTACTTTTGAACAGTCAGCAAACGCACCATCACCAATGTTGGTCACCGAATCAGGAATCACAATGCTTGTTACTTTTGAACAGTAAGCAAACGCACCATCACCAATGCTGGTCACCGAATTAGGAATCACTATGCTCGTCAATCCTTCACATCCTTCAAATACACTATCTTCAATATCGGTCACCGAATTAGGAATCGCTATGCTTTTCAATCCTGAACATCCTTCAAACGCACTATCACCAATTTTGGTCACCGAATTAGGAATCGCTATGCTTGTCAATCCTGTGCAGTAGCTAAATGCATATGCTCCAATATCGGTCACCGAATTAGGAATGTCTATGCTCGTCAATCCTTCACAATTGACAAATGCACCGTATCCAATGCTGGTCACCGAATTAGGAATCACTATGCTTGTCAATCCTGTGCAGTAGCGAAATGCATGTGCTCCAATGTTGGTCACTGAATTAGGAATCACTATGCTCGTCAATCCTTCACAGTCGATAAATGCACATTCTCCAATTTTGGTCACCGAATTGGGGATGGCAATGCTTGTCAGTTTGGTACAGTAGCAAAATGAATAACTAGCAATGCTAATCACTGAATTAGGAATCACAAAATCACCTGTTTTTCCACATGGTACTTTTATTATCTTTGTTTTTTCCTTGTCATATAAGATACCTTCGAGTGAAGAAAAATTCAAATTGTTAGGATCAACTGATATGCTCGTCAATCCTATACATCCTTCAAACGCACCATCACCAATGCTGGTCACCGAATTAGGAATCACTATGCTTGTCAATCCTGTGCAGTAGCGAAATGCATGTGCTCCAATGTTGGTCACTGAATTAGGAATCACAATGCTTGTTACTTTTGAACAGTCAGCAAACGCTTCAGGAATTTCTGTCACTCCCTCACGTATCACATAGATTTCTTCTGTGGATTTGTTTTTATCCAATATGTTATATATATCCTTCATAATGTGTAATTTTTAAGTTTATTGGTGCAAAAATCAAACAGGGTTGTGCAATGTGTGTGCACAACCCTGTTAAAAATGATGGAGGTATGGATTTTACAAATTAATATGTTCTCTTATTATGTTAGCTAATCGAATTAAAAGATCGTTAGAACAACGTGATAATTGCTTGCAATGCAATAGAAGTCTATTTCCTGATTTGTAAATACGAATCCATTCACTTGGATCTTTTTCAGATGGATCTTCATTTACATATGTCAGGTTAAATAATGCTTGTAAATCAATGTCGTACATTCTTTTTGATACATAAATGCCTGCGGCTACGATGATAACTGGAAACTGTTGAAAAAAATCGTGTGTGAAGAGTTCAGTTGTCCTTATCCTAATAGAATTTTCAGTTGCTTTATTCTTGGCAGGACTTTTAGGGAACGGTTTGCTACTCAATTCAGAAATGAAGGCATATTTATGGAAATCTACTTCTTCCTCACTTAGTATACCTGAGTATACTAAAGAAATAAGTTTTTGATAGCATTTCCAAGTTTTACTAGTTCCTCCATTTTGGGGAAGTCTATGTATTTTTTGATCATGTTTATATGGATACAATGGGGAAAAATCTTCTCTGATGTATTTTTTGCAGTTTCGCCCCCATACTTTAATGTCATCGAAATCTTGGTTTTGATCAATGCATTTTGCCCAAAGAGAGGTATTTTCTTGATGTAATCCATAATGAAATTTAAAATCTATTGAAAGATTTTTTTCGGAAAGAGCCGCTTCTTTACCAATAATCAGAATTTTGGCTGAAGGATTTCCTGTGCCAATAAATTTTAAGTTTTCGTCATTTTTTTCTTTAAAAGAATTGACTAAATCACAAAATGATTTTGAATATTCCATAATATAAACTATTAATCGTTATACATCTTGTTCATTATTTCTGTCATCTTAGCGAGTTCTTCCCTCATATTGTTTGGTTCCAACACCTCAACTTGAGTGCCCATCCTTAACACTTCCTGATAGAAGTCGTACGTCGGTCGGATGTAGAATTCGAAGATGCTGTAGTCATTATTTCGTTCGATCTCTTTTTGACTCTCATGAAGCGGAAGATCTCTGATATAGTTGGCTTGGAAGGCTGATGCTTTCAGTCGGACACGGGTGGCATCTGGTCCTCCTTCGTCACTCATCACTCCATAGCAGTCTCGGAAAAACTCCTCTGCTGAGAAATCGTTTGGCATCTCGAACGTCTCATTCATGATACTTAATTCAAGAATGCGGTCGAGGCAGAACCTGCGTACATTTCTTGTATTCAATGTGTTGGCGACGACGTACCAACGCTGATGCCACAATCTGAGAATATAAGGCTCGACGATGAGCAACGAATCAGTGTTTCCGAAATAGTCATGATAGACGATGCGTAACCGTCTGTTGTGTTTCATCGCTTCCATGATGTTTTCCAGGTGATGCAATCCCGACGGTACATTTTCAAGCACGATGCGGTTGTGAAGACACCTGTTCTCTATCAACGCATTGCTCATACTATTGGTGCTGAATAGCCAGCGTTCCATACTTCCATTATGCAGATCCTCTGGATTCTCTAGATAGTAGCGATATTCACCACGTCCTTCGTTGGACACAGTGATACCGAATGTGTCGGAAATCACGTCGATCCACTTATGCAGAGTGCGTTTAGACAGGTCAATCCCGTCGCTCATCAGCTCGTTCTCCTTCCATTTTTGATTCAAATCGACGAACGAAATCTTACCTGCCTTACGGATGGTATCAACAAGCCAAACTATCTTATTTGTTTGATTAACTGCCATACTTGAAGTTTTTACGGTTACACACTGATCGTTATAATAAACGACTTCTGTCTTCCTTTTTGCTAATTTACAAAAAGGCTGTGCAAAAGCAATGCACAGTTTTGTTAAATTATTGTTTGGGATCATGACGTTATCATCCGCCGTTGGATGTCCTGACAATTACGCATTAGTTTGATACAAAAATCGCCTGCGGATAGTTCCGCAAGCGATCTTTTTAAGAGTTTTATACCGAGTTTAGATTATTTAAGCACAACCTTCTCAATATAAGAATCATTTTCAGTCACAACTTTCACAAGATAGATGCCCTTGTTGTATGATGATAGATCGATTTCAGCCTGATCCGCATTTACTGCCTTTTCAACCAAAACTTTACCAGTAATGTCAGATACAACGATGTTGTCGATAGAACCATTTGAAACACTGATGTTTAGAACTCCATCTGTTGGGTTTGGATAGATGGAAATCTTTTCAGCCTCAGAGATAGTGTTATCGATGTCTGTGATTTCAGGGTCGTATTCTAATTCATTGCCGTAATACTCAAACAAATCAAGAGAACGTAAAGAATTGTTGGAATTTGAAGTGTTACATGCAAGTATTTTAGCCTTGAAATTAGCTCTATTAGAAACCTTGAATCCATTTTTTAAAAGGATACTACCATATGTTTGATATTCAACATTGGCGTTGGATATTTTTGTTGTAGATGTGATTTTAGTGATGGCTTTTTTAATAGTATTGCTGTTTAATGTGCAACATAAAGATTGTGAGTCTACTAATAGACCGTCGAGGTATTGCTTTTCACCGAAACATTCGTCTGACCAGTATTGTGGATCAGAGTTGAAAGAATCTATGCTTCTGAAAGAATAGGCATATTTGAAAGATTCCAACATAGATACCTTATAGTCGTTGTCTCTATCAGGATTGCAACTATTTTCTGTGATTGCATCATACTTTGCCATTGCCTCTACCCATCGTCTTCCGAATCTACTGTAATCGTAAGTCGATTTTGCAGTTTCATCGTGTCTTGCAGCAGTGATAATTGTTCTTTTTGCTTTTTTTAATGTTGGAATATGTGCTCCACTAAAGCATTGAACCATTACTATGGAAATAGACTTTAAGAAATCTACTTTGTCAACCTCTTTAGCGAAATCTGCAGGACTGATTGATTCTCCCCACAAACAGATGGAACCATCTGAATCTCCATGGTCAGTAACGTATATGAATAACTCATCTGAAGATGTCAATTTGACTTTTAATGAGTCGAATACGTGAGTTATGTAGCTCTTTTTTGCTGGATACTGAATGTCATTTCTTCCATTTCCATCCAAATCCAAGGGCGAGTTAATAAATGAGCCATTGGACAAACGCAAGTCTGCTCCCGGATTTGTTCCGTCAGACATTAGAACATTAATGTTTGATGTAGAAAATCCGTAGCATTTAGTCAACATCTGGTACACCATGGAACAGTTGTTCCAATATCTTTGGTGATTATTGCGTGCGTCCCATCCTCCATTTATTAAAATAGCATGGCATCTTGAATTGGCACTGCCGACTGTGTTAGAATACAGATTCCAGTCTATTAAATTCGGATGAACTCCATCCGATAAATCAGATGCCTCATTCTCCAATTTTGTATAGAACTCAGTCCATCCGTTGAGTGAACTGGGAGGTAAAAGATTCTTTGAAACAGATATGGCACCTGTACTTTTAGATACAAATGCATAGTGACAATCGTGTGCCCAGTCCTGATCTGGCATGTCATCGATGAAGAACGCCCAAGAATCAGAAGGTACGGTAACGCTTTTTTTATTGAACATCAATAGTATACTTGAAGATGAGGAAGAGTTGTACATAACTCTGTATTCCTTTAACTTCAAAGTGTTTGAAACATAATTCTTTACCTTAGTCTTTGCTTGTTCAAGACTTACAGCAGCCATGACTGACATATAAGAGATGAGTGCAAAAAATAAGGTTAATAACTTTTTTTTAGTCATTCTCTTACTTCTTTAGTGATTTAACCTCAGCCTTCAAAGCAGCGTTCTCTTTCTCCAAACGGATCATGTGAAGAGTTAGCTCCTCTACCTTCTCCAATAGCATGTTGCTCATAGCAGATACGCTTACACCATTCTCTGCCATATCAGCTGCTGATGGGATTCCAGGAAGGTGCTTGTGCTCGTTGACGTAGCTCTCAACCTCTGAAAGCGACTTCAAGTTGTAGCTCTCGTCGAACACGTAGTCGGCTGCGTTGTTCATGTTGACGTTGATGTCCTCTGCCTTGATTGTAGACGCTGTTAGTCCGATCACCTCCAATTCGTCCTTACATGTGATCTTGCCGTTGACAACCATGTCGCCACCGTTGAATGTGAAACTGCCTGCTAGGAATTTGAGGTCTGGGGTCATATTATAGCCTCTTGTCTTAATCAAGAATCCTCTATTGTTGTCTGGGTCTGCTACACAGTTTAAATGAGGACATTTAGGAGTGTCAGTAGCTGTTCCTCCAGTCACATCAAAACCTTTAGATGAAACATATCCGTTTTCATCGACATTAAATACTGTCTTGTATGCACCTAACATGCTGTTTTGTGCAGATATAAAGTTGTTGTAGTCAGAATAAGTGCCATAGTCCATAGTCATTCTCATCATGTCATGTCCTGCATTGACAGGCTTTCCAAGAGAGATATGATCACCTGATAAATTATCAGCGTTTACTGCTGTAGAAGCTAATGCCATACCAATTACAAATGGTAAAAACTTAAAATTCATTGTTTTTTGATATTTAAAGAATTAAACAATAGACTCAATAACAATCTGATACGAAATTCACCGAGTCTGGATGAAATCCGTACGAATACAATAGACCTGCCGATGATGGGGCATCGGAACAGAAATTTTTCTAACATGGCAAGACATCTTTCAAAAAGACATACAAATCCTAACCCTGACATGGGGAGCCAAAGTCGATCGCATGGTGTGCACAGCATGCCTTACCACATTAGTTTAATACGTAAAAGTCTGAGAATTCCGCATTTTTTATTCTTCTTGACTTTTTCGCAACAAATAACATACATATCATCTAATGTAAAGTTATGTTTCGGAGTGATCCCTCTGCCGAAGATACTCTTTCGCTCAGCTAGTTTTAACCCTGTCAAAGGTTAAAATGACAATCTAGAATGGCTGAACTACCATTTCAATGACACATAAATGTATTTCGCTTCAGTATGCAATTCCTTAAATCATACGTTAATCTTTCCATTCCGCATAAATCCCCATTTTTATGTTTCATTTCAAGGTCGACATACAAAAAAGTTTGCCATCTCTGAAAAACAATGCGAAATTATAAATATTTTTTTGTTACAACAATACCTAATTATAAATATTTTTGCTTCGTGTTAAAAAATAAGCGTTATGTATGATTTATTACTGATTTTGTAGAAATTTAGCAAACACAAAAGATCCTGAAGCAAGTGGGCCGCAAAGCTCCTATTCAGAAGAATTCACTGATGTGGTGAGGGTAGTGTCTCCCGCCCTTAACAATCATAAAAAATCAATAGCTCTATAGTTGTTTATTACAGATTTTGTCTCTTTCTTTCAAGTTTATAAATGTTTGAGATTATTATGTGGAACTAGGCCTGTCATAAAATCATTTCAAAAATTTGCCATTTGAAATTAAATGCCTACTTTTGACTTGCTAATAAAATGAAAAACACTGATGGCTAAAAAGAAGAATAAGAGTGGCGTCGGCAGGATCGTTACTATATTGGCGGTTTTGCTCGTTGTTGTGGTCGGTATTGTGGGCTACATCGCATATTCAAGCACAATGCTTCCGAATATCTATATAAATAATGATAAGGCAAGGTTCCTCTACGTCTATCCGACTGATAATTTCGACAAGGTTGTCGCACGTCTGGATTCGACAGGTAATGTGAAGGATATCGCATCGTTTAAAAAGATTGCGGAGTATCAGGATTATCCGTCGAATATTGTGCCGGGAAGATATGAGCTTGTGAATCAGATGAGCAATGTGCAGCTTGTGAATAATCTTAAAAAGGGTCGTCAGGCTCCGATGAATCTCACTTTCAATAATATCCGCACAAAGGAGCAGCTTTGCAAGCGTTTCGACGAGGCGTTGATGCTTACTTATGATGATATTTATTCTCTTTTGAATAGCGACGACGCAATGGCGAAATATAATCTTAATTCCAAAACTTCTGTCGCAATGTTCATCCCTAACACATATCAGGTGTATTGGACAATTTCCGCCCAAGATCTGCTTGATAAGATGAAGAAGGAATACGACAAGTTCTGGAATGAGGATCGCATAAAGAAATGTGCCGACGCTAATTTGACCCAGGTTGAAGTGTCTACTTTGGCGGCGATAGTGGAGGAGGAGACAAAGAGTGTGAAGGAGCAGCCGACTGTTGCCGGACTTTATCTCAACCGTCTACATAAAGGAATGCTGTTGCAGGCAGATCCGACTGTGAAATTTGCTGTCGGGGATTTCAGTATCCGCCGTATACGTGGTGCCCATTTGGAGGTTGATTCCCCATATAATACATATAAATATGAAGGGTTGCCACCTGGCCCGATCCGTATTCCGTCTATGAATGCTATAGATGCGGTGCTCAACTACGATCATCACGATTATATCTATATGTGTGCGAGCGAGCGTTTCGACGGCACTCACAACTTTGCAAAATCATTTGACGACCATCAGGAAAATGCAAAGAAATACCATAAGGCTCTAAACAGGAGAAGAATCAAATAAAATTCATAATTCATAGTGCGTAGTTTTCAATTGAGAATTACGCACTATGAATTTTATAGCATTCCAAATTTATCGCATATTCCAAGCACAAACACAGCCAGAACTATTAGTGGCAGGATGTATGTGAGATAACCACGCATCCATGGTTTGAATTGTGCACCGTCGCCAGTATTTGCCTCTTCATAGAATCCTTTTATTCCCCATCCGTATCTGCTTGTGCAGAAGATGCAGAACACCATTCCTCCCAATGGCAATGCGCAATATGAAACGATGAAATCCTCAAAGTCGAGTATTGTACCCCCGAAAACCTTCAACCAATCCCATGTCCACTCACTGAATCCCAATACACATGGCACAGAAAGAACAGTGATAATGAAGAAATTGTAGAAAGCCGAGCGTTTACGTGTCCAGCCAAACTGCTCGGAGCAGCATGTGATGATGTTTTCAAATACGGCGAACACCGTCGACAATGATGCGAACGACATGAAAATGAAGAACATCGCGCCCCAGAATTGTCCCCATGGCATACGGTTGAACACCTCTGGCAGTGTGACGAACAATAGTCCGGGGCCGGCGTTTGGCTCGATCTTGTAAGCGAAGCATGCCGGGAAAATGATCAGACCGGCCACTAGTGCGACAGCGGTGTCGAGCAGTGCAATCGTGATTCCTTCTTTCAGTATTGTATTCGTCTTCTTCATGTAACTTCCGAAGATCGCCATTGATCCGATACCGATGCTCAGGGTGAAGAAAGCGTGAGACATCGCATTATAAATCACGTTGAATATTCCTACCTGCCTCATACGGTCGAGATTAGGGACGAGGTAGAACTCAAGACCGGCTCTGCCATTGTTGAGCGAAACACTGTTAATTGCTAGCACAACCATGATCGCAAGCAGGATCAGCATAAGTGTTTTGGATATTCGTTCCAACCCTTTGATGAGCCCGTAGCCCACAGTGACACATCCAAGCATCACTACAATCACCATCCACATGCACATGGTGGCCGGGTCGTTGAGTAGGGAATTGAATTGCTCTCCGACGTATCCGGATGGCATCTCACCGGCGAATGTGCCATTTGCTGTGGAGTAAATGTAGTGCAGCATCCATCCTGCCACAGTGGTGTAGAACATCATAAGTAAGTAGCAACCGATCAGTGACACCCATCCTTGAAGATGCCATTTTGTACCTTCCGGTTCTAGACTTTTGAATGCCTTTATCGGGGATAGACGTGACGCGCGTCCCACTCCCAGTTCCATACAAAGAATTGGTATTCCCAATAAAAGCAGGAATATGAAGTAGATCAACACGAATATTCCGCCACCACTCATTCCTGTGATGTATGGGAATTTCCACACGTTGCCAATGCCGATGGCACAACCAGCGGCGACAAGAATGAAGCCAAGACGTGATGATAGTAGTTCGCGATTGGAAGACGCCTCTTTCATTTTTGAATTTTATCTTGATGAATTTTGTGCAAAAGTATCCAAAAATGAGGTGCCATGCAAATTTGGTTGAGGATTAATGGTTGAGGTTCTGATCTTCCATCATCAACCATCCATCCTTAATCTTCCATCCTTTATGTTGATTTATAGTGACTTTTGATAAATTTGTAAAAAAAGCAATATGAAAGTTTGCGGTTAAAGAAAAATATACTACCTTTGCACTCGCAATCGGGATAACACCGAGGATTGGTGAGGTGGGTGAGTGGCTGAAACCACCAGTTTGCTAAACTGACGTACGGGCAACCGTACCACGAGTTCGAATCTCGTCCTCACCGCAAAAGAGAAACTGATATTCGGTTTCTCTTTTTTGTTTTAATTTTAACCGCAGAAACTTAGATTTTATGGAGAAAGTTTACTCTTTTTATGTTGACGTAAAGAATATTATAGTAGGATAAAAATGATGGTTGTGGTGTCATAAATGAGGATTCCAAAGGGCGGAACACCCTTTCCCCCTGTAAAGTGAGAGCCGAAGGCGAGCACAATAAAATCAACCGACAGGGCTCAGAGGACTAAAATTTTCTTTTGTGGAGCAAATCAGAAACAACAATGGCGCGTCTGGAAGGTGCTGTTTCAGTAATTTCGTACATATGTGGCAAAGCGAAGTATGTGCGGAACCAGAATGAACGGTAACTCTTCTTCAAATGTTTTGTTGCACCGACAATTATGCATTTCTGATTTCGCATTTATCATTGAAATTCGTATATTTGCAACTATATTTCGAATTATATGAAAGTAGTTATTATAAAGTACAACGCAGGAAACATATTTTCTGTGGATTATGCTCTCCGACGTCTTGGCGTAGAGGCTACAATTTCTGGCGATGCTGATATCATCAAGTCGGCCGACAAAGTTATTTTCCCCGGTGTGGGTGAGGCTGAGACAACGATGAACTATCTTCGTGAGCATGGCCTTGACAATGTCATTAAGAATCTCACACAGCCGACTCTTGGCATCTGCATCGGCATGCAGCTTCTTTGCAAGAGTAGTGAGGAGGGTGGTAATGTGGAGTGCTTGGGCATTTTTGATGAAGTGGTGAAGAGATTCGTGCCAAACGAAAGCATCATCAAGGTTCCACATATGGGGTGGAACACTGTGACTGCCGATCCGTCGTCTCCACTATTTAAGAATCTTATCAACGATCCGTATTTCTACTATGTCCACAGCTATCATGCTACTGTAGGAAAGGATACAATCGCGACTACTGATTATATCAACCAGTATTCTGCCGCTTTGCACAAGGATAATTTCTATGCTGTGCAGTTTCATCCGGAGAAGAGCGGTAAGGTGGGAGAGCAACTATTGAAAAATTTCTTGGAACTATAAAATCACAGGGTAATGTTAGCAAAAAGAATTATTCCGTGCCTTGATATCAAGGATGGTCAGACGGTGAAGGGCGTTAACTTCGTTAATATTCGTTCGGTGGGCGACCCTGTGGAGCTTGGGGCTGAGTATAGTCGTCTTGGCGCAGATGAACTTGTTTTTTTGGATATCACTGCGTCGCACGAGGGAAGAAAAACATTCAAGGATTTGGTGAGACGTATTGCTGAAAACATCAGTATCCCATTCACTGTGGGAGGAGGAATCCATGAGATTGGTGATGTCGACGCATTGCTTTGTGCCGGAGCCGACAAGGTTTCCATCAACTCTGCGGCGATCAAGAATCCCGACCTTATAAGTGAGGTGGCTAAGGGATTCGGAAGCCAGGTCTGCACCGTTGCTATAGATGCCAAACTGGATGAGAGTGGAGAGTGGACATGTTATTTGAACGGAGGTCGCGTCGCTACAGAGAAGAAACTTTTCGCTTGGGCTAAGGAGGCTCAGGAGAGAGGTGCTGGAGAAATCCTGTTCACAAGTATGAACCACGATGGTGTAAAACAAGGTTTTGCCAATGATGCACTACGTGTTTTGTCGGAAAGCTTGTCTATTCCTGTGATCGCTTCTGGCGGAGCAGGCAAGATGGAGCATTTCAAGGATGTCTTCACGGAGGGTAAGGCTGATGCCGCTTTGGCAGCGTCGATTTTCCATTTCCATGAAATAGCAATTCCTGATTTGAAGAAATATTTGAGAGACGAAGGTATTCCAATGCGAATAGTGTAGCTGATGAAGAGAGCAATTAAGTATATATTAATCATTTGTGTGGCAGTGCCTTTGTTGGCATTGCTATGCTTGTTTGTATATACATCCTTTCATGTGGTTCCTACACCGCAGATAGGAAAGATTGCTTTGATTGACTCCGTAGTCCAGAAAAATGATTCCATACGTACGCTTGGCAACAACTGGGCGAAAAAGTGCGGGGATGATATCTACGTCTGCTACACCGAAGGAAATCCAGAGACGAGAGGTTATGCTTATGGAGCATTGTTGCCTGATCTTATGTCGTACCAGAAAAGGGCTCTTTTGCGAAGGATGGAGGAGACTGTGGAAGGTGAGTGGTACCGTAAGTTTTTATGCCAATTTGTTAGATTCTACAACAGTGGAATTCAGAAATATCTTACTGATGAGCAATGTCGTGAGTTGTATGGATTGAGTCTTGCCGACTCTCATGATTTTGATGACTTGGCTGATCCGTACGAGCTTCAGCTGAATCTTCACGCCGCCCACGATATCGGACACGCTATGCAGGATTATATGCTTGTGGGTTGTAGCTCATTTATCTTGAATGAAGAAAAAACAAAAGACTCCACATTGCTTTTCGGACGAAATTTTGATTTCTATTGTGGAGATGATTTCGCTAAGACGAAGGTGCTTTCCGTCTGCAAACCTGATTCCGGATATGCGTTTGCTTCGGTCACATGGGGCGGAATGCTTGGAGTTTTGTCAGGAATGAATGAGAAGGGATTGGCTGTTTGCATCAATGCATCCAAACTTGATATTCCAAAATCTGTGGCAATGCCGATCTCGATGCTTGTGCGCCACATATTGATACATTGTAAGAGTATAGAAGAAGCTTACGTGGAGGCTAAGAAGATGAAGACGTTTGTGGCTGAGAATATCATTATCGCGTCTGCTTACGACAATGATATGGCAATCATAGAGAAGTCTCCGGAAGAGATAGAGTTATATCGTTCGCCCAACAAGGATATGTTGCTTTGCACAAATCATTTCCAAAGTGAAAAGTTTATGCATAATGAACGTAATTTGATGAATATCAACCAAACAGACACTAAATATCGCATTGAACTGCTTGCTGAACATCTTAAAAAAAAGGATAGGTTTGATGCAGAAGACGCGATGGCTGTTCTGCTAAATCCGTTTGGCAAAGGAGGGGAGAACATCGGAATGGGCAACGAAATGGCTATCAACCAACTGATCGCCCATCATTCCGTCGTCTTTGAGCCAGATAGCCTTAACATATATGTCTGTACTCAGCCAAAGGATTTTTATCCGTATATAAAATTTAATCTACAGGATATCCTGAATATTGCCGTAGAGACGCACGGTCGTGCGTCTTCTAACCACGGTCGTGCGTCTGATAATCATGTATGCGTGTCTGATTACAAAATCGCATGCCAATATTTTCCTGTCGCAGATTCGATGAGACAGTCGGATGAGTATTTGGGGTATAAAAGGTTCATTTATTTAAAAAGCCTAAAAGATTTGATGAGTTATCCTGATGAATTGGCAAAGTGTAATCCGATGTATTTTGAGTCGTACAATATGGCTGGAGATATATATATTATGTTTGGTGATAAGAAGGATGCTTGTGAAAGGTGGCAACAAGCATTGGAGTGTAAAATTCCAAAACTTGCTCAGCGTAAAGCGATTGAGGATAAAATAAAAAAATACCAGTAGAGACGCACAGATGTGCATTTCTATATAAAGACGTGTTTGTGACGAAAGAAAAACGAAAAAAATTATGAATAGTGTTTTTAATCAGTTGACTTTCAAACGTCAACCAGATATACAATATAAAAGTAAGGAGGAGATTGCGGCGTTCCAGAATGAACGTCTGCAAGAGCAGATGGCATATGTCTATGCTAATTCTCCATATTATAAGAGAGTGTTTGATGAAAATCATGTCTCTCCGGAAGATATAAAGACGGTGGATGATTTGCAACGTCTTCCTGTCACTACCAAGAACGAGCTACAAAAGTTCAATAACGATTTCTTCTGTGTTCCGCAGAGTGAGATTGTTGATATAGTTACCACTTCAGGAACTACGGGAGATCCAGTGGTGGTAGGTTTGACCAAACATGATTTGGACAGACTTTCGTATAATGAGTTTTTGACATTTTCTGCCGCAGAACTAACAAAAGATGATATAATCCAGCTTACCTGCACGCTCGACAAACGTTTCATGGCAGGAATGGCTTATTTTCTTGGAGCTGTGGAACTTGGCACTGGAATCGTGAGAGTGGGAGGCGGAGTGCCGCAACTACAGTGGGATACCATTCAGAGAATCCATCCGACCACGTTGATGTGTGTGCCTAGTTTTTTGATCAAACTTGCGGAGTTTGCGGAAAAAAATGGAATAGATTTCCATAAGAGTGGAATCAAAAAGGCGATTTGTATTGGAGAAAGTATCCGCACGAAAGAGTTCGGCTTCACAGAATTGAGCAAGCATATCGATGAACGTTGGGGAGAGATCAAACTCTACAACACATACGCTTCTACGGAAATGCAGACCGGATTCAGCGAGTGCTCATTCGGTTGCGGAGGTCATCACCAGCCGGAGCTGATCATAGTGGAGTTTCTTGATGAGAACAATAAACCAGTTGCCGATGATGAGCCAGGAGAGGTGACAATCACTCATATAGGTGTGGAGGGAATGCCTCTTGTAAGATTCAAAACTGGAGATATCTGCTATCATCATACAGAAAAATGCAAATGTGGACGCAACACTATGCGTCTGAGTGCTGTGATCGGCAGACGAAGCCAGATGCTAAAGGTGAAGGGCACAACCGTCTACCCGCCAGCATTGTTTGATGTGTTGGATCCGTTGCCAGAGGTGGCAAACTATGTTGTTGAGGCTTTTACAAATGAGCTTGGTACAGATGAAATCAAGATTTTGGTAGGAACAAACATTCCGTCGGAAGAGTTACAGAAGAAGATCAAGGATTTGTATCGCGCAAAAGTAAGAGTCGCTCCAATTATAGAGTTTGCCGATCCTGTCGACGTGGATAAAATACGAATAGTGGAAGGACAGAGAAAGATCACAAAATTTGTAGACAAGAGATAATGGACAATCTTAAACAGAAGACGAAAAGGTCGATCGTATGGAATGCCATAGAGAAGGTGGGAGTGCAGCTGATTGCATTGCTCGTCGGACTGTATGTTGTCCGTAACGTCTCTGAGACAGATATGGGATTCATAGGAGCGTTGACTATTTTCGTTTCGATTGGAATAGGATTGGTCGATTTGGGATTCTCTACAGCTTTGATCAGACGTGAGAGCAACACGGATGAGGAATATTCTGCAATTTTCTATGTCAACTTGTTGATTAGTGTTGTCTTATATTTGGTTGGCTATTTTTGTGCACCATTGATTTCCGATTGGTATTCTATACCAGAGTTGACGGATTTGGCACGGCTGCTATTTCTGATTGTCATCATCAACTCGTTGTCGCTGGTGCAGATTGTAAGACATACCAAAGCTTTGGATTTCAAATATATAGCTATCGCAAACTTGGTGGCTGTCATTGTGAGTGGAGTGGTGGCGATCACATTGGTACACTTGGGTTATTCATATTGGGCGTTGGCATGGCAGCAGATCTCGTTGAGAATAACCAAAACATTTATGCTTTGGGTGATAAAGCCGTGGAAGGGATTGAAACTTACTCCTAGGTTTGGAGTCGTTGAGGAATTGTTCGATTTTTCTTATCTGCTTATAATCAACGGTATCGTGTCGAGCGTGACAACAAACTTTTTTACAGTCACAATTGGTCGAGTTTTTCCAGCGTCGATACTCGGACATTATTACACTGCGGATAAATATAAGAATATTGCGCGAGACGTCATCACTCCGACAATAGCTCAGGTGGCAATGCCAGTGTTGACGGAAATAAAAGAAGATAAAGCACGTCAGAAACAATATTACCGTAGATTTATGAATGTCTGTGCTATGCTGATTTTTCCGGCATTGTTGGGATTAGCTGTTGTGTTTGATGACTTTTGTGTGTTGGTGCTGACTGAGAAATGGTTGCCGATAGTACCATATTTCAGGATGCTGGTAGTGGTAGCACTTCTGGATCCATTTAACGGTTTGGCTAATCAGATATTGTTGGTGGAAGGAAAGACAAGACAATTCTTTTTTTCGGAATGCGTGCGCCACACATTGCTTATACTTTCAGCGTATATTTGCTTTGTCAATTTGAGTGAATCGCAAAAAGCATTTTTGGAAGTATATGGAGGCAATGCAGTCATAAATATAATGATAGCTGCATCGTTTGTTGCGTGGGTAGTTTGCTTGAGCTTGAAAATCAAGTTTATGAATGGAATTTTCAGGTATTCCATTTCCGAGATTATAAAAGACGTTGCTCCATATTTGATTATATCATGTGTGATGGTGTTGACGGTATGGCAAGCAAAAATATATATGGATTTCGGTCCATTGCTGAGAATGACAACAAGTGTTGTTGTTGGCGGTATCATTTATTTCTTAGGATTAAAGTTTATAAAGTGTGATATATTAGACGAATTATCAATATTGAAAAGAAAAAGATAAAAATATGAAAGAGTGGATGAAGCACTTGTTGGTGCTATTAATTTTTGTTGCGAGTACGTTGGCGTACTTCAGTGTGAAGTTTGACGGCAAAGAGCTGTTAGGAGGAGATGTTTACCATTGGGAAGGTATGGTTCAAGAGCAAAAAGCCTTTTATAATGATGGAGAACATGATGAAGTGTCGTTATGGTGTAGCTCGATGTTTTCTGGAATGCCTGCTTATACGGTGGGTGGATTTGGTTTGCAAACGAACCCTGTTACCAAGGCCATGGCAAAGGTTTTGTATGTGTTTGGAGATAAGGATGGCGGAATTGTTTTGTGCAGCCTATTATGTATGTATGCATTCTTGATTATATTAGGGTGTTCGATACCTGTTGCTGTGTTTGGCTCTTTTGCATTTGCTTTATCATCATATTCATTAATTATTATAGCTGCTGGTCATGTTATGAAAGCATGGGCGATGGCTTTTATGCCGTTAGTTCTGTTGGGTATGGTGATGTTTTTTAAGAAAAAAAATAAATTTTGGACGTTGATAGTATTCTCGATTGCACTATATTGGCACATATCATTTGGACACTATCAAATTTCATATTATTTTGCGTTTTTATGTCTTGCCATATATTTGGGATATTTGATATATTCATTAAAGAATGGAGAAAAGAAAGAGTTATTGGTCAACTCAGGATGTTTGTTAGTTGGAGTGTTGATTGCTGTTTTGATGAACTCACCAAAGTTGATGTCTAATTATGAACTTGGTCAGCATAGTATTCGAGGAAAGAGTGAACTGACATCTCTGGTAGACGGTAAAACGGATAAATCATCTGGTTTGGATCAAGGGTACGCATTTGCATGGAGCTATGGTAAGGCTGAGACACTTACATTTCTAATTCCAAACATTTATGGTGGAGAGAGTGGAGGCGAACTCGACCGTAAAACATCTCATTTGGCAAAGGAATTGAGAAAACATGGAGCTGATGTTCCAAAAACACTTCGTATGAACACTTATTGGGGCGACCAACCATTCACTTCAGGACCGGTTTACTTTGGAGCGATCGTATGTTTCTTGGCTTGTTTTGCGATGTTCTATATCAAGAGCAAGTTTAAGTGGGTGTTATTCGCGTCAACAATATTCTTTATGATATTGAGCTTTGGAAAGAACGCTGGAATCAACGATTTCTTTTTCCACTATCTGCCTATGTACAATAAGTTCCGTACCCCTTCAATGGCTCTTGTCATTCCTCAATTGATTTTTGCATTGTTGGGAGCATTGGCTTTGAACAAGTATATGACGAAAGATATAGACAAGACTCCTATGTTTCCTAAAATGTCGGAAAAATTCAATACAGACAGATTTAGCTTTTCTTTTTATGCTTCATTGATTCTTACTGCTGGAGTTTGTTTGGTAGTATGGATTGCTCCTGGAATATTTGGAGATTTTGTCTCACCGCAGGATGCTGCTCAGTTGGCAAATTATCCTGATTGGTTTGTCGACGCATTGGTTGCCGACCGTAAGGATTTGGCAAGTGATGACGCTTTCCGTTCGTTGGTGTTTATAATGATTGCTGCAGCGTTGATGTGGATATTCTCTCGTCAGGGTATGGTGAAAAACAGAAAATTTGTCGCTGTCGCAATCGCATTCCTTACATTGATTGACTTGTGGAATGTCGCCAAACGTTATTTGAATGATGACAATTATATTAAGCAGCGTGCAAAGAGTGAGACAAGAAAGCCAACAAAAGCAGATGAGTTTATATTGGCGGACAAAGATGTTGATTTCCGAGTGTTGAATTTGAATAATCCATTCAATAATTCTGAGACATCTTATTTCCATCATTCGATCGGAGGATACAACGCGGCTAAATTGCGTCGCTATCAGGATTTGATAGAGCAGTGTATTGAGCCGGAGATGAAAACAGTGATTACAGATCTGCAGAAGGCCAGAACTAATGAAGATGTCGAGGCAGCATTCGCTTCCACAAAGGTGTTGAATATGCTCAACACTAAGTATATCATCTATAATAATGACGTTGCTCCAATTATGAATCCATTGAGAAACGGAGATGCTTGGGTGGTCGGAGATGTGAAGTTTGTGAAAAATGCCGATGCGGAGATGAATACGTTGAAGGAGATAGATCCGTCTAAAACAGCAATTATAAATGAGGAATTCAAGAGCCTTGTTACTCCTTTTGAAATGGATTCCACTGCGAAAGTAGAGCTGACGTTGTCTCATCCAAACAGAAAGAAATTCACGTCGTCTTCGCAAAAGGATATTTTGACAATCTTCTCGGATGTTTATTATAAGCCGGGTTGGCATGTCTATGTCGACGGTAAGGAGACTGATCATTTCCGTACAAACTGGATTTTGCGTGGTATGGTTATTCCAGCTGGCGAGCATGAGATTGAGTTCTTGTTCTATCCTGACACATTTGTAAATTTGACTTATATGTCTAACGCAATTGGTTGGATCCTTATTCTTCTTGTTGTGGGCTATATCGGTTATTATTTCTACAATAGAAAGAAAAAGAATGATGATACAGCGGTTGTATTGAAAGATTAAATTGCTAATAATGAAACTATTATGAAAGTATTGCTTGTTAATGGAAGCCCACGTAAGGAGGGCAACACATACGTCGCTTTGAATGAATTTGCTCAGCAGTTGGCAGAGAACGGTATTCAAAGTGAGTTGGTATGGATCGGCACAAAACCGGTTCGCGGATGCATTGCTTGCAACAGCTGTCATGACAACCGTTGCGTTTTTAACGACGACATCACAAACAGCATCATAGCCCAGATGGAGGAGTGTGATGGCCTGGTAATAGGTTCACCTGTCTATTACGGACAGCCTGCCGGACCAGTGTGTTGTCTGCAGCAGCGTATGATGTATGCGGGAAGCAGTGTGATGGCAAACAAACCAGCTGCCGGTTTATGCGTATGTCGACGTGGTGGAGCGACAGCTGCTTTCCAGTCGCTCAACATGCCTTTCCAAATGACCAATATGCCAGTTGTAACGTCGCAATACTGGAATATACTTTATGGTTGTGCGGAAGGTGAGACGGCTCTTGATGTAGAGGGGCTGCAGACGGTTCGTACTCTTGCAAACAATATGTCTTGGCTGATTAAGAAAATTGCAACGGGAGAAGGTGAACCTCCTGTGCTCGAACCTCGCACGCCAATGAATTTTATAAGATAATAATATGGAATGTGTTCATAGATCAAAAACAGTGGATGAAAGCCATTATTTCGAGTGCACATGTCCTAAGGAGTGTCCGAGACATGGAAAGTGTTGTGCTTGTGTGGCTCATCACAGGTCGTTAGGGAAACTCCCATATTGTTTGCGTCAAATAGAAAATGATACAAAAGAATTAAAACCATGATACGTAATATAATTTTGGATTTTGGCAAAGTGTTGGTCGACTACGATTTCGACATCTTCTTCCGTCGTTATGTTCCGGATGAAAACCGTCGTAAACAATTTGTTCCAATCTTATATAATGATGGCTTGACTCCCGTCGTGGATAGGGGCGAGAAACCTTTCGAGGAGATTGTGGATGATTTGATAGCCGAAAATCCTGAGTTTGAACCAGAGTTGCGTATCTTTTCTGAACATTATCCTGATCTGATTACTGGTGAGATTCCAGGAATGAAGAATTTGCTAGTGAAATTAAAATCGGAAGGGTTCAAATTGTATGGTTTGTCAAACTGGTGCTGCAAAGTCTACATCACAATGGATCAGTATGATATCTTCAAATTGCTCGATGGCTATATCGTGTCGTCGGAGGTTCATAAGATTAAGCCAGAACCGGATATTTATCAATGCCTATTTGAACGTTTCAATCTGAAACCTGAGGAGTGTGTGTTTGCAGACGATAAAGAGGATAATGTAGAGGCTAGCATAAAAGAGGGTATGCCGGCTATCGTCTTCAAGAATGCAGAGCAGTTTGAGACTGAGTTAAGAAAACTACTTTAATGAGAATTGAAGAAGCCATAGTCTACGTTATCGCTTCCAGAAACGGAGGTATGACGACCGACCAAATAGCCGATGCCATCAACAGACAGCAGCTGCATGTCAGAAAAGATGGACAACCGGTGACAAGCAAACAGGTGTATGCGGTGATATGCAGATATTCTGGAGTGTTTGTCAAAGAGAACGGCAGAATCATGTTGAATTATTAATTTAGACGATTTATGAAAAGTTTTGGATCAAAACCATGGATGCTTCCTCAGCCGGTTCTTATTATCGGCACTTATAATAAGGAAGAAAAAGCAAACGCCATGAATGCTGCGTGGGGTGGCACTTGGGACATGCATGAGATTATGATCTCAATGGGTAGCCACGCCACAACTGATAATCTAAAGTTGAACAATGGAGAATTCACCGTCGCCTTTGCTACTGCGGAGACAATGGTGGCAAGCGATTTTGTGGGAATTGTGTCTGCGAAAAAAGATCCTAATAAGATGGAGAAGACGGGATGGACTGCAGAGAAAGCTCCCAACGTCAACGCTCCCGTCTTCACGGATTTCCCTATGACTATGGAGTGCCGTATCAAACAGAAATTTGATGAGTCTGAGACTGGTTACTATCTTGTGGCGGAAGTTGTCAATGTCCTATGTGATGAAAAATACCTTGATGCTAATGGCAATCCTGATGTGGAGAAGATGAACCTTATCACGTATGATTCTGTCAATCATAATTATATTCAGCTTGGCAAAGTGATTGGAAAAGCATTCGCTTGTGGAAAAGAGATTTAATTTCAATAATTTAATACTATGGATAACAAGAGTAAAGTGTTGGAAACAATGAAGAAGGCTGGAGAGCCTCTTAACGCAGGTAAAATTGCAGAACTTAGCGGTCTTGACCGTAAGGAAGTGGATAAGGCAATGAAGGAATTGAAAGAAGAAGGACTGATTGTGTCTCCTGTTCGTTGCAAGTGGGCTCCTGCAAACTAATAATAAAATAGGAATGTATGCAAAGTGACAAATGCCTGAAACCAAACGAGGGAATACCATCTTCATTAGTGGCGTTGCTTGCGGTTATGGCCGGTGTGTCTGTGGCGAATCTATACTATTGTCAGCCTTTGCTCAACTTGATCCGTGAAGATACTGGTCTCACTGAGTTCCAGGTCAATTTGATGCCTGTGTTTACGCAGATTGGCTATGCCCTTGGGCTTCTTTTCATCATTCCTATGGGAGATCTCTATAATAGACGCTCCACTATACTTATATGTTTTGGTGCGCTGTTTTTCTCGTTGCTGACAATAGCATTTTCAAACAGTGTGACGATGCTTATTGCTAGTTTCATAACAGGAGTGTTTTCTGTCGCACCACAGATCTTTATACCTTTTGTCTCACAGTTTTCTCGCAAAGAAGAGAAAGAGCGTAAAGTTGGGTTGGTTTTGTCGGGATTGCTTGTCGGAATTTTAGGATCGAGAGTGGCAAGCGGTTATGTCGGTGATATTTTTGGATGGAGGACAATGTATGGGATAGCAGCTGGTTTGATCGCGATATCAGCGGTGATTGTGATGAAGACATTTCCGTATGTGGAGCCGACGTTTAATGGACGCTTTATAAAATTGATGTCGTCAATCTTCCGACTTGTAAAAGAAAATCCTAAGGCTGTCACCTATTCTGTCCGTTCTGGATTGATCTTCGGCTCATTGCTCGGCATGTGGGCGTGCATGGCATTCCGTATGAAGGAAGCACCGTTCTTTCAAGGCAGTGATATGGTCGGATTGCTTGGATTATGTGGTATAGCTGGAGCTTTGACCGCATCAAACGCCGGCAAATATATCACTCGATATGGAGTGGAGAAGGTAAATGCATGTGGAGTGTCATTGGTTTTGCTGGCATGGATAATCATGGGTCTGTTTCAAAACTATTATGTCGGCATCATTGCTGGGGTTATAATCATCGACATCGGAATGCAGTGTGTGCAGTTGAGCAACCAAAGCGCGACGATGAAACTTTGTCCACAAGCGTCGAGCCGAATGAACACAATATATATGGTGACATATTTCATCGGTGGATCTTTTGGAACATTTCTGGCTGGAACTATGTGGGTGAAATTCGGATGGTACGGCACCGTCTTCGCTGGATTGAGCATGGTGATCGCTTCTATATTATTTGCATTGCTTAGAAGGAAATAAATAAACCTTTTATCTGAGACACGCATCTGTGTGCCTAATAAATTATGAATCCGGACAATCGTACTTATATTGCCATCGACTTAAAATCATTCTATGCTTCAGTGGAGTGTGTAGACAGAGGACTTGATCCTCTGACTACCAATCTTGTCGTGGCGGATTCAAGCAGAACGGAAAAAACGATCTGTCTTGCTGTAAGTCCGTCTCTCAAATCGTATGGAGTTGGTGGACGTGCACGATTGTTTGAGGTGGTTCAGAAAGTGAGGGAGGTGAATTATCAACGACGGATGAATATTCCGTATGGTGTATTCACTGGCAAATCTTGGAGAAATCCTGAGTTGTTGGAGCATCCTGATTGGGAACTCGACTATATTGTGGCACCACCTCGTATGGCCCGCTACATGCAGATGTCGGCTCAAATTTATTCCGTCTACTTGAAATATATAGCTCCTGAGGACATACACGTCTATTCCTGTGATGAGGTATTTATGGATGTGACGTCATATCTGTCTACTTATAAGAAGACTCCGCATGAACTTGCGATGACAATTGTTCGAGATGTATTGAAGCAAACAGGTATAACAGCCACAGCAGGTATCGGAACAAATATGTATTTGTGCAAAGTCGCTATGGATATCGAGGCTAAACACATGCCAGCAGATAAAGATGGGGTGAGAATCGCTGAACTTGATGAGAAGAGTTATCGCGAAAAACTATGGAATCATCGTCCGCTTACAGATTTTTGGCGATGCGGAAAAGGTATAGTGAGCAAGTTGGCGATGTTTGGTGTTGAGACTATGGGGCAGATAGCCCGTCTTTCCGTTAAAAATGAAGATGTCCTGTATAAACTTTTTGGAGTGAACGCCGAGCTTCTGATTGATCATGCGTGGGGTTGGGAACCGTGTACGATGGATTATATCAAAAGTTATCGACCTGAGACAACTTCATTAAGTAGTGGGCAAGTGCTTCATGAACCATACACATTCAAAAAGGCTCGTGTCGTAATCAAGGAGATGGCAGACGCGATTTCAATGGATCTGCTCGACAAAGGATTGGTGACGGATCAGCTTGTGGTGACGGTGGGGTATGACAGAACGTCACTTGAGAATCCTGAGATAAGAGCCAAGTATCATGGTCCGGTGGTGACGGATTATTATGGCAGAGAGGTGCCGAAATCTGCGCATGGTACGGCAAATCTCGACAGACAGACATCCTCAACCTCACTTATAATGACAGCTGTGGAAAATTTATTTGACCGTATTGTCAACAAAGATCTGCTTGTCCGCCGACTTAATATAACCACAAATCACGTCATTCCTGAGTCGAGAGTGAAAAAACAAGATGATAAAATGGTTCAACTGGATATTTTTACTGATTATGAAACTTTGGCAAAGCAGAAGAAAGAAGAGGAAGAGCGTTTGGTAAAGGAACGAAGAGTGCAGGAAGCATTATTGGCCATAAAAAAACAGTTTGGAAAGAATTCTATTCTTAAAGGATTGAATTTTGAAGACGGTGCGACGGCAAAAGATCGAAATGAACAAATCGGAGGACACAAAGCATGACAGACAATTACGATGATATAATAAATCTTCCGCACCATGTGTCAAAGACACATCCACAGATGACGATGTACCAGCGGGCGGCACAGTTTGCCCCGTTTGCGGCATTGGTGGGCCATGATGCTATGATTGCTGAGACTGCGCGTTTGACAGATGACGAAGTGGAGATGGAAGATGAGGCAGTGGGAGAACTCAACAGAAAAATGTCATATTTAAATGTAAGATTGCAGGATCATCCCGTTGTCGCCATAACATATTTTATCCACGACAAGAGGAAAGCAGGAGGGGAGTATAAGTCAAATGTTGGTACAGTATGTAAGATTGACGAATATGAAAGCACATTGACCATGTCCGACGGGAGTGTAATACCATTTTCGTCAATTTTGGATATAGATAGTGAGGTTTTCAATGAAATGGAATTTTTTTGATTTTTTTAATTGCTTGATTGATTGTAGATTGTGAAATTTCTTGTAAAAAACATCATAAAACATTTGGTAGATATGTGAAAACTCTCTACCTTTGCATCGCAATTAAGGAAAAGCACTTACAACAAGTAAGGAAACTGACTTAAGGGTGTGTACCAGAGTGGCCAAATGGGGCAGACTGTAAATCTGCTGGCTCTGCCTTCGGTGGTTCGAATCCATCCGCACCCACAAACAAAATTGCGGAAGTAACTCAATTGATAGAGCGTCAGCCTTCCAAGCTGAAAGTTGCGGGTTTGAGCCCCGTCTTCCGCTCCAAGAGGAGAGAAACGAAAGTTTCTCTCTTTTTTTTTATGCAAAAAAAGGTCTCGACGAAAAAAAATAAAAAAATGTTGTAAAATATAGTCGTTGGCGTATTGTTTTTTTGTATTTTTGCGAAACAATCGGTTTGGAATGTTTTCTACAGCAGGTTGTATATTATTGAAGTAATCGTAATTTAAAGATAAAAAATGGCAAAAATGAATTTTGGCGGCGTTATCGAGGAAGTGATGACACGCGATGAGTTTCCATTGGAGAAAGCACGTGAGGTTCTTAAGAACGAGACAATTGCAGTAATCGGATACGGTGTACAGGGTCCAGGTCAGAGCTTGAACCTACGTGACAACGGTTTCAATGTGATCGTTGGACAGCGTCAGGGTAAGACTTTCGACAAGGCTGTAGCTGATGGTTGGAAGCCAGGAGAGACTCTATTCGGTATCGAGGAGGCTTGTGAGAAGGCTACTATTGTAATGTGTCTTCTTTCAGATGCTGCTGTAATGTCAGTATGGCCAACAATCAAGAAGTATCTTACTCCAGGTAAGACTCTTTACTTCTCACACGGATTCGCAATCACTTGGAACGATCGTACAGGTGTAGTTCCTGCTAAGGATATCGACGTTATCATGGTTGCTCCTAAGGGTTCTGGTACATCTCTACGTACAATGTTCCTAGAGGGTCGTGGACTTAACTCTTCATACGCAGTTTACCAGGATGCAACAGGTAAGGCTTTGGAGAAGACATTGGCACTTGGTATTGGTATCGGTTCTGGATACATGTTCGAGACTACATTCCAGCGTGAGGCAACTTCAGACCTTACAGGTGAGCGTGGTTCATTGATGGGTGCTATCCAGGGACTTCTTCTTGCTCAGTACGAGGTATTGCGTGAGAACGGTCACACTCCATCAGAGGCATTCAATGAGACAGTAGAGGAGCTTACTCAGTCTTTGATGCCATTGTTCGCAAAGAACGGAATGGACTGGATGTACGCTAACTGTTCTACTACAGCTCAGCGTGGTGCTTTGGATTGGATGACTCCATTCCACGATGCAATCAAGCCAGTTGTTGAGAAGCTTTACGCTAGCGTTAAGTCTGGTAACGAGGCTCAGATCTCTATAGACGCTAACTCTAAGCCTGACTACCGTGCAGGTCTAGAGAAAGAGCTTAAGGCACTTCGTGAAAGCGAAATGTGGCAGACAGCTGTTACTGTACGTAAGTTGCGTCCAGAGAACAACTAATTTGTCATCAAAATCGTTTGACAATATAGAGACCGTCTCACAAAAGAGACGGTCTTTTTGTTTTCAATGCTTAAAAAAGTTTAATTTCATTTGTTTTATCTCCCGCATTATTCGCAAATGAGAAATAAGTTTTTTAACTTTGCGGTGTAATGTTAATGAAATTATAAAAAAACAGATATGAAAAGAGTAATTTTATTTATTGCAGCATTTGTTACTGCTATTTGTGCATTCGCTCAGGAGCAAGGAAAAGCTGTAATTGAATTTAAAAAGACTGTTCATAACTTTGGTACTTTCCCAGAGGAGAACGGAAGAGTGTCTTGTACATTTGTGTTTGTCAACAAAGGTACTGAGGATTTGGTGTTGAGTAAGGTAAGAGCAAGTTGTGGTTGTACGACTCCAGATTGGACAAAGACTCCAGTCGCTCCTGGTGACAGTGGTGTTGTCAACGCTACTTATAATGCAACTGGTCGTCCTGGTGCGTTTACTAAGACAATCACAGTTACTACTCAGAATGCAGGAGAGCACCGTCTTACTATCAAGGGTGAGGTTATCCCTAAGGCTAAGAAAATTGAGGATGAATATCCATTCAGCGTAGGTGATCTTCGTTTGAAAAACCAGAACATCTATTTGCACAAGATCAAGAATCCAGAGTCGAAATCAGAGAAGTTGAAGGTTTACAACAATGGTTCTGCTGATATTACTCCAACATTTAAGAGTGTTCCTTCTTATATCACCGTATCTTGTGACAAAGAAGTGATCAAGCCAAAGAGCGAAGCTGAAATCACAGTCGTTTACGACTCTAAGAAATCTGAGGAGTGGGGTACTGTAGTTTCTAACTTTGCGATTGTTGTTAACGGTGAGTCAAAGACTATTAACGTAAATGCTACAGTGGTTGAGGATTTTTCTAAGCTAACTGAGGAGCAGAAGAAGAACGCTCCAGTTATCTCGGTAGGTAGCGTCGTTCCTGTTAATGAGATCGCTAAGGGATCAAAGAAGTCTTTCTTGTTCAAGATTGAAAACAAGGGTAAGGATCCATTGATCATCCGTAACATTACAGCTCTAGATGATAATGTGGTTATCACTAAACCTAAGAAACCAATCAAGTCTGGTAAGTCTGGTGATGTCTCTATCACTATCGATGCTAAGAACATGAAGGTAGGTGATTTCACAAAACGTTTGACTATTATTTCTAATGACCCTAACACAAGCAGAAAGGTTGTGTCTGTTAGCGGTACAGTAAAATAATTTCTATTTGTATAGTATGGACGGCATGGTTTTTCCTTGTCGTCCTTTTTTAGTTTTATTATTTATGGGCAGATTAACTATAAAATTCTTCTTTTTTTTTCTTTTGCTTGCATCATTAATTTCATGTAATGGCAGTGATACTTTTGTGATTAAAGGAAAGATAAGATGTCTGCCTATGCCAAGAGCGTACCTTACATATATTTCTCCATTGACAGGCGTTAAGGATACAATCGCTCAAAGTGAAATATCAGGTGGCGAGTTTATCTTTAAGGGAAGAGTAGATAATCCTTCCATGTGTCAGATTGAAATTGGAAAGAGAAGTATTTATTTGATGGTGGAGAATACTGATATAGAGGTCAATGGAACTTTGATGATTCCTGATCAGATTCAGATAATCGGGAGCCCTTCGAATGATGATTGGACACGTATTCTTAAGTTTGAAAGAAAATATGAGGCGAAACGACGTAAAAATTGGATGAAAATTGTCAATACGGATGTCTTTGATGAAATAGAAAAGTTGGAGACGGAATATTACCAGACATTTGACTCTCTATTTTATGTGTTGAAATCAGAAGTCGCAAACAAGCCTACTTCTTTCGGATGTACATATTATGTGTATTATGCTTATGTAAATCAACTGTTTAGCTTGAATAAGATTGCTCAATGCCTAAATATGCTTGATGAAGAGTCAGTTGGCGATTCTGAATACTATAAGTATCTCAAGGATGAAATGATGCTGTATTCTGGTTTGGAGGTTAATAAGCCGGCTCCACAGTTTTCTGTGGTTTCTATGGATGGTGATACATTGACTCTAGACCATTATTACAATAAAAATTTATTTTTGTACTTTACTTCCTCTTGGTGTGATTCCTGTGAATCGTACGCAAGAGAACTTGATGAGGTTCACCGTCGTTTCAAATCTCCCGGATTTGAAGTTTTGGAAATCTCTTTGGATAAGACACAAGATGATCTGGAAGATTTGGCTGAAAAATCATGTGGTTGGCCAATAGCTTGTGATTTTATGTATTGGGAAAGCCAGATAACAAAACGATATGGTGTCCATAAAATTCCTTATGGCGTCTTGATAGATGGAAAACAGAGAATTAGTTCTATTAATCCGTCTATTCAGGCACTAAGTTATAAGTTGAGAATTTTGCAAAATGAGTGATTTTATTTATGCTCTTCAGGGCAGATTTCAAGATATGCCGTTATTGACGGCATTATTGCTTGGTGTACTTGTGGCGATAAGTCCTTGTACTATCGCAGCTAACTTGGCTGCGTTGTCTTTCGTGTCTGTCGGTTGTGACTCAAAGAAGTCGACTCTTTATCAGGGAGCTATTCTTGTGCTTGGCAAGTCGTTGTCGTATGTGGTTTTGGCAATCTTTTTGTCTCAATTTGCAGGAGCGATGGAGATAAGCGATCAATATGCGGATACTTATGTCAAAATAATTGGACTGCTTTTTATTGTTGTCGGAGTGTTGATGCTCGACATTGTCCATATGCATGGTTTGGAAGACTTGATTGTCCGTATGTTCAAGGGAGAAAACAAGAAAACGGTTGTCCAAACTCTTTTGGTTGGAATGCTGTTAGCTTTGGCTTTTTGTCCCGACGGTGCAGTGTTATATTTCGGTATGATGGTTCCTCTGACAATTGCAGAGAGTCACTCGGTCATGGTTCCGCTCTTTTTTGCGATAGGGGCCGCTATTCCGTTGCTAGTAGTTGTTGCAATTTATGCGTATGGAATGGAACGGGTGGTGTCTATGCAGACGAAATTTTTCAGTGCCAACGCAATGGTTCGCAAGTTCGTCGGTGCAATGTTTATTATAGCTGGAATCTGTTTTATTACTGAGTTTATATTCCATCATGCGCATTAGTCTGCTTTTCTTAATGTCGCTTTCTTCATTGATTTCATCGGCAAAACCTGTCTTGGAGTTGTCGGAAGAGATTGTTGATTTTGGGGCGGTTAGACTTGATGAAACAGTGCATAGGAAGGTATTGCTTGTTAAGAATGTTGGTGACGAACCATTGGTGATCAACCAGGTGTCATCAACATGTCATTGTGTTGAGGCCGGTTGGTGGATAAGACCAATAGAGCCAGGAGCTTCTGACACTATACAGATTGATTTTGAACCTGATGTCAGTGGTAGGGTAAGCAAAAAATTGATCATTTATAGTAATGCACAGAATAGAAGAGTCCCATTTAGAGTCAAAGCAGATGTGCATTTTACGGGTATCCCAAGACTATTAGAGGATTAGTGAATTCTTAACAATCAGATCATGAAAACTATATGATCATATTTGTTTTGTCATCCTTTTTATGTGTGTCATGTCTATCTTCTGGAAATCAAAAAGATATACAACCGAGTGATAAAAATATAACTGATTATGACACAATATTTTTGATTTATATCAACAACATATATTGCGAAAAAGTATTAGTTTATTTCACGTTCTTCTGAATCTTCTTCACAAGTAAATCCAATTCTTTTGACGGCATTTCTGCCATCATCACCTGCAGTTTGCAATCTATAAGTGCAAGAATATCGTCTGTTTCTCGACGGGCAATGTCGAGAGCCTTTCCTTTTCTTTCTCCTTTGTTTTTCTTCCTTTCCTCCAACATTTTGTTACACTCAACACATAGCTGATCCATTTTTTTTATTGTTTCCCCTATGCCCACTGCAGATTGAATGTCTGTGGAGAATTTTTCATTGATGCTGTTGCAGAGAGTGGAGTAGCGTGTGATAGCTATTTCCAATTTAAGGTTTTGAGCGACGTTGCTTTCTATATAAATACGTTGCAAAGATTCTGCCTGCTCACGGATGTTAGAGTCGTCAGACAGAGCTGCCACCATAATTGATTTCTTCACTACCGTCGACAGCAGATTCAACGAACGGTAATTTTTCCTTAATTCAGAAGTGAATGGGGCGGACCTGCCGTCGCCACTGAGAATTTGTTCCTTGGAAAGCGAATCTTTAAGCTTTGATATGTAAAAAGATAAATCTTCCCTCAATGGAGAACTCTCCATTGTAGAGGCCACTTCGCTGATGGTTTGGAAGTGTTTATCATTTGTCAGGGTGTAGACCCTAGAAATTTTAAAAAGGTTCATCTTATAGACATATATTTCTTGCACACAATGCAACATAAACAGTCCAAACCTTACGTGATAAGTGATAAGTGATACAACTAATGACGAAGTCTACACCCGACAAATGTAAATCATATTCTATAAGCTCTTGTTTATGTCTACAAAATAAGTTCATTTTTTTATTATAAACAAATTTTTATATAAAAATGTATGATTAAATGTATAAAAATCTATTAAAAAACATAAATTATTGCTTTTTTATGCTAAAATATGTCGAATTAAATATAAAAATGATAGAAAAAGTTTAATTAATTTGAGCTAAAAAATGATTTATTGTTTTATGTAAAATTTTAATTGACTTAAGATGTGTATGTTTACTTTTTGAACAATTAAAGAGAAAAAAACATCAATGATTGACGAAAAAAAGATATATTTGCGGAGATATTGTAGAACGTAGAAAAAAGAAATGTACAGAATAGGACTTGATGTGGGTTCAACCACAGCTAAAATAGTAGTGCTGGATGAGGATAAAGTTATATATTCTTCCTACCGCAGACATCAGGCTAATCCTGGTGCAGTGATAAAGGATATATTGGTGGAATTGAAAGAAAAACTTCTTGATTCTGAATTCTCATTTTCCGTTACCGGTAGCGTGGGGCTTGGACTTGCTGAGAGATGCGGCTTCAACTTTGTGCAGGAAGTTGTGGGCGCAACAGAATACACAAAAAAGATGCATCCAGATGTCCGTACTCTTATAGATATAGGTGGCGAGGATGCAAAAATCGTATATTTGAAAGACGGTAAGGTTGATAGTCTTCGTATGAACGGTAACTGTGCCGGTGGTACTGGTGCGTTTATCGATCAAATGGCTTTGTGTCTTGGTGTCGACGTGACCGAGCTTAATGGTTTGGCTGAAAACGCCAAGGGAATTTACCCTATTGCGTCGCGTTGCGGTGTGTTCTCAAAAACAGATATACAAAACCTTATTGCAAGAAATGCCACAAAAGAGGATATTTCTGCAAGTATTTTCCGTGCGGTCGCTGTGCAGACGGCCAGCGCGTTGAGCCATGGTTGTGAGGTGCTTCCAAAGGTGTTGCTATGTGGAGGTCCGCTGACTTTCATCCCTGCTCTTCGTAAAGCTCTGGCTGACTATTTCCATCTCGATATAAATAAAGACATTATTTCTCCTGAACTTGCCAACTTTATCCCTGCTTGGGGTACGGCAATAGCAGATGCTGGAGACAAGCGTTATACCGTCGAATCTCTCACTCAGATTCTTGATTCGCAAGAGGCAAAAGCAATCAGAAAAGAGAGTATCTACTCTGTTTCGATGCCTCCCGTCTTCAAGGGAGAGGATGATTATCAGTCTTGGCTCAAGGATAAGAGCAAAGATGATATCAAATTCAAATCTTTGGCAGACGTTGATGACAAGTGCTATCTTGGTATCGACTCTGGTTCAACAACGACAAAGATTGTTTTAACAAATGTCGACGGTGAGATTCTCTACCGCTATTATGCGCACAACGGAGGAAATCCGGTGCAGGCTGTTGCCAAAGGATTAGGAGAGTTGAAGACACAGGCTGATGCGGCTGGAGTAAAGTTGAACATTGCTGGCGGATGCTCCACTGGTTATGGCGAGGATTTGATCAAGGCGGCGTTCTCTCTCGACTATGGTATGATTGAGACCATGGCTCATTATGTTGCCGCAAAGAGTATCAGTCCTAATGTGTCGTTCATTTTGGATATTGGTGGCCAGGATATGAAGGCCATCTATGTCGACGGTGGTGTCCTGACACGTATGGAGATCAATGAGGCATGTAGTTCGGGTTGTGGTTCATTTATTGAAACATTCGCCCAGACTCTTGGTTGTGAGATCGGGCAGTTTGTCCGTGAGGCCACTAAGAGTGAGCATCCTTGTGATTTGGGAACTCGATGCACTGTGTTCATGAACTCAAAGGTGAAGCAGGTGCTACGTGAGGGGTATTCGATAAGTGATATTTCAGCAGGTTTGGCATATTCAGTTGTGAAAAACTGCCTGTTCAAGGTGCTGAAAATCAAGAATTACGAAGAGTTAGGAAAGCATATCGTGCTTCAGGGAGGCACGATGCGCAATGATGCGGTAGTAAAAGCATTTGAGAATCTTACAGGCAAGAGAGTTTGCCGAAACAATATTCCAGAGTTGATGGGTGCGTATGGTTGCGCGCTATACGCTATTGAGCAGAGCAAAAAAGAGGCTAATGAGTCTCGTCCTCTTGAAACACTTATGAATGCGGCGGAGTTTGAAATCCGTCCATTGCAGTGTAAGGGATGTGAAAACAACTGCCGTATCACTCAATATACATTCAAGAATGGTTCAAAATACTATTCTGGCAACAAGTGTGAGAAGATTTTCACTAATGGTGGAGATGCGGTTGAGAAGGGCGTGAATATGAGTGATATGAAGTATCACTTGACTTTCGACCTGCCTGAAAATGAAGGAAAGGGTAATTTGCCTACAATTGGTATTCCTCGTGCTTTGAATATGTATGAGGAGTTTCCATTCTGGTACTCAATGTTCACAAACCTTGGATTCAAGGTTGTGTTGAGCTCCACTTCCACATATACTAATTATGAGAAGGGTGTACACTCGGTAATGAGTGACAATATCTGTTTCCCTGCCAAGCTTATCCATAGCCATATTTATGAGTTGGCTGACAAGGTAGACAGAATATTCTATCCTCGCGTCGTGCATGAGCGTACAGAGGATAAAAACGCGCAGAACAGTTTCAACTGTCCGATTATCATCGGTTATCCGGACGTGGTAGATTCCGCGATCACGGTGAAGGTTCCGATTGATTCACCGATTGTGGCGTTCAAGAATTCAAAACTGCTTCGTGAGCAGATGCTTGTCTACTTCACAACTTTTGGCATCAAGAGAAACGATATTTTGAAGGCTGTTGATCAGGCGGAGAAGGATTGGACAAAGTGGGGCGAGGAATTGCGTCGCAATAATGTGATCGCTCTTGAAAATGCACGCAAGAAGAAGAGAATGACGATTTTGCTTGCAGGCCGTCCATATCATACGGATCCACTTGTGCAGCATAGAATTTCAGAGATGATCGCCAAACTTGGAGTTGAGGTCATCACGGAGGAGATAGCGCGTGGCGGTGCTGTGGTGCTTAAGAGTGACACGCCTGAGGCTTTCCATATTCGCCAGTGGAGTTATGTCAACCGTATTTTGAATGCGGCTCAGTGGGCTGCAGAGCAGGATAATGATGTTCATTTTGTAGAGATGACTTCATTCGGATGCGGACCAGACGCTTTCTTGACAGACGAGATAAGAAGCATTCTATCCCGTCATGGCAAATCATTGACTCTTTTGAAGATTGACGACGTGAACAATATTGGTTCACTGAAACTTCGTGTTCGCTCGTTGATCGACAGTTTGAAATATGAGTATGAGGCGAAGGGTGGCGTTTCGGAAAGAAAGAAAGCTCCATTTGTGAAGACGGGAATTTTCGCAAAGGGAGATAAGGCAACTAAGACTATTCTTGCACCGTTCTTCACGGAATATATGTCTCCATTACTTCCGTCGGCATTCAAGGCGATTGGTTATAATCTTGTGGCTTTGCCAATGGGCGACGCACAGAGTAACGAGGAAGGTTTGAGATACTCTAATAATGAGGTTTGCTATCCAGCCACATTGGTGGTCGGCGACTTTATCAAGGCGTTGAAGAGTGGCAAATATGATCTGAACAACACAGCCGTGACTATCACACAGCTTGGCCAGTGTCGTGCCACAAACTATCCGGCTTTGATCAAGCGAGCTTTGGTAGACGCCGGATTCTCTCAGGTTCCGGTGATATCTTTAGGTATTCCGAATGAGGAGGAATATCCAGGATTCAACTTGCCTTACAAGACAGCTGGTCCGATTGTGCTTAACTCATTGCTATATGGCGACTGGATTTCTATCATGTATCATGCGATTGCGGTGCGTGAGAAGAAGAAGGGCGAGGCAAAAGCGATGAGAGACAAATATCTAGAATTGGCAAAACCACTTATTGAGATAAGAAAGAGTAAGAAACTTATCGGTTTGCTTAAGCTGGCGGCTGACGATTTCAATTCTATTGAAGTTTACGACAAGACATATCCAAAGGCCGGTATAGCTGGAGAGATATTCTTGAAGTTCAATCCATATTCACACAAGCATATCTCAGACTGGTTGATGGCACATGGAGTGGAGGTGCTTCCACCGACGTTCCACAACTTCTTCTTGAAGATCCTTGTAAATATCGAGTTCAACAGAAAGAACAAGATCATCGATCCAAAATTGCCGTCGTGGACAATGGATTTGATTTATCGTATGGTGTACAGCCGTGTCAAGAGTTTCGAGAAAGCAGCGTCGAAATTCAGATATTGGGAGCCAGAGCCAGATATCCGAACAATCAGCAAGTGGGCGGAAGAAGTCCTATGTTTGACGGTGCAGAGTGGAGAAGGATGGTTGTTGCCAGCGGAGACAATCCAGTATATGAAGCAAGGATGCAACAATGTAGTCAGTCTGCAGCCATTCGGATGTATTGCCAACCACATCTGTGCGCGAGGAATAGAGAAGAAGATGAAGACTCTTTATCCACAGCTTAATATGCTAGCACTCGATTTCGATGGAGGAGTGAGTGAGGCGAATATAGCGAACAGATTGTTGTTGTTTATCAGCAATATGAAATAAAAACATTGCCTATTGGCTAAAACCGACCGTTTCCACACGACCGTGGAAACGGTCGGTTTTATAATAGCCTCCGGTTTGTGATTGTTGCAAGACAATCACATTACCGGAGGAAATAGGAAGTTAATGCCAATTTCCACACGACCGTGGAAACGGTCGGTTTTATAATAGCCTCCGGTTTGTGATTGTTGCAAGACAATCACATTACCGGAGGAAATAGGATGTTAATGCCAATTACCACACGACCGTGGAAACGGTCGGTTTATATATAATAGCCTTCGGTATGTAATTGTTGCAAGACAATTACATTACCTGAGGGAGGGGAATCATCCATTGTTTTCCAATGGTAATGGATTTGTCTTTTGACAAATCCAAACCATAGGCTATTGTTTTTTAATACCGACCGTGGCCACGGTCGGTTATGAATCCCAGCTATTGGTTTATTCCAACAAATCATAAGGCAGTTTTTCTCCTGCTAATTGGGCAAATTTGTTAAGTTCCCCCAATGCATCAACTTCATTATGGTGATGTTGTTGATTATTGATATATCTAATCACAGATTGTACGCCTGTAGCAGAAACACTAAATGCGGCATAATGACGTTGCCATTGAAAATGTTGTCCTGTCATCTTTCGTATTAAGGAGGAACTTGATCTTTTTATATCTCTTACAACATCGGATAATATATGTTTTTGGTCCATACGCAATAAAATATGGACATGATCAGACACTCCATTTATAGCAACTACAGACAATCCTGTTTGTTTGACAATTGTTTTGATTGCCTCAAATATAACATTTCGCAAATCTTTTGTTAATACCGGTTCCCTCTTTTTAGTGGCAAACACGATATGATCATATCTGCAAATCAATGATCCCATAGCAATAACATTTATAAGTTGTTAATATTGTACCTTGTGATTTATTGAGAAAGTAGAAGTACTGTTTTTATCCATATTATTTTGTTTTTTGATTTCTATCCATCAGCAAAATTAATAAAAGAAGTTAGATTTTCGTATGATTGACAGAATATATTGATTAAATGGGTTTCTTGAAATCACCATTTTAGTTTCAGATTGTAATTTGATAATTAAAAAAAATAAATATAGTCTGACATTATTCTCGTGAAAAAAGTCATTGCATAAATTTGTAAAAAATTCATGAGGAATATGGGAAAGAAGATAATAGGAGTGGTCCCATTATGGGACGATGAAAAAGATAGTTTGTGGATGCTTCCAAATTATTTGGATGCTATCATATCAGAAGGAGCGTTGCCTATTGTTTTCCCGTTGTCGACAGACGAAAATGATCTAAGGCAGTTGGCGTCGATATGCGACGGAATTCTTTTCACTGGTGGTCATGATGTCTCACCGTCTTTATATAATGAATGTAAATGTGATGTTTGTGGAGAACCTTGCGTAGAGCGGGATGCTATGGAAGGAATATTATTGGATATATGTATCAAAACGAAGAAGCCAGCTTTGGGAATATGTAGAGGCATCCAATTTTTCAATGCCTATTTAGGAGGCACATTGTATCAGGATTTACCGACAGACCATCCTTCATCGGTAGAGCATCACATGACGGCACCGTACAATAGATATATTCACAAGGTATCTTTGATTAAGGATACTCCATTATATGATTTATTACAAACTGAAATTCTTCCTGTGAATAGCTATCATCATCAGGCAATAGCGATCCTATCTCCTAAGTTGGCACCGATGGCAATTTCTGAAGACGGAATTATTGAGGCTGTTTATTGCCAGGAACATCCGTTTCTCTGGGCAGTACAGTGGCATCCAGAATTTCTGTATGGATGTGATGAACCGTCGAGAAAGATTTTCAGAGCATTTTTGGAGGTATAGGGAAGTCTTCATTGATAGAAGAAACGGTTATGGATTTAACGCCAACGACGAGAATCCATTAGCATAGGGTTTCAACCCTATGCCATCGTGGATATCACGCCGATTCCCTTCAGCCCGGAACGGGCGATATCGTCACCGTAGAGTTGCATCAAACGTTTGCAGATTATGCACCTTTGGTGCGATTCCATTAGCCATATGTCATAGAAATTCGCCGAAAATAGATTGTTGAATTTTAATTTTCTGAAAATATTATAGGATCTTTTGCTGGAGATCTGAATGAAAATATAGTTTCAGAGTTGCCGTTTGAAATTGATAGATCTCCTTGTAAAATCACATCCATGCCAATCAATACATCAACATCGTCCAAATCTCCTTCTGTGACTTCAATTGTATAGAATTCCATTTCTCCAGGAACAATAAGGTTGACATAGTACGTGTACTCATATTCAGAACCATGAATACCAACGACTTGACACATTCCTACTGGTTGCAAATGAAGTTGATCAATCACTTTACGAGTGATAATAGAACTTGTGGCTCCAGTATCCCAAATAGCAAGGCATTTTGTACTGTCAATATTTTGTTTTGGATTTTCATTTTTTCCTTTTGAAACAACACATTCAGTGACGATATTTTCTACCAATTGTCCATATCTAATAGTAAAAGCACCCATTTTTATTTGCAGTAGACTCTTGAATGAAACTTTCTTACTTTAGATATTGCTGATTCGCTGCATTCTTGAATGAGCATATTACCGAATCCAAATGTTTTGACCCCAAATGTATATGCGTCTTCTTTTGAGTCAAAAGCATAAACTTCAAAATTGTCTGAAATGACGAGAATTTTTCCAGGATACTTCTTGATAAGAGAATCTTTATTATCAAGAAAATAGATGTACTGTTTTTTTATTTTATCCATATTATTTGTTTTTAGATTTCTATCCAACTACAAAATTAATAAAAGATGTTGGATTTAGAATGTATGATGCAAATTATTTTTGTTGACACAATGAATATGAAACACAAAAGAATCCCACATTTATGGGATTCTTTTGTGTTTATAAATTGCTTATCAATTAGATAGACTGTTTTGTTTGTGTGCCTGCCTAAATTAGAAAAGACCTCTTTCCAACTCCTCGTATTCTCCTGCTGTTATCATACGGTTGAATGTGGCAGGCATATTACATTTTTCAAAAATTTCCTCATAGGAACTTTCCCATAGTTTTATTTTTCTATTGTCGATAATTTCTACTGAACAACCAGATGGATCTTTTGCATTTCTAAGTTTACCATTCTCAAAAACATACTTACAGCGAGTCACATACCATTCTTTACTATCAGAACTTTCTTCTGCTGTGTACATGAATCCATCTGCAAAATAGATATAAAGATTCCACGTTTCGTTTGTGTCTTCGTTATATTCAGTAGTTACCCAAGCTCCGCTTAATTCGTTAGTTACATTCTCATCATCATTCTCATCATCACTACAACTTGTAGAATACACAGTCATAGTGAACATTGTTAATAATGCAGCAAGCAATTTCAATAATTTGTCCATAATATTAAATCTAAATTTGGATTCTATATTTTATTTACTATTTCATCTTTCGCAGAATCCAACAACGAAATAGAAATATATCTTTTCTATGAAGATAATGCAAATATAACTTTTTGATATTCTTATCTTCAATTTGGCTGTCAAGCATCACTTTACATGTAAATCTATTCTTTACATTGTATATGCTGGCTGCTTATGTCTAGAAAGAAATCGTGATTTAGTATTTTGCAGATATGTTGTAGTGTTTGGGTATTTATATTTGGACTGTTTAGAATATTGTAGACTGTTACACGAGAACATGGGATCATTTGGGCAAATTTAACTTTAGAGACACCATTTTCTTTCAAATATGCCTCTATCATTTTTCCAACATGTAGACTTTCTTTTTTCTCCATAAAAAAAACTTGGACATTGCCAAGTTCACCAGGTATCGCCAAACACCTTCAACCTATAGCAACGCCCAAGCGTATGTATCACACACACTCGAGCGTTTACTTTTATAGGTTGATTTGAAATTGGCGATTTCGGTGAACCTAAAAGCAAACGCTTATATTTTATTTATATGTGATCGAATCTTTATTTTTACTCGATTCTAATTATTGTGGCTTTTATACATACGAGTTGTCGAACACGCTATTTTTATACGCTCGTCCTACGGACTCGCGTGGGGAGGGTAAGGACGTTCCGTCCTTTGCAATCCTCGGTTTTGACAACTGCTATATAATCACCAATTGTTAACTATTAATTATTAACCATTAATTGTTTTTACTCGTACATCATTTTGTGAGCCTCTATATTGGCCAACATGTCGCTCAGACGCTCGATTTTCGACTTTGTGATTGCCACACGACCTGAACGGATGAACTGAAGCACCTGCAGCTTCTGGCTCAATTCGTTGAACAATCCTTGTGTCTCGTCTGTATGACCTGTCTTCTCGAATATCACGCATGTCTCGTTGATCTCAAGAATACGGATGTTGTACTTTCTGATCAACTCCTCTGTGCCCTCAAGGTTGATGAAATCCTGAGTGGCTACTTTGTACATCGCAATCTCCTGATATACAAGGTCGGAATCATCGTTGTAGAAACTTTTGATGATGTCGATTCTCTTGTCGATCTGCTTCACTACTTTTTCGATGGTGTCTTCATCTGTGATTGTAGTGATAGTAAACTTATGTATTCCTGGTAGAGCCGACTGTGATACACTCAGACTCTCTATGTTTAGGCGACGGCGTGTGAAGATTATGGAAATCTGGTTTAGCAAGCCTACCTGATTCTCTGAGAAAACCGTTACAGTGAACAGCTTCTTTCCATCATTGCATTCTGCAGGATTGCATTTCTGACACTCCTTGCCGCACTGCTTTGCCTTAAAATTATCTGCCATAATTATTTCTAATTATGTAGAGACGGGGAGCTCCCAGTCTCTACGGTAATTATTCTTATCCCAAAAGAATGTTTGTTACAGTCTCTCCTGCTGGAACCATCGGATAAACCATTCCCATCTCCTCGCAATTGGCTATCAATAGGTATGGTTTGTCGTCCGCAAACATCTCTTTGATTGCTGCGTCAAGTTCCTCTCGTGTGCTGACCTCTTTGTTCTTGATTCCATAAGCGTCAGCAATGGTGTTGAAATGAGGATTCATCATTGGAGTGGACGAATATCTTTTCTTGAAGAACAATTCCTGCCACTGGCGTACCATTCCAAGGTAGTTGTTGTTCAGAATAATCATCTTCACACCAATCTGTTTCTCCATGATTGTTCCCAACTCTTGGATTGTCATCTGGAATCCACCGTCGCCAGCAAACATACAGACTGTACGTTTTGGAGCTCCTATTTTGGCTCCGATTGCCGCTGGAATACCGAATCCCATTGTTCCAAGTCCACCACTTGTCACAACACTGCGTGATTTTGTAAATTTGAAGTAGCGGGCAGCCATGATCTGGTTCTGACCTACGTCTGTCACAAGCACAGCATCATTGTTTGTCGCCTCTGATATCTTGCGGACAACTTCACCCATTTTCAATGGACCTTCTGTCGCATATACCTCAGGACGGATTACTTTCTCATCCTCTTTTACTTCATACTCGTGGAAACTTTCGATCCACTGGGTATGTTTGGCCTCTTTGATCTTGAGTGTAAGTTCAGGAAGGGATGCCTTCACGTCGCCAAGCACTTTGGCTGTCGCTTTCACATTCTTGTCCAACTCCGCGTTGTCGATATCAAGATGGACAATCTTTGCCTGTTTTGCGTATGTCTTCAAATCTCCGGTGACACGGTCGTCGAAACGCATACCGATGGCGATGATCACGTCGGCTTCGTTAGTCTTGATGTTTGGTCCGACGTTGCCGTGCATGCCGAGCATTCCCTTGTTGAGACGGTGGTCTGAAGGCAGTGCCGACAAACCAAGGAGTGTGCTTCCTGCAGGGATGTCCGCTTTTTCCAAGAAAGCTTTCAGCTCAGCTTCCGCATTGCCAAGGATTACACCTTGTCCGACCAATGCTAGAGGTTTCTTGGCGTTGTTGATGATCTCAGCTGCCGCGTCGATTTGCGTCGGCTTGATAGCTGTGAAAGGGATATAACCGCGAGTGAAATGGCATTTCTCGTAGTTGAATTCAGCCATCTCCACCTGTGCGTTTTTTGCAAAATCCAGCACTACAGGGCCTTTTCTTCCCGAATTTGCTATATGGAAAGCTTTTGCTACTGCTGGAGCAATGTCTGCGGCCGAACGAATTTGGTAAGACCATTTTGTGATAGGAAGTGTGCAACCAATCAAGTCGACTTCCTGGAATGCGTCTGTTCCAAGGAATGCGGCTCCAGCCTGACCTGCGATCACAACAAGTGGAGTCGAGTCCATCATTGCATCTGCGATACCTGTGATTGCGTTTGTTGCACCTGGTCCTGAAGTCACTAAGCAAACACCAGTCTTTCCGCTGACTCGTGCGTATCCCTGTGCCGCGTGTGTTGCACCTTGCTCATGACGGGTCAGGACGTAATTGAATTTGTCCATGTAGTCGTACAGAGCATCGAACGTAGGCATGATGCTGCCTCCGGGATAGCCAAAAATAGTGTCGACATTCTCTTTAAGAAGACTCTCCATAAGAATGTACGCACCTTTCATCTGATTACTCATAACTGACTTTTTATGGTAATACTAATGTGTTGTCTTTATTTTGTGGGCAAGTTTGGAACCTGCTTTATGCATCTTGGCAACGCCTCAATAATTACCTTTTTATTTACTTAGTTTATTAAATCTATTTTGTTATGATCGCTCGCCCTTTCGGGCTCGCGATGATTGGTGGGGCAAGAGCGTTCCGCCCTTTGCAATCCTTAATTATGACTTTAATGATTATTTGTCATAAACAAGGATGCCACCTTATTAATCAACGATACGGACACCGCCCTTGTCGGCAGAAGCCACCATTGAAGCGTATGCTCTCAAAGCCTTTGAGACGACGCGGTCACGCTTTGGCTTCCATGCGTCTTTGCCCTTAGCCTCTTCTGCTTTGCGGCGCTCTGCCAATTCTGCGTCAGACAAACGGACGGAAATCTTACGTGCTGGAATATCAATCTCGATGATGTCTCCATCACGTACAAGACCGATGTTACCACCGCTTGCTGCCTCTGGTGAGATATGTCCGATTGACAAACCTGATGTTCCTCCTGAGAAACGTCCGTCTGTGATCAAAGCGCACTCTTTTCCAAGATGACGTGATTTGATATATGAAGTAGGGTAGAGCATCTCCTGCATTCCTGGTCCTCCCTTAGGCCCTTCATGTGTGATGACAACTACGTCTCCAGAAACGACGCTGCCGTTCAAGATTCCCTTACATGCGTCATCCTGAGAGTTGAACACTTTTGCTGGTCCGGCGAATTTCCAGATGCTCTCGTCCACACCTGCTGTCTTGACAACACATCCGTCAAGAGCAATGTTTCCCTTCAAGATTGCCATACCGCCATCTTTTGAGTATGCGTGCTCAAGATCACGAATACAACCATTAGCACGGTCTGTGTCGAATGAGTCCCAGTATGTCTCCTGTGAACCCATCTTGATAGAGAACTTGTTGGCTGCTGTACTCTTGTAGATCTTCTCTGCCTTCTCACAGTGAGTAGGTTTTGTGATCGCGTATTTGTCGATAGCTTCGCCGATAGTCATTCCGTCTACACGCTTAACGCTTCTGTCTACCAATCCTGCTTTGTCAAGCTCATTCATGATAGAAAGAATACCTCCAGCACGGTTCAGATCCTGGATATGGTATTTCTGAGTGTTAGGAGCGACTTTGCACAAGCATGGAGAAACTTTTGAAAGAGAGTCGATATCGTCCATCTTGAAATCAACGCCGCCTTCCTGAGCGATTGCAAGAAGGTGAAGCACTGTGTTTGTCGAACCACCCATAGCGATATCAAGAGTCATGGCGTTCAAGAATGCCTGGCGAGTGGCGATGCTTCTAGGAAGTACACTTTCATCTCCGTCTCTATAATATTTATATGCATTCTCTACAATCATCTTTGCTGCGTCCATGAATAGCTGCTCACGGTTCTTGTGAGTCGCAACGATTGTACCGTTTCCTGGCAATGCGAAACCAAGCACCTCGTTAAGACAGTTCATTGAGTTAGCTGTGAAGATACCTGAACAGCATCCGCATCCTGGGCACGCTGCGTTCTCAATCTTAGCGACCTGCTCGTCAGAAACCGACTCGTCAGCACTCTGAATCATGGCGTCGATAAGGTCAAGGTCGTGGCTTCCCTCTAGTTTGCCAGCCTCCATCGCACCTCCTGAAACAAAGATTGTAGGGATGTTGAGACGCATTGTGGCGATCAACATACCTGGAGTGATCTTATCACAGTTTGAGATACAAACCAATGCGTCTGCCTTGTGGGCGTTCACCATATACTCCACAGAGTCTGCAATCAAGTCACGGCTAGGAAGAGAGTATAGCATACCATCGTGGCCCATAGCGATACCATCGTCGATAGCGATTGTGTTGAACTCAGCTGCGAAGCATCCAAGTTTTTCAATCTCAGCCTTAACTTTCTGTCCGATTTCATGAAGATGTGTATGTCCTGGCACGAACTGAGTGAAGCTGTTGGCGATAGCGATGATAGGCTTGCCCATCTGCTCGCGTTTCATACCGTTTGCCACCCAAAGAGCTCTTGCTCCTGCCATTCTGCGTCCCTCTGTGCTGAATGCACTGCGAAGTTGATGTTTCATTATCTGTATCTATTAAACGAATTCTAAATAATTATCCTGCAAAAATAATAAATTTGTAATTAGCAACCTTAAAAAAGTGATGATTTATTAGAAATTTGGCTCTTTTGAAACATCCATATTTGGCATTTTTTGCCATTTGTCGGTGAAAATCTAAATCAGAACTGTTGGAGAGAAAAGAAAGTAGGAGAAAAACACCCGTCTTCCTCCTACCTAATAATCGTAATTTGTTGCTATTATTCTGGCATCATCGTGATTCTCAGTTTGTTTTTCTGATTCAAGATTAATTGTGCAAATTTACGTATATCCTCACATGTAAGGCTATCCACTAATCGCAAGTAGTCTTTGTCAAAATCAACGAAATTCACCAATTCGTTATATTTTACGTATTCCCAATAATTATTGTTCACGAGTAGTTGGCCGTATGTCTTCTTTTCGTATTCTTTTACCTTGTCAAGTTCTTTGGGTTGTGGACCGAGAATAGCAATACTGTCAAGCTGTTGGAAAATTATTGGAAGCAAATCATCGTTCTTGTCAGGATCTGTATTGAAGCTGATGGAAATCAAAGCCTCAGGTTTTGGAGTCCTGCTAAGTTCACCAGAAACGCTAACTCCGTATGTTCCTCCTTTTTCTTCCCTTACCTTTTCAGTGTAGATCATACGCATCAACTGGCAGAATGCATTAAGTTTCAAATCGTTTAATGCTGAGTATTCAATGTCAGCAGTGATGAAAATACGGTTGACAGCGGATGGCGTTGCCTGTTTCCTGTTGAACACACATGTTTTTTCTCCCCTCTGCACGTTGATACCTCTGTCCACAACCTTCTCTGCTTTTCCTTTGGCAGGCAAAGAAGCAAAGTATCTGCAAAGTAAAGGTCTGAGTTTGTCGTAGTCGATCTTACCTGTCAGTATGACGCAGAAATCAGCTGCGTTTGCAAAACGCTCTTTGTATATTTCGAGAATTCGTTCGTAAGACACTTTGTCTAGAGTCTCTATGGTTGTCGGCTGTTTTCTAGGATGTTTGTTGTAGACTACGGCTGAGACGGAATCATTCAGTGTCACGTTCGGATTTGCGTCACGGTTCGACAGGAAAGAACGTTGCTTGTTCATCAAATTCAGAAAAGCATCATTGTCTTTGCGTGGCTTTGTGAAGTAGAGATTGACCAATTGGAACATCGTTTCCAGATCTTTTACTGATGAAGAACCTCGCATTCCTTCCATTTCTCCTTGCAGATACGGTTGTACGCGGACTGTTTTTCCAGAAAGGACCTTGTCAAGCTTGTCCTCATCCAAATCGGCAACTCCGCTGGCGGTCACAGCAGAAATCGCGTATCTGAGATTCGGAATATCCGCGTCGGGATAGATAGACTGACCTCCAAGCGAAAATATGTTCATGTTGATTTTGTCGTCTTCGATATCCGTGCTTTTCGCATATATTCTCATTCCGTTGCTTAATAAGAATTCTCGATATCCATGAGTGCTTTCCTTTTCCTTCTTTATTTTTCCAGATTTTGGCAAAACAGTCATCAGTTGATCAGGAATATCTTCCTCATGATATGCGACCATTGATTGTCCTTGGATATTTGTTATCATCTGTTCAAGCGATTCTTCTGTTGGCCAGTCGATAGCATTTTCCGGACCAAATAGGGTGACAACTTGGTTTTTGTCGGTAATCACCTCTTTGATTAATCTGTTCACTTGTTCAAGATCAATCGTTTCTATGGCTTCCTTCACAAGGGTCAGTTCGTATTCTGCCGACAACATCGGTTCTCCATTTGTGAAATGTTTTAGGCAGGTGCGTACATAGTGACCGTTTCTGCGTTTGTCTCGTTCTGCGTATTCAACTTCTGCCATACGCAGTATCTCAGCTTTTGCACGTTTCATTTCTCCTGCGGTGATTCCATGTTGACGTAATCGTTCCAATTCCGTCACGGCTGTTTCTATTCCGGATTCAATTTTGCCAGAGATGCAAGAAACAGAAAGAGAAATGGCTTCTTTTGTATTCGACACAAAAAATCCTCCATTATGGAAAGCGGAAGACATAAATGGCGGTTGTTCTAGTTTCGATAATTTTTGCAGACGTTCGTTTGCGGCATGACGTATGATGTACATTTTAATTCCGTCGAAATAATCTGATTTCAGCTGTTTGTCTTGTCTCGACGGTGCGTCTCGCTTCATATATAGAGAGAACAATGAGATGGGCTGTTCTTTGTCTTTTTTAGCGAAAACAATCATTTTGTCATTGTCAGGGACAGGGTAGTAGATACGTTCAGCTGGATTCTGTTGTGCTGGAATCTCATTGAATATACGTTTGATCTTGGCTTCTGTTTTCTTGACATCAATGTCACCGACTACGATTATCGCTTGCAAATCAGGACGATACCATTTCTTGTAGTAGTCGCGAAGATCATCGTAAGGAAAGTTTGCCACAACGTCCATTGATCCGATTGGCAAGCAATCTTCATATTTTGAGCCTTTGTATATTACTGGCATTGCCTCTTCCCAGAGTCGTTGTACTGCCTTGCTAGAGCGTCTTGTACGCCATTCTTCGGTGATGACACCTCGCTCTTTGTCGATTTCATCATCTTTCAACAACAGATAGTGGCTCCAATCGTGCAAAATCAACAGACATGTGTCTTCCACACCAGCTTTGTTGACAGGTGCTGAAGAAATGTTGTAAACTGTTTCGTCAACACTGGTGTATGCGTTTAAGTTCGCACCGAATTTGATGCCGACTTTTTCACACCATTCTCTCAAGCCCCCCTTTTCTGCTCCAGGAAAATTGTATGTGCCATTGAATGCCATGTGCTCCAGAAAATGGGCGAGACCTCGTTGACGTGGCTCTTCAAGAATGGAACCTACATTTTGGGCAATATAGAATTCAGCCACGTTTGGAGTCTGGTGGTTGTGCCTTATATAATATGTCATACCATTGGATAGCTTTCCGACAACAAAACTAGTGTCTTGCACAAGAAGTTGTGCAGACACTGTTGTTGTCAGAGAAATACAAATCCAAAGAATGCAAAGGAATTTTTTTAGCATAATTTTAATTTTATTTCATCAATGTAGGTTTTGCCTCACTCTCGAAATCCTCGGTCGAGTTGTTGGTGTCAACCCATTTGTTGCCGTTCTTTTTTCTGACGACGGATTTTCCATAACGAGTCTTGTCGCTATTGGTTGTGCCGCAGTGTGCCCATCCAGCGTCGAGGGTCGCTGATGTGACTAACCATTCGAAACCTTCAGCTACACTAAGGTTGACAGCATCAACAATCCAAGTGTTTGGCACTTTATAAGTGTCTCCATCCATGTTGAACGAATTCTCATTGAATGTGAACACGTAAGTGTAAGTATATTTGTAATTGTTGATGAACTCTTCCTTAGTTACCTCTGGTTTTGCTAAGGCATAAGAGTGGAAACCACGGTTGTGTAGAGAAAAGTAAGACTTCGAATAGTCGTACCAGTTTTCCAGATTGACAACGTTGGCATTGTCTTCATCCTGGAAATTAGGATTCTCACTTTCGTCATAGAATTCAAAATCAGCCTTTGAAAGGTCGATTGAATTGGAGTTGAATTCCAAGTGATTCTTACCGTTAAGAGCGACAACGACTTCTTTGCCTGGCTCTACAGGGTATTGTTTTCCGTTTCCAGGGAAGACATAGATGGCATCTACACTCATAGCCTTTTCCATGAGATTAGGAGTATAGTCCTGTTTGCTTGTTGTCATGAATTCAGACTCTACGATAGCCAGACCGTCGAGGTACATAACTGTATCACTGTTGTTTCCGATCTTGAAGTATTGGTCGTCGCTGTATTGTTTTCCTTCCGGAGTCGTTGTGCCAGTGAAAAAGATTTCAGTGATAAGCAGACCAGCCTTAGAGTTGAACATGTTAAGCGCAATGTTGCTAAGTTTTTTGTTCGCGTTGACAGTCACATTGTTTTGACTTGCTTTTACGTTTGCTGATGTGTTTTTGCCGTCAATCATGTAGCTGATTGTTCCGTTTACAACGATGTTGTATGTGCCTTCCGGAATCAGCACATCATCAGATTTCAAGGAAGATCCGATGTTGATTGTGTAAGTCGCTCCAGTAGACACATTGGTCAAAACTGCCGTCGCAGTGTCAAGTTTGGCATCGCTCATGTCGAGAGGAAGTTCCAAACTGATGCCATGTAGCACTTCAGAAATGTCATCAGTATCGTCGTCGTCGCTACAGTTAGTGAATAAACTTGCTGAAAGCATCATCATAAGAGCGGATGCGAGTAATTTTTCTTTTTTCATCTCTATAATAAATTAAAAATTAATTCCTATTCTTGTGTTGATGGAGAATCCGTTGTTGTTGGTCGCTGACAGATATCCACCAGTCAGACAGCAAAACAGATTTGTTTTCTCCATTAAAAAAGTTATGCGAGACCCCATTCCTGCCAATAGATAATCGGCTGATGCACTTTCATAAAGATTGTTAAGGTATTCCAGATTGGTTGGTGATACAAGTGCCTGCGGATAAGTCAGTTTTTTATATATGTTTGAGTAGTAGCATACATTTCCGTCCAACTCCAATGCTATGTGTTGGAACGCTCGTTGCCATTGTCCGACGACTTTCCCATAAACTTTGTCGAATGCCAGCACACGATTTGGAAATACGTAGTCGGAACTGTATTTCTGTATTCCTCCGTCTATTTTGAATGTGTAGATGCTTTTTTGCTTCTGACGTAGTGCTGCTCGTATGGTATACTCGTCAAGTTTGGCATGAAACATGGTCAACTCTCCTAATTTCTTGTATTCGCTAGACGCAGAACTTCCTGCGATTATTTCATCTCCATGTCTCTTCTCCCTGTGCCAAGAGCCACTGATCGTCCAGTTTGTCTTCTCTTTTGTTTTTTTCCAACCAAATTCTGCGTTGCATTCCATCAGGTACAGACGGCTGATCGGAAGGGAATTAAGCGATGTCAGGATTCGTTGGAACGGTCTGTCTGTATAATTTACGTTGATGAAAACTCCACTGTGAGAATCTTTTGGGAGAAGTTGGGTGCCGACGGTGTATCCGATTGACTTATAATAAGCAGAGGCATTGCTCCCGCTGAAACGTTTGTAGTCGGAGCCGATACCGGTCATTTGCAATTCGGGCGTCTTTCCTAATTCCTGATAGAACGACACATCGTTTGTTTGCTTGTAGATTAAAGCCCCTCCGTCGATACCGATATCAAAGAGCCCCAAATGGTATAAGCCACCGACCTCCAAGAAAAGATCGGTGACGACGCTTCGTGGACGAGGGTCAACATCACGGTATTCATGGTCTGCTCTGAATGTCACACGTTCACCGATAATGAACTTGCCCAGTTGTGTGGCACAACCTCCAGAAAAATGGTAACGTTCACAATCCAGATCTCCGCCCACAGTGTCAGCAAGCACATACGGGTAGAGCAGACGGAAGTCGGCGGTGGAATTCCAAATCACATTTCTTTTTTTCCCTGAACTGTAATTGGCTTCTCCCCATATTTTATTTTTCTGTTTTATAGAACTGTAGGATTTCACTTTCATCTCCCATCTCCATTCTCCAGTGCCTTCTTCTTGGATCTCAGCTTTTTTATAAGATGTGAGGTTGTGACCTGCATGTATTTCACAGATGTCGGATGAGTATTCGGAAAACATAAAAGCGGCGTTCGTCTCTCCAAAATTCATGTTTTTGCTCCATAAACTTGAGTGCTCGAAATTTTTGAAATCTGTCTGAGCCATGCAAATTTGAAAGGTTATCAGAAGAATTGTCGATAAAAAGTGAATCTTTCCCATACTATTGGTCGGCTAGAAGTAATAGATCCAATTGAAGGTGCGCAGGATTGGAAAGTATTTCAGTGTAACTGCTGTTACATCTGAATCCACACACACCCGTCTTTCCTGATATTATCCCTTCATATTTCAATGTTCCGCTTCCTTGAATGGAGTATGGACCTCTGAAAACGTCGAGCTCCACAGACGCACCTTTGAATGTAGAGATCGAGTATAGTTGTCCGTTGCTCAAGTTAATCAGTGAGATTGTCCCCTGCATACGTTCAATACTCATTGTGTCTGGTGCTACCATTTCTATTGTTACTGTTGTGTCGTAATCGTTACATTCTTTGTGGCAACTGTTAAACAAAACAACTGTCAAGATTCCTGCAATAAATTTTGTTTTCATAGTTTTAAGTTCATTTCTAGTCCGAAATATGGTTTTGCATATCGTCTTATCTCATATCCGTTTCTGACATAAGATGGATGAGCATCTAAAAGTTTATATACAAATAATGCGACCATCAGTTTGTCGTTGATCAGACTTTTAGTCGCTTTCATATTGATATTCATTGCGAAAGGGACTGTCTGCCTCTCATAAAGAGATGAGTTGTAGGTCCTGATAAGAAATTTCAATAAAGGATCTGCTTCTACTGCATCGTCAGTAAACTCATGCCTTTCTCCAGTATTGTCAATGTAAGCGATGGGCGTGTTTTGTTTTTCTGCACTCTGACTGGCTGTTTGCCAAACGCATTGTGCAGAGAGCGATACTCCCAGATGGATACTCGGAATGTCGGTGTCGAAAGTGAAGTTTGTGTTGTTCGTCTCACGTATGTATCCATCATCATCGTTGTATACTCCTGCATAATGAATTTTATCACCAAAAACCATAGAATTAGGAATTTCTTGTATTTCCATTGAATTTTCATAAACGGTCTTGAAATATGCTCCGTTTATGGTGAGACGGGTGTTCGTTTTAGGCATACGTATTGTAGAGATTGTATATTCCACTCCTTGCTTATGTGTCCGGCTGCCATTACATGTTTTGCTGAACCCATTAAGCTCATGCACAATCTTGTATGGAAGGGTATGTGGATCCGGCACGCTGGTCAGTGTGGCGGCATCAATACCGCTGATGTCATATTTCTTATATGGATAGTCTCTGTATTCAGTCATAGATCTGAAACCAGATTTCATATCCTCATTAAAGAATGTGACGCTAAGACGGTTTCCTTTGCAGGATATGTCAATTCGCACTTCCTTTTTTTCGTTGCGTGCAGGCTCAAGATTATAATTGGTAGCATCCGCTATGTAGGTCTGGGTGTAAATGCCTCTGCAATCTCTGTTTTCATGCCAATAGTTCATTTCCACCAAATCTATATAGACTGTTTCTGGATAAAGTTGACTGATGGTCGGAAATTTTGTGTGCCAGCCGTATCCTCCTGTCAACACTATCGTCATTTTATTATTAAATATGGAGATTGACGGGAAGGTCCATCCTGCTTTCACTCGTGGGTCGGCATACCATTTCCCGTCCATCTTATAATCGGAAGAGAGGTTAAGCATACTTGACGCCCTGACTCCGATTTCTGTATCTAATTTATTCTTTCCTAATTTCGCTGTCAGATTTTCCTCTGCAAAAACAGCGATCGTTTGTTCGGAAGGTATGTCATAGTATGGCCTGTATCTCGACGATATGCCAGTGTAAAGTGGTCTCAATACATCGTAAATCTGCCCGTCTCCTTTGTTTTTGTCGTAATGCCAATCAGCACCTGTTTTGAGGTTGTTTTTTAATGGTATGAAAGGCAGATAAAAATCGCTGGTCAGTTTCGTAAACAGCGTGAGTGGTTTCCCATCTACAATATGAGAAGCCACGTAAGTGTACGGATATATCAGAGGGGCAAAACTTTCTCCTTCTTCTGTGGTGATTGTGCAAGGAGTCTCTCCGGAAATTTGCACAAGACGAGTGCGGTTAGTCCGATTCAATTCGTATGAAGAAGATACAGTCAGTTCTGCTTTTCTAAGAATGTTTTTTTCTTTTTCATTTTCCATGCGAAAATTCCATGCTCCAGCAAAACGATTATATTTGGATGAATAACTGTCCACGTTTCCCACATTTAAATCCGGATCCACCTTGTCGTTGTCAAAAGAACCTCCGTAATCAAAATTCAAAGAAGTTGAGAATTTGAGACTGTCATTATTCCAATTTTTTGTTGATCGGATTGAACTTGTAAAGCGTTTGTAGTTTTCAAGTATGTTTCTTGGGTCGCTTTTACTGTTGAGATAGTCGAAACTGATGTTCAAGGTGGATTTTTTTTGTTCCCATTCAAAACCTTTGCTGATATAAAACAGTTTGCTGCTCATATCAGCTTTGAATCGTGCGGACAAATCTTTTCCTCCTGTTTTTCTCACAATTTTAAGCAATCCACTTGTCAGTTCTCCATATTCTACCGATGGTATTCCTCTGACGACTTCAATTGATTCGATGTCATCTGTCGCAATAGTTCGCATATCTACACCCGCATTTGTGAAATCACGATTGGTCGTTTTGGAATCCCATGCCCCATACATTGTCTGGAGATTTGCATTCGTGCTTATAGGAGCACCGTCTACTATAAATGATGTCCCCAAAGCCGATGTGTTATACTGGTCGGAGGATATGCCTGCTTCTCGTATGGCAATGGTGTTGGGCGTGTTAAGTACGGGATTTTTTGCCATACCTCCAGGTAATAATTCCATTATGTCGCTTAAACAGGAGGGTTGCAGGTGCTTCATCGTATGGTTGTTGATTTTAGATGAAGATGTCAGACCTGCGTTTTCTGTGGCTGTCACAACAATATCGTCAAATGTGTATGTCTCAATTTCAAGCTTGAAGACAGAATTGTCGGAAATTGTGGTTTGAAGAATTTTATATCCGAATGCGTTTATTTCTATTTGATCTGTCTGATCTGGCAAATTTATGAAAAATACTCCTTTTTTATCGGTAAATGTAGCTTTTCTATAATCTTTCAACAAGAAGACAGCCACTCCCTCAATAGGTTCGTTAGTCTCCTTATCAATAACTTTTCCCGTCATGATTTTAGCATGCGACGGTGCTATCATGAAGAAAATTGATAATATTGTTAGAACCTTTTGGATTGACATGTCTGTTCGTTTAATTTGGCTGCGAAATTAGAGTATTATATAATGTGTGTCAATCATCATTAATTGGTAAAATGTGTTGTCCAGCATATAAAATGAGCGTTCAATTTGTCTGCTGGAAATTGTGTATGATGCAATTCTGTCTTTTCTTTATTTCACATTTCACATTGATTTTTTATCTTTGTCGAAACAATTAAAGATTAGGGCTATGAAAAACATATTTACAGTAATAATATCGTTGTTTATGCTGATGCTATCTTCTTCTGTTTTTGCGGAAGGGGAGGTGTTGACTGTGAAAGCTAATCAACACGCGTATTTCCCTGGTGGCCAGTCTGCTTTGGCGACGTGGCTGTCGGAGAATGTGAAATATCCTCAGGAGTGTATCGACAAGAAGGTGGATGGAGAGGTGATTGTCTCCTTCATTGTTGAGAGAGACGGTTCGATCACTGGAATCCGTATGGAGCAGTCTGTTGATCCCAAACTTGATGCTGAGGCTAAAAGAGTGGTGGGGGTTATGCCAAACTGGGTGGCTGCTGAGATGAACGGAGTAAAGACACGCAGCCGTCTGATGCTGCCTATTAGATTCACGTTGCCTCAAACAAAATAATTGAATTATAGTAGAATAATTTGAAGACGGGGAGAATCCTCGTCTTTTTTATGAATAAATGGTTGATTTTATGATTAGCGGAAAAATTTATAAGCTTTTCTCTGTTTTGTTGTTGTCTGCATTGACGACACCTGTTTTCTCGTCTGAATCGGAAGAATTCAATGATGATATGCTCTTGGCACAGAGGAGCAGTAGTGACAATGAAAACAAAAGTGAAAACGAAAATAAAAAGACGTCGCGTAATGAAAGGTCTGCCAGACCGACGGAAACGAGACCTGCCAGACCAAGTGACACTCGTCCTGAACGTCCACAAGCGAAACCTCATACACCATCATCTGGTCATGCTCATCATCATTCTCAGCCACCTCACCACCATCACCATCATGGAGGTGATGTCGTTGTTGTGGTGGAAGACGATGCTAATTATATGACAAGTACAAGTGACAATTCAAGTACTTATGTATCTAAAGATTGTGATCTTGATAGGTTTATGCTTTTCGCTAATCTTGGATTTGGAGTGTCATACAGAGGTTTTTCTGGTGCATTGGATTTTGAAGAAGAAGAGGATGGTCTTTTTGAGAATTTAGGATACAATATAGAGGTCCGTTGTGACGTAGGATTGACTAAGCATCTTTTTATTAGTTCGGGTGTTGGTTTTGCGAAACAATCCATATATAATGAGTTTTTGCCGGGCAATTATATGCGTAACACAAAACGTTTTTTGGATATTCCTTTGCTTTTTGGCTACCGAAAGGCTGATGATGAGGATTTTTGGGGATCCTTATCGATAGGTCCACGATTTGCTTATGGAGTGAATGGTGAATGCCGAGAGTATTATGATTTTTATCCTAGTCCGGAGCACGGCGTTTTTAAGCACAACAGTTATGGTGGCAAGTATGGGTCTGATAGATTTAGTGTAGGTGTTGGCCTTGAAGCTAATATGGTTATTAATAAATTCTTGCTTGGCTTTGGTGTAAGTTTTTATCCGAAAAACGATTGCTTGCCGGAAGAAATCTATGAAGGCCTTTACAGAAGGTTTTACACTATACGCACAAACTTTTCCATTAAAGCAGGTTGGAGAATCTTTTAATTAGAGACAAAAAAAATACCGTTAACTCACGCTGACGGTATTCTAAACTTAAAACTCTAATAACATAAACACATGATTCTTTCGAATCTAAAAAAATTACTTTTTACAACTTGTTGATGCAAAATTAGCATTTATATATGACTTTGCAAATAGTTCGTTTGAATAGTGAAAAAAAATACACGTTTTTTAACAAAAATGTGCTTTCTGACCCTGATTGTCTGTGTTTTTTGCTGATTTATCTAAAAGTTAGACTACTTTTGCAAGCGTTTGCCGAACGAATCGGCATTAATAAATTGGATTAATTGGAATATGTCAAGAAAGAGAAAAGAACTTCCGATACTGGAGAACGTCACTATCGCCGACATTGCAGGAGAGGGCAAAGCGATCGCTAGAATTGATGACATGGTGATTTTTGTGCCATACGTAATTCCTGGCGACGTGGTTGATATCCAAGTGACAAAGAAGAAGCATAGTTATATGGAGGGCCGTGCGTTGAGAATAGTCACTCCTTCGCCAGACCGTATTGCTCCTATGTGTTCACACTATGGTGTTTGTGGTGGGTGCAAGTGGCAGGTGTTGCCATACGAGTTGCAGATCAAACATAAACAGAATCAGGTGGAGAATGTGCTTCGTCGCATCGGAAAGGTTGAGCTTCCTGAAATAACTCCTATTCTTGGATCGAAGGAGACTACATATTATAGAAACAAACTTGAATTCACCTTCAGCAACAAACGTTGGCTTACTGATGACGAGGTGAAGGCTGGTGTGCAATATGACGATATGAATGCTCTTGGTTTCCACATTCCAAGTATGTTCGACAAGGTGCTGGATATTGAGAAGTGTTACCTTCAGCCGGAGATATCTAATCGTATCCGTACGGAAATCAAGCAGTATGCCAAGGCTCATGATTTGGCATTCTTCGATCTTCGCAACCGTGACGGATTCTTGCGTAACATCATCATCCGTACTGCAGGTACGGGAGAGGTGATGCTTATTGTGGTGTTCTTTAAGGAGGATGAGGAGAAACGAGTGGCTTTGCTTGATCATTTGGTCGCCACATTCCCTGAAATCACAAGTTTGATTTATGTGATCAACGGTAAGGCGAACGACACTATCACAGATCAGCAGACTATCCTGTATAAAGGACGTGACTTTATCGAGGAGGAGATGGAAGGACTGCGATTCAAGGTCGGTCCTAAGAGTTTCTACCAGACAAATACACTCCAGGCATACGAATTATATAAGGTAGCTCGTGAGTTTGCGGATTTGAAACCAGAACAGACTCTTTATGATTTGTATACCGGAACAGGAACGATAGCATGTTTCTGTGCCAATCGAGTGAAGAAAGTGGTTGGTATCGAGTATGTGCCTGAGGCTATTGAAGATGCAAAAATCAATGCTGCCAACAATAATATAGACAATGCGACATTCTTCGCTGGCGACATGAAGGATATCCTGACAGATGAATTCATTGCTCAGCATGGCCGTCCGGATGTTGTGATCACAGACCCTCCACGTGATGGTATGCATCAGGATGTGATCAAGGTGTTGCTCAATACCGCTCCTGAGAAGATCGTTTATGTCAGCTGCAATCCGGCCACTCAGGCTCGAGATTTGACTCTCCTTGATGAAAAGTACAAGGTGGTGAAGGTACGTCCGGTGGACATGTTCCCACACACTCATCATGTGGAGAATGTAATACTTTTGGTAAAGAAGTAATATAAATATGTATGGGCGGGTTTTGAATCCGCCCTTTGCAATTGGATATATTTTATGTTGTTTTTTATTTTTTTGTTTGCCATTGTAGCCGACCTTTATATTTTTTTCAGATATGTCTGGAGAAAATGTCAATGGCGTACAAGAATACAATATGCTGCGTTCTCGTCACTCTCTTATATGTTAGCGGCGTTGATATTCAGAAAATATTTCCTGACAGATTCAGTGTCCGTATTATATGAGATAGGTGTTGTGATGGGTGTATTCCTGTCATTGTTTGTCAGCAAATCGATATTTTTTATAGTCGATGTCTGGACTTTGATATTTAAGACGGGGGGTATAAAAAAGACTGCATTTGGATTGGCGGCATTAGCCTTTTTTTCATGTGCGTATGGAATGCTTTTTGGCAGATTCAATATTTCAGCCAAATATGTCACGGTTGAAAATAAAAGTCTGCCTCAGAGTTTTGATGGATATAGAATTCTTCATATATCAGATCTTCATTTGTCAAGTTTTTATGGAGATGAGAAGATTGTGTCGGAGTGGGTGGATATGATGAATGCAGAAAAACCGGATATCATTTGTTTCACTGGAGATATGGTCACTGTATTTGCGGATGAAATGCTTCCTTTTATGGATGCATTGAAAAGGTTGGAAGCAAAGGAAGGTAAATTCGCAATCCTTGGTAATCATGATTATGGCGATTATCACAGCTGGAAATCCGCTGAGGAAAAAGAGTCTCACAAAGATAGGTTGAAATCGTTGATCAGATCAGTAGGATTTGACCTTTTGCTAGATGAATATAGATTGTTGACAAAAGATGGAGATACTTTAGCTATTGTCGGATTGGAAGATATGGGAAGATTGCGGAATTGCCAGAAAGAAAATCTGGAGAGCGCTGATTCTGGATTGACTGCCAAAACGAGAATACTTCTTTCGCATAAACCAGATTTTTGGGAGACATATCTTGATGGCAACACCGACTATTTCTTGACATTGGCTGGTCATACACATGCTATGCAGGTAGGATTAGAGATTGGAGAATGGGAGACGTCACTCTCTTTTCTCAAATATCCATATTGGCATGGACTTTATGAAAGAAACGGTAATCAGATTTTTGTCAGCAGAGGCATCGGATGCACTGTGATCCCAATAAGGTTCGGTATGACACCTGAATATGTGGTCGTCACATTGAGGAGATGATTGATTTTCTCGAATTCTTGCAAACAAACGAATTAAAATTACATTGCTTATGATAAGTAGATTTTTCTTCTTTTTCTTGATAGGTCTTTTCCCTGATGTATATATTTTCTTCCGTCATGTATGGAAGAAATGTCAGTGGCGGACGCAGGTGCTTTACACTGTGTTCTCGCTGTTGTGCTTTGTCTTGTTGGTGCTGATGTTCGGAGTTTACTCGTCATCTGAATCAGTTGCGACGCTGTATGAAACAAGTATGGTGATGAATGCGTTGATTGCCGTGTTTGTTGCGAAATTGTTTTTCAGTATTGTCGATGTCTGGACATTGGTATTTAAGTCGAGAATATTGCGACGTGTGGCAATTGGGGTGGCAGCGTTCGGATTTTTCACATACGCATACGGAATAATGTTGGGACGATTTAATATGTCAGCCAAATATCTCACTGTGGAGAATAAATCATTGCCACAGAATTTTGACGGCTATAAAATTCTCCATATTTCGGATTTCCATCTTGGCAGCCTTTACGGAGATGAGGAAATCGTGTCGAAATGGGTGGATATGATGAATGCGGAAAATCCGGATGTCATCTGTTTCACGGGAGATATGGTCTCTATTCTGGCCGACGAGATGGCGTCACATATGGATGCGTTGAAAAGATTGAAAGCCAAAGATGGAAAGTTTGCTATCATAGGCAACCATGATTATGGAGATTATCACAAGTGGTCGAGCATGGAGGCACGAGATGCGAATTTAGCTAAGACGGAGGAAAACATACGCCAGGCAGGATTTGATCTGTTGCTGAATGAAAACAGGACGATCTGCAGAAATGGGGATACAATATCTGTAGTGGGAATTGAGAATTGGGGACGTCCTCCTTTCCCTCAGAATAGCGATTTGAAAAAGGCGGAGACGGGAATAGCTTCGTCTACACGCATCCTTCTTTCGCATGATCCGGATTTTTGGGAGTACAAGCTTGAAGACAACACCGACTATTTCTTGACATTGTCCGGACATACCCACGCGATGCAGCTTGGAATAGAAATAGGAGATTGGGAAATATCTCCGTCTTCATTGAAATATCCATACTGGCATGGATTGTATGAAAGAAATGGTATTCAAATTGTTGTGAGTCGAGGAATCGGATGCACAGCAATTCCTTTTAGAATAGGAATGTCGCCTGAATATGTGGTCATTACATTGAAAAAATAAAAATGAGAGTATCGGAATTAGTCAAATATCTTGACAATGAGTTTCCATTGTCGCTTCAAGAGAGTTACGACAATTGTGGTTTGCAGGTAGGCGACGGGAATGTGGAAGTTTCTGGAGTGCTTCTGGCGATCGACGTTGTGGAAGCCACTTTGGATGAGGCTGTGGATAAGGGGTGCAATTTCATATTGTGCCATCATCCGTTGATATTCAAAGGGGTAAAACGAATAGCAGGAAAAAATTACATTGAGCGGATTCTGCACAAGGCGATTAAGTGTGATATCGCTATTTATGCCGCCCACACCAATGCCGATAAAATCATTGGTGGAGTGAGCTATAAGATGGCGGAAAAGCTATCATTGGTGAATGTTACACCGTTAGAGGCTGAAAATGAGCAGGTTTACAAGGTTGTTGTATATGTTCCGGTGGCCGACAAACAGAAAGTTTCGGATGCTGTTTATGCAAATGGTGGCGGTACAATCGGAGCGTATGACTGTTGCAGCTTTTCGGTAGACGGTGCTGGCACATTCAAAGCCAACGACGGATGTCATCCATACGTAGGCAATATCGGGGAGATACATGAGGAGAAAGAGAGCAGGGTGGAGTATGTTGTCAGCCGACACCATTTGTCGAAGGTGTTGAATGCGATAGGTGAGGCTCATCCGTATGAGGAGCCAGCTATAGATGTGATTAAACTTGAGAACACCATCGTCGCAGCCGGAATGGGAGTGGTGGGGAATTTGGAAACTCCCATCGCACCGATGGAATTTTTGAAACGGGTGAAAGAGACGTTCCGATGTGAAATGTTGAAATATACAGACATAGACAAGACAGATGCAATACGACGAGTGGCACTGTGTGGTGGCTCAGGATCAGATATGGTAGGTTTGGCAAAACGAAGTGGAGCGGATATTTTGGTGACTGGAGACGTGAAGTATCATCAATTTTTTGACAGCTATGACGGACCAATTATTGCAGATATTGGACATTATGAGAGCGAACAATACACAAAAGAGATTTTTTTTAATGTATTATCAAAAAATAATATTAAATTTGCGGTTCAGAATTCAACTATAAAGTCGAATCCTATAAATTATTTATAGATTATGGCAGAGGCTAAAGAGATTACAGTAGAAGAGAAACTAAAGAAATTGTATGATTTGCAGAAGGTAATGTCGCAGATCGACAATCTACGTGCTGTGCGTGGTGAGCTACCACTAGAGGTAAAGGACCTAGAGGATGAAGTAGCTGGTTTGGAGACACGTATTGCTAATTTGGATAACGATATCAAAGATCTAAACTTCAAGATCAATCGTCACAAGAGCGATATCGATTTGGCCAAAGGTCAGATGAAAAAGTACCAGGATCAGCAGAACACTGTTCGCAACAACAGAGAATACGATAATCTTGCAAAAGAAATTGAATATCAAGGTCTTGAAATTCAGCTTTCTGAGAAGAGAATCAAGGAAGGAGAGAGAGACATTGAGAATAAGACTCAGGAATTGAAGTCTACAGAGGAGTACTTGCAGGGAAGAAAGCAGGATTTGGATCAGAAGAGAGAAGAGCTTACGTCAATCATCGCCGACACTCGTGCAGAGGAGGAGAAGTTGATGGAGAAGGCAGAGAAGCTTGAGAATAAGATCGACGAGAGACTTCTTTCAGCATTCAAGAGAATCAGAAAGAATGCTCGTAACGGCTTGTCTGTTGTTACAGTTCAGAGAGATGCATGTGGTGGTTGCTTCAACCGTATTCCACCTCAGAGAATCGCAGATATCCGCACTCGCAAGAGAGTTATCGTTTGTGAGTATTGTGGTAGAATCTTGGTTGATCCAGAAATCAACGAAAAGAAAAAAACTGCAGCTGCAGAATAATGAGATATGTAGAGACGCACAGATGTGCGTCTCTTTTTGTATATATGCGTCTCTTTATATAAAGGGATGCTTTTTTGTATTTTAACATATTTGTAATTTTTTTGTGTTGATAATTTTGTCGGTTATTCTGCGAAATTAAAATGAAGTTTGGTATCTTTGTTTGAACTAGGCTACAATGATAGGGTATTAAAAGGATATAATATGAGGATAAATATACTTTTTTTGTTTTTGTTTTTTGCTATCTCTTCATTTTCTCAGGAGAAGGTGAGGATAAAAGGATTCTATGAAGAGTCTTATAATCGGTTGGAGGTGGAAGACAGTTATAAGGATACAACCATCTATAGAAAACTTGGGTTCAAAGAGGCGTGGAAAAAGAAGAAAGTGTGGACTCCATGGAGCAAAGTAGAAGTGAAGCGTAACAAAATCAATAATTATGACCAATTGAGCAACAGGTATATGCTAAATGTGTCGTACGATGACATAATCGCAGACAGTGTGTGGTGTACGAATCAGGCTGTAGTGACATCAGCATTCCCTTTAGACATACAGGTTTTGCTTGATAAAATGGGAGAGAAATTCACGTTTGACGGCATACGTAAAAAAGCGAAGTTCTATACCAAAGAACACTCAGATTTTTATCTTTACCGTCTCTACCAATTTGATGGATACGCATTGAAGTTCACTTACACATGGGATGAAATCAAGACGAGCAAGCGTTTTGAAAACGAACATTCTAGGATCCTTTCAAATATATGCGACGAGAATGAACCTATCGATGTCTACTATTTTTATAAAGCCATAAATTTCGAGCCGATAGAAGTGCCGACGGATTATGTGATTCCGAAGACAAAGAATAGAAAATAATTCTTAATAGAGTTGCATATATTAGATAAATTTTTGAATTTTGCAGAAAATAGTTTAGTAACAATATAAAGAAATGAAAAAACAAAGATTTATAGCGAATCCTTTATACGACAGCGTATTTAAGTTTTTGATGGAGGATGAGATAGTGGCGCGCACATTATTGTCTGCATTGTTAAAAAAAGAAATAGTCAGTGTGGAGATGCGTCCAAATGAGTATTCCAACAGAGAAGATGGTCGTGTATCGATTTTTCGCATAGATTTTGGTGCCATTGTGCGTGAGGAAAATGGAGAAGAACATTTGATATTGATAGAGGTTCAGAAATCATGGCGTAGCACAGAGATCACACGTTTTCGTCAGTACCTTGGGACTCAGTATGAGAACAAGAGGAATGTTGATGCAAATGGTAAGCCATTGCCAATAGTATCGGTATACATCCTCGGACATAAGGTTGGTAAAATTACAGAGCCTGTTATTTATGTGAGTCGTAAATATCTTGACTATGATTCGAATGAGATAAAGATAGGTGTCCCTGATCCATTTATTGAGAGACTTACACACAACAGTATTATAGTTCAGGTGCCTTATTTAAGACGGTCTGCCAGAAATAGAGTAGAAAAAATAATGTCGATATTTGATCAGACATATATTCAGGATGGCGATTCTCATTATGTTTCAATTTCAGGACGTGATATATCGGAGGATGCAGAAATGAAAAGGATTATAAATCGTCTTGCGACAGCAGCAGTAAATCCCGATATCCGAATGATAATGAATATCGAGGACGAAATCTTTTCTGAGTTGGAGAGCTTGGACGCAAAGATTATTACCCAAAAGAAAGCATTGCTCCAGAAGGAAGAGGAGTTAAGCCAGAAGGAAGAGGAGTTAAGCCAGAAGGATGAGCAGTTGGCCCAGAAAGATGAACTGTTATTTCAACAAAGAGCAACTCTTCGTTGTTCTGTCAACTTGCTATTGAGGTGCGGCAAAACGCCATCTGAGATTGCTGAAGAATTACACCTTGATATTAAGCAGATTATGGAGATCCTTCAAACGCAGGAATAACAATTGATTTTTCAAGACGGGGCTTCAAAATCCCCGTCTTCACAGAATATTATCCTATCTGATCCACAACCTCAATTCCAAACTGTCTTCTTTCCTCTTCAGTGTTGATTTTGAAATACAGCATGCTGTTTACCACGAGAAAATAGCTGTCGCCATTGTGGAAATTACAGATTCCCCACTCGTCGTCCAGTGTTAATAATTCGAGACTAGGATCGAGTGACTTCGGAATTTTCAGATATAAGGTGGGCGATTTTTTATTGACATTCAATCGATTGATGTCTTTATCATCCAGAATCACGTAAAGATAGTCTATGGTTATTGCATAGCAGTTATGGAATAGGGAATAACCATCTTCATTAAACAAATTAATTTTGCTTAATTTGTTGTCATCTAACGTTTTGTCGTAAAAATCAGTATTCTCAACGCGATATAATGCTTTGGGCAAAATAGGGGTGCTCATACGGATTGTCGGATGGAATGACAGTTTGATTATCGTGCCGTTCTTATTTTTTGTAACATCTCCGTCGACCCACTCTTGAAATAAATCAATGTTGTCATGCTCCACAATATATGTATTCGTCAAACATTCACTCCTTCTAACAAACCATTTGTACCTGAAAACATGGTTTGGTATGATGAAGAACCGTCTTGGCAACGTCCTGTATCTCAACGTTTGAGCGGAGGTCTTACTTCTCATGAAGAACGAATTGAGACTAAAAAGAGCCAGATGGTGGTTGGAAGAGAATTGACAGAATTGAAGGCTGAGGTAAACTCTCTTTATGTAGATATGAAGATGTCGATTAGTGAAGAAGAAGAGGCAAAGTTTACTCAGCAGGAAAATGCAGTGTTGGCGATAAAAGTACAGTTCGCTCCAATAAATCAGCTTACAGGAACTGTAATTGAATCAAACAGTAATCTGGGAGGAACAGTGAAGGAAAAGGTTAATGCATTGGGCAAGTTTGCTAAAAAAATGAGTTCTAACATTGTTGACACAAATAAGAGAAAAACATCATTAACTTCATCTGAAGAAGAATATTTGAAGGAATTTAAGGATATTTTAGCAGATGGTGAAATTTCTTCTCGAGAGCGTCGTCTTCTCGAAAAGATTCGTATTCAACTTGGCATTTCTGAAGATAGATCTGCAGAATTAGAAAATTCTCTTACTGCTTTAACTTTGACTCCAGAGGAACAGGAATATTTTGATGAATACCAAGAAATCATTGCGGATGGTAACATTTCTGATCGTGATCAGCGTTTTCTTGATAAACTCAAAAAAGCAAATGATATCAGTGAGGAAAGAGCTAAGGAAATCGAAAAAATGGTATGTTCCTAAAGTAATAGCATAAGAGAGTAGGTTCTTATCCTATTGCCTTTCAGGCAAAGTGTCCTTGTGTAAATGTGAATTCCTCCCGTCTCCTTGGTCCCATGCACCAACGGTGCCTAATCTGCCAAGGTAGGGTGAAACCCTACGATATCGATATCGCCCGTTCCGGGCTAACGGGAATCGGTGTGGTCTCCATGGCATAGGGTTTAAACCCTATGCTGATGATAATCACACCGTTGGTGTTCGCATTGCTCGGTAACGTCTTTCAGACGCAAATCACGGAATGGAAATCCACATCTTCATCTGGCTCACTCCATCGTCGCCTCAATTCCAGTGAAATATAAAAAGCCAACCGTTTTTTCTGCGATTGGCTTTTTTATTACGTTGATAATCACCATGGATTATTTTACCTGATCTGGCACCTTCAACGGCGCTTTTACTGCTGACCAAGCTGCTATCAGTCCAGCTCCTTTCTCCACGTTGCAGTAGAGCATATATTGTGAAAGTGAACCAGAATAATCGTTATCCTTTACCTGTTGATATGTGCGATAGTGCATATATGTCTCTTTGGTTATATGACGCAATTCAAAATCGATTGAATTTGTGTCTATTTTGCGTCCTCCTATATATCCTTTTTCATAGAGGTTCATATAAAACCTGATCTTGGATGTCTGTCCGTTGAACAGCTTGTCGTTGAAAATATTCATATAGTTAGGCTCGTAAACATCAAACATCATATTCTCATTGTCGGACTCTTTTTCATTCCAATTCATCACTGGATCATCTGTAGTAAGTTTTATATCATACATAGGTATTTCTTTGTATACCATGGCCGAATCAACAATCTTATAATCATATATTACCGATGGTTCATACCATTCATTTCCAACCCAGTATCCATCAATTGTATCTGTTATAAGTTCATATTTGTACTCCATGATCGTTCCGTAAAAAACTAATTGGTAGTAGTCTTCCGTATTTGAATCATCCTGTACGTTGAGCTCATAAGTCACTTTGGTATATGTCCTAGGCTCTAATTCATGGATGTCTATTATTTCGTATGGTCCATAATGATCGTTGAAAGTTTCTGTGATCTCTTCCACGCTGACCACTCTGAAATCAGCTTTGGGTTTGTCAGGTACGGTGACTATGGAGTATACGTCTTCCAATCCGTTAGACTTGGCTCTCAATGTGTAAGTCTCTCCTGCCTTGGCTGTCAACCCTTGGGCTTCCATCATCGCACTGTCTGCAACGACCACATATTTATAATCGGAATTGTCATCGCTGGCTGTGACTTTGGCATCTGGAAGAAATACAGTCGGTGTGATTTTATTTTTGATCTGGTCGAAAATTATGTCGCTTCTCGACACCTGACACCATGGTGTCTCTCCGTCGATAAACCTGCCGTTCACAACAATGAGGTTTTTCACTCCCAAATCGTGATAATCCACCTCGTCTTCGCAAGAGGTGAATATGAAAATGAAAATATATAATAAAGCTGCTATCTTTTTCATCGCATTATATTTTAGAATTTTATAGAATATGAAATTGACGGAATTATTGGGAAAATTGATAGTTTCATCAATTTCTTAGTCTCATCAATGTGGTCTGTCTCAAAATAATAATAGAATGGATTATGATGGTTGTAGACGTTGAAAAGAGATACTGAAAGTTGACGCTTTATCTTGCTTCCTTCCTTCTGACGGTGGAAGTTGGCTCCGAGGTCAAGTCTGTGGTAATTCTCCATTCGGTAGTTGTTGCGGCTCGACGCATAATCAACTCTGTTGTCATAATACTCTTCTCGCAAACTTGGGTCTACTAAGATGCTGTGTGTCTGCATAGTGATCGGATACCCTGTGCCGAATACCCACGTCGCACCGATATCCACTCTTTCCGAGAATTTATGATTGATTACGATGCTTATGTCGTGTGTCCTGTCGTATTTGGACGGGAACCATTTGCCCTGATTGATGTTGTCGAACTGACGTTCTGATTTCGACAGCGTATAGGCTATCCATCCGGTAGTCTTGCCTGCCTCTTTTTTCAACATTACCTCTACACCTTTTGATTTTCCTTTTCCCATTTCGACTTTTCCTTCCCAATTAGTGTTGGAATACATGGATGCACCTTCTTTATATTCGATGATGTTGTCCATCGTCTTGTAGTATCCTTCTACAGAAAACAGAAAATCTTTAGGTAGTCCGAATACGAATCCTACTGCGGTCTGGTGTGATTCGAGTGGCTTGATATTGCCTGTCACTGGCACCCAAAGGTCTGTTGGCAGTCCGATTGTGCTGTTGGACAACAGATGCAGATATTGACGCATTTTGCTGTACGCCGCCTTGATCGTGAACTTTTCTGTTGGGTGGGCTGCGAAAGAAAGACGTGGCTCCAAAGATGTGTATGTCTTATCGTCGACATTGAATAGCGACGCGTGCAAACCAACATTTAGGTTTATCCTTTTGGTGATTTTGAACTCGTCTTCTATGAAAAGATTGCATTCTGTTGGCTCCTTTGAAGACGAGTGGATAGTAGTGTCAGTATTGGAGTTGTAGGAGTCGTCCTCGTTTGAGCCGGAATACTTTTCATAGAATCCTTGTTCTCCAGGCTTGAATGAGTGGAGTGTTACTGCTTCTCCAAACTTTATCTCATGTCTGTTGTTTGGTGTGTATGTGAACGTGTTTTTTATACTCCAGTCTCTGATCAGAGATGTGTAGTTGATGTTCAGCTCATACTCTTTCTTTTTGCTATTTCTTTCGTATTCAATGTCATTCGTTTCCGTAAAGAATTTGTATCTAGATAATGCTACGGTCGTATTCATAAACAGTTTGTTGTGAATCAGGAAGTTCCATCGGAGTGCCGACGAGATGTTTCCCCAACCTAAACTGTATTCCGACTCTCCATACGACTCTTCTTCTTCGTATCCTAATTTGTCTCGTCCGGAATAAATGCTGAAATACAGACGGTGTCTGTCGTTGAATTTATGGTTCACTTTCGCATTCAGATCCCAGAAGAAGTAGCCGAATTGTTCGTCTTTTGGTAGGAATGGTTTGGAAAGGACATCAAAATATGTTCTTCTCGCTGATACGAAGAATGTTGTTTTTTCTTTTACTATCGGACCTTCCAGACTGAATTTAGATGACAGCAGACCGATTTGTGCGGCTCCATGAATCTCTTTGTCGTTTCCGTCTTTGGTGTGGATATCCATCACAGACGAGAGTCTTCCTCCGAATCTGGCAGGGAAGCCTCCTTTATGCAGGTTGACAGTCTTTATGGCATCCGAATTGAATACGGAGAAGAATCCGAACAGGTGTGTCACATTGTATAGTGGCACATCATCGAGCAGGATAAGGTTCTCGTCTGGTGAACCTCCTCGCACATACAGTCCGGATGATCCTTCCGTACCGCTTTGCACACCTGGCAGCATCTGCACCGTCTTCACAAGATCTGGCTCTCCAAGCATTGCTGGAAGCACATTAAGAATTTCTGGAGAGATAACCTCTTTGCTGATTACTGTCTCCTCCAGTCTTTTATCTCTTTTTATCTCTTTGGCAGTCACCACAAGCTCTTCCAATTGGTTATCTGGCTCCAGTTTGATTCTTACAGTTGTGTCTTTTTTCAGATTGAAGGATAATGTTTTTTCGGTATAGCTTACGTATGAAGCTATTATCTGGTTTTCGCCTTCTGGCAATGAAAGGACAAAATAACCGTACTGGTTGGTTTCGGTTCCTCTTTTTCCGTCTGGAGTCATAATATATGCTCCAATCAACGTCTCTCCTGATGACGCGTCAGTCACATATCCAGCGATTGTCTTGGTCTGACTTGCGGCTGTGGTTACTGTGCCCATCGCTAATGAGCAAAGTAAGGATTTGACAATATTCATTTTTATCTCGCGTTATTATTTTTATTTTATTCTTATAACGTTAAAATAACAAGGCTTATTGTTGTGTTTTAAGAAATTTTTGCAAAATTAATGAAAATGTTTGTGCACCCAAAGATTCGCTTGAATAAAAATATTTTCTTGAGACTCTTTTCCCATAATATCATAAATTGATTCTCTCTTTATGAGAAAAGGAGGTTAAATATTAATCAGAAAGTGGAAAATGATTCACAGATTACAATTCGTCGGACTCTTGTTGTTTTATTATCCATTTTATATTCTCTTGAATATCTAATTCTGGATTTTCAATTTTGTCAATGGCCAATTCCAGTATTTGGGTGGCTATTGGCTGAAGTCTTATCCCATCCCATGTCGTCGCTTTGTTTTCTTCAGATTGGATGAATTCCACTATCGGCTGATATTTGTCGTAGATGAAATGAAAACTGAATTGAAGCGTGTAGCATCTGATATACAGACATTTGTCTGCAATATCGTATGACGCTTCATCTGCCAAAGAATGGTCTGCAACCCAAAGAGAAAATAGATATGTGGCGTGTCGTTTGATATCCTTGTACGGTGCTATCTTCTTGAACTCTTTTTTTTTGGCGGCAGCGTTGAGAAGATTCACTGCAGCAAGATTCAAGAAGAATTCGTCCTTTCTTTGCGGATCTTTGCCGTGGATGATATCTAACGATTGTTCGACAATTTCAAGTGTGATTTCAGACGACATGAAGATTAGATTATTTGCATTTAGCTATCTCTATAATCACATCCATAGCCGCTTTCATCGACAGCACTGGCACATATTCGGTGTTGGAATGGAAATTGTGTCCGCCGGCAAACAGGTTGGGGCAGGGTAGTCCCATGAATGATAGTCTGGCACCGTCTGTTCCGCCTCGTATTGGCACTACGACAGGTGTGATGTCCAGCGTCTTCATCGCATTGATAGCTCTCTCCACGACGTGAGGCACTTTCTCGATCTCCTGTTTCATATTGGCGTATTGGTCTCTGATTTCAAGTTCCACCTTGCCATTCTTATAGTGGGAGTTCAGCGCGTCGACAACACGTTTCAAATACTCTTTCCTGTCGATGAAACTTTTCTCATCGAAGTCGCGGATGATCAGGTTGATTTCTCCGGATGACACTGTCGATTTGATTTCAGTCACATGGAAGAAACCTTTGTATCCGTCTGTCATCTCAGGGCATTCGTCTTCAGGAAGCATATTCAGAAAATCGGAGATTAGACGGCTGGCATTTACCATTTTGCCTAATGCATATCCTGGATGGATATTATGGCCTGTGATTTTTATCGTTGCCGCTGCGGCGTTGAAGTTCTCATATTCAATCTCTCCGAGTCCGCCTCCGTCTACGGTATATGCGAAATCCGCTCCGAATTTCTCTACGTTGAAATGGTCGGCTCCCTCTCCAATCTCTTCGTCTGGGGTGAAGGCGACGCGAATCTTTCCATGCTTTATCTCTGGATGTTGGATCAGATACTCTGCGGCGGTCACTATTTCTGCGATTCCTGCTTTGTCGTCTGCTCCAAGTAGGGTGGTGCCGTCGGAGGTGATGATTTCTTCTCCTGCGTAGTGGCTCAGCTCTTTGTATTCTTTTGCGTTCAGTTTTATTCCAAGATCATTGTTGATGACGAGTGTGTCGCCATCAAACTTTACCACCTGCGGCTTTACGTTCGCACCTGATGTTTCTGGACTTGTATCCATATGGGCGATGAAGCCTATTGTTGGAGCGTCGCAATCACAGTTGGCTGGAATTGTGGCTGTCACGTATGAGTGGCGGCTGATATGAACGTCTTCAAGACCAATCTCTTCAAGCTCATTAGCCAACATCTCAGCAAAATATCCTTGTGATGCTGTCGACGGAGTTGTATGTGTGTTGTCGTCAGACTGCGTGTTGATTTTGACGTAGTTGAAAAAACGTTCAACCAGTTTATTTAGATTGTTGTGCATAGCGAATTCAATTAGAAATTAAAAATGCGAAATGCAAAATATGTCGTTTGCATTCCGCATTTATATTTTTTATTATTTATTTGTTATTTAGCATTTAGCATTTAGCATTTAGCATTTAGCATTTAAATTTTTTCTGCGTCACTGGTTTTGATCCAAGCGCGGTGTCCGCCACTTGTCTCTATTTCATACCAGTCTTTCACTTGCTGTTTCACCAGCACTTTTGTTCCTTCATGAAGCACTAAGGCATCAGTCGCATTGTCTTTAGGCGAACTTTTTGCGGTCACAGAAGGGGTGAACACGATTGCATATTCGTGAGTCGTGATTTTCTCCTTGGCACTCTTCGCACAGAAGAAACTTACAAAGCATATCAAAAATGTTATGATTCCTCCGATGAATCCTAGTTTGCGTACGGCTATAACTTTGACGTAAAGGTAGAGCGACGCACAAGCCAAAGTAAGTAGGAAAAAGATGATAGACATCCTAGCCCACGTGTTCGAGCTGTGAAGATTGACAAAACTTTGTGTCCACTCGGAGATGGCAAGCTGGTCTACAGCCGACTCGTCCTTGTCTACAGTCTGCAGTTTTGCCAACTCAAGGTTGCTTTTGATGTCGTCATCGTTAGGATCCAGCAGTATGGCTCTTTCGTAGTTGAGAATTGCGGGAGCTAGTTTGCCGGATTTATAATAGGCGTTGCCTAGATTATAATAAAGAGCGGCACTTTCCTGCGTCTTCAAAAGATCCTCATATAGAGCGATTGCCTCGTCAAACTTGTTGTTTGAATAAGCGGCGTTTCCATTAATGATCCTGCTGTCTGCAGCTGCAAATGAGCTGAATACAGACAGTGACAATATGATGGATAGAACTATATTTTTCATTGTCTTCATTTCTTTACCTCCTCTTCAATGCTGTTGATTAGAGCAATAGCGTCGTTATAAATATCAGAAGGAGAACCCTTCACAGCTGTTGGCGCAAATCTTGCGAACTGGCATGTGTCTAGGATTGTGGAAAAGTTAACGATAGTCTCTTCTTTCAATCCTTTTCCCTTCAATATTTCTTCCATAGCTTCTTTGTTTTGTTGTGCCAATGGAATATTGAACTTATCGCCTACGAATCCTGTGATTGCTTTGATTGTCTCGTCGTAGAATGACTTCAAATCATCTTGGTCGAGGAATGATTTTGCTTTGGCAAGTCTCTTCAAAGCCTGTTTGTTAGCTTTCTTCTTTCTTACCAATACCATGTTGCTGTTTTCCTCCGCCAACTTTCTTAGGAATAGGTAGGCGATGATGAACAATGCCAAAGGTATGATAAACCATAGATAGAATGCCAACGAGCCGAACAAGTAATCATCTTTAGGATATGTTGTAAGATCCTTAGTGTTGATGAAACGGATATCGTTAGTGCCGATATACTTGATGCTCTCTTTGTTTGTAAAGTTGGAAACTACAGTCTGGTTGTCTGATGTCTCAGCTCCTTTCTCAACATTGATTTTATATTCAGGAGTCTTTAGCGTCTTGTATGTCTTGCTCTTTATGTCAAAGTAGCTGAATTCAGCCGACGGAATGACGTACTCTCCTGGATAACGTGCGATTGCAAGATATTCAATCTCTTTAGTGCCGTTAAGTCCTGCGTCTGAAGCTTTGATTTTTGCCGTCACCTTAGGGTCGTATAGCTCAAAGTCGGTAGGGAATGTTATCTTTGGATCTTTAGCATACTTGAGATTTCCACTACCATTGATCTTCACTTTGATTGTGATGGCATCGTTTGTCTTGTATCCGTCTTCCGGTGTGATTGAAGTGTTCATAGAGAATGAACCGACAGCACCGCTGAAATCGTCTGGCTTGCCATTTTTGGGCAGCTCCTGTACGTTTATCTTTACTCCTGGGATTACAAGATTCTTCTTTAGCTCTCTGTATGATGCGAACATGTCACCGAAGAATCCGCCACCGCCACCTTGTACACGCACTTGCACAACAGCAGTGATGTTTCCTTTCTCCAACTCTTGAGCTCCGCTCTTCTGTGGAATCAATACACATTGTTTTAGAATGTATGTGTTGTAGACTTTTCCGTTTACATTTTCTTTGCTCTGACGTTTTGCTTCTGGCACTTCAATCTCTTGTGAGATGAAACCTTTGTATTCAGGCAATTTGTAATCGTCGAAGCCTCGTAGTCCTACTCGGTAGTAAACCTTTGTAGTGGCGATAAACTGTTCTTGCTCATACATCTTTGTTTTCGACAATTCTGTGCGAATGAACAGGTCATCGTCGCTGATTCTCATTCCGTTGCTTGAACTTTGTGCTTGTTGTGCATTTTGGTTGGTATTGGCTTCTCCTTTGATTACTTTGATAACCAATGCGTTGGAACGAACGATCTTATCACCTACGGTTGCCTTGGCTGATGATATAGTATATGAGCCCTCTTTTTTTGGCATCAACACGTATGTGTATGTCGTAGCACTATTTCTCGTCACCTGACCGTTGATGCTTTGGAAACTTTGGCTTGTCGATTGCTGAGGTCCGTACAGAATGGTGAAGTCGGACAATGATTCAAGCGGCAGCTGTACATTGTCTGATTCTGCATTGTTGAGTGTGAACGTCAAATTGAACCTTTGTCCTACAGCCACAACATTATCCGCTTTCGCTACAAACGAAACCTCTCCTGCTGCTAAGACTGACATTACACTGAAATATGTTAAAGTCAGTAGTATGGCTAATATCTTTTTCATTTTCCTTTTTACTTATTAATGCAAAAATAATCAAATTTCTGGTATATTACTACCAGTCTTTCTCTATTCTTTTCTTTTTTGCATTCTTTATTTGTTCCTTCATTCTTTCGTCCTGCTTGTCCTTTTCGTCTCTCTCCAATGCTTCTAGCAGTTGACGCGCTGAATTTTGGTCCATATGGTGTTCTCCTTCACGAGCATCGTCTTTCTGGTCGTGATTCTCTTGCTCTTTTCCATCCTTAGGCGGCTCTTGCTGTTGGTCTTGCTGCTGTTGCTGCTGTTGGTTTTGCTGATTCTGTTGCTGTTGCTGCTGAATCTGCAACATTCTCTTGGCATAAGCAAGGTTGTAGCGAGTCTCTTCGTCGTCCGGATTAAGCTTCAAACTTTTCTTGTAGGCGTCGACACTCTCCTCATATTTTTTGTTTTTGAGATAGGTGTTGCCGATGTTGTGCATGATTGCAGCGTTCTCTTTGTCGCTGTTTTTCTCACTTATCGCCTGTTTGTAGTTCTCTAATGCTGAGTCAAATTCGTCTCTACGGTAATAGGTGTTGCCCATGTTGTAGTTTGCAATCTTTGATCCAGCATTCTTGTCCAATGCTTTTCTATATTCGTCTTCAGCCCCCTTAAAGTCTTTGGCCTCGTATTTGTCGTTTCCTTTACGGATGAACTCATCTTCTGGGTTTGACGCAAATGAGGGTAGACAGAAAAGAGTAACTATTGTAGTCGCTAATAATTTATTTGTCATAGTCTTTTTCATTGTCAATATTAATTAGACTGTCCTAAAATAGTTTGAATTTAGAAAGAAACTTGTTCTTTCTCTCTCTGATGAATATTTCAATAATAAGAATCACAAACACTATCCATGCGATTGTCTGGAACTGCTCATCGAAGTCTGTGTAGACTTTGCTCTCCACATCACCTTTCGCTGATTTGTCAAGTTCCGACTGTATGTACTTCAACGCGTTGTTTGTGTTGTCCGCTCTGACGTATAGACCGCCACCTGCGGCTGCAATTTCCGCAGCCATCTGTTCGTTGAGCTTTGTGATGACTGTTTGTCCGTCTATATCTTTTCTGAAACTTCCGTGGCCGTCTGGGATAGGAGCACCTTCTGGTTTACCAACTCCTATCACATGCACTTGGATGCCATTCTCGTTTGCGATTCTTGCCTGTTCTACAGCGTCGTCCTCGTGGTTTTCTCCGTCAGTGATGACGATGATCGCTTTTCCTACGTTAGTCTTGCTGCTGAACCCGTTGACTGCCATCTTGATTGCGGCTCCAATAGCGGTACCCTGGGTAGGGATAACTCCGGTGCTTATATTGGAAGCATACATTTTGGCAGCGCTGTAGTCGCTTGTCATTGGCAGCTGTGTGAAAGCCTGGCCTGCAAACACAATAAGTCCGAGTTTGTCGTTCTCCATTCCGTCTACAAACTTATAAATCATCTGTTTTGATTTCTGCAGACGGCTCGGCTTGATGTCTTCACAAAGCATTGAGTTGGATACGTCCATCGCAATCATCACCTCAACACCTTTTCTCTTCACCATCTCAAGCTTGGATCCGAATTGTGGACGTGCGGCTACGAATATGGCTCCTGCAAGAGCAATCATGAACAGCGCACACTTGAAGTAGTATCTCCAAGTTGTGTAGCCTGGCATAAATTGCTTTAGAATCTGATAGTTTCCGTATTTCTTCAGATTTCTGCTTCTGCGATACATCGCGTAGCCGAAGATTGCGGCCATCGGTATCAATGCGAAAAGCAGATAAAGATATTCTGAATTTGCAAATCTAAACATACTCTTACTCTTATGGGTTGTGGCGCACTATTAAATAGCGCACTAAAAATTCAAGAAGCATTACGCCAAGCAGTGCAAGTGCGAATGGCAGATACTCCTCGTTCTTTTTGCTGTATTCTTGCACACTGATCTTCGTCTTCTCCAGCTGGTCAATCTCCTCGTAGATCGCTTTCAAAGATTTGTTGTCTGTCGCACGGAAATATTTTCCGTCCGTGTTGCCTGAAATAGATTTAAGTGTGCTTTCATCAATGTCGACGGGCACCATCTGGCGCTGGATTCCGAATGCTGTCTGGAAAGGGTAGGGCGCCATTCCTTTTGTTCCTACTCCAATAGTGTAAACTCGGATTCCGAATGTCTTGGCTAGATCACTCGCCATCATCGGGTCGATCTCTCCGGTGTTGTTAGATCCATCGGTGAGCAGGATGATGACTTTTGATTTCGCCTGACTGTCTTTCAATCTGTTTACAGCTGATGCCAAACCGAGTCCGATAGCTGTACCGTTTGCTTGGATCATCTGTTCGTTGATCACTCCAAAAAGTTGTGATAGAGCAGCTTTGTCTGTTGTAAGCGGACATTGTGTGAAACTCTCTCCTGAAAAAACTACTAGACCGATGTTGTCGTTTGGACGGCTGTTGACAAATTCCGAACTGATGGTCTTGGCTGCCTCAAGTCGGTTTGGCTTCAGGTCTTCTGCCAACATGGATCCAGAAATGTCTATTGCCATCATGATGTCTATACCTTCAACATTCTGGTCTGACCATGTCTCAGAATTCTGAGGCCGTGCTAAAATGACGCATAGCAATGCTAACGCAATCATTCTCAACGCGAATGGCAGGTGGAGAATGTAGTATCTCAAACTTTTTGGTGCTGCTTTGAATGGGTTGATAGTCGAGACTTGCAGATTAGCTGTCAGTTTGTTTCGACGCCATACGTACCATGCCGTAATCGGGATGATAAGCAGTGCCAGATATAAATATTGTGGTGATTCAAATGTAAACATAAGTCGTTATGCTAAATGTTATTTGAATTGCTGATTATAGCCGATGAAGCCTCTTCTTTTTTTGCTTTTTTGTCTTGTGCTGGCTCTGTAGATACAGGCTTTGTTCTGCTTATGATAAGGTAAGCGTTGGCAAGACTCATTTCGCAATCCTCTTCTGTCGGAATTGCTTTTGCAAATTTGGCCATGTCGGCTTTGCTTAGGATGCTTTTCAATTCAGGGATAATAGGCATCGCTTCTGTTTTGTATTTTAGCTCGTCAAGAATCTCATCCGACGTCATCTCCATGGCGCTGATGTTGAATCTGCCACAGAAATACTCTCTAAGAGTTTCAGTTACGTCAGTATAATATTCTTTGATTCTGCTTGAATCCTTCCAAATGCGTTTTGCTTTTATCTCATCAAGCTTGTTTATTGCCACAACATCGATTGGTAAAATTATCTCAGGCTCATCAAAAACTGATATTCCTTCTTTTTTCTTTGCTAACTTCTTCTGGATAAATGGCCATCCATATTTCCAACCTAAGAATCCAAGCACTGCTATAAGCAGAATAATAAGAAGGATAGTAAAGAATTTACCCCAATCGAAACCAAGTGTCATGATTTCTTTGATATCCTTGACGCTTGTTGAGTCTGGTTGTCCAGCTTCATCAAGTTTGATTTCAATGTCGTTGTTCACTTCTAATGCCAATGGCTCGGAAGTGAGAGTCTCTCCTGTTTTAATATTGACATATTTAAATGGAGGTACGACACAACTTCCTGAATCAAACGATGTTATGATCACATCCTGTTTGATTTCAAGCGAGCCATCATTGTTTTTTAGGGTGTCTGCCTGTTTCAACTTTACCACGTCAACTTTACCAGTGGAGTCTTTCTCCACCTGTAATTCAAAGTCCTGATCCTTTGGTTGAGTCAGAGTCAAGTGGACAGCTGTCTGACGGCCCATCCCGATATGGGCTGAATCCATCTTTGCGGTAAGACTCGCTGCGTTTGTCGCAAGACTGCCGCATAAGAATAAAACTGTGGCTATACTATGAAATTTCATGAATTACAATGTTTTATGCTCTTTTCTTGAAGAGTTTCATCAACGACTTCACATAGTCGTCTGTAGTGGCGATAGAAATATAATCCACACCACTTTTTGCGAAACTCTGCGCGAGCAATTCGTCTCTCTCCTTTACATACTGTTCGTACACTCTTCTCGTAGAGGCACTGGATGTGTCGACCCACATGTCTTCGTTGGTCTCCGCATCCTTCATCTTGATTAATCCAGCGTCTGGCAACTCTTTTTCTCTTGGATCAAAGATTTGCAATGCCGCCAAATCGTGTTTTTTACTTGCGATCAGAAGTGAATCAGAATAGTTGCTGTCATCTATAAAGTCTGATATCAGGAATGCCGAACAACGCTTCTTTACCATGTTGGTGAAGTATTTGAGGGCAAAATCGATGTTCGTCTTCCTACTAGTAGGTTGGAAACTTAGTAGTTCTCTGATGATATAGAGAATATGTTTCTTTCCCTTCTGAGGTGGAATATACTTTTCGATTTTGTCAGAGAAGAAGATGACTCCGATTTTATCGTTGTTGGTTGCGGCAGAAAATGCGATTGTGGCCGCCACCTCTGTCAGATATTCTCTCTTTGTCTGTTCGGCTGTTCCGAAGTCGTCACTGCCAGAAACGTCGACAAGGAGCATCAGTGTCATTTCTCGTTCCTCTTCAAACACTTTGATAAATGGCTTTGAATAGCGTGCGGTGACATTCCAGTCGATGCTTCTCACATCGTCGCCTGGCATGTATTCGCGTACTTCCGCAAATTGCATACCACGACCTTTGAACGCGGTGTGGTACTCTCCCGCAAATATGTTGTTGGAGAGTCCTCGCGTCTTTATCTCTATTTTGCGGACTTTCTTTAAAAGTTCGCTTGTGTCTACCTTTTTGTTGTCTTCCATCACCAAATATCTTTTTTAAGACGGTAAATTAAGGCACCTCTACAGCATTGATGATCTCGTTGATGATGTCATCTGTGTTCATGTTGTTTGCCTCTGCCTCGTAGGTCAAACCGATACGGTGGCGAAGAATGTCGTGGGCTACTGCTCTCACGTCTTCTGGCAAAACATATCCTCTGCGCTTTACGAATGCGTATGCTCGTGATGCTTTTGCAAGTGAGATAGATGCACGTGGAGATCCTCCGAATGCGATCATATCTTTCAAATTGTTAAGTCCGTATTCTTCTGGGAAACGAGTTGCAAACACGATCTCTGTGATATATTTCTGGATCTTCTCGTCCATATATACGTCGTGTACAACCTTTCTTGCTTCAATGATATCCTCTGGTTTAAGAAGTGCATTGACTGTTTTTGGCTCACGCTTTAGCTGTGCCTGGATGATTCGCATCTCCTCTTCTCTCTTTGGATATGTGATGATTACCTTGAACATGAAACGGTCCATCTGTGCTTCTGGCAATGGATAAGTACCTTCTTGTTCTACAGGGTTTTGTGTCGCCATAACCAAGAATGGAGAAGGCAACTTGAATGTTGTCTCACCGATTGTCACCTGACGCTCTTGCATACCCTCAAGCAATGCACTCTGTACTTTTGCTGGAGCACGGTTGATCTCATCTGCCAATACGAAGTTTGCGAAGATTGGTCCTTTCTTGATTGTGAATTCTTCGCTCTTCTGACTATAGATCTGTGTACCCAACACGTCGGCTGGCAACAAATCTGGAGTAAACTGGATTCTGCTGTATTTAGCTGAAATTAGTTGGGCTAGAGTAGTGATTGACGCTGTCTTTGCCAATCCTGGAACACCTTCAAGCAACACGTGTCCGTCTGCCAAAAGGGCTATGATCAAAATTTCCTTTAGATGCTTCTGTCCTTCAATGATTGTGTCCATTCCAGAAAGAAGGTTGTCTACGAAAGCACTCTGTCTTTCAATTCTTTCATTCAAACGGCTGAAATCTGGATTACCGCTTCCTATTACTTCACTCATTGTATCTTTGTTTTTGTTCTAGTTAATTTCATTGCTCGTATATACCATATAACGAAAGAATGTCAAAATTATTGTGTTCCTTTTGCTAAAAATGATAAATACCTGCGTTTATTATCTCTTTTTATTTCAAAAAGGAGACGCTTGTTGCAGCGTCTCCAATTTGTTATTTTACGAATTCGTGCTGTATCTCTTTGGCTGTTAGGATACTATGCTCTGAATCTGGATTCACAAGCTTCGTGTTGTCAAGCATCGGCACTTTAATTTTTGTGCCTGCTTTGATATGGTTCGGATTCTTGATCACATCCTTGTTGTATAGATAGATGTAAATCCAGAAATCTTTAGCACCATAGTGGCGAAGGGAAACAAGAGTCAGTCGGCTTGCGTTGCCAAGCTTTTCCTCTATCGGATCGCCTTGGTCTGTGATGTCCATTTCCGGATGTTTCTTCTTCATGTAGTTGATGAAATCCTCCTTGAAGTTTGTGTACTTTTTGACATCCTGTTTGACGACTGGCTTTTCCTCTGTTTTCTCTGCGGTGTCTTGTGTCGTTGCTTCTGCAACAGAATCAACTGCCTCTGCATTTTCTTCTGTCTTTTCCGCAATGATCTGTTCCTCAAGATCTTTAGTCTCTTCAATTTCTACAGAATCGACCACGACTTCTGTTTTTGCAGGTTCTTCTCCTGTCAGTTTAGATCGCAATTTGCTGACGATGTTTGGATCTGACATCCATGCCACTAAGCCGACGACGAACAAGATGCAAAGGAATAGGATGATTGCAATTCCCAGTTTCTTGCCATGGGAATTTTTGTCGTTGTTCTCATCATCGTCTTCATCTTTTGGCAAATCGTGACGCTTGAATGTCGATGCGTATGCTGCAGTCTCTGCTGGTGTGGTGTCTATATTTTCGTCTTCATCAGCATTGGCGTCTTCTTCTATTGTCTCCTCGGGCTCTTCATTTTCAATTTCTTCTGGGGAAGACGTTGCTGCAGTTTCTGCTGTTGGAGAAGACTCCTCTGTCTGGATTCCTTCGTTTGTAGAAGACGTTGATGCGTTCTCTACAGTCGGCACGGCTTCCTCAATATGAATCTCTTCGTTCACTGGAGACGTTGCTGTTGCTTCTGTCGCTGCAGTTGGCTCTGTCATGAGAACAGTTTCGTTTGCTGAAGACGTTGCTGTTGCCTCTGTTGTTGCGACAGGTTCTGTTTCAACTTTTTGTTCTTCAGAAATTCCTGTTTCAACCTGCTCGGCCTTTGTGACTGTGCTTTCAGCAATGTCGGCTGCGACTGGAATCTCTGTGACTGTTGCCACTTCTGGTTTTGAAATTGTCTCTGTCTCGATTCTCTCATTAGCCTCTTGACTAACAGCATTCGTATTTGGAATATTTATAGCTGCTGCGACGGTAGGTCCTTCTGCAATTGTTTCTACTGTTGGGGTAGTTTCTGCAGTCTCTGCCTTTACGTTGTTGGCTTCAGCATCGTCATCATCATCTGGCTCTGGAGCGTCCACCTCTCCCTCTGGAGCAAGTACGTAGGTTGGCTCAAAGTGTGCGTAAGGCTTGTTTAGAGTCTCCGCCAAAGAAGAGTCTGGTGTGAAAGAAATTTTATTGTGTGCAGGAATTATAGTGTTAGCTCCTGTGTTTACATCTTTACTCTTTCTCGCATCAACTTTTACAACTTTGAATGTGCCTAGTCCTTTGATCTTGACATTTCCTTCTTTTTGAAGTCCCTCACTTATTTGAGCAAAGAAGATACGTAAGAAGTCTTCCCAACCTTTTTTGTTGATTAGGCTTACGTTTGTGCTCAATAGCTGGGATAGTTCGGAAATAGTGATTTTTTTATTCATTGTAATCCTTTTGTATTGAATCCTTCAAAATATCACTTGGCTTGAAACCGCAAACCAATTTCGGCGCAGTCATGATGCGCTGTTTGGTTGTTGGGTTGTAGGAAATTCTTCCATCTTTCTTGCGTAGGTCGAATGAGCCGAAACCTGAAATCATGATTGTGTCGTTGCCTTCCAACACTTTTGCCATAGTGGCAACAGTATCGTCAATCATGCTTTCAATCTGTTGTGCCTTCATTCCGGTTTTCTCGGATAGAGAGGCTACCAAATCTTTGTGTTTCATAGTTGTCTTTCATAAGTGGCATTATTACCACTTGCAAATATATCAAAATAATTTGTAATGAAAAACTACAAATATTAAAATATTGATTTTGATTGAAGATTGATTTCTGCGATGGAATGGATGTTTGTTGGCTTGGAGTGAAAAAATAGCAAAGACGACGGAAAACACCATCGTCTTTGCTATTTTTATGAAATTTAATAACCTCTATACTTTCGCCATCCGCTATCTTGGATTATTGCTGTTGATGTTCTGTAAAACCAACTCTAGTGTGTCAAGGTCGTTGATATATACTTCTCTTGGTTTGCTTCCTACTTGTGGACCTACAATTCCTGCCACTTCCAACTGGTCCATCAAACGGCCGGAACGGTTGTAGCCTAAACTGAATTTTCTCTGCAACATTGATGTTGAGCCTTGTCCGGAACCGACAATCAGTCGTGCTGCCTCTTCGAAGAATGGATCACGGTTGCGTAGGTCGATACCTTTATCTTCTGCTGACTCTACATTCGGATCCACGTATTCTGGCAGTTCATACGGTTCGAGATATCCTTCCTGTGCTTGGATATAGTCGTTGATTGCTTCTACTTCTGGAGTGTCCACAAACGCACACTGCACACGTTCAAGGTTTCCGTTCGACAGGATAAGCATATCTCCTCGTCCGATAAGGGTCTCCGCTCCAGTGCAGTCGAGGATAGTCTTAGAGTCGATGGCCTGTGCTGTCTTACATGCAAAACGTACAGGGAAGTTTGACTTGATCAGACCTGTGATGACGTTTACAGACGGACGTTGTGTCGCAAGGATCACATGGATTCCAATTGCACGGGCTTTTTGCGCAAGTCGTGCCACTGGTGTCTCTATGTCTTTTCCAACCTGCATGATAAGGTCGGCAAACTCATCGATTATCACTACGATATATGGTAGGAAGTGGTGTCCGTTTTCTGGATTCAGACGACGCTCTTTATATTTATCGTTGTATTCGATGATGTTTCTTACTTTTGCTTTTTTCAGTAGTTCGTAGCGGTTTTCCATTTCCACGCAAAGACTGTTCATCGCTGCCACCACTTTGGTGACGTCGGTGATGATAGCATCGTCTTCCCCTGGCATTTTTGCAAGATAATGCTTTAATAGGGGAGCGTACATTGAGAACTCTACTGTCTTTGGGTCGACAAGTACGAGTTTAAGTTCAGACGGGTGTTTCTTATACAATAGCGACATCAGCACTGCGTTCAACGCCACTGATTTTCCTTGTCCTGTCGCTCCTGCACAGATCACGTGCGGACATTTGGCAAGGTCGATCATATAATTGTTGTTGGTGATGGTTTTTCCAAGGATGATAGGAAGTTCCATCGTGTTTGTCTGGTATTTTTTGCTTGCCACCATGTCGTGCATTGGCACAATTAGTTTCTTTTGGTTTGGCACTTCAATACCTATTGTTCCCTTGCCTGGGATAGGGGCGATGATACGTACGCCTTCCGCTTTAAGGCTCATTGCGATATCCTTGTTCAGGCTCTGCACTTTGGATATACGGATTCCCGGTGCCAACGTGATCTCATAAAGAGTGACGGTCGGTCCAAGCTGAGCTTCTATGCTTGTCACTTCAACACCGTATGTTCGGAGTGCTGTGGTGATTCGTTGCTGGTTGTCGTTAAGCTCTTCCTCGTTAGCTTCGATTTTGTTGTTTGGATATTCTTTTAAAAGCTCTATTGGCGGAAATTTGTAATGAGGTAATTCCAATCTTGGGTTTATTGGCTCAAGTTGTACGGAATTCTCTTCCTCAAATATCGAAACTGGCATCTCTTGTTCTGCAGGAGGTTCTGGCTGCTCATTTGAAGACGTTGCGTTTTGAACTGCGTTAGGCTCATGGTTGAAAGGAAGATCATCGTCGTCATCATTGATTTTTACCTTGAATCCTCCGTCTGTATTGTCGTCTGTCTTTTCTTCTGCTTTCTCAACAGGTGTTGCCACTTGCTCTTTCTCAATTCCAATGTTGTCAGGCGTTTGGACTTCTATAGCCTCTTCTTTAACGTCTTTGTCGTCTGTCTTTACCTCGGTGTTTTCAGTCTTTGACTCATCAGATTCTGATTCAGATGGGTCTGCTTCCGAAGATGTGGTAGTAGACTCTGGATTTTCACTGTTCGCTTTGTTGTCGTCTGTCTTTTCTTCTCCGTCGACAGTTGATGGCTCGTCCTTCTTGACAAAGTAGTTTTTGACTTTTTCAACCAGTTCTGGATACATCAAAGTAAGGAACATCGCCAATGTGGTGATTAAAACGAGCGTAGTTCCAAACACTCCGATGTATGTGTTAAGCGTTGTTGCTACTGTTTGTCCGTGCAGACCTCCCCAGTAGATTGAACTGTTGTCGGAAAAAGGGGTGCAGACAAGTCCGAGCAAAAGTGAAATCCATAGCATCCAGAACAGACTGTTGCCGACTATTCTGCCGATTTCCAATTTAAATGATGTCAAAATCTTCATTCCTATGCACCACAACACGATGATGATACAGAATGATGACACTCCGAATGTCTTGTTGACCATGAAATCGGCAATGACAGCTCCGGAAAAACCTGATGCGTTAAGTGCACCGTCTTCTGCATCTTGAGTAGGAGATATGCCGGTCTCTATCAAACTGGCGTCGGTGGAACTTGTGAAAAAGAAATTGACATATGCCACAGTGACGTACAGGCATAGCACTAGCAAGAGAATACCAACACAGATCTTTGTGTTGCTATTGGTCACGCTATTTTTGATGCGTGTCTTTAATTTTGAGATGAAGGTTTCCTTTTTTTCTCCTTCTACAGGTTCCTTTTTGCTCGTCATGTAAATAAGTCTCTAATAAGTCTCTTTGATAAGTTCTACAAAATTAGAAAAAAATCAACAACAAACAACGTCATTGAATTTAGAATCTGTTTTATTTTATTAAGAATTAGTTTAAGAATCAGTTCAAGTTTAATTCAAAATTTGGTTATAGAGTCGGGGATTGTTAAGGGCGGAACTCCCTAACTCCTCCAAAAGTGCGTGCTGAAGGCGAGCATATAAAAAAAGCAGAGGATAGGAGTCTTCAGAGAAAGCCCACGACTTTAATGAGAGAAAGAGATGAAAAAACGTCTGAAAGACGTTATAGAGCAAAGCGATAGTAACCCGGGACGGAGTCTCGGGGAAGCGACAACATAAATGAAGATTGTTAAGGGCGGAACGCCCTAACTCCTCCCTCTCTAGTGCGAGCCGAAGGCGAGCACACATAAAACCACAGAGAACAGAAGATCTTAGAGAAAGTCTTCGACTTTTTTTGAGAAAAGGAGGCGAGAAAGCAGTACTTATGGTATTGCCTTTCAGGCAAAGCTTTTGTGTCATCGTCACATTATCCCGAGACTTCGTCACGGGTTACTATCGCTTTGCTCGGTAGCGTCTTTCAGACGAAATTTTAATCCTTGAAGTCTGGAATTTTTATTTCTGAATTTTTGAATGTCACATTCAGATGTTTTTTTAATCCAATGTTAAGAAGGATTGGTTGCAGCACATTTTCAGTGTTTCTTTTAGCTATATTGTTGATTTCTAGGTATGAAATGCCATTTTTGACCTCTTCGATACCTTGCTTCATGAATTTTTCGCGTTCTTGCTCGGTAAAGTTGGATCTGAACCATGATACAGATTCCTGAGACTTTTCGTGGTCAATTTTTGTGCTTGTTATTTCAATCTTAGGAGCGGGTAGGGTGAGGTTGATTGTGGAGTCGGTTGTGTAGATGTCATCTCTTGTCACGAATCCGAGATCTACAGTGATTTTCATTTTCACTTCAATCGGAATCATCAGCCTTTTTTCTCCGGGCAGAGGAGTGCTGTATCCAAAAAGTTTTAGTTGGCTTTTATCGTCAAACGAAACTGTTTTGAGCACGGTGTATTCTGCCACCTCTAATTTAGAACAATGGTGTACTCTTTCCCAGAGTACACCAATTGAATCAATTTTATTTGTCGGCCTATCGACATTTGTTTTTTCATTGCAACAGCATGAAAAAAGCAGCATCAAGAGCAACGTCGACAGGAATAGTTTCATCTTATTATTTGATTAAGCCCAACTTCTTCATTTCGGCAAGAAGCAACGCCTTGTTTTCATTAGCCATCTTGCATAGAGGAAGACGGTACTCTTCTTTCATCATACCCATTGCTGCCAACGCTGCCTTCACTGGGATTGGATTGCTCTCAACGAAAAGAAGATCCATCAAATGACGGTATTTATAGTGGATTTCACGTGCCTCCGCTGCCTTGCCTGCAAGAGACAACTCCATCATTTTTGCAAACTCTTTAGGAATGATGTTGCAAGCTACAGAGATACATCCGTCGGCTCCTAACAAATTGGAAATCATAGATGTGCCGTCGTCGCCAGAATATATCTTGAATCCTTTTTTTCTTCCTTCTACAAGAGTCTCGATTACTCCGATGTTTCCACTTGCCTCCTTGATTCCGACGATGTTTTCAAAGTCGTTGGCAAGACGGAATACAGTGGCTGGTTTGATTGCTGACCCTGTACGTCCTGGCACGTTATATAGGATAATCGGAAGATTCACATTGTTTGCTAGTTCGGCAAAGTGGAGGTACATGCCTTCTGCTGTTGGCTTGTTGTAGTATGGACCGACCACCAAAACTGCATCAACACCTGAGGATGCTGCGTTTTTTGTGTAGCTAATGCATGAAGCTGTGCTGTTGCTGCCTGTGCCGGCGATCACAGTCATTTTGCCACCGATACGTTTCATTGTGTGCTCGAACATCTGAGCGTCTTCTTTCTCGCTCAATGTTGGAGTCTCACCTGTTGTTCCACACACTACGACACCTGACGTGCCATTCTCCAAATGAAAGTCCAAAAGTGCGTCATAAGATGCGTAATCGATTGATCCGTCGCTATTAAACGGCGTGACCAATGCAGCAATTGAACCTTGTAACGTAAATGTATCCATCGTTTTTTTTGTTTTCTTCTAAAGTACTGATGTTGCAAAAATAATAAACTTTTAGGAATGATTTTGCATTTAATAATAGAAATATCCGAAGATTCCGCTCATTATAATCAGATATATCGGGTTGACTTTGAAAAAGAATGTGGCTACAAAAACTATTGCACACACTATTACGCTTTCAAACCCGACGAAATTCTCCTTATTCATCATAAGCACTCCGGCTGAAAAAATCAACCCGACGACGATTGGATTGAGCGACGACAGCAGTGCTTTGACGTAGTGGTTCTCTTTGTTCTTGAACAGCCACGTGATTACTATTGCCATTAAAAGTATTGTAGGCAAACATAATGCGAAGGTTGTGAATATGGCTCCTATTATACCTCCTTGGTTATAGCCGATATATGTGGCGCAATTTATGGAGATCGGACCGGGTGTCATTTGCGACAGCGCGAGAATGTCGGCAAACTCACTGTTTGTCATCCATCCGTTTTTGTCCACGACATCAAATTGGATCATGGAGATCATTCCGTATCCACCACCAAAACCGAACAGTCCGATTTTGAAGAAACTCCAGAATAGTTTAAAAAACATTATTATATCCATTTCTTCAGTTCCTAGATTTAATCGTTTTCTTTCTTTGATGAAATGAACTCCACGTTTTTCTCATCGTCATCATCATCTGCTTCGTCTTCTTCGTGATTGTCGGTGCTTTTCTTGTCGATGTCCTTGAATTTCCAATATTCCCAACCTATAGTGCAGATAATAGCTGCCATGATGATGTAGACGGGAGACATCTTCAAGAATACGACTGCAGCTGCCACCAGAATAGGTATAGGCAGGAATTTCCACGATAATTTGGATTTTATGAACATTTTGACAGATGGGGCAAGGATAAGAGCCACCACGCATGGACGTATGCCTGCGAAGATTTTCATCACAGTCTCGTTTTCTCTGAATTCTTGGAAACATGTGCTTATGGCTCCAATAATCACCAACGATGGAAGCACAGCTCCAAGGAATGACACTGCGGCTCCTGCTTTTCCTGCGATTCTATAGCCTACATAGAGGGCTGTGTTGACGGCAAACACTCCAGGCAATGATTGCACTATGGTGATCATTTTCCAGAATTCATCCTCGTCAATCCATTTTTTTTGTCTGACAACGGCCTGCTCTACAAGGGCGAGCATCGCGTATCCGCCTCCGAGAGTGAAACTTCCTATCTTGAGGAATGTTGTGAGTAAGTCGAAGTATAGTCTCAATGTTAAATGATTTCTATTGTTTATTTTTCCAAAAGGACATCAAGTTCTGGACATGAAGCCGCTAACTTGCCATTGATCACACATGCGGATTCGACCTTTGCTTTAGCACACAAAGCATTGTCGGCAAGACGGTAGATGTCCTGGTAGAAGATGTGTCTGATGCCCTCTTTATCCACGTATAGGCGACAAGCGAATTCATCTCCACTCTTCAAAGATTTTTTGTACTCGATGCTGATCTTTGTCACCACTGCATCTATTCCTTTGTTGTGCAGCTCGGCGAAACTGATGCCGCGCGATAGAAGAAACTCGTGACGAGCATGCTCTGTATAATGCTGGTAATTAGCGTTGTTGACGATTCCTTGTAGGTCGCACTCGTAGTCGCGCACTTTGAACTTCTCCTCAAATATGTAATCTTTTTTTACTATTGCCATAGTCGTATGTCTTATTTTTTTATTTAAGCAATTCCTAAAAACAGCTTCTCATTTTAATAGTTCATCCAATTCCGAACATGACATTGCTGGTTTGCCATTAACCGCGCATACTGTCTCTGTTTTTGTCTTTGCGCACAAAGCGTTGTCCGCAAGACGGTAGATATCCTGATAGTAGACGTATCTGATGCCTTCTTTTTCCATATATAGTCGGCAGACAAATTCATCCCCGCTTCTCAGAGATTTCTTGTATTCAATGCTGATTTTGGATACAACCAGATCTATGCCTTTGTCGTGCAGATCGGCAAAACTGATGCCTCGTGATAGAAAAAACTCATGGCATGCATGCTCCGTATAATGCTGGTAATTAGCATTGTTGACGATTCCCTGCAGGTCACACTCATAGTCACGCACCTTGAACTTCTCCTCAAATATGTAATCTTTTTTTGAAATTGCCATGGTTGTATAGTTAGTATTAATCAGCTCTTTTTCCAGAATACAGGTGTAAGGATGAACAACACTGTGAATATTTCAAGTCGGCCGATGAGCATAAGCAAGCCCATAAACCATTTTATGAAATCGTCCTGTAGAGCGAAAATTCCGTTTGTCTGTGATGCCAGTCCCGGTCCGACGTTGCTCAAACAAGAGATTGCCATACCTGCTGATTCTGTGAATTCGTTGCCAAACAACATGAATATGATGATGCTTATCAGACATATTCCGGAAAATATCACCACGTATGCGAGAATGTTGGTGATGATTTTTTCTGTCACCACTTTTTTATTCAGCTTAACGGGTATGATGGCCTGTGGATGCAGAAGACGCTTGAACTCCAAGTAGCTGTTTTTTACTAGCAGTAGCACTCTCATTATTTTTATACCTCCACTCGCACTTCCCGCGCTACCTCCAATAATCATACAGATGAATAGAATTCCCCAGATGAACGGGTGCCATTGGCTGATATCAGTGTAGACAAAACCTGTGCCTGAGACCAATGCCGTCGACTCAAAGAGGGCGGTGCGGAATGTGTCTTCCGTATCAATCATGGTGTTTCGGTTAGTGTATAGTAAGCCTCCGAACACTAAAAGCGTCATCACGATGTTGAGAATCATATAGATGTTGAATTCTTCACTGTTTCTGGCTCTGGTGAAATCACCTTTTAAAAGTGTGAATGTCACCATGAAGTTCACTCCTGCCAACACCATATAGAAGCATACGAAATATTCCAAAAGCGGTGAGTGCCAAAAGACTATGCCGTCATTTTTAGTGGAGAATCCTCCTGTCGAAATGGTGGTCATAGCATGGCAGACAGAATCGAAAATGTCCATGCCCCCGATGCAGAATAGAATGACTTCCGACACTGTGATGGCGATATATGCACCATATAGCATCTGGGCTGTCTGCATCACGCGAGGTGTCAGTTTGTCTTTGGTCGGACCTGTGACTTCGGCAATGTACAGCTGCATTCCTCCGACTCCCAAGAATGGAAGGATGGCGAGTGACAATACGATGATACCCATTCCTCCCACCCACTGTGTTGTGGAACGCCATAGGGCTATTCCGTGTGGAAGTGTTTCCACGTTTGTGAAGATGGTGGCTCCAGTGGTGGAGAATCCTGAGATTGTCTCAAAATATGCGTCGGTGAACGTCTCTGTATAGCCGCCTATGTAGTATGGCAGAGCACCGAACAGAGAGAACACCACCCATACCAGAGATACAATAAGGTATCCCTCGCGTCTTCCCAATTTGACATCAGACTCGCCTCTCTTTCTGCGTGAGACGGATATGCTGTAGATACCGATCGCAGCGGTGATTGCCGTTGTGATGGCAAGCGGAAAGATGTCACTTTCTCCGTAGCATACAGACACTACCAAACATATCAGCAGGAAGAATGCTTCGAATGCCAATAATGAGCCGAGTGTCAACGCTACCGCTTTTTTGTCGATCAGTGATTTCTTCATCTTAGTTGAATAGTTCGCTCAAACGTTTGATGCTTGATTTCAAACAGAATACCACCACTTTGTCGCCAGCGAATATTTCCGACATACCGTTGACGATGAAGCTTTCTCCGTTTCTGATTACGCCTCCGATGAACATGTTCATTGGCAGATTGAGGTCTTTTACGAAACCCTTTGTGATTTTAGACCCTTCTTTTGCTGTCAGTTCCACGATTTCAGCGTCCGCATAGCTCATTCGTTTGACTTTGCGTATGTCTGAGCTTAAAGAGAGACGGTAGATATATGTGGCGGCGATCTCCATTTTGTTGATGATCACACCGATATCCATTCGCTCTGCCAATGGAATATAGTCGACATTTTCAACCTCGGCCACGATTTTCTGCACTCCGTGTCGACGTGCGGCAAGGCATGCAAGAATATTTGCCTCGGAATTATCAGTAAGCGCGACGAAGGCATCCGCGTCGTCAATGTTCTCTTCTTTAAGTAGCTCGATATCAGTGGCGTCTCCCTGCAATACAAGGGCATTGCCGATCTCTTGCTCTACCAGTTTTCTGACTTTTTTCTCGTCTTTCTCAAACATTTTTATGTTGACTCCGTTGAGCTCCTGAACGGTTTTGACAGCGATTTTACCTCCACCCATGACTATCATGTCTTTCACAGTGTAAAGCTTTTTCCCAGCTTGTTTGCGGACATCGTCGATATAGTCGGGCGTAGTGATGAAGTAGACGACATCTCCAGCAAGTATCTCTGTATGACCGCCAGGGATGATGGTCTCCTCTTCTCGTTTGATGGTTACGATACGGTAGTTTTGGCTGCCTTTCAAATCCATCAGTCGTTTGTTGACGATTGGGGCATTGTCTCTCACTTTTACGGCAAGCACAAGCAGTTTGCCTCCGTTGAAGTCGATCCACTGTCTCACCCAGCTTTGGCGGATAGACTGTGCGATTTCCTCAGCAGCCAATAATTCTGGATAAATCAGTTTTTCCACTCCTAGTTTGGCAAGCAGAGCCCTGTTTTCATGCTCCATCAAGTCTTCACTATCTATGCGGGCAACTGTCTTTTTTGCTCCAAGTTCATGGGCTAAGATGCAGGCATTAAGATTTTGACTCTCATTTTTGGTTACTCCGACAAACAGGTCAGCTTCGTCTACCCCTGCGTTTCGAAGGATGGTAAGAGATGTTGCCGAACCTTCGAGCACACTCAAGTCGTAGGAGTTTTCCAAGCTCCTTAATCTTGTTGGATCGTCGTCGATAAGTGTGATGTCGTGATTCTCTCTTGACAACAATTTTGCCAAATGTCCACCCACGGCACCTGCACCTGCAATAACAATTTTCATTATACGTCTGTTATATTACGTCGCAAATATAATGCTTTTTTATGATTTATAGCAGAAAAAACGACAAAGACGCAATTCCTCACGTCTTTGTCGTATGCTATTTGAAATCAAAAAGCTATTGCTACGTTATCTTGTCTTAATCAACCGATAGTCTTAGTTTTCCGTTAATGTCAAGACTGACTTTGAGTCCGATTGGGGTAATTTGGATTCTCTCAACACCAATGTCGTCAAGCCTTCCGTTGATTTTTATGTCAGGGAATATTTCTGTGTCGAAAATGGAGTTTCGCCCGAATTCTTTGATCATCTCAAACTCAGTTCGGAGCGGTAGTTCGAATTCGTTCTCCAACTTTTCTTTCAATTTCTTTTTATAGAACAGATTGACGATTTTAGCCAAAACGTTTCTCGTGTCCAGCTTATAGTCGACATCAGTGACTTTTATTGATACATTTTCTTTGTCGAAGTATGGCACACTTTCAAGATATATTTTTCCGTTGATGAATCCAGAAACACCAAGGCCTATGACGAGTTTGTCTTTCTTTCCGTAGAAGAAAATTGTATCCACTGAAATAGAGTGGCGGCCTTCTCCAAACGTTGTCCCTTTTAGCAAATCCATTGCTACAGAATCCATTAGCTCGTATGGAAGGTCTGTCAACACACCAATGTCGATAGTGTCCATACAGTTGGAATACATCTTTAATGGAGGCAGTTTTGTTTTCCTTCTTGATCCTGGATTTTGGTTTCCTACGAACAAGTCGAGTTTGGTTTTGATTCCCAGTGTGGTAGTCAGTTTGCCGAGATCTCCGAGCAGAGGAGTGCAGTAGATATTTTCCGGCGACGCTACAATCCATATCTGGTAGCCGGATGCGTTTGTCGAAATAGGTTCCTGCATCGACATCCATATTTCAGCCATATAGTCGGCGAGAGGAATCTGTTCGTTGAGAGCTTTGTCAATCTCTTTGTTGAAGTCGTTTCTGTTGCTTGCGATCAGTTGGTCGGCAAGGAAAGAGATCGACATGTTCATTCCAAGAATCTTGATTGTCGGTTTTGAAAGCCATCTGTAGTCAAGAATGGTTGTATGGGTCAGCAGTTTCCAGTCTTTAGAAAAATTGATGGTAGTCTGGAAATCAATCTCAATTTCTGCGTTCAGTTCTTTGTCTGTGGTTGTGATTCCAAGATCAAAATGTTTTTCTGCCCAAATCTTTACAGGGATGGTATAGAATAAAGTATCTGCTTGGTATTTTAGTTTTATGTTTCTGGTTTTCCACGCTTTAAGTTTCAAATCATCATCATCGATTATAGAGTCATTATATATGAGTCCACTGAAGGCCTCATTCAGACGACGTTCAATCAACGGAATGTTGATTGACATCGGAATGTGGATTGTTGAGGTACGTGGAATGTAGTAGAATTTGTCGTAAACCTCTTCCGGAGCTTCAATAGTAGTTGAGTCGATCTCTAGGCTGTCTACTTTTACCGAAAGGAGTGTGTCGAGTGGGAGGTCGTTTATGTCATCGACGACCTCTTTTCTGGCATAAGCAGATTGCAATATGCAGAATGATAATAATATAATCGATAAAAGTTTTTGCATGGTCACTTCAGTTTTCCTTCTTTTTCAAGTTGTTTGGCTTCATTCCAGATGGCGTTCATGTCGTCGAGCGACATAGACTTAAGGTCTATACCTTTCTTGATTGTGTTTTCTTCAAGATAGTTGAATCGACGGATGAATTTTGCGTTAGTGCTTTCCAACGCATTGTCTGGATTGATTTTGTAGAGTCGGGCAGCGTTGATGAGGGAGAATAGCAGGTCGCCGAATTCTTCTTCTTGTTTTCGTGGATCCATGTTTTTGATCTCAACCATCAGTTCCTCAAATTCCTCTTTGACTTTTCCCCACACTTGTTCGCGTTCAGCCCAATCGAAGCCCACATTTCTGGCTTTGTCTTGGATTCTGTATGCTTTAATGAGCGACGGAAGTGCAGACGGCACTCCAGCCAATACGCTTTTGTTGCCATCTTTCTCCTTCATTTTGATTCTTTCCCAGTTTGTCTCCACCTGGCCTGCGTTTTCCGCGTTCACATCGCCAAACACATGTGGATGACGGAATATCAGTTTGTCACACAAGGTGTTGCACACATCAGCGATGTCGAAATCGTTGGTCTCGGATGCAATTTTTGAATAGAAAACGATGTGAAGCAACACGTCTCCAAGCTCTTTCTTTATATTAGGAAGATCATTTTTAGCTAGAGCGTCACACAATTCATAAGTCTCCTCTATCGTGTTTGGGCGAATGCTTTGAAATGTCTGTTTGCTATCCCACGGACATTTAGCTCTCAGTTCATCCATCACGTCAAGCAGACGCTCAAAGGCTGCCAGCTGTGCTTTTCTATCGTTCATATCATCAAATCGTTATTTTTCTATTAATACGTTGTCGCTGTTGTTAGTCCCGTCGACAATCTCCTGTACCCTTGCCAAATCTTTTTCCAACACCATCAGAGCGACTCCGCTCATTGGGCTGAACATAGGCAGCAATACTGTTGTATGCTCATTCTTTATCATAGACGGGATGTCGTTCGACGCAAGTAGCTCCTTCACCACGTTAGCCTCGAATAATGTGTTGTAGGTGCGGAACACTACAACTTTTTCGTTGTTTACACTTTCCATAATTCCAATTTTCTTTTGCCGATTTGTCCCACCGTCGACACATACATGGTAGTCAACGGAATTATTAATTCAAAAGGAATGAACAGGAATGCTGAACCTTTCATTCCCAATGCGTGAGCTCCTTTTATAAAAGTGTAGCATTGCACACCGTAGCGGACAAGACCCATTATTCCACATACGCTGGTTACGAAATATTCTTCTGACACAATTCCGTATATGATTCCGAATATGAATATCAAATAGAACAGATATCTGGTTGTGACTTCGGTGTTGATCCTGAATTTGACATTGTTAGGATAGTATTCACTGTTTTCCAAATCAGTCTCTTTCTTTTCAATGAAACTCTTTACAGTCACCTCTTTATTGATGGATGTGCTGGCGTTTGGACTTGTTTCAACGGCGATGTTGGTACCGTTTGAGATTTCTGTGATGAAGATGTCGTCTTCTCCGCCTTCAACGTTAAGATTGGATGCGAAACCTCTGTTCTCGAAGAATTTCTCTTTACGGTATGCCATATTCTTTATGGTTCCGCTATAAGCCAAACCTCTCATTGCGTACGACATATATTTGATAGAGGAGAACACATTGTCGAAGTTGATGAATTTTTGCCATAGAGAGTCGCAGCTGTCGGTAGCCTTGTTGTGGTTGAATCCAAGGACGAGGTCGGTCTCTTCGTTGAAATTACGCATTATTTCAGTCAGCCAGTCCCTAGTGTCGGCCACGCAGTCGGAATCAGTGAACACCAAGTAGTCGTAGAACGCAGCTTTGATACCCACCGTCATACACATTTTTTTACGACTCATATATTTAGCGTCTTCCGGAAGGTATGTCGTGCGGAGATGAGAATATTTCTTTTTAAGATTGTCGAGTAGGATAGTGGTGTCGTTTGTCGTTCCGTCGTTAACCACTACAACTTCGTAGTTGGGATAACTTTGTTCAAGTATTGATGGAAGGCATTTGGCAAGGTTTTCACTGTCGTATCTAGAGACGACGATGATACTAACTGGAGGACGTTTTATTACATGTTTGACGTTTCCATCTTTAAGTGCTTTGCCGTTGCGGGCGACGGAAGCATAATAATAAAGGTAGAAGAATAGCTGTATTGATAGGCAGATTCCAAGTGTCATCAATATTCCGATTGCTATCTCTGATAGTTCAAGGTTTGCAAAATAATTTGCCACCAAGTCCCAAAAATCTATAAAATCCTGTATGCTCATAAAATTATCATTTCGTTACTGCAAATATACGTTTTTCTTAAATAATATTTCATTTTTATTCTGTTTTTGTGGAAAATAGTAAAATATATTTTGTATGTAAGATTTTTATGATTATTTTTGTACGTGATAAGTGCTGATGCGAATATGGCGTATTTCAGTGTTCGTATGGTATCGAAAATAATTTAAGGGTTTTTATATTATTAAAAATGAGAAAAATTTTAGTAGCCATTGTGGCTTTAATGACAAGTCTATCTGCCTTCGCTGCGGACATCGATCTTTTCTTTAAGGGTGGTGTAAGCATTAGTAAATTCAATGTAGATGAGTCTGAGAACAGAATGGGTGTAGCTGCGGGATTCGGAGGTAAGTTCCATATCAGCAATAGCCGTTTTTTCATTATGCCTGAACTGATGTATGCACAAAAGGGACAGGAGAATGAAGTAGTTTTCCCTAATGGAAATGCGGTTACTCCGGTTATGTTCCATATGATTGAATTGCCTGTATTGTTTGGAGGCCAGTTTGAGTTGCCTGTGAAAGACATGCATTTCAATGTTGGTGCAGGTCCATACATCGCATACGATTTTAGATTCAATGAGTATACAGAAAATATGAAATACGTGAGAACTCCTACTAGAATGAAGGGGTTGAGCCATGGTGACCTTGGTGTAGCTTTCGCATTTGAGTTCCACTACAAGAGATTGTTTGTATTCTATGACTACGACCTAGGCTTGAGAGACCTTACTCAGAATACATCAGTTCTTGGTCAGACTCTTTGCCATAGAAACATGAGAATCGGTGCAGGTTACACATTCCCGACATTGACTATTGGAAAGCAGAGAAAGAAACCTCAGATGTAATTTTGAGTTTAGGATATTAACTTAAGAAAAGCGAGTTTTTACTCGCTTTTTTTGTATAATTATAAATAGAAATATGAAGGATTTTTTCAGATTTCTTTTGGTGTTTGTAGGTGTGATTTTGTTTTATATCTACAATAATCCGGACGTGATAGATAAGTATAAAACAGCTGGTACTTCGACGGAAAGAGATTCGTCTCAGTGTTCTGACTCTACGGCTTCAGATACGGACGGTGTATATGTCAATGCTGTTGACTCAACAAATATGAAAGCTACAGCCTCAGATTCGCTAATTGCGGATTCTCTTGTGGTGGATACAGTAAAACCTCGTGTCAATGTGGATACATTTGTTTATTCGTCTAAGTAGATGATGAGGAATATGGTCCTTTGGCATGGGCATTGTATAATGCTAAATCAGCAAAAGTGCTTTATGTTGATAATGGCAGTCCAGAAGAGATGATCTTTTCCAGAGAAGAGTTGGACTATGTACGCCACGGAATTAATATGTATATAGCATGTGGTCAGTCTTTTTTATCTAAACTGTGATGTATCATCATAAAAAATGCCACAAACTTCAGATGATGTTTGTGGCGTTTTTTGTTCTTATTTATTTTCTTTTACTTGCTCTGTATTCCCACGGGGCTATGCTGCTTGGATCACTCCATAGTCCAAGTTTCGCTTTTTTAGCATCCGCTTCTGCCTGTATATATTTCCCGGACTTGTCGAAACGTGGTTCTCTCCAGGCAAGCCCGCATCTTACCAATTCAAGATTGACATCAATCCCGTCGACAAAAACTTCCATTGCCATCCTTTTGTGGTTGCCTGAACCTGTACGAAGTAATGTTATTTGTCCGGAATGAAGTAGCGACGAGAGCTTTTCTTTGGCTTTGTTAGCGAACGGCTGCCCCTTCTCTGGCGTGTCAATTCCAGCAACACGTACAGTGTGTATCGCTCCGTTGCAATCAAGGTAGTCGAACGTGTCTCCGTCTTTTACTTTAAGAATTCTTTGCACACAAGTGACCTCCTTGTTTTGCGGAAGAGCGGCAAATGATGTTGTAGACGGAAGTATCCTGCAACTTTTTCTGCCATCTACGTCCCTTACGATTCTGCTTTGTCCTTTTTTCACTATCAGATATAATCCGACGGTGATGTTGTTTTTGTTAGCGTCGCCCACGTATGTATGGTCGCTCTTGCTTATGTATGCTTTCTTTGGTATATCTTTGTTTATAATTCCGTTTTTAAGTTCTGCAATGTATTTCTGTTTCAAATCACCCTTCTTGTTGATATAATCTTCTGTCAGCAAACTAATAATATCATGGTTTGTGATGCAGAATGTGTCTGCAATCGACTTCGTGTTTGTTTTTGTGTCGTTAGCTGCGGTAATATTGATTGTTGTAAGTAATAGGGACATCAATATCAAGAAAGATCTTTTTATTGTTTTTTCCATGTGTTGTTGATTATTAGTTCTGGGTTAAATTTGAATTTTAATGTAATTGTCGGTGAATATATGGATGGTATTAATTGCTTTCCGTAAACAATAAAGGGAGCGTTTTTGGCGCTCCCTTTGGATTGAATATTGTTTGATTAGAACAATTTCTTTGGATATACGCCTGCTGCCACAAGCGATTCGATTTTTGATACTACCATAGGACGGTCTTCTTTGTAAGTAACACCGAACCATTTGCATGGAGTGTCAAGCACCTTGATTGTAGCAGTCTTAGTCTGGATAAGTTTGTTAACCATTGTTGGAATACCATACTCAGCCTTCAAATTACCGTTGCATCCATCAAGGAAAACCTTGAAGTCAGACTCTGAATGAACAAAGTAGTCAGGAGTGAATCCCCACATGTTCATTGAAACTGGCAAATTCTCGTCAATAGAGTTGAACTCACCTGTTGTCTGGTTTTTAAAGATGACTTGGCCATCTTTTCTATGAATCTCATAGTGCTCTTCAACTGTAGAAAGGCAGCCATTGTTGTCTGTGTGGCAAACACCTCTTGAAACAGTTCCGCTCTCAGAAAGTGTGTTGCCAAGACGGTAGCCTACCATGCAGTAGTCGTTCTTCTTGCCTTCAAGAGAGATCAATGCCTTTGCAAGAATCTCAAAACTCTCTTTGCCGTAGAAGTCGTCTGCGTTGATCACTGCGAATGGAGTATTGACAGCATCCTTAGCTACCAAGATAGCGTGGTTTGTACCCCATGGCTTCTCACGGCCTTCAGGAACACTATAGCCAGCTGGCAGACAATCCAATGATTGGAATACAGTGGCAACGTCTACTACACCTTTGTATTTAGATAGAATCTTCTCGTTGAAGTCTTTCTCAAAATCACGACGGATCACAAATACAACTTTGCCGAATCCTGCTCTTACTGCGTCATAGATTGAATAATCCATGATTGTCTCACCGCTTGGGCCAACTCCGTCGAGCTGTTTCAATGTGCCGTAACGGCTACCCATTCCGGCTGCCAAAACTAATAATGTTGGTTTCATTTTTCTTAATTAACTACCTAATTCTGTCAAAAATTTTATTCTAACAAGACGAACTTCCTCTTCGGTATAGTCGCCTCCTAAATTCTCAATTGCAGAGTCGATGTCATCTGATTCGGCTTCATCTCTGAAATAGTCGTAGATCTCTTCCACTCTGTCTTCATCCATGACCTGCTCAATAAAATAGCTGATGTCTGGCGGTGTGTCTGGTCCTGAGTTGACAATCGACTCTATTTCAGTCAGCAAATCGTCAAATTCAATGCCTCTTCCCGCAGCCCACTCGTCGAGAGGCTTCTTTAAGTCGATGGCATTTAGAATCTCCACCTTTATCTTTGATTTGCTTGGCGCTGTACGGATTCTGAAGTCTTCCGGACGTTGAATCTCGTTCTCCTCCACATGTCGGCGGATAACGTCAACGAACTCTTTACCGAATTTTTTAGCTTTTCCTTGTCCTACACCAGGAATGTTTGCCAACTCGTCCAAGTTGATAGGGTAGGTAGTAGCCATAGCCTCCAATGCTGGATCCTGGAAGATAACAAATGGTGGAATCTCCATTTGGTTTGCCATCTTCTTTCTCAAATCCTTAAGCATTGAGAACAATTCTGGGTCGACAGCACACGAGTCTGCGTCGCCTGTCTGAGGAATGTTCTCTATGTCTATGTCGTCTACATCATCCTCATCTATGATGTTGACTTTAAAGCTTTTTGGCTTCGACAAGAATTTCTTTCCTTCCGGTGTGATTTTCAAGTTGCCATAGCTTTCAACATCTTTTTTGAGATATCCGACAACGATGGCTTCCTGTATGACAGCCTGCCATGTCGACTCTGGTTCAGATTTTCCTTCGCCGAAAGTGTCAATCTCCTCATGTTGATTCAACTCAACAATCATTGGTGTTTCTCTACCCAAGATAATGTCAATGACATAATCAATTTTCTCCTGCTCTCCTAAAGCTACAACGGTTTCCAATACCGTGCTTAGTAACTCTTTTGCCTCCACTGTTTTCTTTGGATTTAAACAATTATCGCAATTTCCACAATTATCTTCTACATACTCTTCACCGAAATAGTGAAGCAATACTTTTCTTCGGCACATTGTTGTTGTGGCATACATCTGTGTCTCCGCCAGCAACTGTTTGCCTATTTCTTTTTCAGAACCATTTTTACTTTGAGTGAACTTCTCGAGTTTCTTAAGGTCTTCTTCGCAATAGTAAGCGATGCACTTGCCTTCACCACCGTCTCGCCCTGCACGACCTGTCTCCTGATAGTAACCTTCCAGACTCTTAGGAATGTCGTAGTGGATCACATATCTGACGTCTGGTTTGTCGATACCCATTCCGAATGCGATTGTCGCTACAATCACGTCTACTTTTTCCAAAAGGAAATCATCTTGGTTAGCGCTTCTTACTGTGGCGTCCATGCCTGCATGGTAGGCTCTGGCTTTGATGCCGTTGAGATTCAGCGTCTCTGCAAGGTCTTCCACCTGTTTGCGGCTCAAACAGTATATGATGCCGCTTTTGCCGTGGTTAGCGCGGATGAACTTGATAAGGTCTTTGTCGACATCCTTTGTCTTTGGCTTAACCTCATAGTAAAGGTTGGAGCGGTTGAATGAAGATTTGAATACTTTCGCATCTTTCATTCCAAGACTTTTCTGAATGTCATGTTGTACCTTTGGAGTTGCAGTCGCGGTAAGTGCAATCACACCCACTTTCTGACCGATACGGTCGATGATGGGGCGGATGTTACGGTACTCTTGACGAAAGTCATGACCCCACTCTGAAATACAGTGCGCTTCGTCGACGGCATAGAATGAGATTTTCACATTCTGCAAAAACTCGATATACTCGTCTTTTGTCAGCGACTCAGGTGCAACGTATAGTAGTTTGGTTCTCTTTTCTAAAATATCTGTCTTGACACTGTCGACTTCTGCTTTCGACAATGACGAATTCAAAAAATGAGCAATTCCACGTTCTTCACTGAAATTTCGCATCGCATCGACTTGGTTTTTCATCAATGCTATCAATGGAGATATAACTATGGCAGTGCCATCCATTATCAGTGATGGCAATTGGTAACACAACGATTTGCCGCCACCTGTAGGCATCAACACGAATGTGTCGTTGCCGGCAAGCACGTTCATTATTATATCCTCTTGGTTGCCCTTGAAAGAGTCGAAACCAAAATGATATTTTAGCTCTTTATGTAATTCTTCCTTTGTCATCATATCTCCAAATTTAATGCTAAATTACACAAACGCAAAATTCTTTCATTATCATTTTCGTATTTTCAAATGATATTTAGGATTCTGCTCTTAAACTTAGATTCTCAAGCTTCTTAAGCGCAAAATCTTTTGTGATTTCAACGCTCTTGACTTTGTTTGATGGAGTCTCAAACATGACATCGGTCATGATCATTTCGACGATTGATCTCAATCCTCTTGCTCCAAGTTTGCATTCCACCGTCTTCTCTACAATCAAATCAAGTGTGTCGTCAGAGAATGTGAGTTCGACTCCATCCATCTCCATCAATTTGACATACTGTTTGATAATGGAGTTCTTTGGCTCAACAAGGATTCTTCGCAATGCGGTGGAATCCAGTTTGTCGAGGTGTGTGAGCAATGGAAGACGACCGATGATTTCCGGAATTAGTCCGAACGACTTCAAATCATGAGGCGACACATATTGAATGATGTCGTCAAGCGATATTTGAGCGTTCTTTCCTCTTGCCACACTATATCCCACTGCCTTTGTGTTCATTCTCATGGCAATCTTCCTTTCAATGCCGTCGAATGCTCCACCACAAATGAACAGGATGTTTTTGGTGTCAACTTGGATCATCTTCTGGTCGGGGTGTTTTCTTCCTCCCTGAGGCGGCACGTTCACAATCGAACCTTCCAAAAGCTTAAGCAATCCCTGCTGTACTCCTTCTCCGCTTACATCACGTGTGATCGACGGATTGTCTCCCTTTCTTGCAATCTTGTCAATTTCATCAATGAAGACGATGCCCCGCTGGGCTGACTCCACATCATAGTCTGATACTTGAAGCAGACGTGTCAGAATGCTCTCGATATCTTCTCCTACATAACCGGCTTCTGTGAACACTGTAGCGTCTACGATGGTGAACGGTACGTTGAGTAGCCTTGCTATAGTGCGGGCAAGCAATGTCTTGCCTGTACCTGTAGGTCCCACCATTATGATGTTGGATTTTTCAATTTCAACACCGTCGTCTTCGATATCTTGCTTCAAACGTTTGTAGTGGTTGTAGACAGCCACCGACAAAACCTTCTTTGCAGTGTCCTGACCGATTACGTATTGGTCCATATATTCGACGATTTCCTTTGGTGTCGGAAGTTTTGCGTCGAATCCGGATTTTCCTTTTCCTTTTTTTTCTGCGGTTAGATTCGGCAGCATTGTGTATGCTTGCTGTACGCACACGTCGCAAATCTTTCCACTCAGTCCTTCAAGTAGCACATTGCACTCTTTGGACGTGCGGCCGCAGAAACTACATCTATCAGTGTTATGTCCTGCCATATTTTACTTCATCTTCACTAACACCTCATCTATCATTCCGTATTCCTTTGCCTCTTCAGCTGTCATCCAGCAGTCGCGGTCGGAATCAGCCCATACTTTGTCGAATGTCTGGCCTGAGTGGTCTGCGATGATAGTGTATAGCTCTTGCTTCAATTTCAAGATTTCGCGAGCTGTGATTTCAATGTCGGATGCCTGACCGTGAGCCTGGCCTAGTGGCTGATGGATCATCACTCTTGAATGCTTTAACGCGTATCTTTTGCCCTTTGCTCCAGACACTAGCAACACTGAAGCCATTGATGCTGCGAGACCAGTACATATTGTAGACACATCTGAAGATATGAACTGCATTGTGTCATAGATTCCCAATCCGTCGTATACTGATCCGCCTGGTGAATTCAGATAAATAGATATGTCTTTGCCTGGGTTGGCTGATTCTAGATATAGAAGTTGTGCCTGAACCACGTTGGCTGTATATGAGTCTATCTGGTCTCCCAAAAAGATGATTCTGTCCATCATAAGGCGAGAGAATACATCCATCTGAGTCACGTTGAGCTGACGTTCCTCCAAAATGCTTGGAGATATATAGCTGTCTGAAATTTGGGATGTATATTGGTCCAAAGCAAGACCATTCATGCCTAAATGTCCAACTGCGAATTTTCTGAAATCGTTTTTCATTTTTATTTCGTTTTTCCTTATATGCAAACTTAAAGAAATAATATATCAATATCCAATAAAAACGCTCATTTTTTTGTTAAAAATTAAACTTTTTTTGAAAATGGGCTGTTTTGTCCATAAAAAATGGAGAAAACTCTAATTATAATGTGTGTGATTGACTGGATTTGATTCGATTTTGTGCTTTACGGCATCTATTTTGTGTAAAAAAAGAGACGTCGTTGCAACGGCGTCTCTTATATTGTCAGATATAATCTGTCAGATTACTTGTTCTGGAACATTTTGCTGAAATCATCCAAAGAAATTTCTTTCTTCTCCAAAGTGATGTTAGACTTTGCGATTTCGATGAACTTCTCATTCTTGATGTTCTCAACAATCTGCTGGCTCTGCTGTGAGTTCTTCATCATCTCACGTGCGTAGTTCTCCAACACATCGTTTGGAACAGCAACCATACCGTACTGAGCGAACTGAGCCTTTGCCACCTTCTTGCAGAATGACATTACGTCTGCCTGCTCGATCTTTACTTTGTTGTCTACAAGAATTGCATCTTTGTAAAGCATCCATTTCATTTCGTCGATTTCGTTAGCGTACGACTTGTCGAAATCCTCGTCAGACAACTTGTCAGCCTGCTCCTTGTTGTTAAGCTTCAAGAATCTCTTGAAGATAGCATCTGGGAACTTCTGATCCTTGATCTGAGCAAGAATAGACTCTCTGATGTCAAGGCCAAGCTTGTAGTCGCTGTCTGCTTTTAGAGAATCCTGAAGTTCCTCTTTGATCTTAGCTCTGAATTCAGCCTCGTTCTTAACAGCACCTTCACCAAGAGCCTTGTCGAACAATTCCTGATTTACTTCAGCCTCAGTGTAGTGAGAGATAGAAGTGATCTCAAGAGAAAGCTCGTCGTTTACATTAGCAACGTCTTCTTTCTTGATCTTCAAGAATGAAGCGATCTCAGCCTCATTGCCGTCCATAGCAGCCTTCAAAGAGATGTTAAGCTTAGCTCCCTTCTTAGCACCGATGAACAATTTCTTCTGATTCTCGTCTTTCAAATATTTTGGAGAAAGGATAGCCTCTTCTACTCTGACGCCACCTTCCTTCTCTTTGCCGTTCTCAAGCTCAACTACTGTTGCTTTAACGATATCATTTTCCTTAACTTCCTCACCCTCTGAGTAAGAACCGTAGCGAGAAGCGTAAGACTTGATTGTGTCGTCAATCATCTTGTCGTCAACAGTGATTTCGTACTGAGCTACCTTGATGTTTTTGTCAAGAGCCACCTTGTACTCTGGAATCAAAGCAACGTCGAAAGTAAGAGTATAGTTTACATCCTTCTCAAAGTCTAGCAATTCCTGACCTTCAGCCAAGATTGGCTCGCCAAGTACACGAAGCTTGTTTTCGTTGATGTAGTTAGATAGCATTTCAGGAACCATCTTGTTAACCTCTTCTGCCATTGCACTCTTGCGGTACATCTTGTCAATCAACGACGCTGGAGCTTTGCCAGGACGGAAACCTGGGATGCTAGCCTTCTGACGGTATGAACGAAGAGCGTTGTCTACTCTTCCCTTGTAATCCTCCTCATTGATGCTAAGTGTTAGCTGCAAGCTCACTTCATCAATTACTTTCTTTTCGATATTCATATTAAATATTATTACTTGCTGTTAACTTGCTTTTTGTTAGCTGTTTTGTATGCCTATGCAAAAAGCGAATGCAAATATATAAAAATATGAAATAAGAAAGCCCCTTTTTGTAAAAAACTAACTTAAAATACTTTTCTTTTGTCAAAAAAATGCGGTTTGTTGTCTCATTTTTTGATATAAATGGATGCAAATGGTCGAGATACCTTATTTTTTGACAATCATTTTGTATGGTGAATCGAACAAATAAATGTGCGAAAAGTCTGAATTTACCGGACGAAAATGTTTTTTAACATTATTTTGCGATTGTGAACGCAAAAATGTTGTACCTTTGCGGAAAATTAATCATTAAAGGAAAAAGGAAATGAAAAAAGTTTTTGCTTTTGTTCTTGCTGCTATGACATTTATGTCGGCAAATGCTGGAAATCAGCGTGCTACAGGTATGACAATGGTTGATGGATTCAAGTTGGGTCTTGGTATAGGTGTTCCTGGTTGGGAAGATGATAACGCTGTTATGCCTATGATTACAGTTGATGGTGCAGCTGGTCTTGCAAGCGGATTCATCAATACAAAGAACTTTGGTAACAATGGTGGTATCGACCTTGGTTTCCAGTATGGAATCTGTGGTTATGACCACGATATGTGGCATGAAGTTCCTGGTGTTGCCGGTGTGAAGAGAGATCTTGGCCTTATGGAGCATTTGATTTTGCTTCGTTCTGCATTCCACTTCCAGTTCTTGAAGAAACTTGACACTTATGCAGGTTTCCATGGTGGTGTAGCTCTTTCTATCCCAACTGGAGATTGGACAGAGGCTGAGAAAGACGCATGGGATCATGTTAATGGTGTGTTCGGTATGTATTCTGGTGGTACATGGTACTTCAACGATGCTATCGGCGCTGGTATTGAGTTTGAAGGAGATTGGATGAAAAGTGGTGCTACTCCAAGCATCTCTGCTAAGTTCCAGTTCAGATTCTAATCTGTAGATTTCCTAATTATATAAAGACGGTCGCTTGGGCCGTCTTTTTGTTTTTTAAATTGTTCATAACATTAGTTGATAGAAATTTTGCAGAAAAGGAAAATATAAATACATTTGCATAAATAAGTATCAATTTGTTAGGAATGAAAAGGATTTTAATGTCGATCGTGATGCTGGTTTCAGCATTGAATATATTTGCAGAGCCTGATGTAAAGGTGCGAATGGGTTTGCAGGCTGGTTACAACATGTCTAGCTGGAACGGTGATTTCAAAGAGGCCTATGGAGGTAGTTTCAAACATGGTTTCAATGCTGGAGTCGTTGCTGAAATCCAGCTGAATTCTAAATGGAGTATCCAACCGGGTCTGTTGTTCTGCTCTGAAGGTGCAAAACTTGATTCTTTACCTTATACGAGTTTACCAATTGAAGGGGCTTTTGGTACTAAAGTTCCTGAACTTGAAATCTCTGGAGTTTCTAAAGATGTCAAGGTTGGTGCTATGGGTCTTAAGTTTCCTGTTGACATCATGTATTCTATATATAATGTAGGTCCGGGAAGACTTGTTCCAAGCCTTGGTTTATATGTCACAGGATACTTTGCTGGTGAGACTTTGGAAAATGGCACTTTCGATCAGGAGTCTGTTTTTCAGAAGAATTGGGAGGCTGATATTGAGCAGAGCAAGGATTTGATTCCAGATCAGTTTGATTACGGCTTGTCTTTCAAGATTATGTATGAGTTGATGAAGGAAGAAGTGAATGGCATGTATTGGCAGGTAGGTGTGTCGAGAGGATTTACTTCATGCCAGAATATGGTTATTATGGCTTCTTTCGGTTATAAGTTCCAGTATATAAAGGGATTGCGTTCTCGCTATAATACAGGTATTTTGGAATATAATCCATAATAGAAAAGAGTTGAGATTCAAAAAAATTTACATAGAGCTGACAAATGTCTGTAATTTCAAATGCAGTTTTTGTCAGTCTTCTCAAAGAAAGAAAAAGTTTATGTCGCCGGAAGAATTTTCGGCGATACTTTTTTCTATACGTCCCTATACGGAATATATCTATCTTCATGTGCTTGGAGAACCGACTCTTCATCCTCAGTTTTGCGAATTGGTGAAGATGGCGGCGGATAATGGATTTCATGTGAATCTTACGACCAATGGATCAATGCTGGAGAAGGTGGAGAAGGTGTTTGCGGATAAGTTGGTACGTCAGTGCAACGTCTCTATTCATGCTTATGCTGAAAATATTCCGTCGACACAATGGATGGAGAAAATGAACGGTGTTTTTTCTTTTGCCAATAGGTATTCAGAGGATACATATTTCAGTTTCCGACTTTGGAATAATGGAGCTGACGGTGCAACTGATTTCAATGAGTATTGCAGGAAAGCAATCAATTCCTTTTTTTCGACGCAGATTGAGGACACAATGTCTCGCAACGTGAAAATCCAAGATCATATTTTTTTGCAGAATGCGGCAAGATTTTCATGGCCTGGGCAAAAAAAGTTGGATTTGGCACACAAGAAATGTTATGCGTTGCGTGATCATATAGCTATCCTTTGCGACGGAAGTATTGTGCCATGTTGTCTGGATGCTAACGGAGATATGGTTTTGGGCAACGTCTTTACTGATTCATTGGACGAAATAATCAATTGCAAAGCGGCTGTTGAGATGAAGCAGGCATTTGCCAGAAATGAGATTGTGAATCCAATTTGCAGGGATTGTGGATTTATTTTGTAGACGCGTATGTTGATAATCAAAAACAGTATACTTCCTACCAAAGGTTTTGCAGCCATCAACCTTTTTACTCTGCTTTTTGTGCGTAAGGAGGCGACGGTTAATACTGTGCTTATCAACCACGAGTCGATCCATTCCGCACAGATGAAAGAGATGCTTTTCATACCGTTTTATCTGTGGTATGTGATAGAATGGCTGGTGTGGCTTGTGAAATTCCGTAACTCACATTTGGCTTACCGTCGCATCTCATTTGAAAGAGAGGCATATTGCCATCAATACAACCCATATTATTTGAAGAAACGCAAACGATGGGCTTGGTGGGGATTTTTGAGAATGAAAAGAAAAAAATAGAGACGCTGAATTTTGCGTCTCTATTTTTTATTTATCTGTCACATTTAATTCTGTTGATGCTGAAGATGCGGTGTTTGCCGTCGTCATCTTTTATTTTTAGCAAACCAGATGATAAGAATGTGTTATCATACCAATATTCGGTGTCTAAACCACTGTACCTTTTTAGTTTTACGTCATCTTCCACGTATGTCACTTCTTCTTTCAATAATTCCTCTCCGCCATAACTGTATGAAACATGGTTCATATGACCGAATGATGGATAGAACACCTCCAATGCCTGAGCCTTCTTGTTGATTGACAAGTGACGTCTAGGAACCCAGCTCTTCAACACTTCCAATGGTGCCGAGTTGCTCCATCCCATTTTGCCATTTTTGTCAAATTCCATCACGAAATAGTGAGTGTAGAAATATCCATCGAATTCTCGTTTATATGTAGTGGTTGTGTACGTTCCGCCTTGAGCGTTTGTCTTTACTTGAGTGACTGGAACTGTAATATAGGTAGGATAGTAAGCTTCTCCAACCAGCAGGTATTTGCCGTTTTCTTCTATGATCTTATATGGCAACATATTGTAGTTGATAGTGTATTCGTCGCCTTTCTCTTCTTTTCTGGCTTTCTTTTTCTCAATTTTCTTCTGTCTTCTCTCTGTCATGTATGAAGTGAAATTCTTTAGATCAAGGTAGTTGATGTAAGTAGAGTAGGATGTTTTGCCATTCTCTACCTTTTTCAAAAACACACCGATTGATCTAACTGTGCCTTTTGTATCCTTGTCGGAGTATGTGCCAGAGATTATATAGCTGCCATCGCTCATTTTGGAAGCAAAGGCTGTTGCCGGATATTTATCTTCGGCATCAGGTGCCATTGTCATTTCGTTTTTAAGGTCACCGTCTGCAAACACATATAGCTTCATCACATAACCTTTATCTTGCTTTTCTTTGATGAATAGATGTGCTTCATTCTGGTTGTCGTCTGTCTCGAACGACATGATGCTGAATTTCTTTTTGCTTGGCACAGTCAGGTTTGTCATCTTGCCAGCACCTGTCTTAGCATTCAAAGCGTACACGAATGGAAGCCCTTTCTGTGTTCCTGCCATGTATACGTAGTCTCCCATAACCTGGTTGTATGAAATGACTATTCTCTTGCCTATATCACCAGTCGACAATATTGGCTTCATTTTTTCACCGTCAATAAACAGCAATTCGAACTCTCCGTTTTTCTCCATAGAGAGTCTGTAGAGGTCATTTCCTTTCGTGATCTGATCAGTGTTGTCTTTACGGGAAAATTCCGCATCCACACTCGTGACTTTGTTCAGCAATGTGTCGTATTTTGTGAACGTAAGTCTGTTATGGCCTTTTTGTGTATTTTTTTGATTGTCATCATCTTTTGTGGTCAGAATCAATCCTTGCTTGCCAATGGCATCGCAACTTAAAAAGTCGACAGACCTCTCTTTGTCGATTTCTATACGTTTGACATCTAGATTTTCAGCTTCCATACAAAGTGGTGAAGCAATTAATGTCATCAAAAATCCGAATTTTGTTAATCTCATGTTTAATCCTTTTTTACGTAAAACTTAAAAATCATTTTCACCAAACCAACAAATGTTGAACGTAAAAATGTAATGACTTTCCAAATGTAATGGATTATTTTTAAAAATAGCATATGAATTAATTTTGATTTTAGAAATTAATTCATATGCTATTTGTGAGAGATCGGTATGTTGACGAGAAAAAAGTTATTTTACTATCTCATGCTTCTCCATAAATTCCATCAGTTCTCTTGTCATATCGTTCTGCTTTTCTGCGCTTGGATGCCAGTCGGTGCCGTAACTGAATTTGCCATCGTCTGGAGTGAAGTTGAAACGGTATACTTTGTCGTCTCCATCTTTGGCCATTTGGAATGCGATTTCATCAAGTGTCGTCATCACGTCTGACAATGCTTTGTCGTGCATCATCGGACCTGTCATCAAAATGAGCTTGCTGTTTGGATTTGTGGCTCTGACCTTTGCGACGAAGTTTTTTGCTGCCGACTTGAATCTCTGGATGTCGTAGTTGTCTTCACTAGTGTCGTTGGTGCCAAGATTAAGGAAGACTACGTCTGCTTTGAAACAGTTGTGATCCCATTTGTATGTTGTGTCGCAGAATAGGGTATAGTCGTAGAGTGTGCTCATGTTGACGGTGCTGCCTTCTTTCACGTCGCCATAATTACGGTAGATTCCATAACCTGATTTGGCAAACACGATATATTCAGCGTCGTATTTTTCCGACACTTGGTAGGCGAATGTTTTGGTGAAGTCTTCGGTTTCATAGTTGAATGTCTGGCTTCTGTCTCCGTCCACACCATATCCGCATGTGATGGAGTTTCCGATAAAATAGAATTTGTTTTTCTTTTCAGTATCGTCTTTTATCAATTCTCCATCTGTCTTAAATCCGTGGAATTCTGGCTGCAATTCGTGCCCTTCGTTGCAATACACAACCTTTACACTGTGAATCTTATTTTTGTCGAGACTGTCCGCTAAAACAATTCTGTCATCATAATTAGCTTCTGTGAATCCGATTTTTTTTCTGTCTTTCCCGTCTACCTCCACCATGAAGAATCCGCTGTTTGGCTTGGCAAACATGGTGATTTTGGAGCCTATGAATTTTGTGGATATTGTCACTCCTGGATATGACCATTTAGCCATAGTTTCTGTTCTGACAAAATCTCCATGATGTCTGCCATATGTCTCATACACCACACGTCCGGAAATTTTAATCCTTTCGTCGCTGGCGTCGATTAGAGAATGGTCGAATCCGCAACCTGTTGATAGAATTGCTGTTGATGTGATCATGGCTGCTGAAAATAAATGAGATAACTTTGTCATAATATGTATTGAGTTTTATTTAGAAGCTGTTTGAATTTGTTAAAATGACTCATTCTGCAACTAAAAATGAGGATTGTTAAGGGCGGAACGCCCTAACTCCATCACATTTGCGAATTCGTAAGAATGAGCAGTTATATTTATGTGCTCGCCTTCGGCTCGCACTAGAGAGGTGGGGTTAGGGCGTTCTGCCCTTAACAATCCTCAACCTCTAACCTCCTTTTTTTGATTAATTTTAATTAGATTCTTATTTTAATTATTATTTAGCATTTAGCATTTAGCATTTAGCATTTAGCATTTAGCATTTAGCATTTAGCATTTTATAACGAGACTTCTTTATAAATCTGACGTATCATGGATTCATCAACGTCTTCAAAATCATCTGGTTTGGGAAATACCAATATTCCTGCCATGTCGATCACACCTGGACTGATCATTCTTCCCTGCTCGTAATAAGAAGGGCGGTGCTTTTCTCTTGGGAATACCCATACATTCCAAATGTTTGCCGACGGAATATAATGTGCCACAATATTCATTCGAGGCTCCCACTCGTCTTCTTTGATTTCCAACTTGTTGTACAACTCTCGGTATTGTTTGCAGATAGCTTCTTTATCAGAACCAACAAATACCAAACATTTTCTGCCGAAGTTACGAATCTCCCCGTCTACAATATCAAATTCCGACAATGATTTCTCATCAAGTGGCATCAACCCTTTTTGCACAGCTTGGAAGTGCATGTGGTCGGGTGCTGAGGCTCCACACTTCGGTCCGTTGTAGAGAAGGTCGAAGTCGGGCAGATCTTTGCTCAAATCAAGCATGGTGGCAAAGTGAGGCAGTATCTCCTGACGCTCGTGACGCATAAGTGGAATAGTGAGATGCTTTTTCAATATTGGAAACGGATTTTTCAAAATCTCAAAATTCTCGTTGTATATCACGCTTGGCTGGTCGACAGGACGATTCTCCTTACAAAGAAAGCATTTTCGTTTGGCAATTGTTGCCTTGTCAAGTTTGGCACCAGACGACACTGCTCTTGCTGGATTGTGTTGGGCCACAACCTTGTATCCGTCGACTACGAAAGTCTTGGTCAAAACTTCAAGATTCTCGTTTGCGGGAATTAGAGCATCGTAAACTTTCTTCTGTATCTCGCTCATAGTTGTATAGTTTTATAGAAAACACTTCAGCCAACCGCTATCAGCCAATGTTTTGTTTCCCAATCAGTTGACGGTGGAACATCTCTCTTTCAAGCAGTGCGGCCTCCTCAGTCTCACGTTTGAACTGAAGTTCAGCGGTGTGGATGAGATTGGTTTTGTCTTCCATTTTGGCATTGCTCTCAGATGAAATATATTTCTGCAGCACTACTGTCTTGTATTTCTGAGCCATGCTCAGGAAGTTTTCGTACCGTGGCATAGCAGTAGTAAGACGCAATCTTGAATCTAGGAATGCAGATGTGGAGAACGCTCTGTCCACGAATCTGTATAGTCCGCTTAAGCAACACTGTGGCATTGCTTCGCCTAGATGCATCGCGTCGGCTTTCGAGAAAAGATCCATATCGGGATGGATGGAAAGCACCATACCTGCCTTTGTTTCAGCCATACGTTTTATGATATAACGAATGTCTGCTGCTTTTATCAATGTGTTGTATTGGATTTCAATCACAACATCTGCCAATTGCACAAGGTCGAGAGGAAGATTATACTCAGTCTCATGAGTAGGGTAGCCGGTGTAAACGAAATGTGGCTCTTTTAATCTCACGTCGACAGAATCATCGCCATAGTATCTCTTCAATTCAACGGCAATTTTGGTCTTTTGCTCATATCTGTGTACGTTTAGCTCGTCATCGTCTTTTGTACACTCGTCGCCAAGCAAAAGGACAAGCACTTTAGGCTTCTCTTCTTTCTCGATAATATTAGCGACGTTTTCGCTTTCTTTAATCTGGTCAAACGGAATGTTTGCATTCAGACGCATCATGTCGAAGTGCAGATCCATTGCGAAGTTTGCAAGTTCGGATGATGTGCCTTTTTCGTTGTTTATGATGTTTTCGTATCCTGGCAGATAAACCTCATCGTATAGAGCGTCGCATATATGCACGATTTCCCCACGCTTGTCGAATGAGTTGTTGAAGATCATTCTGTCGAGCTGCATGAATCCGTTATCTTTCTGATAAGCGTCGTATTTCTCGCAGTTTATTCCGAAGACGGTGCCGAAGTCCCTGTCGCAGACGGACATTCCGGTAGTCGGGTTGGCAAGACGCATCCTGATTCTGCGTCCATTCACCACTTTGTTGTAGTCGGAGTATGTGATCATCGCGTCGGTCTCCACCATCACACGAACCAATTCCGACAATTCGCTTGGATTGACGTTGTAGTCAACAAGACGGCTTAAGAATATGGCGTAGTGCTTATTCTCTGGTTTTGAACTTTTTACATATTCAGCTTCCGGAGAACCAAGGACAGCGTCGATCAGACCGCCATTCATCTTTTCATTTGCATTGCAGTCGCGGTCAACGTATATGATGTTGTTTTTTCTCTTTCTGTCAGAGTTGAAGTTAGGAAAGTCAAGTTTTATTATTGTGGATGTGAAGTTGGCATTATATAGTTTGCCTCCAATCATCACGTCGGAAGAAAGATTTACCTCCTTGATCAGTTCCTGGAATTTGTTTTCACACGCCTGGTTGCGGAATGCTGCGTAGAAAATTAGCGATATGTTGATGTTTTCGATTTCCATTTGCTGATTGTTTATTTGTTAAAACCTCTTGACAGCAATTCTATCGTGCGGATAGAATCCTTGTAGTTGTTGTTTGCGTTGATCTTTTCTACCGAAAGTGAAGAATCCGAGTTTCCTCCCCATCTGCGGCAGCAGTACAGACTGTCGTAGATTCTTCCGATCTTGTATTTTTTCGACATCTGCAGACCCACCGCGTAATCCTCGCCGTAGCTGGCGTTAGGGATTGGAATCTCCACTAGTACTGGTGTGAAGAATGCGCGAGGCGCGCCCAAACCGTTGATTCTGACGGCGTTGTTTGGCCCCTCTTTGTCTGTCCATTCTTTGTGCGCGATCAATCCCGGTGGAATAGGGTTGAGGTCGAAGTCGGTCAACGAGTATGAGCCGATCACCATTGCGCATTTCTCTCGCTCAAAAGTGTCGACAATTTTTTGCAATGTGTTTTCGTCTTGATAGACGTCGTCGCTGTCAAGCTGTACGCAATATAATCCACATGCTTCGTGACGCACGGCCTCCATCCAGCATCCTCCGATTCCGAGGTCTGTACGCGACGGGAATATATGATAGAGACGGTTGTTTTCGTTGGCAAGTTTGATCAGTTTGTCTGTCGTCTTGTCGGTTGAGAAATTGTCTACAACGATCACGTTTACTTTTCCGTCTTTCAATTTTTGGCTGAGAGCAGATTTCACAGCGTCTTCAATTGTTTTTTCTCTATTTCTGACGGGAATGATCACCGACACTTTGAATTTGTAGTTGTCGGTGTAGTCTGTGGTCTCTATTTTTATTCTGTTGGTTTGCGCGTAGTCTATGTAAGACCCTGTGAGTTTCGAATACTCAAGGTATGCTCGTTGCATCTCGAGTTGTTTAAGCTCATTGTTTGGGTTCACGTAGTCAAACTGTTTGTCTTCGGCGCTACGGCTGTCGAACTCGCTCTCTTGATACAGCGTCTGGCGGATATGGTAAGTGTCGCCGTTCTGGCAAAGCATCAGACGCATGAAATAGTAGGCGGCATAGTCGTAGTCGTCAGCCATCTGTTCGCTTGTCTTCACCCATTCCGACGCTTTATAAAGCACGATGCTTCCCATGTTGAAGTCTTCTCTGACGCTTCCTATTTGTGGGGCTATCACAGGAGTCTCGTGAGCCTCACCGTCGGAGATGGTGATATAGTTTGAGTAGACGCATGTGCGACCAGTGTATGCGGCGGCAAAGGCAAACTCACATTCTCCACCATTTATGGTTTTACAGTCCACATTGCGTGTGATGAGCATCAGATAATCATCAGCGTTGAATTTTGCTTTTTTTAATGCCTGAGACACCTGCCACACCGAACGGCTGCTTCCAAGAATATGTTCGGCGTCATCCACTTTGTCTAGAAGTATGTAGTCAGCGTCTGCTGTTTTTTTCCCGTTGAATCTGTTTCCGACACATTCGTCAACAAATTCAGTATATACATATATGTTCATTTCTCTACTTTGTCGTTTTCTTTGGTGTTGTTTTAGTCACAACTGTTTTTTTCTTTGTCGAAGCCGACTTTTTTGCGGCGTTTTTTGTTTTGGTCGCTTTGTTTTTGTTTCCGGTCAAGCTAAAGAAGGTGGCGAGCTCTTTCATGAATTTGCCTTGCTCATCTTCGTCTATGCTTTCAAAAGGGACTGCGCTGATCAGGGTGTTCAGTTTGCCTTTCTGACCTATAGCTGCCGGTTCTCCGTTCTCGAGGTATCTGAACACCACGAATGCGTTTGGATTGCCTTTGTCGAGAATATCAGGCGAAGCCACTGTGTATTGTCGTTCGCTTGGCTTATTATTGAACTTGTAGCTATGTTTGAAGTCGTTTTTGATACTGAAAGAGGTTTGTATCTGGCTGAGTTCTGTGCCTCCCTCGTTAAGATTTACCCCAGATCCGTCATTGATGTGGGTGTTGCACCACTGGTTGTTTGCAGTTGATTTAAGTTTTGCTCCCAAAACCTCATGCGCGAATTTGGCGACGGAAGGATATTCGGCTTTTGTTATTTCCAATTCCGACATTAAGTATGCTCCAGACATGAATAGGTTTCCTCCAGACAGCAGGTATTTAGACAATTTCTTTCTTGTCGGATAATTCAGCACATTATATCTTTTTTGCATTCCGCATTTTGTCTCTTTCTCCATTCCAAGGATATAGTCCACCATGCAGAAGTGGTTTTTGTCAACATTGCTATATGTCTCAAACGACTCGTCACTTGTAGAGACGAAGCTAAGCCCTAATGAGTGCAGAGCTTTTCCATGGATGTATGGATAGTTGAACGTGTTGCCTGCGATAATCTGGCCTTCAAGATTTTTCTCACAAGCTCCGAATCCTTGTTGGTCGTTGGAAATATATGGAGAACCCTTTGTGAAATTTGTTTGGCTGCCAGTCTTGGATATGTCTCTTATATATGGCACTCCGGGGTCTTTGCTGTCTATAAATCCTCCAATCAGAGAATCTTCGTAGAATTCAGGAGCAGACACGCGGTTGAATCCGTTTACAATCAGCACTCTTCCTTTTTCTTTCGACGCTATGCTTGCGGAAAGTATTTCAGTAGGGAAACTTTCTCCTCCTCTGTTTACAGCGGTCACTTTGAACCTGTATATGGAATCTTTGTGCAGTTCCATTGAATATTTGTTGGTTTCCAAATATATACCGTTGTTGAAACCATTGTTGCCAATCGCGGTGTAGAGGATGTATCCGTCTGTTGTGACAGAAGGCTCAAGAGAGTCTTTGGTAGGTCGCCAAGACAGATTGATCTTGTCTCCGTTGAAATCAATAGCAAAATGCGACGGTGCAAGCGGAGTGAACTCATAGTCTTCTATATTATTGATGCTGGCTATGAATTTCGTCGCAGCCTTGTAGATTGAGCGAGCGACAGTGAATTTAAATTCAGGGTCGAAAGCATACTTCATATCCTCAAAATTCTGATGCGACAGAAGTTCAAGCAACATGGTTGGCACCTCAGGCACTCTGGCCTCGTAGTAGGCTTCGTCTCTTAACCCACGGTTGTGCCAGTCGGGGCAGTACACTTTTTTGATGTCATCGACCACTTGCGATTCCACCATATCGGCGAAATCTCTGGATGCCATACGTGAAAGTCCGGTAGGATATTCCGTCTTACCCATATCGCTTGTGAGGAAGATTGCCAGCGAACCGACTGTTGTGGAGTCGATGCCAGCGTCGGTATGAAGAGCAAGCGCCAAATCGATTGGCACACCTTTGCCTTTGGTTCTGGTGTTAAGAGGCGAGCCTCCGGACAGAGCGTTCACCCAAATCGCGCGGCTCATGTAGTCAGTCTTGTATTCGTTGTTCTGACCGCAATACACGCTGTCGGAAAATCCAGCCATCTGTAGCCAGTAGCGTGCGCATTCCAAATATTTGGGCTTTTCACTTGTGAAATAGAAAGGCTCTGGCGCACCGGCAACAGGAGCGATACTTCTCTCTACACATCCTACACCACCTCCGAATCTTACGGCATCAGCAGTGATATGTTTGCCCTTTTCCACGCTTTGGTTGGTCAGACGCACTTTGCCGAATTCTGGGTTTGATCCAGCTTTGAATTTGAAAGTGCCCAAATATATCCAAGTGCCGCCACCTTTGGTTTGGTCAACGACAAATTCTGTTTCTCCGCCGGTGTGGAAAACAGTATAGTGGGCATCGTCTGCACTTTTAGGCACACTCTTATATGATATGTACACGGCATATTCTCCGTCTTCGGGAATTTCTGGAATCCAGTCGGTATAGGCAGAACCGTTGGGATGGGAACGGATTGTGCGAAAAGAACCGTCGGCAAAAGGATTATCTCCATGGCGATAGATCTTTTTCTTTGGGGCATATCCCGTAGTGTCGACTCTGTCAGGGTCGGGATTATGCCATTTGGCGCGACGGGCATTTTCTTCCACGTATTCAGTCTCCTTCGCAGTCTCAAAATCAACAATCACCTCATTTTTCTGGACATCCCTTTCTCTAGGGTAAAAAACGTTGGCTCCAGCGTTTTCCAGCATTGGAATAAGGTATGGCAAGACGACGGATGGGGTGTATGTGTCTTCTGAGATTCCCCAGAAGCGAGGACGTTGCTGAATCCAAAGGTTTTGAGATGGCTCGAAGTAGTAGCCATGGCTAGCCCAAAGCGCGATGTTTCGACCTTGCAGTCCAGCTGAAGGGGTGCAAGGAGCACTCACTTTTGTGACTACATTCGTAAGTTCGTCTTTATCTCTGTTCCTTAGTTTGAGCATTCGAGAGTTATCTTTTTTAGTCTCTTTACGCATCTCGTTAGGAACATAATCATAGATGTTTTTTGAGGAGATATATAATTCTACGTCAAAATTTTTATATGGAGCAGGCAAATTTTTGCTGATGCTGTCTTTTAACGCATTAATCGCATCTTCTCTTAAATTGACATTTTTGAATGGTTTGCTCAGAGAAATTTGGATGAGAGAGTCGCTTATGCTCGCGCTGTAGTTTTCCACTTTAAGGGTTCCGAATTTCAATGTCGGATAGTTGGCGTTTCTGAACCACATAAAGACACTGTCAAGCGAACTGTTGATTGGACTGTCCGTTTTTTGTGCTGCTATGTTGAAGCACATAGCCAATAAAAGAAAAATATTGTATAGTCGTCTTGTCACGTCTCAGTTTTCTTATAATATGTGTGCAAATATAGCATAAAATCAATTTTTATACAAAAAACTTGAATGTCGAATTGAAATAATGCTTATATTCGCACCGTCTTTTATAAAGACAATATTAAGTAGTAATATTTCAGTTCGTTTTATGTGATTAATTATCCAAGCATTTCTATGGGAATAGAGGTGCTTGTTTTTTTGTGAAATGCTATAGAGTTCAAAGTGCGATAAAATGAGGAATGTTAAGTGTTGAACGTCCTACCCTTCCACCCTATAGTGCGAGCCGTAGACGGAGCACTTTGATAAATTTTGCATGATGACTTCCTTCATCTGAAGTCTACTTGAAATAAAATTAAAAAATGTTAAAAGTTGTTGAGTAGCATAGTTTATTTGTGTGTGAAAACTTTTTTATTATCTTTTTCTCTTATAACTTTGCAATGTTCGTGAAATAGGTTTAATTTTAGGACAAAGATTTAGGATACGCAAATTTTAAGGATATGACACAGGATGATTTGGATTTGCTGAAGCAGATGGGAATTTCAGAAGAAAAACTTTTGGAACAGTTGGAGTGTTTCAAAAACGGTTTTCCTTTTTTGAAGGTTGTTTGTGCAGCCACAGTAGAGGATGGAATTTTACATTTGTCAGACAAAAGCAAAGATAAATATATCTCAATATGGCGAGATTATTTGGCTGCTGGTCACGATGTGTTGAAATTTACACCTGCCTCTGGAGCCGCAAGTCGTATGTTCAAGGATTTGTTTGCGTTCAGAGATAGAGGAGGGGAGCCTCAAACGGAATTTGAACAGAAGTTTATAAGCGAGATCCAGAAGTTCGCATTTTATGAGCAGCTAAATAAAGTGTGCTTGAAGAACGATGGAAAAAATGTTATGCGCCTTATCACAGAAAAGCGTTACACCAATGTCCTAGATGCGTTGCTCGAGCAGAATGGATTGAACTACAGATTTTTGCCAAAGGGCTTGATTCAGTTTCATAAGAATAATAAAGGAGTTCGTACTGCTTTTGAGGAACACTTGGCTGAAGGTGCGATGTATGCGAAAAATAAGAATGGAATTGTTCGTTTGCATTTCACAGTGTCTGAGGATCACCTTACATATTTCAACAGATTGTTGTCTGAAAAGATTGCTGAATATGAATACAACTTCGGGGTTCAGTATGACGTGACATTCTCTGTGCAGAGTCACAGTACTGATACTATAGCTGTCGACGAGAATAACGAGCCGTTCCGTTCAAGCAATGGAAAGATGGTGTTCCGTCCGGGTGGTCATGGAGCGTTGATTCAGAATCTTAATGAGATAGACGCTGAGATTATCTTTATTAAGAATATCGACAATGTAGTGCCAGACGCATTGAAGCAGCCGACTGTCGAATATAAGGCAGTGTTGGCAGGTGTGCTCGTCGAATATCAGGAGAAGATGTTCAAGTATTTGAAAAAACTCAACAGCGCTTCTGTCAGCGACAAGGAGTTGGAGGAAATCGAAAAATTCGTTGTCGAAAAGCTTAATGTCGACGCTGCAGACTGTGCTCTTCATCTTGCAAATAAGATTGAATACTTGAAGAAGAAGTTAGACCGTCCTATCCGTGTCTGCGGTATGGTGAAAAATGAGGGAGAGCCAGGAGGTGGCCCTTACGTCGCAGTCAATCCTGACGGCAGCCATTCTCTTCAGATTCTTGAAAGCGCGCAGTTCGACAAGAATGATCCTGAGCAGATGCATATTTTCAAGGAAGCCACTCACTTCAACCCTGTAGATCTTGTTTGTGGAGTGAAAGATTATAAGGGAGACAAGTATGACTTGACTAAGTTTGTAGACCCTAACACTGGTTTCATATCAAGCAAGAGCAAGGATGGCAAGGCATTGAAAGCACTCGAACTTCCTGGTTTGTGGAACGGTGCGATGAGCGACTGGAACACCATTTTCGTGGAGGTTCCAATCGACACATTCAATCCAGTGAAGACAGTGAACGACCTTTTGAGAAAAGAGCATCAGATGTGATTTGAACTCACGTCGCGAGATATTTAGAGGGTATATCAAAATTGAAAAATGGAGATATATCCTCATTTTTTTTTATTTTTTTAAACCTGCACCACGATTTGGCGTACCCTTGGTGCATCTTTGTAAAAAATCAAAGAGTATGAATAACAACGATAGAGGACAAAGTTTGATTAACAAGTATGTTTGGGTGATAGAGACCATTTATCGCAGACATAAGATATCATACAATGATCTGAATGAACTATGGGTCAATGATACTGATATCAGCAGAGGTAAGGATCTTCCCAAACGAACCTTTGACAATTGGCGTGTAGTCATAGGAGACATGTTTGGCATCGACATCTCCAATGAGAATTCAGGCAGCTATCGCTATTATATCGAGAATGAGGAAGACATCAACGAGAATGGAATACGGTCGTGGCTCTACAATGCCTTCTCCGTTAGCAATGCACTGGCAAACAGTCAGAGCATAAAAGATCGTATTCTGTTGGAATATGTACCGTCGGGACAGGAATATCTGCATCCTATCATCACAGCCATGAAGGAGAACCGTGTGCTCAATATGACGTATCAAAGCTATTGGAAGGAGAAGGAAAGCAATTTTGATGTCATGCCATATTGTGTGAAACTGTTCCATCAAAGATGGTATATGGTGGCAAGAAGCGTTTATTTTCAAGACAATGGCCCCAAAATATATTCATTGGACCGCATTAAAAATCTTAACATGAAAGAAGAGACATTTATAATGCCTAAAGATTGGGATGCGGAGGAATATTTCAACGGATGTTTTGGAATCATAGCCGACCAGAGGGTAGAGAAGCAGATTGTCAAGCTGAAGGCGACGGCAGGTCAAGCCAATTATATACGTGATCTGAAGATACATGAGTCGCAGAAAGAGATAGAGCGCAATGAAGAGTACAGCATCTTCACATTCAATATCCGGCCTCAGTTTGATTTCCAGCAGGAGATTTTGAAGAATGGGGAAGAGGTGGAAGTGTTGGAGCCGCAATGGCTCAGAGAAGAGATAGCCGGAAAGATAAAAAGGATGTGGGAGAGATATAAGGAGGATTGATTTATGAAAGATATGAATAACAGATGGTATAAGGGACGACGTCACAACGCATCCGAGCCGAAAGATTACCGAGTTGGACTAAGTGATTTTGCGGCGATCGATTTTGAGACCGCCAATTATGAACGCTCCTCAGTTTGCTCTGTTGGAATTGTGATTGTGAGAGACGGGGAGATTGTCGACCAGTTTTACTCGCTCATTCAGCCCGAGCCAAACTACTATAATTACCGTTGCAGCCAGGTGCATGGATTATGTTGTGAGGATACGGACGACGCGCCAGTATTTCCCAAAGTGTGGGAGCAGGTAGAGCCACTGATAGAAGGACTCCCCCTCGTCGCCCACAACAAAAATTTTGATGAGAGCTGTTTGAAAGCCGTGTTCCAAGTTTACCAGATGGACTATCCAGATTATGAATTCTACGACACGTTATGGGCTGCCCGTCGAGCATTCCCATATCTGGAGAACCATCAGCTTCACACCGTAGCGGCAGAGTGTGGCTACATCCTAGAAAACCATCATCACGCCCTTGCCGACGCTGAGGCTTGCGCATGGATAGCGAGGGAGATACTGTGAGGGAATTATGAATTGGGATAAGGTAATAAATATCAATGGGAAATTGGACTGTTTGGCTAAGATGGTGAGGATGTTATAAAAGAACAGAACTGTCATAATGCACCATATCATCAATGTGTTCAAGGAGGGAAAACAAGAAAAGAGGTAAGTGCAAAATATACATATACTCTCTAAAAACAGCATTTTTCTATTAAAATGTTTTGGAAACAACGAGGGCAATTATTATTTTTGAAAAAAGAGGATTCGTGAAATTTTTGTTAACGGACTTCGCAAAAGTCACGAAAATGGTAAAAATAGAAATGAAAGATTAAAACGATATTCAATTATGAATGCAACTATAACACTAAGAGAATACATTGAGAAAGGAAAGACTTTTGTGATTCCCAACTATCAACGAGGATATGTTTGGGGCAAAAAATCAAAAAAGAATGATTTGGATGCAGTATCTTTTATACTTGTAAAATCTTTGATTCCTGGCTTTAATAATAATACGCCTGTTTTTATACAGGGAATTACTGTTACAGAAACAGACAAGGATATCATACTAATTGATGGACAACAACGCACAACATTTTTCTATCTCCTTCTGAAATATTTAGGATACAGCGGAAAAGTTGAAATGAAATATGATATTAGAGATGAATCTAACAAGTTCCTATCCGAATTAGATATAAACGAAACAGATTTTTCTGAAAACACAGAAGAAGAATTCCAAGACCGATATTTCTTCAAGAAAACGTTGCGAATCATTAATGAAAATTTAGTACAGATTGAAAAAGAAGAGTTTTGCAATTACATTCTCGACTATGTCAGGTTTTTGTATATAGATATTCCCGACGATAAAGCCACAAAGGTATTTTCTATGATGAATGGTAGCAAAGCGGAGATGAAGAGTGAAGAACTAATCAAGGCTGAATTGCTACGTTTGGCATCGCTCAACGACTCTGATTTTGACAAGAAAGAGGAGAAAGAGAAAAATGCCATAGAGTGGGACAATAATATGCTGCGCAGTCGTTATGCTCGAGAATGGGACAAATGGCTACAGTGGTGGAATCGCGAAGATGTGAAGAAATTGTTTAAATGCTCAAATGTAATGGGTTATTTGGTGTCTTCTTATTTGCAGACCAAAGATAAGAGCAAAGAACTTTCTTTCGATAATTTCAAGAATCTGTTTTTACTTGAGCAAAACCCTATTGATGCCAAGAAAACATTTGATGGACTAAGAAGATTACAGAAAAGATTTGAAGACGCATTCAACAATCCAAAAATCTACAATTGGGTTGGGGCAATCCTAAGAATAGGCAGCGCCAATGAGTTTATCCAATGGTATTTTGTTGACGATAACAAACCATCTGATGAAGATTTAGAGAATTACTATAAATGGTCATTTCTAGGGTTGACTCATAAAGAAATAGAAACACACAGATTGGCTCTTAATGGAGACAATGATCCAAATGACAATGATAAGTTTGATGTTAAGTTCGATGAATTGTATAAAATATTGGAAAGCAATAGCTTATACAATGAGAATTCTGAAGCCGCATTTCGCCTTTTACTAAGATTGAATATTGATGAAGACAATAAACAAGAAGAAGGCTTTGGCCGAAATTTTGATTTTTCCATTTGGGACAGAAAAGATTACAGAGGACGTTCGCTGGAACATATTTATCCAAAATCAAAAGTGCTGCACAAAGAACTTAAAGATGGGAATAGAATAATTAAGAATGGTAAGGAAGACATATTCGGAAGTTTGCCTAAAAAGTCGGATGGGTATATAGCAAGAGCATCTTGCAGATATTTTGAAAATAGTGATAGAATAGAAGCAAGTGAACATTCTATCGGCAACCTTGTGTTGTTGTATAAGGATGATAATTCTTCGTTTAATGACAGTTCATTCGAAGAGAAGAAGTCGATGTTCTTTATGGTTCCTGATGGAAAAGATAAAAAGAAAAAGATGATGTTTAAAAGTCGTCATCTTTTACATACCATTTATAAGTTTGCTCAATCAGAATGGAAGGGAGAGGAAATAGCAAAAAACAAATATCAAACATTAAAAGAATTTAGAGAATACTATGGCAAATAAAATAAACTTCATAACAGGAGAAACATATACTTTTGCAGAACTTTTTTCTGGAGAAAGACGAATCATTATCCCTGATTTACAGCGTGATTATTGCTGGGGGAATGAAGACAACATAAAAAGTACTGGCGAAAATGGTGAATTGGTGTCGGGTTTTGTCAATAATCTATTGACTCAATTCGATGAGTATCAGAACAAAAATGACAAAGATTGTCTTAATCTTGGGCTGTTCTACGGTTACGAAGTTCCTGCCAATCACATTCAACTGTGCGATGGTCAGCAACGATTGACAACGCTGTATCTCCTTTTGGGCATGATAAATAAGAAGACCATTGAACACAAAGATGAGACTCAGCTTACAGAGGGAAAATTTCGTCGTTATCTTATTTCGGACTTTGAATACAAACACGATGACAAGGAACCATACTTGAATTATGCGATTCGTGAATCATCTCTTTATTTCTTAAGCGATTTAGTCTGCAAATTTTTTATTGGAAATGAAGCTGATGTTGAAAACATAAAGTCGGAAGATTGGTATTTTGATTATTACAATTTAGATCCGAGTATTCAAAGTATGCTCAAAGCGCTTTCAAAAATTGAATCGATACTAAAAGACAAGGGACTAAATTATTATGTTGAGTTTGGAGAGTGGCTATTGAACAAAGTGACCTTTCTCTATTTTGATATGGAGAATCGAAAAAATGGCGAAGAGACCTTTGTGGTAATCAATACGACAGGCGAATCACTTTCTTCTACTCAAAATCTTAAGCCCCTGGTTTTACAAGAGAAAAACGAGAGTTTTGACAATACTGGTTTTAAAGGTATAGATGGGTGTTGGGAGGAAATAGAAACTTGGTTTTGGCAAAAAAGAGAGGGCGACAACGACACAGCCGATGCAGGATTTGCGGAGTTTTTGCGTTGGATTTCTATTATTGAACAGGTGGGTAAAGATGCACCTAAAGAAGAACAAACAGATAGCATAAAAAAACTCATACAACTGATTCTGCAAGGTAAACATTGCGACTTTCCATACAAAGAGATTCCTTTTGAAAAGACATATAATTATTGGAAGGCGTTGAAATGGATTGCAGAAAATAAGGAATTTTCTTTCGTGCAAGATTTCCTTTCTCCTAAGGCTAACGATGCTGTGAACAATCGAAATGCTATTGGTCAAAATGATTGTTTTATTCTGTTGCCAGTGCTGAAATATGTTCACGATAATCTTTCTTATATTGAATCAGATGCTGACAAGCAGAGGAACGCAATACGAATTTATGAGTTTTTTAAGAATCTGATTCGTATAGACAATGTATCGAAAGCAGTAAATACGTTAGTTGGCGAAACAATCAAGATAATCGATTTGATTAAAAACGGAGATTTAGTTGATTTGATGGATCCAAAAGTAGATGTCTCTAACATTTCTAAACAGATTCTGACAACAGAAGAAAAGAAAAAACTTGAAATCCTTAGGAATAGCACCACAGATAGAGATAAAGTAGAAGTCGCATTTTGGAAAGCTCAGGAACATTATATTTGGTCTGGCGAGATTCTTCCTATGATAGAATGGGCAACTGATGAGAACGGCAACTTCGATTTAGGCAAGTTTAATAACTATAGGGAAAAGTTTGCAGAGGTGTTTGCAGGTGAATGCAACGCAAATATTGATAATACTCGTAGGGCATTATTGACACGAGAGTTGAAGGATTTCCCACGTGTTTTCAGAGGCTATACAAATAAATGTTTTGGTTGGGAATGGAGCGATTGGCAAGTACTTATCAATGACAATAAAGATGAATTCAAATGTTTCTTTGACGATTTGTTGAAAAGCGACACACTTCAAAATATGATTGATGTTTACGCAACTACTACTGATAAGTTCTATCGGTTCGTAAAGAATCCCGAATTGTTGGCTTATTGTGAACAAAAAAATATCCAAAAGTGGGACAGTTCCTATTGCCTTGTTAAGCAACGCCAAGCAAAGAAATACTTGGAACTTGAAACATTCTGTCTGTATCTTGATTATAAAAGTAGTATTGTGCCATATAGTTATACAATAGCATTAAGTAAAAATGACGGAATTGATTATAAGGGTTGGAAAATGTGGCTTTGGGAATATAGATCGACAGCGCTTGTGTTTGATAAAGTATGGAACGGATTTCAAGTTGCAATTGATGTTCATTATAACAGAACAAAAGTAGATGATTGGGATGTACAATTGTTTTTAAGGCAAGGAAAGGGCAATACTGAAACAGACTTGAAAGATATTGCATCATCTAATGGATTAATTTGGAATGGAGATATAGAACGATATGAATTGAGGGATTTGTCAAGATCTAATGTTATAGACAAGACAAATGCTCTGTTATCCAGCTTTTAAATCCTTATCATATCTTTCTTTCCATGCTCCCCCTTCATCCCCAACTCTTCCCACTACACCGAAGTGCTATCACTGGTTTTGCATGTGAAGGAGTCTTTGTGGATTGGAACGGCAAAATAAGGAATTGAGCAAATTTAATAGACATATAAAAGCAATATGATAGGCAGTATTATTGGTGATATCGTAGGTAGTATCTACGAATTCGGAAATATCAAGACGAAGGACTTTGAACTCTTGAGTGACAAGTGTTGTTATACAGATGATAGTATCCTGACAATTGCAACAGCAGACTGGATTCTGAATGGCGGTAAAGTCGCTAAGTACTATAGCCGTTATGGTTCTGAGAATCCTTGGCCTATGGGAGGCTATGGCGAAAACTTTAAGATATGGATAGTCAGGTCAAATCGTCAGGGTGATTATCGTCCTTATAATAGTTGTGGTAACGGCTCTGCAATGCGTGTTGGACCTGTGAGATGGGCATTCAATACTAAAGAAGAAGTGCTTGCTAAGGCAAAAGAAAGCGCTGAATGTACCCACAATCATCCAGAAGGAATTAAAGGTGCACAAGCTACAGCCTTATGTATCTTAATGGCACGTCAAGGAGTAAGCAAAGAAGAGATTCGTAACGAAATCGAGGGTACTTTCGGATATAATCTCCGATTCACATGTGATGAGATAAGGTCGTCTTATTCTTGGGGCGGAACTTGTCAGGATAGTGTTCCACAAGCAATCGTATCATTCCTTGATGGTGATGATTTTGAAGACTGTATCAGAAATGCAATTTCAATAGGAGGGGACAGCGATACCATTGGATGTATAACTGGCAGTATTGCTGAAGCTTTCTATGGCGTTCATGTTGAATTGAGAGAGCGTGCGATGTTATATCTTCCTGAAGGTTTCAAGGCCATAATTACAGAGTTTGAGAACAAATACGGTTATCGATAAATATCTCGTAATGCTCACCTTCATCTCCAACTCTTCCCACTACACCGAAGTGCTATCACGGGTGAAATCTGTGAAGCATATTGGGATTTTTTGATTTTTCTTCACCCTCTGCTACCATTTCGCAGAGGGTGTCGTTTTTTTTGTCCTAAACTAAAATTAGATAAAATGAAACATGGATTATCAGATTTGGACAGTTTGATAAGTAGAATTCAACCTGTACAAAAAGAAGAAACGGTTTATGGTGCCAGAACCGTTGTACAAAAATTATTGGATAATGGCTTTATTTCTGTTGATGAGCTTTGTGACCATTTTTGTGGTGATGGTGAAATTCATCTTCTGGAAACATCAGTTGATGCCAAAGTCTCTGATCGGATGGGGCAGACATTTGAGCAAATCAAGAAATATCTCCAAAATTGTGGATCGTATGGTTATATCTATATGTGTTTCTTTTATCCTGCAGAATATCCTTTGCAGATAGATGAACTGTGTTCGTTTATGGGACAAATACATTCTTTTGGGGATAACTTATATAATGATGAATTTTACTTATTTCATAATCATCAAATTTCTAAGAAAATTCAGAAGACTATAGTTTGGAACTCCGTACCAATTTCTAAAAGTTCCAAGTTGCGGACAACGGTATTGATGTGATGCTGTTGCTTTTTATAAAACCTCTGCAACAGCTTTGCTTAGGATGCCGTTTATTTTGCTGTCAATATTAATTGTATTTGATATGGCAATAAACGTAAATGAATTATTTGGCATTTTGGATGTGATGCCGGCAAAGCAGAATATTATGCTTGTCGGTAAGCATGGTATTGGTAAATCGGAAATTCTCACAGACTATTTCCATAAGTTGGGGATTCCTGTTGTCACTTTGTTTCTGGGACAGATGAGTGATCCCGGTGACTTGATCGGATTGCCACGTCTTGACGAGCAGACTGGCAAAACTGTTTTTATCCCTCCATACTGGTTCCCTGTCGATGGCAATCCAGTCGTGCTTTTCTTGGATGAACTTAACCGTGCCCGTCCAGAGGTGTTGCAGACGATCATGGATCTTGCCCTCAACCGAAAATTGGCAGGCCGAACTCTTCCTGCTGGCAGTCGTTTGATATCGGCTGTCAACGATGGGGATGAGTACCAACTCACCGATCTTGATCCCGCATTAGTTTCTCGTTTCAATATTTTCGAGTTTTGTCCGTCGACGTCGGATTGGTTGATTTGGGCCCAGAAAAAGAATTTGGACAATCGTGTTGTTGCGTTTATCCGTAAATATCCTAAGTTTTTGGATGGTAATGACGGAACCACAAAATCGGATATGGGATTGGAAAAGACTCCAGATCGCCGTGCATGGGAAAAGGTGTCGGATTGCATTGCCAATATAGAAGAGATTACAGAACTGCACAAAAAAATGATTGCCGGAATTGTCGGCCCAATTGCTACACAAGCGTTTGTTCAATCGTTGTTCTCTGATAAAATACTTTCAGGTGGCGATATCTTGCTGAATTACAAGAAACATAAGGAGAAACTCAAAAAATACCAGTTGCATGAGATTGCAATTGTCAATGAGGATGTGTTCCGTTTCCTTGAGACCGACGAATCTGTCGCTGACAAAAAAATGACGATAGCGGCAAATCTTACATTCTATGTTAACGACTTGCTAAATGCCAATCGAAATGAGGAAATTGCTCATTTCGCCTCTTTCTTTGAAAATGAGAATTACCCTAAAGCAGTGACATTCATTGTCTCTTATGCTTCAGAAGTGTATGATAAATTAATGAATTTTATTGAAAGTTTATAAAACAGATATGATTGATCTGCAAAGAGAATATGATGGTTGTTGGGAATTGTTTCATAGGCAGTATCCTTATGTGGAAAGACCCAAATTATATATAAAAAACTAAGAAAGGCGTGGGGATTATGTGCTAAACGGTATATATCCCTCAATCGAAAATTGCAAAAATTAGATGATGTATATTTTGTCCGACATGTCATATATCATGAGATGAGCCATCTGATTCATATGAATCACAGTAGGGCATTTTATGATGTTTTGAAGCAGTTCGATCCTCTTCTGAAGAAAGAAAATGAGAAACTCCATAAACGTGTTGAGGCTTTTAAAGCGATTGTTGAACGGAAAAAATTGACTGAAAATGATAGCGATATTAAAACAAATTGTTGATAGGTGGTTTTTGATGGAACCTGCGTTATTCAATATTTTCTGTCGGCAGCATTTGGTGGAAAATCCAGTGATGGATTGTGCGATTCGGTGTGGAAAGGGAAGGGTGGAATATAATCCGGGCAGGATCAGCCAGATTGCTGACAACGAAGAACATGTGGAGGAGATGTTGCGACTGGAAATGATTCGCTTGTTTTTGAAACATCCCTACGAACGGCAGCCAGAATGCAGTTTGCCTGCAGCTCTATCTCTAGGAAGTGACATGGTGATAGACCAGCATTATTTGTTACCACATTTGAACATACCTAAATCTTCGGAGTTTCAGTTGCCACAAAGAGAATGTTTTGAATGGTATGTGAGACAGCTTAATGAATTGTTGCAACAGCCATCGATGCCTGATGAAAAAAGTGAACCAGGCACGGACGATTTTGGAAAATCTGACAATGATACAGATGAACAGAATGATTTTATGTTGGCTGGAAACGGCAAAGAACCCCCGTCGTCGCATACAGGGATTGAAGGCTTCTTGTTGTCAGATGATGAGTTGGGGGAATTGTCGGCACAGTCGGAGTTGTGGGAGAATGATGATTTGCGACGGGAGGAAATCAATAATTTGATACGTGACACGAAAGATTGGGGAAGTTTATCTGGCGGATTGATTGAAAAAATCATTGCTTCACTTGAAGTGAAACTGGATTATCGCAAGGTTATCTCTTCTTTTCATACAAGCATATTGTCGAGCAAGCGACGTCTGACACGGATGCGTCCAAACAGACGGAGCGGTTTCCTGCAAATGGGTAGCATCTATGATCTTGCCTCAAAACTTCTGGTCGCTGTTGACGTGAGTGGATCCATTGACAACCGGACATTGCAGGCGTTCTATTCTGTCATCGCACGTTTTTTCAAGTATGGTATGGAAAGCATTGATGTTGTTCAATTCGACGTGGGGATGCGCGAAGTCTCCACATTCAGAAAAAGACAAACACAGATTGATGTTGAAGGTCGTGGTGGCACGGAGTTTCAGAGTTTGTTTGATTATATCAAAGATAAACGCTGGTATGATGGACTTATCATTTTCACTGATGGTTATGCATCTGAGCCTAAAGTCGAGTTCAGGATGCGGACCAAAGTATTATGGGTTTGCCGAAGTGAAAGTGATTATAAACGTCACGTGGATTGGATGAAAAAAACAGGAAAAGTATGTTGGATAGAGTTTTAAGTTTAAGTATATGGAAACAAAAAAGTTGTTTGGAAAGTTGAAGAAAGAGTCTGGCACTTCGACATTGATGCAATTGAACCAACTTTTTTTTAATGAAAAAGTACAAGAGGTGTTAGACAAAAAAGTAGCTGAGGATAAAGATTTTAATGAAGATCTGTTTCGCCAATTTCCGGAGGCAAAAATTTTGGATTACAGAGAAAAAATAAAAATAATTCGTCTTCCCAATGTTGACTTCTGTATGAACGCTTGCTATATAGATAAGGTGTCTATATGTTTGTTTTTTCCTTTGGATTACTGTTCTTACCAAAATAACTTTTTATGTTTTTCAAACTGTATTATTGGAAGAATGAAGCTAATCAACGATGCAATGCCGGAGTGGAGAAGTGAATTCAGACAGTTTTGTGAGACAAATGCGAGCAAAATAGAGAAATTCGAAAAGAGTCGTCTAATGAAAATGCATGGGTACAGTATACTTGGACATTATTATGATTCTAAAACCATGGATCTTCTTTTTATGAAAACCCCAGATTTTTCTTTTTATAAATCATATAATGTCATACAATGGCTGACGGATCATGGAGGTCAGCTAGATTCAAAGGATAAAAAGTCATATAAATTAAAGTTGAAAAACACAACGATTGGATATGATTCTTCCAGATCTAAAAAAATAAGAGTATCGACAAATGAAAGTATTTTTTTTATTGATTGTGTGTATCTGCCATATGTTTCACAAATTGACGAAAATATACCGAAATGGCTTGAAGAGGGGCAATCTATACGACATGAATGTTTAAAGAAGAAAAAAATGGAGAGTATCTCAGAAAAAGCTACGATGATGTTGGTGAAGGACAAAATGAAGGAAATGGGTTATGAATATATATTCTCTGAATCTAAATTCACATTAGAAATTAAACTGCAAAAAAAGAGAAAATTAAAATTGACATTACCCAAATCAAATCTGGAAAGGGTAAAGTCGTTACTCGATCAACTCCCTACATACATTGATTACATCAACAGTGTGCCCATGCATTTTAGAATCTATTTCCAAGATTTCCAGGATAATATAGGTAGTTGAAAAAAAATGAGTGAAATGTCTCTCTGTTTGATTTTTTTCCAAAAATTATTTTGCATTTGTGAAAAGAATATTAACTTTGCAGTACAAAGTACTTTTAATTATAAAAAGCACATGGAGAAAAGTGAAGCATTAAATACACTGAACGAGATTAGAGACATGATGGCGAAGTCGTCAAAAGTCCTTTCTTTGAGTGGAACATCGTCTGTTTTTGTCGGCGTTTTTGCGATTATAGCAGCATATATTGCCAACTGTATATTGGAGAACGATTCGTTGGCACAGAGTGAGAAAACGATAGCTCTGTTGTCGGAAGGAGCTCTACTGCTATGCATATGCATTACCACCGTCTTCCTCTTCTCAAAGAAGAAGGCAAACAAAAACAATATGGCTTTCCGTCTCGACCAGACTACCAAACAGATGCTCTGGCATTTTGCCCTTCCTCTTATGGTGGGCGGCATTCTCTGCCTGGCTCTTGTGATGAACGCTTTCTACGGACTCACGTCGTCGATGATGCTTATCTTCTACGGATTGGCTCTCTACAACGCGTCGTCGTACACATACTCGAATGCTAAGTTCTTGGGTTACGCAAATATAATTCTTGGCTTGATCGATTGCGCCACTGGCAATCATGCGATTCTCTTCTGGGCACTTGGTTTCGGCGTATGTCATATCATCTACGGTATCTTTTTCTATTTCAAACATGAAAGAAATTGATTATGAGGGATGAGTTGAAGAATATAAACAAGGCTTTTGAAAGCAAGGTGCGTCTGGGTATTATGTCGGCGCTGATGGTGAACGAGGAATTGGATTTCGTTAGCCTGAAGACGCTGCTGGAACTGACCGACGGCAATCTCGCCAGCCATACCAAAAGTTTGGAGGAGCTGGGCTACATCGAGATCCATAAGCAGTTTATTGGTCGTAAACCAAACACCACTTTCAATATCACAGAGCGTGGAAAGGCGGCATTTGAGGAACACTTGAATGCGTTGGAGTCTTTCTTAAAACTCTCAAGAGGGTAGTGGCCTCTTTTTTTTACTATGTTACTTTGAAATACAAAGTACTTTTTGTTTAATTTAGGTTTTACTTAAAATTAATTTGCTATGAAATTTATTCCAACTCTCGCACTGACCGCTATTGGCTCCATTGTTATATGGATTTCAGGTCATGTTATATGGATTGCAGAGAATGTATCGCATACAATTGTGGAGTTTTATTTAGATTGGATTCCTCAATTCTTATTCAGTTCCTGTATGGCAATCTTGTATTATAGAAAGACTGATACGAATAGGAAGCTGGTGAAAAGTATGATTATTTCTATAATGCCTTTCATATTAATGGTATGCTTTTACGTGGCTTTCTTTCTATTTATCTTTTTATATGAGGATTCATTTCCTGTTCCAGATTAATAATCTTTTAGGTTTAGGATCTCAACTCGAAAAATCAGATGCTCAAGTTTCGTAAGTGGATTTTTTCCCTGGTTGGCATTTAATAGAGGATTGTTAAGGGCGGAACGTCCTAACCTCTTTCTCTGCATTGCGAGCCGTAGGCGAGCACTTTAATAAAACTTTGCATGATGACTTCCTTATTCAATGTCCTTTGTTGTCGCTCGCACTTACGTGCTCGCGATAAAGGGAGGAATAAGGGCGTTCCGCCCTTTACAATCCTCATTTTCACACAAAATTGAATATGAAACATACTTGCGAAACTAGAATCAGTGGCAAATTAGAATCAAATATTTTTTTTAATCATATACTTTGAAATTCAAAGTACTTTAAAAATTTTAGATTATGGAAACACAAAACGAAAAAGTGGTAGAAACCACATCTGCAGCAACAGAAAACGCAGGTAGAAGAGTCAGCGTTAAGATGGGTGTCATCGTCGTACTTTCTCTATTGCTACTCATTCCAATCGGTATGATCGAGGGTCTTATTGAGGAACGCAAAAAGAATTCGGAAGACACCATTGAAAAGGTGACGGGACAATGGTGTTTGTCTCAACAGATTATCGGTCCGACGCTTACCGTCGCCAAACCATACTATACTTCAATTAAAGATGGTGAGGAGATGAGGCGTGTCAAGGAAATGAAGAATGTGGTGGTCTTGCCTAAAAAACTGAACATTAAGGGAGACATCCACAACCAATCACGTAAGAAGGGTCTTTACCAAATCTCTCTTTATACTGCTCCTATCGAAATTGATGGTTCTTTTGAATTGAGCGAGGATATTCAGAATGCCATTTCTGATGAAGATAATCCACAAAAATCTGTGATTGTGGAGTTTGCTTTGAGCGACTTGAAGGGAATTTCAGATGTGATGATGATTACAATCGCAGGTAAAGAATTGGAATTGAAACCAAATGGAAAAGGTTTCTTGAATGAGACCAGCAAACTTTCGGCTAAATTGGATCTTGGTGATGTGAATGACATGAAGAATATTCCTTTCAGCATGAAGTTCAACGTCAAGGGTTCACAGTCGCTTAGATTCGTGCCTATTGGTGAGCTGACTACCGTCGCATTGAAATCTAATGCCACAACTCCTAGCTTTACGGGCAATTTTCTTCCTGAAAACAGAGCAGTTACTGATAGTGGATTCACATGTAACTGGAAGGTTTCGTATCTTAACAGAAACTATCCACAGGAATTTACTGAAACAAAAACTGAAATTGTAAATGCTGTAGACAGCTCAATGTTCGGTGTTGACCTGTTGATTCCTGTTCAGCACTACCAGCAGTCGCTCCGCTGTACGAAGTATGCGATGCTTTTCATCATTCTCACTTTTGCCGTATTCTTCTTTGTTGAGAATATCCAGAAGAGAAACATCCATCCGATACAGTATCTGTTGGTAGGACTTGCTCTTACTCTTTTCTATTCACTTCTGATCTCACTGTCTGAGCATATTGGATTTGTTCCAGCTTATGTTGTGGCATCTGTGATGACGATTGCCATGCTCACCATCTACACTGCAGCTGTGTTGAGAATTAAAAAGACAGCTTTCTATATCGGTGGTATTCTGACGGTGCTTTACGTCTACATTTTCGTGCTGATTCAGATGGAAACATACGCTTTGTTGGCAGGAAGTGTCGGATTGTTCTTCATTTTGGCTGGCATCATGTATTTGTCGCAGAAGGTAGACTGGAACAGAATTGTAAAATGACATAAGTGTCGCAGAGATAGTTAGGATAGTTAATGACCCATGTATGATGAAAAGTTTCATAGACTGTATAAATTTTATATTTATATCATTTATTGTCATATATCCATTTCTCCTTGTGCCATTTGTAAAGAACAAGAAACATTCAATCTTTTTAATCCTTTCTATTTTTGTCGTAGATGGAATTTTTCTTCTCTTGTATTTCGGATTGGATGATTATTCAACAAAATGGTTGATGGAATACTATGGATATAATAATGATGGAATGTGTGAAAGCGAGTGTTTTCAGAATGTGAAATCAGGCGATAGGGTGATGGTGGAAGGAATGTTGTCACATATTATGGGAATAGGTTGGCCTTTAAGAGCGGTGTTTGCCTATGTTATCATCATTCCGTTTCAAATCATTTTATCATTTATAGAGTATTATGTAATCAGACACATAAAAGCTGGGTAAGGTTTTGTTTTGAGGATTGTTAAGGGCGGAACTCGTTTTTACCGCTCGCCCTTTGGGCTCGCGGAAAAGACTGGGTTAGGGCGTTCCGCCCTTAACAATCCTCGACTCTATAACCAAATTAAATTTAAACAGATTCTTTTATCTTATGAAAAGAGCAATTTATATATTCCTGTTTGTATTGATATTTGTGCAGGAAGTCATTATCGCGATGTATGTAGACGACGCGTTTATTCGTCCATACGGTGGAGACATCATAGTGGAGTGGTTGATATACTGCTTTATCCGTATCTTTTATCCGAAGAGATTTAAGATGTTGCCGATGTATATATTTCTGTTTTCAGTGGGAATCGAGATCACGCAATACTTCAAATTGGTGGAGGTTATAGGTCTTGCCGACAACAGTATCGCCCGTGCCGTGATGGGGACATCCTTCGCCTGGGCAGACATTATCTGCTATGCTATTGGATGTGTGAGCATTCGTTTGGGTCAGGAAATATGGAGGATGAGGCAAAAGAAGGAATGTCTGTGAAAATGTAGGGGAAGGTTTTGATCTCATGAAAAAAGGCAAAATGGTTTTGTAATTCGGTATTTAGTTTTGAAATTCAAAACCATTTTGCTACTTTTGTATGGAGTTATAGAAATGAAATGAGGATAATATCACGTACAAAAATTATAGAGTATTATACAGAACATGCAGATTCTAGGGTAGCTTTGGAGGAATGGTTTACTAAAACAAAGAAATCCCAATGGACATGTTTTGATGATATAAAAAGAACGTTCAATAGTGTGGATGCTGTTGGTAATCAACATTATGTGTTCAATATTCGTGGTAACAACTATAGATTGGTTGTTGTTATCAAATTTGTTATCGGGACAGTGTTGATACGTTTTGTTGGCACACATGCTGAGTATGATAAAATAGATGCAACAACAATATAATTAGTGATGATTATGGCTAAAATTACAACAAAAACTGCATACGATGCTACAATGGAGCGTATAGAGGAGTTGTTGCCTTTGGTAAACGACAACACGCCTGTCTCTGACAAAAATGCTATAGAACTCGATCTTTTGACAGCTATGGTTGAGGAGTATGAGGAAGAGCATTTTCCAATAGAGCAGCCATCGTTGGTCGATGTGATGAAACTGCGTATGCATGAGATGGGACTAAATCAGGCAAAACTTGCTAAACTGCTAGGAGTCAGTACATCACGAATAAGCGACATTTTCAATGGCCGTTGTGAACCCACTTTGCAACTGGCTCGTGAGATATGCCGAAAAATGAATGTGGATGCAAACATTGTTTTAGGTGTATAGGGGAAAACTTCAGTATTTTAGTTGGCTTTATATTTATTTTTATCTCATTAAGTTTTATTCTCAAAAATAAAGCAAAAGTTGGCTCTGTTTTATGTCTGATTTAAATCTCTTTTCCTTATAAAAGTTGTAGACTTTCTATGTAAACTTCTATTCTCTGTGGTTTTATATGTGCTCGCCTTTGGCTCGCACTAGAGAGAAGGGGTTAGGGCGTTCCGCCCTTAACAATCCTCAAACTCTATAACCAAATTATTTAATTAAATTTAAACAGCTTCTTATTATTTCCCATAAATTTCTTATTTTTGTAGGGAATAACAAAGAACGTATGAATATAGCTACTCTTATATCTGGTGGCGTCGACAGTTCTGTTGTCGTACATCAGTTATGCGAACAAGGAATCAAACCGGATTTATTTTATATCCAGATAGGTGGTGGATGCGACGGTTTGTCTGATTGCTCTATGGACGACGACATTATGATTTCATCTATGATCGCAAAAAAATACGGTTTGCAGTTTGATGTCGTGAATCTTCATAAGGAGTATTGGGAAAACGTTGTCGGCTATGCCAAGGAGAAGGTTATGCGTGGACTTACGCCTAATCCGGATGTGATGTGCAACAAGCTCATCAAGTTTGGTATGTTCGAGGAGAGAGTGGGCTATCAGTACGATTTCACAGCCACTGGCCATTATGCGAGAGCGGTGAGAGAGGGTGGCTTGACGTGGCTCTGCACAGCTCCTGATCCTGTTAAGGACCAGACTGATTTCTTATCTCAGTTGTCGCAGAAGCAGATTGCAAAGTCGATGTTTCCGATCGGAGACTTGATGAAGAGTGAGGTGCGTAGAATAGCTCAGGAATCACGTCTTCCAAGCGCATACAGAAAGGATAGCCAGGGAATATGTTTTCTTGGAAAATTCAAGTACAACGACTTCCTGAAGAATATAGTCGGAGAGAAAGAGGGTAATATCGTCGACAGAGAGAGTGGAAAAATCCTCGGAAAACATAAAGGTTTCTGGTATCACACTATAGGCCAGCGTAAGGGACTTGGATTGAGTGGCGGACCATGGTTTGTTGTCGACAAGGACATTGACGACAATGTGGTGTATGTCTCTCGATGTGAGCAGAAGGGAGGAATCTACGGCAATAATTTCACTGTCACTGCGTTCAACCACCTCACTTTGTCGGAACATCCGTGGAAGGCAGGAGAAGTGTACGACATCAAGTTTAAGATCCGTCACACCGAGATGCTGAAGAGCGGAAAACTTCGTCTGGCTGACAATGGAATTGATCTGAACGTTGAGAGTCCGGAGCCGATTCAGGGAATAGCTCCAGGTCAGTTTGGAGTGATATATGATCAGGATGGTAATAAATGCTACGGAAGTGGCGAAATACGATTGCAATTGTAAAAGATGGAGAGACTGATTTCTGCAATATTCGTTTTGTGGTTTGCGGCCTCTTCGTTTGCCCAGACTAAGGTTTGCCCGTTGGAGGGTGAAGGTCTGTGGGCGTTCTATTCTCGCGTCGGTCTGAATACAAAAGAGCTTCGCGATCAATTTTTCGCTCTCAATAAGGGCAAATTCGGTAAAGATTCATCCTTGTTGACGGGAGTGTATTATAAAATTCCACATGCTGGAGATGTCTCCACCGTCGACACGACAAAAAAGATTAAGAAAGTCACAGTCAAGGATCATGTTTGTCCGCTGGAGGGAGAAGGATTATGGGCTTTTTATGCTCGTGTCGGCTTGAATACCAAAGATTTGCGAGACGTCTTCTTGGATGTCAATCAAGGGCGATTTGGAAAAGATGCGTCCCTGTTGACGGGAGTGTATTATAAGATTCCTACTATTGACGACATCGAGCCTGAGACAGCTCCTGTGGCGAAAGACCAAGTGCCGTTGAAGCCCCAGAAGAGTGATGTGATTGAAAAACTGTTCGGAAAAGATTATGAAAGAGTCCCTGTCACGAGCAAGGAGTTGGACGGTGCTGTTTTCTATCTTGTTTCTGGGCATGGAGGTCCGGATCCAGGTGCGATTGGCAATTATGCCGGTCATGAACTGCATGAAGATGAGTATGCCTATGATGTGATTCTTCGTCTTGGCAGACAGTTGATGATGCGAGGAGCAAAAGTGAACTTTATCATTCAGGATCATGTCGACGGAATACGTGACGACCAGTTTTTGCAGACATCTCGTCGAGAGACATGTATGGGATCGCCGATTCCACTCGATCAGGTAAAGCGTCTGAAACAGAGATGTGAAAAAATAAATGCGTTGTATAAGAAGGATAACAAAGGATATCGTCGTGCTGTGTTTATCCATCTCGACAGCCGAAGTGAGAGAAAAAGAATCGATATTTTCCTTTACCATGCAAGGGGTAGCAAAAAGGGAAAGATGACAGCAGAAAGTATCCGAACAACGTTGGAAGACAAATATGCGCAGCATCAGCCAAACCGTGGATTTGAGGGTACAGTAAGCCGACGAGACCTGTTTGTGTTGACTGAAACAAACCCACCGTCGATATTCTTTGAACTTGGCAATATTCAGAATTTGCAGGATCAGCAGCGTTTCATTCGTACAAGCAATCGTGAGGCTATGGCAAAGTGGATTGCCGAAGGTTTTGTGAAGGATTACAAGATCCAGAAGCAGATAGAAAAGAATGAAAAGGAAAGAGATTCCAAAAAGAAGAAGAAATAATGTTGGATGAGAAACTGTTTTTGAATTCAAAAACAATAGCCATTATATAGAGATTATAAGAATGCCCCCCTTGGTGGTTCCATGAAAATGAATTAATACTAATCAAACATGGATCACTATATAACCAAATCTTTAATTTAAATTTAAGCTGTCTCTAAAAATCAGTCATAAACTATTTTAATAGCTGTTTTTTTTATTACTTTTACGTCTTAACAATAATTCTTATACTTATATACTATGTCTACGTATAATCTTACATTAAATGATAATTTGTTAAAAAGAGCAAAAGGTTCATTTCCGACTCAGGAGGCGATTAAAGTCTGGATGGAACAGCAGATTGAACGTATGTTAAGACAGATTTCCGTTGATGAGCAGCAGCAAAACAAACCATTGCGAGCAGTGCATGTCAGTGAAAGAATTAAGTCTTTATCCGCTGTGCCACCATCTTCTTCACATGAAGACTATAAGGATGAATTGACAGATGTGATTTCTGATAAATACTAACAATATGAAAGTTTTTCTAGACGCTAATGTCCTTATTGATGTGGTTCAAAATCGCATTGATTTTGTTGAAACTTCCAGTAAAGTGTTACAATTAGGCTTAGATGGGGAATGTGAACTATGTGCATCAGACATTACATTTACGACGGTTTCTTTTTATGCACGAAAGAATCGCACTCAAGAACAACTTTATGAAGTATTGCAATCATTGCGTGACTTCATTGATGTAGCTCCATCTGGCAAAATTGCAATCGATTGGGCATTACAACAGAAGTCAAAAGATTTTGAAGACTCTGTTCAATATTATACTGCGTTACGTTCTGGAGCTGAATATATTGTTTCCAGAAATGTACGTGATTACCCATATAATGATATTCCTGTTGTTTCTCCTATTGAATTTTTGAAAAAAATGGGGGTGGAATAATCACATAAATGAATATATTGATTCCAATGAAATCAATCATATCAATATTCATCACATTGTTTTGCGTCAGCAATGTCTATGCGCGTAAAGAGGTTCATCTTTATGGCATAGTCACCGATACGACTGGAGCACCGCTTTCGTTCACGGATATAGTGGTGCAGGATTGCAATCTGAAGATTATGGCGGATGTGAATGGAAAGTATGATATCAAGGTGAAACGACGCAAAAAAGTATGGTTTCTCTGGTCGCACTACATCCCTCACAAGATGCGAGCAAAAAAGAGTGGGGAATACAATGTGGTGCTTAAAGAGCCGAAAATGGAATAAATTCTGGTAGAGACGCGACACTGCCACGTCTCCACAGAATATATGTTTTCCAATTTACATTTGTTTTAAGAGATTTATGAACTCTGTTATACTTTTAGATCCTTCTATTTCATTATTTTCAAAAACCATAAAATAGTGATATTGGCTACCTGCTTTGTCAGCCCATTTTGTGCCTAGTGAAAGTTTGGCTTTGCTGTCTGTGTTGGTTCTGTCATCTCCTTTGGGTTCCTCCATTATTCAATCAGCCCCAATAGTTTTATAGATTCTTGTTCTTGATTTTTGATTCATAAGTTTATTATCATAACGAATAATGGTCTTGCAATTGGAACAATACAGGTTTTCACAATTGTTGTTAAGTAGCTCACCACAATTATAGCAATAATATTGATTTTTTTCAGCATGTCCTGCATTATTGTATACTTTCCATATTAAATCTTGAGGAATAAATTGACTACCTGCTTGTTGTAATCTTTGCAATCGATATTTAAACATTTCTGTAGAGCAACATGCACCACAGGTTTTACAAATAACCAGACCATTTGGACATTTTTGTGAATCTCTATCATCAATTATATCTCTACACTTTAATGTATAGCAATGATTTAAGTAAATTTTTTTCCCATTTTCAGAGCAAGATTCATTTACGCATTTAAAGGTAGTGGCTCCATTAACAGAGTAATTTGACTCTACAGGATACAAAACACTATCACATTCACGACAATACATATGATTCAATAACTTATTAAAATTATTGATTGTTGTAATAAATAATACATAAGAACCAGTGCTGAAATGACCATATTTATTTTCTTCTGATACATCTAAATTTAATATTTTACAGAAGTCTAAAAGCGTATATTGTTGCCAATCCGAATTAGTATGAATTCTCATAGCACATTCATTACAAGGTAAATGACCATAGCACCACCATGTTCCATCTTTTTCTTGAGACTCTCTACCTTCACACAAGAATCCGTTATAAGGTGGTCTATTTTCTTGTGAAATTCGAATTACAGAAAGATTAACATTATCTTTTTTTATTTTATTTTCATCACATTCTTGTAGCAAATCCTTGATGTCCTGAGGTATATTTTGTGGCTGAAAGTCTTTATTCAAAAGAAGGAATCTGTTTTCTTTTGCGAAATCTAAAACATGTTCATATGAACTAGATGGGATTATCCACACTTTTAAGTTTGGATGCCATATTCTTCCTGGTATACTCTTTACTGCATTTAGAATAATTTCGTTATATTTATATTTAAGAACATACCAACGTCGTCCGTTTTTATCTAGTACAGGGATGATATAATTGGTTTCGTCTTCAAATTTTGAGTATGAACGATATTTTTTGCCTTGGCATTCATCAAAAAAATGTGAAACATAAAGTAATTTTTTTTGATTATAGCAAACATTCCTAAATAATATGGTAAATAGTTCTTTATCCGTTAAGAAGCGTCCAACTGTTGAATAAGAGATTAATGCTTCTATGATTATGACAACAGAAAGGTTAGGTGAAGAATTATTCTTAGATAATTCATTGGTTGATGCTTGATTATCTAAGAGTAGCCGTTTTAAATCTGAAACAGAAAAGTTTAATTGATTGATGGATTTACAATAAAATACCTTTTTTAATGCTCGAATTTGATATTGGTCAGGTAGCAAAATGAAGAGTTTGCATATTAATTCGAAATGAATTAAATCTGTATCGTCAAAAATCCAATCAAAAAAATTTGAAATTTCTGTGTTAAACGTTTGATATAGAATTTCTTTAGAAATAGAATCTGAATTCCTTAGATATTCAACAATTAAAAATTTAGTTTTGAAGGATTTGTGCCAACATTGTTCTTTTATGGATTTTAAAGTGTTGAGCATAGATTGGTGTATAATATCACTGCTAACTCTACCTTGCTTAATCCATTCGGAAGCTTTTTTATATTTATCTTCTTCGTCATCAAAATAATTTGTAAGATAGTTATGTGGCAAGGATGTACAGAGACCTTCTATCCATAGTTCTAGGTATTCTTCTGCTGATATCGTTTTTTTTATGATATTTTCCATCTTCTGCTTTTGTTCCTCTGATACATATGTTGCCAAACTCATAAATTGTTTTGCGTTTTGGGTTTCCTTATAGAATCGTATTATCAATTGTTCAATATAGGACATTTCTGTGTTTAAGTGATTACTATATTTATGATCATCACAAATCTCTTTTGTTATTGAGTATGTAAGACTATGAGAATCGAGATAATTAAAAATTGCATCATTAAATTCTTTTATATAAATATTTTTATTGTTGATACCAAATGGAATCAAATCGTTTATGCTTGAGATAGGGTGTGTCGATGTCCATTTCTCAAATTCTGCAATGAAACAGTTGATATCTTCAGTTTTTTGGGTTATTGAAATACATGCTTGCATTACATTTTTAGTGCCATTGGGGGTGTCAACCTGTACGTTATATTCTAGTTGACTGAAAATAAGTTTCCATTGTTCACTACTGCAGTCAAACACATCACAGTTTACAGCACCTAATCCTTTATTTCGTTTCTTTGTTTCAAAAACCAAGGGTAAGGTTGTATAAGATTTTTTAAAGATTCCGTTAATGCACGAATGGTGAAGGAAAACATCAATAGTATCTTTTTTATTCGGTACAAGAGTTGAAATTACGCCAAATCCTTTATTGATATCATACCATTTAATTAAGCCGATATATTTCATTTATTTGAATTTTAGATAAATTAAGAATTTCACAAAAATATCTTGTCGAATTAGATTGTTGAACTTTTCTTTTGAAATAAATTATTGTCTATATTAAAAATATTAGGTGTAGTCACTAAATAATTATGTATTCCCATAATTTGTCCTTTCCAATCCAATTAAGTGTTGGCATGTATTTAGCTGTTTGCGGCGTTCAGCAAATTATTTGGAAAATACGGATCAAGACTAAATACCTCGTGTCGGGACATAAAAGAAGCGTAGGCTTCCCTTATGAATCTCCGAGGTATTTGGCGTGACCCGCATATACAATAAGTTCAGCCTACGCAAAGCGCAGGCATTTGCTGAACTTATTTGTGTATATGCATCACTTAAATCGCCAAATTTTCGGAGCATTCCAAATAAATAGCAAACGCTATGTTAATTAATATGTTATCTTAATATAAATCTCTTTATCCTCTTATAAACGTCATTTTATCGTTTCTAATTATGGCAAAAATAAGAAATACAAAGCAGAATTCATAAAAATATGGACAGTAATGGGGGTTGGGGTAATTAGACTTGGTTGATTATTCCTCAAAAACGTACTATTTGGAAAGGAGCTGTCATATATAAAAAGGAGACGTGATTCCCCACGTCTCCCAAATTATGCTTTATTAATTATGATCTTATTTAGCCGCTTTTAGCACAACCTCATCTTTCTCGTTGCAGAATGAAAGTTCACCGTTAGTTAGAGAGAACGAACGAGTGGTGTTGAGAGCGTCGATCAAAGCTCTTTCAATAGCGTCTTTGTCCGGACACATCATTTTAGTGGCTCCCATATTCTCAAATGCCAAAGAATTGGCTGCGCGACCATTTCTGTTGATCGCTCCAAAGATTGAGTTGCAACCTGCAGTTGCGTTGATCGTTTTTTCAGCAACGTTAATGATAATGTACGCTGAAGTATCGCCTTCCGCTACAGCCTCACTTTTTGCTGATTTGATCATCCACTTGCCGTTTATTGCCTCGAATGGCACAGAACGTGTCTCTACTCCGGCAACCTCATCAGAAATTGTTACAGCTGTTGAATCAAAAGCATACATGTCATTATTCTCGCTGTTTTGAGGTGCATTGCCACATGAAGACATTGCTCCTACAAGCATAAGGAAAAAAAGATTTTTTTTCATTTTGTATAATTAATTTGAAACAACTTTCAGTACAGATAATAGAGATGTGTCCATCTTCTTCTCATGTTTGATGGCCTTGTTGAATGGCACGTAGACGACGTGGTCGTTTACCACACCAACCATGATGTTTCTCTGGTCGTCGATAAGAGCGTCGATAGCTGCGGCTCCCAGACGTGAAGCAAGTATACGGTCGGCCGCTGTTGGCGAACCTCCTCTTTGGATATGTCCAAGGATTGTTATACGAGCCTCGTATTCAGGATGCTCTTTCTTCAGACGTTCTGCGACACCTATCGCTCCACCAGTGATGTCGCTTTCCGCAACAAGCACTATACTGCTGTTTTTTGACTTTCTGAATCCTCGTGAGATGAAAGCCTCAAGCTGGTCTATTCCAGTCTCGATTTCAGGTATGATGGCTGCCTCCGCTCCTGTGGCGATCGCACCGTTCAATGCGAGATAACCTGCGTCGCGCCCCATGACCTCGATAAAAAACAAGCGCTCGTGTGAGTTGGCTGTGTCTTTGATCTTGTCCACCGCATCCACGATTGTGTTTAGAGCGGTGTCGTATCCTATTGTGTAATCTGTGCCAGACAAGTCGTTGTCGATGGTGCATGGCACACCTACGATTGGAATGTCGAATTCTTGGGCGAACAGACGAGCTCCCGTGAATGTTCCGTCTCCGCCACATACAACTAATGCGTCAATGCCTTCCGCCCGCAGGGTAGTGTAGGCTTTCTGCCTTCCTTCCTGAGTGTGGAATTCTTGGCACCTTGCACTCTTAAGAATTGTTCCTCCATGTTGGATGATGTTGCTGACGCTTTCTGTGTGGAATTCCTCAATCTCTCCCATCATCAGTCCCTTGTAGCCTCTGTAGATACCTTTGACACGGATACCGTTGTAGATAGCAGAACGAGTGATCGCTCTGATTGCAGCGTTCATTCCTGGAGCGTCGCCTCCAGATGTTAAAATGCCTATGCACTTAATTTTCATAGTGTTGGTATTTATTTGTTAGCGTTCAAGATATAGTCTCGGACTGCTTCCATCTGCCACTTTGGTGTTGACGTCGCACCGCATATCCCGATTCTTTCTTTGTCTTTAATGTCGGACAAATCAATATCTTCTACTCCTGAAATCAGAAGTGTCGTAGGATTTGTCTTTTTGCATTGTTCATAAAGAACTTTGCCGTTAGAGCTCTTTTTCCCACAAACAAAATAAATCAGTTCGTATTTAGAGACAAAACTAATGATTTTTGGAATTCTATTAGCCACTTGTCTGCAAATTGTATCAAAATATTCAAATTTGATACAATCATGTTTTTTCTTTTTGATCTCCGCTATTATTTCGTTAAAACCGTCGATGCTTTTGGTTGTCTGCGAAAATAGACAGATATCTTTTGTGAAATCGATTTTATCGATATCGTTGAGGTTTTCCACTACGATTGCGGTTCCGTTTGTCTGGCCGACAAGTCCGTTCACCTCTGCATGTCCCACTTTTCCGTAGATCACAATCTGTGTGTTCTTCTTATTGTGTTTCTCGTATGCAGTCTTTATTTTGCGTTGCAGGGCGAGAACCACTGGGCATGTCGCGTCGATGATGGAGATATTGTTCTTTTTTGCCAAGTCGTATGTCGACGGTGGTTCTCCATGCGCACGCAGGAGCACACGTGTGTCTTTCAGCTTCTGCAATTCGTCGATTCCGATTGTTTCCAGACCTTGTTCGGTAAGCCTTTCCACTTCACGTGAATTGTGCACGATGTCTCCCAAGCAGAAAAGTGAGTTGCTTTGTTTTAGCTCATCCTCTGCTTTTTTTATCGCTGACACCACTCCTGGGCAAAAACCAGAATTCTCGTCGATATCGATTATCATCGTCTTATTTTGTCTTTTCATTAAAAACCTGCATCAACCATTTGTTCTGCTCCTCGATTGTAAGCAGACCGTTGTCAAGTTCAATTGCGTCTTCTGCCTTTCTTAAAGGAGATTCCGCGCGGTTCATATCGATATAATCGCGTTCCTGCACATTTTTCAAAATGTCGTCGAATGAGACGGTGTCTCCTTTGGCAGTAAGTTCGTCGTATCTTCTTTGAGCTCTGACCTCTGCAGAAGCCACCACGTATAGTTTCAATTCAGCGTTAGGGAAGACGGTGGTGCCGATATCACGTCCGTCCATCACGATTCCGCCTCCTTCTCCATAGCTTCTCTGCAGATCCACCATGGCGTGGCGAACGAATGGCACCGCTGCCACCGGGCTTACGTTTGAAGAAACCTCCATGCCACGGATTTCCGACTCTACACACTCTCCGTTCAGGTAAGTGTCACTTTTTCCTGTCTTTTCATTGACACGGAATTCTATCTTTACCTCGTTCATGCGACGCTCAAGCTTTTCTGTATCTACAACACCGTCCTTGATAAGGTTGTTGCGAAGGCAGAACAGAGTCACAGCACGATACATCGCGCCAGAGTCAATATATTTGTAGCCTACCTCTTTGGCAAGCCATTTTGCCATTGTGCTTTTTCCGCAAGACGAGAATCCGTCGATTGCTACTACTATATTTTTCATCTTCTTTTTTTTAGTATTGTTCGCCAGGCTCTATTGTCTCAACATATTCGGGCCTGTTTATTTTGTATCCCACTGTCGCGCCGAATACGTTTGCTGCCTTTCCATATATTGAATATGCTGCCCCGACGTATACATTCTTGATATTCAGATTAAGACCGAAACTGAATCCGGCTCCAGAACGAGAATCTGCCAACTGATATTCGCGGCCACGTCTGCAGTTGTAGCCTACTACCAGTGAGAATTCATCTCTTGGCACAAATTCCACAGAGAACACGAAGTGGCGCATAAGCATGTCTCCCCACTTGATTTCCTGCGTCGCATCCAAATCTTCTCCGTCTAATGTGTTTTTATCAACCTCATTGTATTTTGTGTACGACAAATCCCAGCGGTTGATATCTGTGTATGTGACAGAGAATTTGAATGGAGCGTGTTCAAGACCTTTTGTGAATCCAAGTTGCATGTTCCAAGGAAGTCTGTCTCTTGAATCTGGAGTGTCTGTATATGTAGCCAGCTGAGCACCAATATTTCTCACGGCAAATCCCAAAGAGATATCTTTCTCTTTATTGAAATAGTTGGCACCGACGTCGAAACCGAATCCGAAACTTCTCTCTTCAGCTATAGAAGAAAAAATCAGTTTGAATCCCAGACCGACACGGAAATTTTCAGCCAACAGACGGCTATACAGACCTTCCGCCATAAAGTCGGTGGCACTGAATTCACCGATTTCATTTCCATATATGTCTGTCTCCGTCATTTTGCCGTAAGGCGCGAACACAATTGCGGCTCCCCATGAGTTTTTGTCGTCGATGGCTCTGGAATAAGCGGCTGTCGCCCAACTTGAGCCGGCAAGATAGTTTTGGTAGCTTAGAGAAGCTGTATTGTGGGTCTCTTCCGTCATCAGAGCAGGATTGCGAAGAGCCATGTCTATTTCTCTATTATGAGAAGAGACATTTTCGACTCCTATGCTTCCTGTGTATGCAGAAGTAGACGCGGAAAGAAATTCCCATCCGTAGATATCTCTTTCTGCGAATGCTGGAAGAGCTGCTCCAGCTGAAAGCATAAGTGCAATAACTTTATTCATACGAATCTGGTATTATTTTTTCTTCTTTTTTGATGCTGTTGTGGCATTTGCCTTAGCACTTTTCATGATCTCAGCGGAAGAGATTAGAGATACTTTTTCCGGGTCGAGCACGATTTCTCCTCCCGACATATCTCTCAAATCTTTGAAGATTTTTACGTCGTCAGTCTCTTTGTTGTGAGAGAAATAGCTCTTTTTCATTTGGTTAGCAATAAGAACCGCCAACGACATCTTTTCATCTTCATCTTCGATTGTGCGGCAATATCCGATTAATTTTTGAATAGAAGCACCGTAGTGCTTGTATATCATGAAATTGTCGGGATATGGCATAGGTGCTGGTTTCTCATACAACTCCTCCTTTTTGATTATATCGTAAGGATAGTCGATGTCAAGTTTGAAATCAGCCATGATAGCCAAGTGATCCCAAAGGATATGCTTGAAGTCATTAACATCTCTCAGATGCGGAAACAAGTTGCCCATTGTCTGGATTATGCTGTATGCACAATTGGTGCGTTCTTCTCTGTCTTCAATTGAAAGACAATAGTCCACCATGTTTTGGATGTTTCTTCCGTATTCTGGCAGTGCCAGTTTTGGCATCTGCGTATTGTATGGCATTCCGTCCATTTTTATTGTTATTTCATTAATCTCTGTAGAACTGTTTCAACTAACTTTTCCATTGTGCCGTGGTATTCAGTGTTCATGTCGCCAGATGTTCGTCCTGCGATGATACAGCACACTGTCATTGCCCTGTGTCCGAGCAGACGTGAGAGACCAGCCACTGCTGAGCTTTCCATCTCATAGTTTGTGATCTTTTCTCCGTTATAGTCGAAAGTGCGGATTTTGGCGTTCAGCTCCGGATCTTGTGGCTGAAGACGAACCCATCTTCCCTGTGGAGCATAGAATCCGGGAGCAGAAATAGTCACACCTTTAATCATGTCGTATCCGATCTGTTCGACGAGTTTATCGTCTGCACTGATCACGTAAGGACGGGCATAACGAGCTGAATATCCGACATGTTTGCAGAATTTATCCTCGAAATCCAAGTCGCAGACGTTTTCACCGCTATAGTAGTTGAGCACACCGTCGAATCCGATGCTTCTCTTAGACACCACGTATGAGCCGATAGGGCAGAAGTCTTGCATTCCACCGCTTGTTCCGACCCTTACTATTGTCAGGCTTTTAAGAGTGTCGCACACCTCACGTGTCTCAAAATTGATGTTGACGAGAGCGTCAAGTTCGGTAAGCACAATATCGATATTGTCGGTGCCGATTCCATGGCTGACACATGAGACTCTTTGTCCGTTGTATTTTCCGGTGATGGTATGGAATTCACGGCTCTGAACGTCGCACTCAATGCTTCCCTTGTCGAAAAAAGAAGCCACCATGTTCACTCTGGCAGGGTCGCCGACAAGAATTACTTTGTCTGCAAGCTGGCCTTTCTTCAAATGTAGGTGGAACACAGATCCGTCTTCATTCAACGGCAGTTCCGATGGTGCTATATATCTTCCCATATCTTTCTCAATTAAAAATGTTGTTTTTCAGTGCTTTATGTACGGAATGCTGTTTGATTCCGTAGAGGCACATCGTTTATTGTCTTTATAGATGACAATACTACGTCTCCTTAAATAACTGCAATGATTGCATTTTATTGTGTAGAATGGTACGTATTTAGCAAAAATAAGAAAAATATGCAAAAGATTGGTGGATAGTGAAAAAAAAGAGTGGGGAAAGTCAATTATTATAATGTATGTCGCTTGATAATAAAAAAGAGACGTCGCATTGTGCACGTCTCTTTAGTATTATTTTATTGTGTCGTTTTCTTACTTTATCGGAACAATTCGGAAATTGTCTACACACAAATAGTTTTCTGTATGGGTCTCACCAGGATCTCCAATTATTACGAAAGTAAAGTTTGTTGCGGTTCTAAGGTTTATAGGACCAGTTTTTATTTCGTCACTTTCATAACTGTGGTTGAATTCAGTAAGAGGTATTGTAATGGTTTCCCATCCGTCTTTTGTGTAGAATTCGCCAGTTGGGGTGTTGCAAGGCGTCCAAGCATAGATAGGGGATTGCTCACGACCGTGCTTGTTGATTGATTCATACGGACCAAAGAACATTTCTACACGAGGACGAGATTTGAATGTACACTCTTTAGGAACGTACACTTCAAACTTTAAGCATAACTCTTCAAGAGGCATTCCTGCGTTGTCTCCGGCAACTGAATGGTTTCCTCTGCCATCATACTCTGTTTTGGCACAATATTGAAGGAATGTCTCTCTTTTCATAGTCCATGCTTCTTTATATATGCCATATAGTAAACCGTAGTGTCCGCTGATTGCTTCTGGTGGAGTTACAGGAAGAGATAGGATACTGTCATCTTTGCTGACAACTTTGATAGGTTCACCATCTTCGTCGAATGGGTCGAAACCGCCCCATGTTGAGCGATAGTCATCAAAGTCAATTATTATTCCACGGTTGTCTTCAAACATAAAGTTCGAATATACTTTTTTGCCATGTTTAGGTATGTAGCAAAGCTTTCCTGGCTTTGCGTCTTCTGGAACAATGACAGTAAGTACAGAATCGTTTGTCTTAGATGCGACAATTTCACCTTTCAGATTGTTTTCAAAAAAGATTTCGTCATCTGCGGAGAATCCACTTCCAAAAATGACAGCTTCGTCTCCTGCTTTGACAAATTCACATTTCATGCTCTGCATGGTGATGTTTTCTTCATGGCATCCAGTTGTAATAAGCAACATGGAGCCGGTAATTATGGAATAGAAAAAATTAGATTTCATTTTTTTTTATTTAATTCTTAATACCTTTTTTCTTTGTATTAACGAATTAGGCATATTGTTTAACGTATTTTATTCCTTTATTGGTACAATTCTGAAGTTGTCCACGCACAAATAATTTTCAGAAGGGTTATCTCCTGGGTCTCCCATTAACACGAATGTGAAGTTTGTTGCTGTTTTAAGATTGATAGGGCCAGCCTTAATTTCATCACTTTCATAACTGCGGTTGAATTCAGTAAGTGGAATGGTGATTGTTTCCCATCCATTTTCTGTGTAGAACTCACCTGTTTTTGAATCACATGGTGCCCATGCGTATATTGGAGAGACCTCACGACCATGTTTGTTGGCTGATTCATATGGGCCGAAGAACATTTCTATACGAGGACGACATTTGAAAGAACACTCTTTAGGAACAAATACTTCAAATTTCAAACACAATTCTTCGATAGGCATTCCCACGTAATCGCCCGCAATGGAGTGATTTCCTCTGCCTCCGCCGCCATACTCAGGATTTGCACAATACTGCAGGAAGGTCTCTTTTCCGTTCATAGACCAAGCTTCTTTGTATATACCGTAAAGTAAACCGTAATGGCTGCATATTTCCTCCGGTGGAGTCGCTGGAAGGGTAAGAATGTTGTCTTCTTCGCCCTTTACTATTTTGATCGGTTCTCCTTCTTCATCGAATGGTTCAAAGCCTCCCCATGTTGAAGGGTAAGTGTCAAAATCAATAATAATTCCACGGTTGTCTCTGAACATAAAGTCAGAATATACTTTTGGACCATGTTTAGGAATGTAGCAAAGCATTCCCGGTTTCGCGTCTTCTGGAACAATGACGGTAAGTATGGAATCGTTTGTCTTCGACGCAACAATCTCCCCTTTTTGGTTGTTCTCAAAGAAGATCTCATCATCTGCAGAAAAACCGCTACCATAAATGACAGCTTCATTTCCTGCTTTGACAAATTCACATCTCATGCTGCGCATGGTGACGCTTTTTTCTTGGCATCCGGTTGTCGCTAACAACATTGAGCCAACGATTATGGAGTTGAAAAAATTAGATCTCATTTCGTTTTGTTTTTAATCCTTATACATTAATTCCTTTTATCTCTAGTGTCAATCACATTTGTGATCATGGAATGCTTTGCGGAATTCGTCGTTTTTGAGTTCTTCCTTATATTTGAGAAGAACGTCTTTTTTGCATTTTGCTCTATCCAGCAAGTCTCCTTCGTCGCAGCCACAATATTCTCTTCCTGCCCAATCTCCTTTCATTGACATGGTGCATCCAGAAAGTATAGCTGCCAATGCAAATAAAATAATATATTTTAGTTTCATAAAAAAATCCCTTTCCTTAATTTTGTTTTAAACTACGTTGGATAGGTCGCAACAGTTGACGTTTTCATCCTCAAAAAAGTTGTCCAACCAGAAGTTGCCATCCTCCAACACTCCAAATGTATATTTATTTATCCAATTTCCCAAAATTATTACACGACTTTTTGCATTTATCATCAAATCTAATTCAATATGACGATGTCCAAAGATATAAAAATCGTACTTTGGACCATTGGCTTTCTCGTTGTTTTTTGCGAAAATCACAAGATGTTCCTTGTCTTCTCCAAGATAAACATCTTCTTTTTCGCTTTCTTGTTCAGTCACTTTGTCCCATCGACTATATCGGTTACGACGACTCCACCAGTTGCCGAATGGCATTGTCACGTCCGGATGTATCCATTTGAACAGTCTTTGGCATGGTCCGTTTCTGAAAAATCTACGTAAGAATCTGAATGTGCGGCTTGGATCTCCCAAACCGTCTCCATGAGCCATATAAACTTTTTTCCCTTGAAGTGTAGCTGATTCTTCGTTTCTTACGACGCGTACCCCAAGTTCTTTTTCCAAATATCCGAAAGTCCAGATGTCGTGGTTGCCTGTGAAGTAGACAACCTCGATCCCATCATCTACAAATTCCTGAATCTTTGCAAGTACTCTCGTGAATCCTTTGGGAATTACTGTGTTGTATTCAAACCAATAGTCGAAAATGTCTCCGAGCATGTATAGACTTTTGCAGCTACTTTTGATGCTGTTCATCCATCGCACGAATTTTTTCTCTCGCTCTATTGACGATGCCTTTGCGTCAAGTCCGAAATGACAGTCGGAGATGAAATAGATTCGTTTTTTCTCGTTACCCATTTATATATATGTATAGTGTGGACTTAATGGCTGTTCGATTATTACAAGAATCCCAATTCAAGTTTGGCCTCTTCGGTCATCATGTCTTGATTCCATTCTGGCTCAAACACGATTTCGACGTTGCAGGTGTCAACTCCGTCGATCGACTCAACTTTCTGTTTTATGTCTTCCACCATGAAGTCTCCGGCTGGGCATGATGGCGCTGTAAGTGTCATTTTGATGTTGACGGTGCTGCCATTCACGTCGATTCCATACACTAGTCCAAGCGCATATATGTCGATAGGAATCTCAGGATCATATACGGTCTTGAGCATCTCTACCACTTTCTCTTCTATCTGCAAAAATTCGTTTTCAGCCATATTACAATCGGTTATATTTTGCAAAAGTACAAAAAAAATACTAAATGAATAATCTCATTTTTATTCTTCTTAAAATACAGGGCTGAATAATCTTGCTATTGACTCTTTGATTCTCATTGAGAATGGTCTGCTTTTCCAGCGTTTCATATCAAACGATTCACTGTCTGCCATATCTCGCTCGAAGATGTTGCGGAAGATGGCTGCTGTCTCGTCTCCATACAGAATGACATTGGTTTCGAAATTATGTTCAAGACTGCGGAAATCCATGTTCGCGCTGCCTACGCTCACAATCTGGTCGTCTGATATTATAAGTTTGCTGTGGATGAATCCTGCCTTGTAGAAATAAAAGTGAATGCCTGCCGACGCGAGGTCTTTCACATACGAATAAGTACTCATCAGCACAATCCTGTCGTCGCTAAACAATGGAATGATGATTTTTATTTCCACTCCGCTTTTGGCCGCTGTCACCAATGCTGATCGTACTGCTTCATTGGGCATGAAATATGGCGACTCTATGTAGACGTATTTCGTGCTTTGCATTATGATGCGCAGATATGTCTGCATGATGGCTCTGTATTCCATGTCCGGGCCGCTGAATACTGTCTGCATGTTGCATGCTGTTAGTCCGTCATGCTTAGATGGCATTTTTGTGCTGATGGAAGATAACTGTCTGCTAACGAAGTGGTAGTCTTTCCTGAACACTTTTGCCAATCCTTGAACACCATCGCCTATGACCTTTATATGTGTATCCCTCCATTTTCCGAGAGACGGTTTGCCTTCTATATATCTGTCGGCGACGTTCATGCCTCCTATATAGCCGATCTCATTGTCTATGAGAAGAATTTTTCGGTGGTTGCGATAGTTGATTTTCCTGCCGAAAAAGGGTAGGGTGACGGGAAGAAATTCGTGATATTCAATTCCGGCATCTGCTAGCCTTTGTTTTGTCTTTTTCCTCACTTTCCAGCTTCCGACTGCATCCACCACAATCTTGACCTTCACTCCCTCATTGGCTTTTTTTATCAAGGTCTCGATGAATCTTTTGCTGATTTTGTCATTCTCAATGATGTAGTATTCTGCAAATATTGTCTCCTTTGCAGACTCTATATCCGAAAAAATGGATTCGTAAAGGGACACTCCATCTGTGAATGGCTTTATGTATGTGTTGCTGTAGATTTTCTCGTTGCAGAGATTATATATGAGTTGGGAGAGATTTTCGTATCCTTCGACGGGATTGCCTTGGTCAAACTTTTCGTCTATGTCCTTCAACGCTTCCGCATAGGCTTTGTTGGCTTTCTTCACTGTGTTGCCTTTCCTGAAATCACGTCCAAACAACGCATATAATATGAGTCCAACCACTGGTAGTGATATGATTGTGATTATCCATGCGATAGATTTGATTGGATTTCGGTTTTCCAGCATCAGCACGATGATGGTCATCGCTACTGCGTATATATAGAGGGCGTTGAACAGCCAATATGTGATTTCTGCGAACACGATAGAAAATTATAAATGCGAAATGCGTAATGAAAATTTTAAGCGAAGAATATGTAAGGACATTTTTTAAGGTTGTCCTGATTTTTGTGTTACTGTCTAGTCTAAGACTAAAGTTATTTCTCTATGATAATTACGATAAAAAAGCGAGTCGCTGGTAAGTGACTCGCTTTTATAAAGAAAATATTGATTCTTATTTCTTTGAGTAGTGACGCTGAGGAACACCGTAATCTTTCTTCAAGTAAAGAGCACCTGCACCATCGTTAGGCACGATACGGATGTTGTCCATAGCAACTTTGTACTTCTCTCTTCTCAAGCAGCTGCCATACTCGTTCACATTGATTGTGAATCCACCCCAACGCTCAACCTCTGTTGGATCAGCGTGAAGCTGCGCGTAGTTGTAGTGGTGCTTGTAGTCTGTCCATGCACCGTTAGTGTACTGACCGTTGTGAGAAGCGTCTGCACAAATACTCATGTTCTTACTCTTCCAAAGCAACTCTGAGAATGGAATAGTCACTGTCATCCAACCATCTGTGTAGAATGGCTTGGCATTGTCGATCTCCCATGAATCTGTCTCTTTGATCCATACATATTCTGATGGACACCAGTAAGCTGCGCAATTACGGATGTTTCCGATTGGATCCTCGTCGTTGCCACTGCAGAAACCGAACTCAAACACCTCACCGATGATTGGGTGATCTTTAGGAACATTCACCTCAAACTTGATAGCGAACTCACGGATGTTGAGCTGCTTGTTCAAGATGTCGTTAGTGAAAGAACCGAACACTGTAGAGTCTGCTGCCTTTGCATTCTCGCGTGCACTCTGGTAAACAATAGCCTGCCAGCTCTTGATGTCATCGAACACACCGTAATCGCCAGTGTTCAATGAGAACAGGTTAGCGTACTTTTCAGCTGCACCACTGATGTAAAGCTGATCTTTCTTGTTGTCGAAGTCAACGATGATGTTACGAGCATCACGGAAAAGAACATCTGTCTTGACAGAGTCTGAACCGTTGACGATCATTACAGGGAATGAATTAGCCACGTTTTCTGGAACAACTGCCCAGATTTCGTTGTTTCCTTTAACCTCTACTTTTGGAGAGGCAAGGTTGAATCCATTACCGTCGTTGAAAAGAACACTTACTTTTGCTCCTTTCGCATACTCGCCACCTTTGATCTTTAGAGGCTGGCCTGCAACAGTAAACTCATTATAAAATAAGTATGCCGCATCCTTCTCTGCAATCGTTGTAGTGTCTACAACAAGTTCTTGCTCAGCTGGTTTGATTGGTCCCTGTGCATTTTCTACTGGCTTCGCCTGATCTTTGTTGGCACATGACGACATCGCAACCGCTACTGTAGCAATCATTATTGATTGATATATCTTTCTCATTTTGTCTAATTGTTTTAATCCGTTTCTTGCAAAAATAGACATAATAATACGATAATTAAAACTTTTTAACTGTTTTTTTATTAAAAATTATAGAGATTTTGTGGAATTATGACAGAAATGAAGTAATATTGCTGAAAATTTAATTTAAAACTGATGAATATGAAATTCAATAAGTATTTAGCAATGTGCTTTTTGGCCTCAACTTTGATGTGTGGCTCGTTCACATCTTGTGGTGATGATGACGATGATGAGGCAAAGAAAGAATCTGTCCTAAATGACAAGACAACTGCAGAGCAGGGTAGAGAAGATGGCAAGAATTTTGGTTCAATTGCTGCCAAAGGTTCTGGTATGGCGGTTTCTGATGTTAGTACTTTGCTCGCTCTTTCAAGCAAGTACAAGGGTTCAGACGATAAAGTTTACAAGACAGCATTCGCTGAGGGTGCTGCTGAGACAGGTTTGCTTGGAGATTCAACAACTGGTGATGCTGCTGTAGCAAAGATTGATGAAATCATCAATGGCTTGGAGACTGCTGAGAATATCAAAAATGGTACTCAGGAGCAGAAAGTTAGTGCTATCATCTCGATTCTTAACTTGTTTAGCGGAAACAAATAAGTTGATTTTAGCTTGAGATTTTGTGGGAGGTGGTGTTTTCTGCCTCCCTTTTTTTATTTATGGCGGTAACGTCTGTATTATTCACATTAATTTAATTGTTTATAATGAGTTGCAATAATTACGATTCTAATAATGGATATGAAGACGACGATGCGGAAATCAATTTTTCTGTAGGTCGCAGATTCCTTACTGGAAATGGAGTGGAGAAGGATGTCAAGAGAGCCCTTGAATTGTTTAGGGCGGCAGCCGACGCCGGTCATCTGCTTGCCAAACAGATGGTAGAGACTATCACCAAGGGTATGCAGAATGAGCTTGAAAACGCGACGTCGCAAAACGCAGCAACGTCTTCTCCAATGACTGAGAATGATTTTTTTGCGCTTGTCAAGGAAAAAGGATATGTGGAGGCGGGTAGCGACGCTCATAAACTGATGCATGAGATGGCAATGAACGCTCGTCGCATAACGATGGAAATGAATACCAAGTTTCATACAAATGATGAGTTGAATGCACTTTTTTCTGAGTTGACGGGAGAAAAAGTTGATCCTTCATTTGGTATTTTCCCTCCTTTCTACACTGATTGTGGCCGCAATATACATGTTGGCAAGAATGTGTTTATCAATTCGTCATGCCATTTTCAGGACCAGGGAGGAATCTATATCGGTGATGGCTGTCTGATCGGTCACAACTGTATGATGGCAACTATCAACCACGATGAGATACCTGAAAAACGTGCTTCTATGTATTTCCGCCCTATCACCATAGGAAACAATGTCTGGATCGGCTCAAATGTGACTATCTGTCCAGGTGTTATCATTGGCGACGGTGCAATTATCGCTGCCGGCTCTGTGGTGACGAAGGATGTCGCTTCTGAGACCGTGGTCGCTGGTGTGCCGGCTAGGTATGTGAGAGATGTAAAGTTGGACTGATTCTAATTTTAGGCAATCTGCATATAAAAGCCACTTAATTTTGTTTCTTTTGTTAGAAATTTTATAACTTTGCAAAATAAAGAGTAGCTAAAATTAAGATTATGCTAACACTAAAAGTTATTACAGAGAACACGGATGAAGTTGTCCGCAAGTTGGCGAGAAAAGGTTTTGACGCCAAAGAGGTGATTGGTAAAATCATTGAACTAGATAAGATTCGTAAGTCGACTCAGGCTGAGCTTGATGCTAATTTGGCTGAAACAAATGCTATCTCAAAGAGCGTTGGAGCTCTTATGAAGGAGGGCAAGAAGGCAGAGGCAGAAGAGGCTAAAAGCAAGGTGGCTTCTATCAAGGAGAAGTCGAAGGAGCTTGATGCTAAGATGAGTGACGCAATCGAGAAGATTAACTCACTTTTATATACTATCCCTAATATGCCTTACGACGACGTTCCTGACGGCAAAACTGCTGAGGACAATGTTGTTGTAAAGATGGGAAATGAGATTCCACAGTTGGGTGAGGATGCTCTTCCTCACTGGGAGATCGCTAAGAAGTATAATTTGATCGACTTCGAGCTTGGTGTGAAGATTTCAGGTGCAGGATTCCCTGTATATATAGGTAAGGGTGCCCGCCTACAGCGTGCTCTTATCAATTTCTTCTTGGATGAGGCGAGAAACGCTGGCTACACAGAGATCATGCCACCTACAGTTGTAAACCAGGCTTCTGGTTTCGGTACTGGTCAACTGCCAGACAAGGAAGGTCAGATGTACCACTGTGAGGTTGACGACCTTTATTTGATTCCAACAGCTGAGGTGCCAGTCACTAACATCTATCGTGATGTCATCCTTGATGAAAAGGATCTTCCTATTAAGAATTGCGCTTACACTCAGTGTTTCCGTAGAGAGGCAGGTTCATATGGTAAGGATGTACGTGGTTTGAACCGTCTTCACGAGTTCTCTAAGATTGAGATTGTAAGAATTGATACTCCAGAGCATTCTAAGGAGAGCCACAAAGAGATGTTGGCACATGTAGAGAGCTTGGTTAAGAAACTTGAACTTCCATACCGTATTCTTCACCTATGCGGTGGAGATATGAGTTTCACAGCCGCTACTTGCTACGACTTCGAGGTTTATTCCGCAGCTCAGAAGAGATGGTTGGAGGTTTCGTCTGTTTCTAACTTCGATACTTATCAGGCAAACCGTTTGAAGTGCCGCTACAAGGGAGCAGACAAGAAGACTCAGCTTTGCCACACGTTGAATGGATCTGCAATGGCACTTCCTAGAATCGTTGCTGCGTTGCTTGAGAACAACCAGACAGAGAAGGGTGTACGTGTACCAAAAGTTCTTGTACCTTATATGGGTTGTGAGTATATCGACTAATTTGATATTCGTTATAAAATAAAAATAGACGTTGCGAAGGCAGCGTCTATTTTTTTGTTTTCATCTTGTGGGATGTAGTGAGGGTGGCAATAGCCTTTTGAAACCATAGAGATTCCCTACTGCAGTTTTTTCATTTAGACATTGTATCTTATATAGTTTTTCACTACAAAGGCAATGAATTTTAAGAATAGGGTGCTAGTTATGAAATAAGTGATTGATGACACCACAACATAACATAAAATATCAAGCACGTGATATTTTTCAAAAAATGATTTTTCTTCTGGATCGTTATCAATTTCGTAATTGACGATTTCAGCTTCTTTGGCAAGTCTTTTAGCTCTTACCTTTGACTCATAGTAGTTGTATACAAATGTCACTATTGAAAGGAAGAGTGTGATAAATAAACCTTTGCCAAGTATGTAATGATTCTTCACTGTGACGATGTTCTCTGTGGCAAAACGAATGATTGCTCGTGTATTAAGCTGATATTCAAGCAATACCGAAATGTTGCATATGAAAAACAGCAATAATGAGAATGTCGCAAAACTAAGAATCTTCTTTATTTTGATCTGTTTCTTGTCGCTGACGTTCAGTTTCTTGTTCAGAAAGTAAGCGATTATGGAAACAACTATAGCATAAGGCAATATCATCATATCTTATTCAATGTCGCACGTTTTTATTCCCGTTCTTTCCTTATTGGATGGAATTGGATAGTTATTAATCAAAATAAAACAGATGCTGTTGCTCACAGCACCTGTTGTTTAGCCGGAATCTATTAAGCGTTCTCGATAGCTTTCTTGATATCAGCGAAGATAGACTCGATTGAGCCCATACCCTTGATAGAAGCATATTTGCCTTCCTTCACATAGAAATCCTTCAATGGAAGAGTCTGGTTGAAATATGTAGACAAACGCTTCTTAGCTGTCTCTGCGTTATCGTCCGAACGACCTGATGTCTTACCTCTCTCTACGATTCTCTTGATAAGCTCGTCTTCCTCAACCTCAAGACCAACCACTACATTGATCTGAGTGCCGCGCTCCTTCAACATTGCGTTAAGAGCCTCTGCCTGAGCGATAGTACGTGGGAAACCGTCGAAGATAACACCTGGGATGTTCTTGCCTTTGCTGTCTAGCACTGAAGCAAGGATGTCGATGATTAGGCTGTCTGGCACCAACTGTCCGTTGTCCATGTAACCTTTAGCTGTCTTGCCAAGCTCTGTGCCGTTTGCAATCTCAGCTCTTAGCACATCACCTGTTGAGATGTGAGCCAAACCAAACTCCTTGATGATAAGTTCGCTCTGTGTTCCCTTTCCTGAACCTGGAGCTCCGAAAATCACTACGTTTTTCATCTTTATTTTTTTTATTTTTAGATTCGTTTAATCTGTTTTTAATCAATGCATTTGTATATCGAATCAAGATTTCTTGCGTTTCCGTCGAAATCTAATCCGTAGCCTACAACAAACTCTTTTGAAATAGAGAATCCGTAATAGTCGGCTTTTATGTCGGTCTTGTTGTTTTCTGGTTTGACGAGAAGGCTTGCAATCTTGACTTTTGCTGCGCCCACCTCCTTGAGGTCCGCTACAAACTGTTTCATAGTGACTCCTGAGTCGATGATATCCTCCACTACGATGCAAGTCCTGCCTTTGACGCTGGCGGGTAGGGCAATCTCACGTTTTAGTGATCCGCTGCTTTGTGTGCCTTCATATGACGAGTATTTCACGAATACCATGTCGACCGCTGCTGGAATGGTACGCAACAGATCTGCGGCAAATACGTAAGCTCCTGAAAGCATCACTATAAACAGTGGATTTTCCGACGCATTCTCCTGCCATATCGTCTTGCCAAGCTCGCAAACGCGTGTGTGCAGTTCCGCTGAGCTTATCATTGGTATGAACGTTTTACCAGCTATTTTTATTGTGTCTTTACTCATCTTTTTTGATTTTTCCCAATAAAATCATGCAAATTTAATGCATTATTCGCAAAAACGCAATTTTTTTGGATTTTGGGAAAGACAAATTATCAAAGTTTTATGCCGCAGTTTGTCAATTTTTTTATTCTGTATTTTTAGTCGCTGTTTCTCTTGCACAAAACATTTTTTGTCATTTCTGCATAAACAGTATATCATAGCTGGTTTGGATCTGCTCGAAACGTTTCAGCAGCTCGTTTGTCTCAGCTGTGGATTTTCCTTTCATTTTATGAGGGTGACATTTCTGCACTAATGTGTTGTATGCCAGTTTTATGGTGTAGTCGTCGGCATCATCGTTGAGACCCAATGTTTGTAGGGCTTTTTTGCGCAACTCAGCTTTCGACTCCTCTTTGTCTGTAGTCGTGATTATTATTCCGTGGGCATGTTCCATCTGACGGATGATCTCGTTGTCTATCCTCAGTGTTTTTCCTATCTGACGCATTTTGTCTGCCTCTTCCTGCACCATGCACCCATCATCCGAAGCTATGTCGTACAACGCGTAAAACAGATCAAGAGGGAATGTCTCGTCTACTTTATCTGCGTATGCCAGCACCGTCGCGCAATATTTTTTATAATCCGTTGCATGATATCCGAGAGTGAGTTTGAACGTGTTGTTCATCTCGAAGCATTCCTTTGGAAATTTTCTTTTGAAGAAGTCGAACACTTTTTCTCTTTCACTGTCTGTGATATTGCCGTCGCTTCTTACGACCATGCTGAAAAGGAATGGTATTCCGATGCTGTAGGCATTGGTGTTGTTGGCTGAGTCGTCGAGATATTTGAGATGTTCGAAATAATGCTTTTTCTCGTTGTTGTCTTGCAGATGCAGACTTATGACGAGTCCTCCGTAGATTCCGCATAACACTACTGCCGGCAACATTATGATAGGAGAGAACAGACTGTATCCGATTATTATTCCGGCAATTGTGGAAAAGAATGCCGCGTGCAGATATACTCTTCTGTTTGTCACATTCAGAGTGATGCCAAAGGCGATTATGGAGAGCAACAATAGACAACGGTCGTATTCATACATTGAAAGGATTATGCCGATCACAGAAAGAATGAATATGATTATGGATATTATGTCAAATACGTTGTTTCTCATTATTCTTGTGGACAATTTGATTCAGATGCAAAATTAATATTTAATGTGTAATGTTCCACATAATATAACGTGAATTAGACGAAATTAAAAATAGGAGAAAAATGATGGTTGGAGTGTCATAAATGAGGATTGTTAAGGGCCCATGTTTGATTGATATTGGCCCTAACCCCTCCCCACGTGCGAGCCGTAGGCGAGCACATAAATTTAATAAAAACACAGAGAAATAAAGTTTACAGATAAAGGCTACGCCTTTTTATGAGAAAAAGAGGTGAGGTTCCAATCAGAAAGTGGAAAATGATCCGCAGATCACAGTTAATATAAAATAAAGACGCTGTGTTGCAACGTCTTTTCGTAAGTTTTCAAAATTATATTTTTACGATCTTTTTCTCTTCACTGATGAAGTATTGGATCAGTTTTTTGTAGATATCTTCGATGACGTCGGGATTTAATCCACGTTCCTCTGCCATTTTTCTACGTCTTTCCAAGACAGCTTTTTTTCGGTCGGTAGCTTCAATCCCGTCAGTGGTCTTTTCTTTGTATTTGACCACTTCTTTTACATATTTGAAACGTTCACCTAATAAAGAGATGATGGCATTATCGATATTGTCGATTTCGTTTCGTACATCGGTGATGTTCTGACATTCCGATGGCTTTTTATTTGTAACGGTTGTTTCCAAAGCTGTAAATCAATAAAGATGACAAATTTCCTGCAAAAATACAACTTTCTCTTATTGCTTGTCGATAAAATCCAATATAATTCTGTTTTAGTTTAGCGAATAATATAGCAGAACCGTTTGTCTGAAAGATGGCAACCGAGCAAAGCGAGAGCGATTTGGAACGAAGTCTCGTGGGAGAGATAACATCAAAGAGGATTGTTAAGGGCGGAACGCCCTAACCCTTTCCTTAGTGCGAGCCGTAGGCGAGCACACAGAAATGAAGTCACTTTCATTTCAGGATCATTATTGTTTATATGATAAATTCTGTATACAAAATACCGGTAAAATTTTTGAATTCTTGAGATCATATCACATTGGTATAATGATTCCTATCTGAAAAAAGCATCCCAAATGACAGGGATTAATATTTGCAGTGATAAACTGAATATTAAATATCCCCAGACAAGAAAAGAACCTTTTCGCCTTTCTTCTTTTGATTCATTTTCAAACTCCTTAAAATACGTTTTCCATTTACTTGGACGGAAGAAAATAAGGAATTGGGTAGCAAAGAATAAAAGAGCCAAAATGTACACTTCTGATTTGTCCAAATCAGGATAATCAAAAGGAAAAATAATCGACAATACGAACAAACATGATAAAACATAAGAACCATGAATCATACCCAAAATGACCATCACATTAATTTCTGGTTCATGATTATTAACATGATAAATCCTGTACACAAAATACCTATAAAATTTTTGAATTTTTGATATCATGTCATTTAACAATTATCATTTTATTTATTAATGTTTTCTTTTGTCTATTGCTTCTTGTTCAGGATTGAAATAATAGTATGTTTCATCTATCGCAATATCCCATACACCAAAAACATCTCCTGCAATATATGCGATTCCAATTCCCCAACCGACAGGGCCTCCTAAAACACAAAGACCAGCTGCTACTGCAACATCAAGACCTCCTTTTACTGCTATTCGTCCTTTTCGTGGATCGTCATTATAAATAGCGTTACCTACAGCAATGCCAGAGGCAAAAACTTGAATGCCAACCGCAGCTTTGCCAGCAGCTTTCATATAACGTATTCTGCTAGCCGTTTTTTCTCCATACGTAGCCACATTCAATGCTTCTCTGTCTATGCCTCCTGTAGTATTGTTTATGATTTTGGATGCGTCTGCTCCACGAATTGATCTGAATTCACTTAAAACCTCATTGCGTTTTACGGCTAATGGGTTGTAGCGTTGACTATAGGATATACTATGGAAATGATTATCTTTACTAATGATTCTCATCAAATCCATATCAGTCATTTTGTTGACACCTATCTTAGCAAAGGGTTTTATATTCTGCCAACTTTTGACAAGTTTCTGATCAATCATTCTATATGGTTCGTATGCCATACTCTCTAATCTTTCACCACCGAAATAGGAAGCTGTGGAAAGTGCGAATTGAACGCAGTTATTTATATTATTGACAGAATTACTATTATTTGATTTCTTGTTTGCCACACTTTCGAGTTCTTTTTCTCTCTCGGCTTTTGTTAGTTTTTGTGGCATCGCAGGTTTTTCTTCAGACCGTGCATGATGTTGCATTCCATACAAAATTTGATCTGCTGTGACAACTTGTGATTCTTCATACTCAAATGATTTCTCATATTGTTCGTATGATGTGTCAAGATATTGGTTTGCTCCCTTTCTTATTACTCTTAAAAATGGATCCAGATACTGATAATACGGATCTTCATTTGTAAATGCCAAGCCCTTTCCGATGACGTAACCATCGAATTTACAGTGATTCATCACCAATACGTTGAAATCTTCTTCTGTGATATATCTAACTATTCTGTCTGCCATATTATTTCACCCAGTCTTTGTCAATAAGTATATCATTGATTCTCAATGTCGGAGAAGAAATAGAAAACGATGTGGTGCTGCCTGTCCCTAAATTTATGGATTGACGCAATCCGACACACACTCCATCGTTAAACTCAATACGCAGAGACGGACTCTCCGTCTCATTCTTGAAAATGATGGCTCCACTCACCCGCAAATAATCATTTGTCGCCCATCTGACAATGTTGGAGTCTGGTATTGTGGCAAGCACTAGGCTCAAAACTCCGGAATGCACTTCACTCTGTGGCTCTCCTTTGCCGTCTGTAGGCTGGAAAAATGATGTGGAAAACTGTTTTACTTCATACTGCTTTCCAAAGCACTCGAAATAGGCGTTGAGATTGCCGTCGGAATGCTTGAATATTGAATTAATCGTGTTTTGTATGTCCATGGCTGTTACTTATTTACCCAGTTGTTGTCGACGGAATAACTGTCTATTGAGATGCCTTTTGCGGCTATCTCGAATATTGTTGATACGTATCCTTTTCCTGCTTGATTATAATCAAATCTAAGCTTTACACATGTGCCTGTCGTAAAGGAAATCTCCTGCAGTTTTCTGCCTTCGTTGTCGATCACAGACACTGATCCATCTTTGTATCTGTATGGATTTGTCATGTAATCAATTAGTTCCTTGGTAGGGACACCGGGAAAAATACAGTTGACAGCCCCCAGATAAACATTGCTCTGTGGCTTACCTTTCACATCTATGTGCTGATAAATATCATAGGAAAAATCAACTAATTCATAGGCTGAACTCACAACCCCTCCATACGCGAATTTTAATACTGTCTTGTATCCAAACATAAATCTTAAAATAAAATTGTTTAACTAAACATACGTCACATTCGAAAAAACTAGGTCTAGCAATTAGATAGTTTATTCCTGTTACCGTAATTGTTCTGTGCAAAATTAATTTATTCTAATGTATTATCCAAATAAATTTTATAAAAATGTGACTCTGACGTATATTTATGAATGATTCCCCGTCTCTTTTCCTCATAAAAGTCGACGACTTCCTCTCTGAGATCTTATATTCTCTGTGGTTTTATATGAGCTTGCCTTCGGCTCGCATTGGAAAGGGGGATAAGGGCTTCCGCCCTTTGGAATCCTCAATTCTATAACCAAATATTTTTTTAGATGTATTCATTCGTTTCTCGGTCCGCATTTTCTTTATATATTTGTATCAGGAAAAGAATTTTCAGATGAATATAGACATTTTCAAAGATCTAAACGATAGTCAGCAGGAGGCTGTCCGCTCTACGGAGGGTAGGGTGCGTGTGGTGGCTGGAGCTGGTGCTGGCAAGACGAAGACTCTTGCAGCAAGGTATGCTTTCATTGTGTCTGCTTTGGGTATCGACCCTGCCAATATCCTTTGCCTTACCTTCACTAATAAGGCTGCCAAGGAGATGACTCAACGTATTGCAAAACTTGTGGATAAGGGCAACTATAGCGATTTTGTGTGCACTATCCATGGCTTCTGTGTGAAGTTTCTCCGTGCTGAAATATATCATATAGGTTTTCCTAAATCATTTACGATCATTGATGTGGAGGATCAGAAACAGATCGCCCATCAGGTGCTCGACCATCTTGGCGTTGACAAAAGTGTCAAGAATATCAACAGCTTTCTTTCTGGCATCGCCGGACGAAAGTCGACGGGGGGATATGTGGAGACGTATCTGACTCAGTCTGCCAACAAGATTGATGTGGAGAACTGCCGTGATGAGTTTGAACTCTATATCGCGATGCAGCTTAAACTGTTTGCTCTTGATTTTGATGATCTTATCCATCTCACTCTCTATATTCTTCATGCTTTTCCAGATGTTCTTGCCCATTGGCAGCAGGAACTCAATTATGTGATGATTGATGAGGCTCAGGATTGCAACACTACCGACTGGAATCTTGTGGAGCTTCTTTCCGCTGGTTGTGGCAATCTGTTTATCGTGGGTGACCCGGACCAGGCTATCTATGAGTGGCGAGGCTCCGATCCAGGCTATTTTGTGAAGTTTGAGGCCGACAAGGATATTGTGCTCAATCGCAATTATAGGTCGACGCAGGGTATTCTCGACGTCGCCAACAGCGTGATCAAGCATAATAAGAACCGTATCGACAAGGACCTCTATACCAAAAGGGATGTTGGTCCGTCTATAGTCCATTTCCACGCTGCTTCTGAGCAGAAGGAAGCCGAATGGATTGTGAAGCAGATAAAGAAGAAGATGGCTGAGGGCGACACTAATGCCAGCGATTTTGCTGTGCTCTACCGAGCTTCGTACCTGTCTCGTTTTATCGAGCAGAATCTGATGAAACACAATATTCCTTACCAGATCTGGGGCGGCATACGTTTCTTTGAACGTAAGGAGATCAAAGACGCTCTGTCTTACCTTCGTCTGATTGCCGCCGACGATGATTTGTCGTTCCTGCGTATCTGCAATGTGCCGGCTCGAAAAATGGGAAAGAGCACCGTCTCCGCTCTTCAGGCTCTCGCTCAAAAGGAGCAGAAATCTCTTTTCGAAACTCTCTGCTGGCATCGTGACGAGCAACCTTTCAAAAAAGAGCCTATCGCTAAATTTATCGATAATGTGAACGACTGGCGCTCCAAGGCTCCATACACCAAGATATCCCAACTTCTAGAAAGTGTCTTGAAGGAGAGTGGGCTTAAAGATGAGATCCGCACCGACGGGGATGACGACCGTCTGCAGAATGTGCTCGAACTTGTCAGCTCGGTGAAGTATTATGAGGATACTGCCGAAGAGTCTCCCAACTTGGTGTCGTATCTTCAGGATGTGGCTTTGTATACGAATGCCGATTACACTAAGGAGACGGATTCTGTTAAACTTATGACGATACACCAATCGAAAGGTCTGGAGTTTCCACACGTCTTCGTGGTCGGCTTGAGCGACGGAATATTCCCAAGCCTCCGCGCTATTCGTGAACGCAAGAATCTTGCGGAAGAGGAGGAGAGACGTCTGATGTATGTGGCTGTGACTCGTGCGGAGAAGACTTTGATGCTCACAGAAAGTGAAGGATATAATGCTGCTACACAGACGGAGAAATATCCGTCGAGATTCCTTCTTGAGATCAAACGTGATCTGTTTGTGACGGAGGGAAAGATGGACCCGATGCTTTGGGAAAACACAAAACGACTTGCTGGTGAGGATAACCAGTCACGTCCGCTCCATGATACGGTTGTGAAGAGCGATTATTTTCAGGAGGGGGATCTTGTCCGCCACGAGATATTCGGTGACGGTGTAGTGATCAGCACAGACCAGAGCCGTGACACTGTCAATGTGAAGTTTGAAAACGGAAACAGAAATCTGCGTCCGTCTTTCATAAAGAAGATTTCGGATATCGAAAACTCAATGCTCAATTAAAACAGTTGTATTTATGGCAACGAGAATAGGAATCATGTCGGACACCCATGGCTATTGGGACGACAGATATTTGAAATATTTTGAGGATTGCGATGAGATATGGCATGCCGGCGACATCGGCAATGGTATCCTTGAACGTTTGAAGGAGAAAAAGATGGTGCGCGCTGTGCGTGGCAATGCCGACGGTGGAGATGTGAGGCTCAACTGCAAGGACATCCTTCGTTTCACAGTTGAGGAGGTCGACGTCTTGCTTACCCACATCGGCGGCTATCCCGGACGTTATAACCCCAACGTACGCCAGGAGTTTTTGAAATCCACTCCACGATTGTTTGTTTGTGGCCACAGCCATATATTGAAGGTGATGGCGGATAAAAAGTTTGGGATGCTTTGCGTCAATCCTGGTGCTGCTGGCAGATATGGTCAGCAGACAGTACGCACATTGGTGCGTCTTGTCATAGACGGTGACACGATGCGTGATTTGGAGGTGATCGAACTCACTTGGTGATGTACTGTCTTTAGGAAAAGGTCGGCTACAAGGGTCGCCCCAACAAAAGAATTTTTATGTCAAGAATACAATTATCGGATCATTTTAATTTTAAGAGACTCCTGCTGTTCACATATCCATCTATGCTTATGGTGATTTTCACCTCTATCTACAGCATTGTGGATGGTGTGATGGTATCCAATTTTGTCGGCACAACACCGTTTGCCGCGCTCAACCTGATATGGCCGTTTGTCGCAGTGTTGGGCTCTATCGGTTTTCTGCTTGGCACGGGCGGTTGCGCGTTGGTGGCAAAGACGATGGGCGAGGGTGATGGCGACAAAGCCAAACGAATTTTCTCGCTGCTCACATACACAGCGATAATCCTTTCTGTCTTATTAGGCGTTTGGGGACTGTTCTTCACAAGGGAAGCAGCCATATTTCTCGGCGCGGAAGGTGAGATGGTGGAGCATTGCGTCGTCTACGCTCAGCCCCTTCTTATCTTTCTGCCATCTTACGTCCTGCAGGTGTATTTCCAATCATTCCTTATAGCCGCAGAGCGTCCGAAGTATGCGATGTGGGTGACGATAGCGGCAGGAGTGAGCAATATGGTGTTCGACGTCGTTTTCATCGGTTTTCTCGACATGGGAATAGCTGGAGCTGCTTGGGCGTCGAATGTGGGAATGGCGATCGGAGGATTTGTTCCCCTCTACTATTTTTATAAAAGAAAATGGCTGCGACGTTGTGGCTGGGATTGGTCGGCTATAAGAAAAGCCTGTTCCAACGGACTCTCTGAGCTTGTGCTCAACATCTCATTGTCGCTGGTGAGCATGCTGTATATGTATCAGCTTATCCGTGAGAGTGGGGAAGACGGAGTGGCCGCCTACGGAGTCATCTCCTATTTCGCCTTCACTTTCGCGGCTCTTTTCATCGGCTATGGAATCGGAATGTCGCCAATTGTGAGTTACCATTATGGAGCGGGCAATAAGAGGGAGATGCGCAGCCTGTTGAAAAAGAGTATGACGATAGTTGTGACTGCAGGTATTGTGATTGCGTTGCTGGCGCAGGTTCTGGCGCGTCCGCTTTCCGTCGTCTTTGTCGGTTATGATGAGGCTCTGCTTGAGCTGACGGTGCACGCATTCCGCATTTACTCGTTGCATTTCATTGTGACGGGAATCAATATCTTTGCTTCTGAATTCTTCACAGCTTTGAATAACGGGCCTGTGTCTGCAACCATCTCGTTGACTCGTACACTGGTGCTGGAAAGCAGTTGTGTGATATTGTTGCCATTCCTGTTTGGAATCGACGTTATATGGTGGGCTGTGCTGGTGGCGGAATCTTTGGCGATGATTTTGTCACTGTCGTTGATTTTTGTATATAGAAAGCGTTATGGATATTAAACTGAAAGGATGTCTGTATGGAGCGGTAGCTGCGATGACGTATGGAATGAATCCGCTTTTTGCCGTGACTCTTTATAACGACGGAATGAATCCGGATTCAGTGTTGTTGTTCAGGTATCTATTTGCGTTGCCGGTATTGGCGGTGATGATAAAGATGCGTGGGCACGACTTCCGTCTCACCTTGAAAGAAACAATCTCCCTATTTATAGTCGGAATGCTTGTCGCCACCTCGTCGCTCACACTATATGTCAGCTATAAATATCTTTCTGCGGGAATTGCGTCGACGATGCTCTTTGTCTATCCTGTGATTGTAGCTGTGCTGATGGTCCTGTTTTTTGGCGAAAAACTGAGGCTCCAAACCGTTGTATGTATTGCGTTGGCGGTGGGAGGAATAGCTATGCTTTACAAACCAGATGGCACGACCACACTGAATCCTATAGGATGTATTATAGTGTTGGGATCCTCGCTCACATATGCGATATATATAGTGGCGGTAGGAAGGGATTCCTATAAAAAGATTCCGACATTGAAACTCACATTCTATACACTTTTGTTTGGAGCCCTTCTATATGTGGTTAGGATATTGTGTTTTTCGGAATTTGTGTGTCCTCCGATTGATCGCTGGGATATGTGGCTCAACATTGCATGTATGGCGATATTCCCGACTGTGCTCTCATTCGTCTGGACGACGATGGCGATCCAGTATGTCGGAGCCACCCCCACAGCCATACTTGGAGCGTTGGAGCCAGTCACCGCAGTAGTGTTAGGCATTACGTTTCTTGGAGAATCATTGTCATTCAGGGAAACAATCGGACTTGTGATGATATTGATGGCGGTGTGCATAGTGATTGGAGGCAAAAACATCACCGACAGATTGCTTCGAATAAGGAAATTATTTCCGAGGGGGAAATGAATCAATAGAATATTTGTAGAGACGCACGGACGTGCGTCTTTTTTTTGTGTCTTTTTTTTGTGTCTTTTTTTTGTGTCTTTTTTTTGTGTCTTTTTTTTGTGTCTTTTTTTTGTGTCTTTTTTGTGTCTTTTTTGTGTCTTTTTTTTGTCTTTTTTTTGTCTTTTTTTTTGTCTTTTTTTTTGTCTTTTTTTTTGTCTTTTTTTTTGTCTTTTATTCCTGGAATATTTCCAGTTCTGGATAATAGTATCTGGCGATAAAATACAAACCGACACATATAGGAAGGAGAGTGTAGGAGAAGACGTGAAGAAAAGTGCCTAATTTATCACCTAACATACTCTTCATATGTTCAAGTTTGCCAAGCCCTTGCGATTCCTTGAAGATTCTCAGATAAAGGGTGAATAAGCCGTAAAGGAGGGCGATTATACCAATGATTAAATTTCCCATAATTTATTGTATTTGTGTTATTGCATCAGTAGTGAAATCACATTGAGGATTATAAGCAAAAGAGTTTATCAACATCCGCTATACCTTCTCAGCCATTCTTCCAACTTCTCTATCACAACTCGTTTTTTCTCCTCACGTTTGTTGCCAGCTCCGAATAGTGGCATTGGAGGCAGAATGTTGGTCAACGCAAGTCCATTTGTTTCGATATATCCGTTGATTTTGGCTGTTTCCATCAGACTGCGAGTCTCTTTTTCTTTTAGATTCTCTTCTTCAATGATGGCACTCAATTCTCGTTCTCTTTCTCGTTGCACATAAATCTCCCATAGATCGGTCACTTCCGTCTGCTTTTCCTTATTTCCATAAGGAAATTGTCCTTCTTCCAGCATTGTGTTTTCACCCACCTGCGTCAAGAAATCGTACCATTTTTCTTTCATGTTTTGCTCATCTGATGATGGTGTCATACTTTCGATGAATCGCTCGATAAGCTCTTTCTTGTCACGCATATCTGGGCTTGAAGAGACAGCTTTCATGATCTTCACTACGATTTCCTTGTCTTTGCAATTGCCGTCTCGATACTCCTGCACCAGACGTAGGATATAGGTGATATCTATTTCCACCTGCTTTACAAGATCTATCTCAAAGATTATATCTTCGTCGATAAGTTCTGCGGTATGTTTTTCGTCGTGATTCTTCATCTCATCATGGAAATCGATATATTTGCTTGTGTAGTCCTGCATATCGGCTTCATTGATGATTTTCTTTTCCGCATCAAACTCGTCAAAGGCAGAAAGTAGATTCTGCAATTTGATTATTCGGCTGAATAGTTTGACAAAATCTTTCTTTTGGTCGTCTGTGATGATTCCTCCGCCAAGTAGAAAATCCAAAGAAAACTTTTCCTTTAGTCTGTCTACCTCTTCCTTATATCCGTTGATGTGCTTTCCTTTCTCATCATCGTAACCATAATAGTAGTCGGAGAATGGACGTAGTAATACGATTCCTCCGGCATCCTTATCTCCAAACAGTGCCAGCGCTTCATTTGTGGCATCCTCCAGATTTCGGAAGCAGACGATATTGCCACAGTCTTTCACTGCATTCAAGATTCTGTTGGTGCGGCTGAATGACTGGAGCAATCCGTGCATCTTCAGGTTTTTGTCTACCCACAGAGTGTTGAGCGTTTTGGCGTCAAAACCAGTCAGGAACATTCCAACAACAATGAGAATGTCAATCTGTTTGTTTTTCATGCGGAGCGACACATCCTTATAATAGTTCTGGAATTTGTCTCCGTCTGTGCTATAACTTGTTCCCCATGTCGCATTATAATCTTGAATTGCCGATTCCAACGCTTCACGGCTGTTTTGATCAAGTTGGCCAGCATTTTCTGGATTCTCATCCTCCAGGAATCCTGTGTCATCGTCGTTTGGATTGGCTGTATATGTGAAGATTGTGGCGATCCTTAATTTCGGATTGCCAGGTTCTGCCATCTGCTTCTTGAACTCGTTGTAGTAGGCGATGGCACTTGGCACACTGTCGACGGCAAAGATTGAATTGAATCCTCGTGTCGACTTACGTTCACGCTGCTCGGTTATTTTGCCGTTTCCTTTTGCTTTGCTCATCTCTTCCACGTTGGTCGTGATGCTGTAGTTGTAGGCATCGGCTCCCTGCTTTGTCTTTTGGGCAAAGTGGTCGAGGATATATTTCGTGATGATGCTTATTCGTTTGGGCGAATGCAACGCCTCTTCTGTGTCGATGCCCCACACATCCTTGCTCTCCACATCGTCCTTCATACGCATTGTGCGCTCATAATCCACTCTGAAACGAAGCACATTCTTGTCGTTGATTGCGTTGATGATGGTGTAGGTATGCAGTTTGTCGCCGAAAGCCTGTTCGGTGGTCTGCAAAGCTCCTCCTGCGTTTTTGGGGAAGATAGGCGTTCCGGTAAATCCGAAAATCATGTATCTTTTGAAACGCTTGTTGATCACCTCACGCATATCTCCAAACTGGCTGCGGTGACACTCGTCGAAGATCAGCACCACATTCCTGTCGAGCACATCCACATTCTCCTCCTTCTTTTTCAAAAGAATGCTGAGTTTCTGGATGGTTGTTATGATGATGTTGCAGTTAGGGTCGTTCAACTGTTTTTGCAGAATCTTATAATTGCTGTTTCCGTTGGCGCAATCTTTTTCGAAGTTGTCGTACTCCTTCATGGTCTGGTAGTCGAGATCCTTTCTGTCGACGACGAAAATGACCTTCTCCACACCAACCATCTTGCTGGCAAGCTGTGCGGTCTTGAACGAAGTCAGAGTCTTTCCGCTTCCTGTGGTGTGCCAGATGTAGCCGCCAGCTTTTGTAGAGCCTTGCAGTTTATTAAGCATAGCCACATTCATACGCTGGAGAATCTTCTCCGTCGCAGCTATCTGATAAGGACGCATGACCAACAGTTGTTTGTCCGCATTGAAGACGCAATACTTGGTGAGTATGTTCAGAATTGTGTGCTTGGCGAAGAAAGTGCGGGTGAAATCGTCCAAATCAGGGAGATTACGGCATTCTTGGTCGCTCCAATAAGAGGTGAATTCAAAGCTGTTGGCATCCGTTTTTTTCTTACGTTGCAATTGCTTCTTCTGCTCCTCCACATGGGCATAGCGAGTGGTGTTGCTATAGTATTTTGTATCCGTTCCGTTGCTGATGACGAAGATCTGTACGTAGTCGTATAGACCAGTTCCACTCCAGAAAGAATCATTCTGATAACGGTTGATTTGGTTGAACGCCTCTTTTATGTTTACTCCACGTCGTTTCAATTCGATATGCACCAGAGGCAGACCATTCACAAGAACCGTCACGTCATAACGGTTTTTGAATGTGCCACCCTCAGGTTTATATTGATTGATCACCTGAAGGATATTGTTGTGGATGCTCTTTTTGTCGATCAAACGGATATTCTTCGTCTCACCGTTGTCGAGGGTGATATTAAGGATTTCGCTCCGTTGTATTGTTTCCGTCTTCTCTTGTATTCCCTTGCTTGGATCAATGATTTGTGAAAGCAACGATTTCCATTCGTTGTCCGTCAGTTCAATATTGTTGAGCTTTTGCAGGCACACACGAAGATTCTCCACCAACTGTTTGTCGGTGGTGAGACTCTTCTTATATTCATAGCCTTGTTGCTGGAGCTGGGCAATCAGCGACATCTCCAGTTCGTTCTCACTCTGGTAGCCAGTGCGTGTACGTTCTGGAGTCTCATATTTTGCCACGACGGTGGAGTTTTCCAACTCAGCGAGTATGTTGTATTGAGTGTGCATAGGCTTATTTAATTTTCAAAACAATCCAAGGACTTCTGTTATCTTTCGTAGTCTTGTCTATATATCCATTTTTTCGAAGAAAAGACAAGTCCGTTTCAATAGTACGCTTAGTGACACCTAAAGCTTTTGAGAAACTTTCGGCTGTTTGTGTTCCATCTTTAATTAAGAGATTCAGTATATTTTTTTGTCTTTCAGACAAATCACTACCGAAATTACTACCGAAATTACTACCGAAATCACGTTTTTCGCCTTTTGATCTAAATATATTAATCACAAGACCGCCATCCCTTTCTGCGATTGTAGGCAATGGTGTCATTATCCAAATTTATTTACATCATTGAAATACTTGTATTCCTCGAGCAATGACCAGTAATTTTCACTCCAAAAATTAGTTAACATATCTTTTTCTTGCTGAGTCAATTTGTCGTCTTCGGATAAAAAAAATATAGTTCTATCTTTATCTTTTTGGAGGTCTAATCCATTGTTGGCCAGAAAAAACCAAATACGTCTAATTGCAACTAATTCATCACAATTTAATCCTAATTTATCTATTGCTTCTTTGTGTTTTATTAGCAAATCATCTCGTTCTTGACCTGTAATATTTTTGTCTACAGTCCAAACTATGCGACCGTCCTCTTTATATTTAAATTCAGACACCATTTGATTGTTTATAACAAATGGTATTACAAAATCATTGCCTCGTTTATTGTTGCAAGATTTAGACACCCTACTATTACCTGAATGTGAGTTCAAAGGTGTATTTATCCTAGCAAATTTACCATTGCATGAAGGTATTAGATTTTCATAAGCAATTGTATGTGGATATGATCTATATGGCCATTTAGGAGATTTAAGAAAATCTTTGGCAAAAATCATTTTCTGCCAATCTGACTGCGAATAGTACTGTTTGTATTCGTCATATTTAGTTTGATCAGCAACCTTGTTGGGTATTATATGTTCAAGAGTAGTGTCAAATTCTTTTATCTCTCTCATACAATAACAGCATCTGTGTTGGTTCTCTTTTAGAAGAATCTTGCGAAGCTCATTATATGTAGTATTTGCATTTGGCACAGATGGATTTTTGTCTGACTTCATAGCATCATATAAATCAGATGGCCAATTAACTCCTTGCGAACATCTGTTGAGAAATCCGTCAAGTAACTGATGTGCATGTTTTATATTTGATGTTTGGGTCTTATCGATAAACTCCATACTTAGTTGTTGTTTAGCTTTTTAACTAATTCACTTTCTGAACCAACAAGTGCTATAATTTGTTTTTTTGCTGCTTCTGCCAACTCAAATTCTTCTGCATCTCTCCAATATAGAAAGTCGTCAATATATTTTTTTAAAACTGAATTTCTGACTTTTGTACCCATCAAATCAACAAGCAGACTATTATAGTCTATGCCATATGAGTAGTCGATTTTTTGGATAGATGTCGCAAAATCTTCGTCACGTTTGAGATTATAGACTATGTGATTTTCTCCATCTTGCTTAAAGTTGGAAAGAACTAAAGGAGAATGCGTAGAGACAATAAATTGCATACGAGGAAAAGTATTTTGCAATCTTTCCAATATCTCTTGTGCTAAAGAAGGGTGTAGATGAAGGTCGATTTCATCAACAAATGCGATTCCTTCAGGATCGCAATTCCCATTAAGAAGGAAAGCTCGATTGGCAAGATCAAATGCCATAGAGAAAGCACGTCGGTAACCGGCAGGAAGAGTGGCAAAATCAGATTGCATTCCATTTTTGAATTTCAAAACCACCACTTCTATTTTGCCGCGTGCAACTACTGTGATGTCGTTTAACTCAAAATCAAGATTTGGATCGGCATTTTTAAGTGATTGAGAAAATTCAACCATGCACCTGCGAATATTAGCAAGATATTTTTCTTCATTATTAGATAGATGCTCAAACTTGAAATTCTTGTATTGTTGGGTAAAGTATTGCAACCATACAGAACTACAATCACGTGGATCATCCCAATTATAATATCCTGCCGACTGCGAGATTCCAAATTCAGAATTTAGTAAATCTTGAATTTTCTTGCCTATTTTAGGACGCTCATGTGGAAATGAATCTGAATAGAATGCCAAAACTGGTAAGTCTTTCAGATCGCCATATCGCTTCCAAAAAAGAACAGAGGATTCACTATAAGATTCCTTCATGCCAATATTAATAGACTCTCTTTCGAATGTTACGTTAATTGGATTATCATTATCTAAATCTATCAGAGTATTTATCCTAACAGGCCATCTGCCCTCCATGTTTTGTGTCCCATCTCCGTTCTTCATTCTCATTGCGTCGGTGGTGTCAAAGCTTTTGATAGACGCAATTGTATTGGACACAAAATTTTTTTGCTGTATTTTAGAGTTCTTTGAAAAAATGAAACTCAATGATTGTTTTAGCGCGGTAATAAGATTTGTCTTACCTGCTCCATTCTTACCTATCAACAAGGTTGTTTTCTTGCCCAAGTTAAGGTCAAGATTTTCGTAATTGCGATAGTTTTGAAGTTTTATGTTTTTTATATACATCTTAATCTAAATGAATATCGATTTCTGCAAAAATAATATATTATTCCCTTCAAATTAAAGATTTATACAGTTTTTGTATTCATCCTCTTTCTATTAAAATCTCATCATCTCATCCCTATAATATTCATACCTCTTCTTGCTCGCCTCCAAAGCAGACGTGAGGGCGGTGATGGAGGTCTCAAAGGAATCAAGAGCGTCAGCTATTTCTTTTTGCTTATCATAATATGGAAGACAAATTTTTACTTTTGATAAAGATTTTCCATTTGTCAATGCTCTTGTGGTCATTGTACTTAATGCTTGAATTTGCATTCTAATGTTTTTTGTGGAAAAACAATATTTGCAATACTCTGGATATAACATATTGTTTACTGGTCGACCTCTTAAAACAAATCCACTAAATACACCATTTTCAACATCTTCTAATAATACAGAAGCATAACCTATTTCTTCTAGTGTTTCTGATGTTCGAGTAAAAAAAACATCGCCTTTTTTTACATCATAACGCTTTCTCGTGTTTATATCTAATTCCACTAGTCCTGTTAGATCTTGCTTATATATAGACCTCTTTTTGTAAACATTGACATAATTTACAATTGGATTTCCATGACCAAATTGATCCTTTGACGCATTTAGTCCGTTTTTAAATTCCAATAATTCTCCAATTGTCTTCGTTTCCCACACTTCCCCTTCCTTCGGCTTCAACATCTCCTCCCTATAATACTCATACTGCTTCTTCCTCAACTCTATCAGCCTCTCTATCTGCTCCTGCTGCTCCACAAACTTGTCCAATATGCGGACTATTTCAGTTTGGATGGGGAGAGGGGGAAGGGGAATTTGTAATGATGACATTAGTTTTATGGAACTTAAGTTGGGTTGAGCTCCACCTCCAGCTAACAAATACATATCATTCACTTTTGTTGTAAGAAAGTGATATAAATATTGATTGCTCAAAATATCACAAAATGGTCTAAATGTCCCAACTCGTTGATTTAGATAACATGTATCAAGACCTTTGTAAACGCCAATCTTTCCTGTTGTCGCTCCTGACATTGCAACTAAAATATCTCCATTATGTATTTCATAAATGGACAAATTTTCTCTATAATCAGATTTGTCAAAAAAAACAACATCATTTAAGTCAATTGTGTTTTTATTGATATTAGTGATTCGTATTATAGCATTCCCATTCTCTTTAAAAAACTGGCTTTTAAATGCAAAACCATTTTGAAAAGTACACACATCCCCCAACTTTTTCCACTCCACGCCATTAGGGCAAAGTTCTTTGATCATTTCTTCAATCTTGTTCATGGTTGGTGGGTTTTAGTTCTGGGTGTTGTAAATAGAAAATCTCTTTCTGACGCTCAATCTCTATGCGAAGTTGCTCTTCTGTGGGCAAATATGTCAAGTATTTTGCCATATACAACTGCTTGTTGTCATTCAACACAGAATACCGAGCTATGTCTTCGCTGGTCTCCGCACATAGCAAAACACCTATGGTCGGGTTTTCGTCTGCTTTACGCTTCAACTCATCGTACATACGCACATACATGTCCATCTGACCTACATCTTGATGTGTTACTTTACCCATCTTCAAGTCTATCAGCACGTAGCACCTTAATTCTATATTGTAGAAAACAAGGTCGATGTAATAATCTTCCGTGTCTGTAACTATGTGTTGCTGACGGGCTACAAACGCAAATCCTTTGCCCATTTCCATCAGAAAATCACGGATATGCGAAAGAATGGAAGTCTCCAATTCTTTCTCTGTATATGCATCTTCTGTCTTGTAACCCAAAAACTCCGCAACAATCGGGCTTTTCAGTAATTCAAATTTGTTCTGCTGAAAGTCTGCAGTCTTTTCTTTCATCTCCGCTATGACAGCTTCTTTCTTTGGCGATTGAAGGAGACGGTAATAATATTGCGTAGAAATGTTTCTATCCAACGTTCGCACGCTCCACATCTGCTCGTTCGCCTCTTTCATATACCAGATGCGTGCATCCTCATCTGCAACACGGAGCAGTGTGCGGAAATGGGACCATGTAAGATTGTGAACACGCGTGTTCACAATCTCTAAATCACTGAAACTCAAATAGAATTTGCGATAATAACAAATATTGCGGTAATTGAAGTTACTTCCATAATCTTTTGACAACTCTTCAGCAATACGTTTAACGAGAAAGTCTCCATACTCAGCTCTGTCAGAACCATTCTGTTCCTCCTCGACGATTCGCCTGCCTACATTCCAGTAGGTATTAATCATAACAAGGTTAACCGACGAATATGCCGCCTGTCTGCCTTGCTCAATGATTGTTTTTATGTCGTTGACGCAATTGTCAGTTTTTGCCAGATCTCCCATTATGTATGTCACTTTAAATCCTCTATTATCTTATTGATTTCATCGTTAAGCGTCACAGCTTTCGCCATCAGCTCATTGATCTCTGAATTGACTTTGTCGATGTCGATCTCTTCTTTCACCACTTCCTTCTCCACGTATGACGAGACGGAAAGGTTATAGTCGTTGTTGGCGACGTCGTCGCACGATACCAATTTCGTGAAATATTGCTCTTCCTTTCGTTCTGCCACGGCATTCACCACAGCATCCTGATGCTCTGGCATCATCCTGTTCTTGTTGCCCTCTTTCTTGAAAAGCTGGCTGGCATCGAGGAAGAGAATGCTGTTGTCTTTCTTGGCGCTCTTCTTCAAGACGATGATACATGTGGCGATGCCCACGCCAAAGAATAGGTTGGCTGGCAGTTGTATGATGGTGTCAACGTAGTTGTTGTCGACGAGATATTTTCTAATCTGTTTTTCCGCTCCTCCTCGATAAAGCACTCCAGGAAACTCCACAATGGCGGCTGTTCCAGTCTCGGCCAGATGGTAGAGCATGTGCATGGTGAAAGCGAGGTCGGCTTTTGTCTTCGGTGCCAACACTCCTGCCGGTGCATAACGCTCGTCGTTGATCAGAATGGCATTCGCGTCGCCATCCCACGGAATGGAATAGGGCGGATTTGAGACGATGCAGTCAAACTGCTCGCCCATGTGCTGAGGCTTGAGCAACGTGTCTTCAAGCTCAATATGGAATTTGGCATAATTGATATTGTGCAGGAACATGTTGATTCTGCACAAGTTGTATGTTGTGGGGTTGATCTCCTGACCGTAGAATTCAAGATTGTCCTTGTTGGCTGCCAATTTAGCTGCTTTCAATAGCAACGAGCCCGATCCACATGCAGGATCATAGATTGATTTCACATTTGTCTGGCCCTGCATGGCTATTCTCGCAAGAATCTCGCTCACCTCTTGCGGAGTAAAGAATTCGCCGCCGCTCTTTCCAGCTCCGCTCGCATACATCTTCATCAGGAATTCGTATGCGTCGCCAAATGCGTCGATACTGTTATCCTCAAAAGAGGATCCAAGATCAAGGTCGCGGATTGAAATCAGCACTTTTGCGATAAGTTCATTTCTTTTGGAGACGGAATTGCCGAGCTGCGAGTTGTTGACAGCGAAGTCGGAAAACAATCCACGTATGGCGAATTCAGAAGGTGTGCCCTGAGCCGACGCTTCTATAGCGGTAAATACCTTGCTTAAAGTTTCGTTCAGATTATCATTGTCTTTGGCATTGTTGGCGACGTTGATGAAGAGTTGGCTTGGCAGAATATAATATCCCTTCTCCTGCACCATCTGGCTTCTGACGCCTTCATCATTAGCCTCGTCGTCAGAAAGAGATGCGAAATCAAAGCCGTCGACACCCGCGTCGGCTTGCAACTTATTGATATAATCGCAAAGGTTTTCAGAGATGAATCTGTAGAAAATAGTGCAAAGGATATAAGATTTGAATTCCCATCCGTCTATAGCTCCTCTCAAAGAGTCTGCGATATTCCAGATGGTTTTATGTAGTTCCTCGCGTTGAGCCTGAGCATTAGTGTTTTCTGCCATTTAGTTATTTGTTTATGAAATGCTGTCCAATAACAAAAATAACTAAAATCCTATACAATAAGAAATTTTCATATCCTAATGTGAAGAAATTGTGGAGACGTTGCGCGCAACGTCTCCACATTGTTGCCGTGCATCATAAAAAAGAGACGTTGCGCGCAACGTCTCTACAAAAATCGAAAAAATAATTCAATGTATTTTATCTGAGGGGTTTTATTGTATTCATGAAATAAGCCAATTCGTTTCTCCAGCTTGGCCAATCGTGGTCTACGTCGTATCCCCAGTAGTCGAACCATGCTGGCACGCCCTTCTCTTTAAGAATGGTGTCAAGGTTGCGGGTGCTTGGCAGGGTGTTGTCTTCCCATCTTCCTTGCCCGATGCACACGATGATCCTGCGGCTGCGGTACATCTGCATCCAAGGATGGTGGTCTGGCATCTGACGGAGAAAATCCTCAGGCGAGTTGGCGTACGTCAGGTCGTCGGAGTAATATGGAAATCCATAATGAGAATTGTAGAGTCCGCTCAACGCTATCAATGTGTCGAAGATGTCAGGTCGACGGAAGAAGAAGTTGCCGGCATGAAATGCTCCGAGTGAACATCCCGTCGCCAGAAATGTCTCGTTTTCCCAACGTCGGCAACGTGGAAGAAGCTCGTCGATGACGTAGTGGAACCAACGTTCGTGCTGCTCGATTCTCCAACGGTTGTCGCCTCCGTAGTTCGACCATGTCTCCTTGTCGATGGTGTCGATACAGATAAGCCTTATCTTTCCGCTTTCAATCCATGGCGACAATGTGGCTACCATGTCGTAGTTCTCCCAGTCGAAGAATCTTCCGTCCTGCGACGGGATTGCGAGAACGGAATGTTCTCCCTCTCCGTATTCTTTCCACTCCATGTCGCGTCCGAGACTGTTGCTCCATTCTTTATGATATTGTATCTTCATCTGTTTTCCATTTTATTAGGTTTTATGATTGCATAGATAACCTTTTTTTTGATGCTTCGCAAGAAGAAATATTAATAATTATCTTTTTGCATGCACAAATTGTATGAATTCGTCCTTTTCTTTCTCCGTCTTCAGCTTTACAGTGTACATCTGATTACCCATGGCTCCGGAAAGAATCTCTGGCATACGCTCTTCCATCACCATGTTTGCGCCGTAACGTTCGTTGATCTCCTCATGCGTGTGCACATATTCGTAGATGTCGCGTCGGCTTGCGAAGACGCAGAAGTATTCGTCCTGCCATGCTATTGAGAGCGCGTTGTGGGCGTTGTGGCTGCTTGAGCAACCGAGTTTGGATTTGTCGTAGGCCACCATGTCTGCCCATATTTTGTAGACGTCGGTGGAATGGGCGAAGTTTATCATGTCTGGTGTGTAACCGCCAGCTGGACGCATGTTTACCTCCAGAGCCACGAAGTCGCCTTTGCTTCCCAAAGCGCCTCTGTCCTTGTCGAGACGGAAGTATTCCAGATGCACGAAACGGCTCTTCACATCAAATGCCTTGACTGTGTTGCGTCCGATAGCTCGTAGGGCTTCAGACACATCTTTAGCCACAAAGTACGACAGGTCAAGCCGTTTGTTGACTATGTCCATGATGCTTGGCGGCCATACCGTCATAGATTCAAAAAGAGGTTCGCCCTCAGAGTTTATGATGGCGTCGTAGGAGCAGATGTCTCCGGTGATGAATTCCTCGATCACATATTTGTCAGCTTGTGAGACGGTGCGGAAAAACTCCTCCAGCTCATGTTTGTCGTGGATCTTGTGTGTGCCGCCTGCCCCGACTCCCACATCTGGTTTGGCGATGATTGGGAACCCGACCTTGTCGGCAAAAGACGAAACTGTCTTTATTCCTTTTGAAGCCTGCACTTGACGGGCTGTGGGTATATTTCCCTTTATGTAGAGCTTTTTCATCTCCGATTTCTCTTTGATGGATCTGATCTGGTCAGCCTGTATGCCTGTGGTGACATGGAAATCGGTGCGTAGACGCGCGTCTTGCTCAAGCCAATATTCGTTGTTGGACTCAATCCAGTCGATCTTGCCATATTTGAACGACAGAAAGGCCACGGCTCTGAACATCTGGTCGTAATCCTCCATGTTGTCGACCCTGTAGTATTCTGTAAGGGAGTCTTTGAGCTCTTGCCTCAGCGAGTCGTAAGGAGCGTCTGCGATTCCAAGCACGTTCACACCGTTCTGTTTCAAACGGTTGCTGAATTCCCAGTAGGTGTGTGGAAACTGTGGAGATATGAAGATGAAATTCATAATTTATATTGTTATGCTGCGATTTGCAGATCCTTGTTGATTAGTTTGTCGAAAAGATACAAAGCTTGTTTACGCCACCAGTAGAAATCGTGAGAGACGTCTTTTCCCCAGATGTCAACCCATGCAGGGACGTTTTTCTCTTTGAGCAGATTGCCAAGACGCACGGTAGACGGACATGTGATCTCTTCGTAATAGCCTTGTCCGCAGCAGAGGATAATCTCTTTTCCACGCAGGGTTTCCAAAAGTAGGCTTGGGTCTCTCTTTTCTGAGAGATAATGAAGAGGTGAATTGTTCCACACAAGTTCGTTAGTGAAATTGTTGAAGAAGTAGTCAGCGTGGAACAATCCACTTAGTGAAACTAAGGAACAGAATAGGTCGGGGCGACGGAAGAAAAAGTTTCCGGCGTGGTATCCGCCCATAGAACATCCTGTCACGATAAGTTTTTCCCCTTCGTTGACGGAAGGAATCAGTTCCTCAGTGATATATCTGAACCAACGTTCGTGTAGCTCAATACGAGTGTGATGGTCACCGTCATACAAACTCCAGGTCTCCGAGTCGATGCTGTCACAACAAATAAGGTGGATCTTTCCAGCCTCAATCAAAGGGGATAGCACGTCAACCATGCCATTGTCCTCCCATTCAAAAAAACGTTGATTCTGACTAGGAAACACCAATACCCCCTGGCCTTTGTCGCCATACTGCTTCCATTCCATCTCACGTCCGAGATTTTCGCTGTATTTTTTGTTGTATTGTATCTTCATCGTTGACCTTTCTTTTATTTTTACATTGCAAAGGTATGATGAAATGAAGATATTCTATAGTTTGTTTGGTTTTTTGGAATACTATTCTATTGTGATTGTATTTTGACGTTATGTGTTCTAATGATTGTTAAAAAAAAGGGTTGGCAAAGAATGTAGAGACGTTGCGTGCAACGTCTCATATTATTATCGCATCGTTTCCCGTGGAGACGTTCATCATCCACCAATCCATTCGAATTCAACATAATCAACTGTCATGTCTAAAACAATGCTTTTCTTGGACCATAGCTTCACGATGATAGAACAATAGCCCACATTGTGGCCCAGATACTCCAATCGGTTCTTTGGTAGATTAAGCAGGGCATATTTGTCTTCTGACAAAAATATCTCTTTGTATAAACTTGTTGTATGATATCTGTTAGTTTTCTTCTTTACAAACATGCTGATGTCGTGAATGTCGTCAAGAAGGTGAAACTTGATAATCAAGGATTTGAAATCAGAATTCGGACAGATGCTTTTAATGCTGTCGTGATATGTGATGTCATCTTCAAAAATAAAGGTCAGAATATTCTCTGTCAGCACGATCTCTTTTATCACGCAATCGTGAGGCACAGGAATTGTCGGCATCACATTTGTGTTCAAATGATAGGTGTGTTTTTCGTTTTTCATAATGAATCTGTATGAATTGGGTTGTAGAGACGTTGCGCGCAACGTCTCTACAATGCGTCATCCCTGCATTTTGAAAAAATAGACGTTGCGCGCAACGTCTCTACGACGACAAATCATCATGCCAATTTACAACATTTTTCTCAATATAATCGGATATTCTGTCCAATTCCGCCTGATTGCGGATAATTCGGTCGTGAAAACGTGTTTGCCATGCAAATGGGATATTGTTTTCGTTGGCGTAATGGGTGATTGACGATTTGACGCCACGGATAACCACCGCCAATGAATTTTTACGTGGTGAAATATTTGCCATTTGTGTATTCACCCCCGTAGAGACGTTGCGCGCAACGTCTCCACACCTGCGCGCAACGTCTCCACATTGGGCGTGCACACCGTTTCCACATGCATCGCGTGCAATATTTTCATTACAGACGTTGCACGCAACGTTTCTACATTGGGTGTGCATACCGTTTCCACCGATTTCATTTTCACCATCAATCGTCACAATGGCGTGGATATGGTCGGGCATTATCACAAATAATGGAATTTTGGCGTATGGATAATGCGTTTTCACATTTATAAATTGTTCGTAGACATATTGTCCGATTGGTGACAATTGCATTTGTGGTTCCGTAGAGACGTTGCGTGCAACGTCTGTACATATGCGCGCAACGTCTCTACAACAATGCGTAATTTCCCCAAAATAATGTTCCCGATTTTTTGTGCAAATGGTTACGAAATAAACGCCGCCATTGTAATTGTGCCAATTGGCACGTGCTGACGGGATGCAATATTTGTTTTGAAATTTTTCCATATTTTTTTGTATTGTTATTATAATTTGTCTGTTACGTTTGAATTTATCCTGTCCCACGCGATAATCACCAGAATTTATTTTGGGTTTCGTTGTATTCGAATCCTGCGTCCGCCATTTTTTTGACAATCTCTTCTTTGTCCAGGTCGAGGGCGTTGCATAGTTCGTCGAGGTTGGAATAGAAATCTCTTAGTTTCATGTTGAGGAAGCTGAGCAGCATCATTGGGTCTGAAGGTATATTCTCCATGTCGTTTGATTATTATTGTTAAAAACAAAAAAGACTTCACATTGTGAAGTCTTTTTGAGGTTCCTAGCAGATTCGAACTGCTGTACACGGTTTTGCAGACCGCTGACTAAGCCACTCATCCAAGGAACCAATGTTGTCGTTTTGTTTTGACACTGCAAAAGTAGTAACTTTTTTTTATATGCAAAACATTTTTGGCGTTTTTTTTAATTTTTCTCTCATTTTTTTTGAAAAACGTGTGGATTCACCGCTTTTTTATGAGTTCACGTCCATAATTCGGTGATGAACATGGCACTCGCACCGTCGGCTTTCTTGAATCCGCAGTGCTCGTAGAAGTGCATCTCCTCGTCGTATGCCACCACCACAATCCGCAAATAGTCTTTGTAGTGATCACGCGTCATCTCCACCAGCCTCCTGCCGATGGCCTGGTCTTGGTATTCCGGCCTCACAAGCAGGTAGTGTATGTAGGCATTCATAATGCCGTCGTCCATCGCACAGATCATGCCTACGAGTTTATCACCGTCCCATGCTGAGTAGACGGTGGAAAAATTACGCATGGCAACAACCAATTTTTCTGGGAAATGACCTGACGACCATTCTACTGAAAGAAAAAGGTCTTGCAGTTCTTTTTGATCAAATTCGTGGATCTCTCTGTATTGGATCATGATTCTATTCGTCATTCATCATTCTCTTCACTTCCACCATGCTGACGTCGTCTGCTTTGGTGCCTAAGAGCTGACAAACCATTACTTTGCAAGCATCTGCCTTAAGTCGTTGAAGCTCAACAACTCCGTCGTCTGTAAGCGGCATGCGCTTTGTCCAGACTTTTCCGAACTTGGGATAAACCCTCAATTCTACGTTTACCATATCACTTATCCTTTTATGTATCCTTTTACGTTCCAAAAATAAAAACTTACTTTTTCAAAACAAGTGTTTTTACGTTTTTTAACTTTAAATTTTATGTATTTTGACTCTGTTTTGTGCCTTTTGATGGGATTTTTGATGATTTTAAAACTTTGAAAACGCCCCAATGCTAGAAATAAGAATGAAAGAAAACACTTGCTGTATCCATGTTATTTAAAATAAGAAAATTGGAGGATTTGTTTTACTGGTTTTCAGAATAGACAAGGTCCAATTCGTTCATTAGCATTTGCACGAGTGGAGATGTCTTCAAAAGGGCTTCAAACTTCTGTTTGTTGGTCAATACCTGCTCTTTGGCTATAGCCTCGTCTATGATATATTGCACCTCGATCTTGGAGTTTGACAGATTGTTTTTTAGAGCGTTAAGCAAGTTGATGCGGAAATTTCCGCTCAATTTTGAATAAGCCTCTTTTGATGGAACCTTGATCAGAATTTTGAACGAGTCGATCAGTTCAAACTTACATGTGCTTATAAGACCTGCTTCTTGTGAACGTTGCTGGTCTCTCCACTCATTATATATATTGATACGTGCTGTTTCCAGACTTCCTTTTGTGACTTCTCGCTCTACTTTATGCTCTTTTACTGTGACGACGAAGTTTTGCTGCTGCTCATCGTTGCATCCGCGGATGGAATGAGTCGTGATAGTATGCCCATTTTGGATAGTCTGCAGGTTCATGCGAGGCTGCAGTGTTTGTTGAGGCGTCGTGGCGACGGTGTTTGTCGCAGACGGTTGGCTTGTCGCAAACAGTTGAAGGAACGACTTCAGGTAGTTGCTGTCGACATCCCACCAGTCGTTTTTAATTGGCTCTGTCAGGAGTTTTTTTTTTTCGGCCATTATCTGGCACATACGGATTGCGGCAAGTTCAACAAGCAATCGTTTGTTTTTGAATGTTGGATACTGTATTCCGCATTCCACGGCTATTCTCAAACTTTTGTATAGGAAGTCCTCTTCACAGTCTCTTGCGGCGTCGACATACTGATCCTGGGCGTGTTTGCTCACGTCAAGCAGAGTCACAGTCTTTGGATCGCGTGCCATCAGGACATTGCGTAGATGCTGGGCATAATCGTTGATGAACAGACCTTCGTCGAATCCGTTGGAAATCACTTCGTTGATGATTGTGAGTACTCCTGAGACATCGCCGTTCTTACATTGTGTCATAAACTTGAAATAGTACTCGAAGTCGAGCACATTAAGTTTTTGGAGCACTTCATTGTATGTGATCTTATTGCCACAGAACGACACCACTTGGTCGAAGATAGACAAAGCGTCACGCATACCACCGTCGGCTTTTTTTGCGATCACAGCCAATGCTTCGTCTTCAGCCTCGATGCCCTCTTTTTTCGCCACATTGGCAAGATGGTCGATTGTGTCGTCGATAGTGATACGCTTGAAATCATACACCTGGCAACGGCTCAGAATTGTAGGCAGGATCTTATGCTTTTCTGTTGTGGCAAGAATGAAGATGGCATATGCAGGCGGCTCTTCCAACGTCTTCAGAAAGGCATTGAAGGCTGCTGTGGTCAGCATGTGGACCTCGTCGATGATGTAGACACTTTTTTGTCCGACCTGTGGCGGCACCATCACTTTGTCGATCAGCAGACGGATGTCATCCACCTTGTTGTTGGATGCGGCGTCAAGCTCATGTATGCAGAACGAACGTCCTTCAGCAAAACTTTTACAACTTTCGCATTCTCCACACGCCTCGAAATCAGCAGTGCGGTTCATACAGTTTATCGTCTTGGCAAAGATTCGTGCACATGTCGTCTTTCCAACTCCTCTCGGACCTGAAAAGAGGTAGGCACTAGCCAAGTGGTTTGTCTTGATCGCATTCTTCAATGTGTCAGTCAAACCCTTTTGTCCGACGACGGTACTGAACGTCATCGGACGGTATTTTCTTGCCGATACGATAAAATCTGCCATGTTGCTTTTTATTTCATGCAAAGATAATTATTTTGCCGCAATTTTACGATAAACGAATGTAAAATCATTTTGCTGTTCGCCAGCCGCCCGACTGCTGTCTGACGGCCGCCAACTTTTGTCAGCGAACGTTCGTCAAAACCTCCAAAATCACTCCGCTCTGAGCTGGCACTGAAACCTTAAGTGGAGATTCCGCACTCAGTTCAATTTTAAGAGTCTTGCCAGACATCAGTTCGGTGGCAGACACTTTGCCTTGCTTGATGCCAAGGAAATCGAACATGTGTTGAGGCAGGTTGATAAGGTTGTTTTTCTTCTCGTCGCTGAAATTTGCCACGAAAATCAAAATTCTCTCGTCGCTTCGTCTCACATAAGCATATTCACGGTTGTGGTCGAAAGATTGGTTTTGATAGTTGACGTACATCAAATCGAAGAAAGTGCCGTTGTAGATGCACTCGTTGTCGCGGCATATCGTGAGAAGACGTGAGTAGAAACTTTCCAGATCCTTTTCCGCCTTTGTAGATTTGCCGTTGAGCTTTCTTTGAATAGTTGGCACGACGGAATAGTCGAAGATGGATGTCTTTCCGTCGTCGCCGCTGAACCCTTGCTTTCCTTCCGCCGGTTCGCCAAGCTCCTGTCCGAAATAAACCATTGTCGGAGCATTGGATACAGTCGCAGCGACAAACATCGCAGGACGGCCTTTAGTAGCGTCGCCAAGCACATGGCTTGATGCAAGACGCTGCTCGTCGTGGTTCTCCATGAATGTCAGCATCGACGGTGCTAATCCATCCAAACGTTGCCAACAGCCTGTGATGGCAGATGCACTTTCCTTACACTCTGCGATTGCTCTGAGTGTGTCGTAAAGTCCAACTTTATCGTAAAGATAGTCGAAATGGCCACGGAAGATATAGTCTCTATATTGGGCTGGATTATAAGTTTCTGCAATGAATATGATAGACGGATATTTCTCCTTCACTTGTGGAATGACCCATTCCCAGAATTCCGTCGGCACCATCTCCGCCATATCACAACGGAAACCGTCTATTTTCTTCTTTGCCCAGAACAAAAGAATGTCGCGCATCTTGTTCCAAGTCGACGGAATTGGATGGATGTCAAGTCTGTTGCCGTTGGTGTAGTCGCGTCCATAATTTAGTTTCACAGTCTCATACCATTGGTAGACTCCAGGATTGTTGGCGAAATAGTCGTCTCCAGTCACTTTGCATGGAAATTCCACATATTCCTCCTTTGCCTCTCCCTTCATGTCGAACTGAGCGCAAAGTTTTTCTCCAGGAAGGTAGTAGAAATTGTTGTCTCGGTCGAAACGAACATCTGTGATGTCGTCCGCACCAAGGTCACGCACTCCACGTGGTTTGGCATCTGAATGGTAGCTGCGGGCGACGTGGTTTGGAACGAAATCCATGATCACCTTTAGCCCTGCTTTATGAGTGCGTACAATAAGATCCTCATACTCGTTCATACGCTTGTTCACATCTGTGGCCAAATCGGGGTCTACGTCGTAATAGTCTTTGATGGCGTAAGGGCTGCCAGCACGACCTTTCACAACCGCTGGGTGGTCCGCGGCTATTTTGAATTTAGAATAATCGGTCTTTGTGGCGTGCTCAATCACACCGGTATACCAAATATGTGTAAATCCGGAATTTTTTATCTCAGTCAAACGATCATCAGTGAAATCAGCAAATTTTCCGCATCCGTTATCGACGATGCTGCCGTCAAACTTTGTTTTTTTTGCCATGTTGCCATACAGACGAGGCAACACTTGATATATTAAAATCTTTTTTGTCATATTTTATGTAATTTCAGTTGTTGCAAATTTACACAATCTCGCAACAAATTGCAATATAAAGGAATATATATTGTATTAATTTCATTTGTTATTGCAGCGTGAGGTATGGTGTGGATGAGATGTAGGAAAATGGATGGCTCAAATAAAAAAAGAGACCAAAATCTTGGTCTCTCTTCGTGCGGATGACGGGACTCGAACCCACACACCTCTCAGTACTAGATCCTAAGTCTAGCGCGGCTACCAATTACGCCACATCCGCATTTGCGAGTGCAAAAGTAGTGTTTTATTTTTATATAGCAAATTTATGAGGCTTAAAAATCAAAAAAATGTCTTTTATAGATTCATTTTGACTCTTTCTCTGTCTTTTGTTGATTAAATTGTTGTCGGAAAGACGCTGCCAAGCAATGCAAAGTGATTTTGCACAAATGATAGATGCAGGCAGGTTTTAACCATGCCCATATGTTTGTATGTCCAGTGAGATTGTTTGATTCAATATGTTCAGAATAATGCATAAAAGGAGACGGACATAAAAAAGTCCATCTCCAATGTAAAATTATGGAAAAGTTTTTATTTCTTCTTTTTATACTGATACTTATAAAAAATTAATTGTGGAATATAAATGATTTTGAACTGTCTTCATATCTCACGCTGACAAATTCAAAAGTCATGCAAACGTGCGTTCGTTTGATGACATTTGCAAAGTTAGTATTATGTAGATACTAAACGGGATTTTTACATTATTTAACATCTTTTTTCACCATTATTAACTTTCATTTGATAATAAGTTGCATTGAACCATTTGTTTGAAAATTGTGATATGGCGATACTAAAACGTGTAATTGTTGTTGTATATTGTTGAAATATAGGTGTTTGTATTTTATGGTCTGTTACGTTTGCTTAGCTTTTATGTGAAAAATAGGTGTAGGGAAGTGGTGTTTATATGATTTGTTAAATTTTAGGATTATGTTAAAAGTGTTAATATGTTAAAATAAAAAAAACCTGAAGCTAAAAGCCTCAGGTTTTCTAATTTTAACTGATTTCAAATTGATTCAGATGGATTACTGTGCTACTACGTTAGATATTTCAGCACGCATATTCTCCATCATACGTTTCAAAACGCTCTGCATTACATTGACCTCATTGTCGCTGATTCCCTTGAATGCTTTCTTGAATGCAACTTTTGTAACATCAATGATACCTGGAACTACACCTTTGCCTTTTGAAGTAAGGTAAATGTTCTTAGCGCGTCTGTCGTTAGGGTCGCTTCTTCTCTCCAACATCTTCAATCCCTCAAGTTCGTCGATCAAACGAGTGATGCTCGGGCTGTCTTTGTCTAGTGAGATAGCGATGTCTCTCTGTGTCAAACCGTCGTAGAAGTTTAGCAAGAACACCACCAATGCCTGCTCGAATGTAAGCTCATAGCCTGCATCCTTCAACTCTTTGTTAGCCAACAAAGTGATAGACTCGCTGATTCTACCATTCTTAACCGCCAAAATGACGCTTGTCTCTAGTGTCAATCCTTCCATAGGAACTGACGTACGCATGTTTTCCTTTTCCATATTCCACATAATTTTTATGCAAATATATATTTTAATTTGTAATGAGTACAAGAAACAAGTTCATTATTTTTAATTTTTCGCTGTTTTTTATGCAAAAAAAGTACGTTTCGTATAGAAACGTACTAAAAATGTGCTAAAATTTTGTCAAATATACGTTATTTTGAATTTGTCTTTTTAGTCTTTTTCTTTGCTTCAGTCTCTTTGACAACCTTCTTCTCCTCAACAGCTTTCTTTGTTTCTTTTGTGGTCTTCTTAGTTGTCTCGGATTTTGTTTCTGTTTTAGATGCTTTTTTGCTAGTCTTTAAAGCGGCTAATTCTGCCTCGAGAGCAAGCTTCTCCTTGACAAGTGAGTTCAGCTCTTCTTCGCTGATGTCTGCAGTGAAGAAACTGTCAAGGCGTTTGCTGAAATCTGCCAATACATTCATATAGTTTATGAAAGCATCGTATGGTGAATCGTATGGGCAGAATGTTTGGTTGTAGAATGAGGTGCTCATATAGTACAAATGGTCAGTCGACTGCAATCTGTACCAATCGTCGATTATCTGTTTGTCGGAGCATCTGTTCACTTTGTCTGTCAGAGCATAAAGTTTATTGAATGCTTCGTTTTGTATTGTATTAGCAAGCCAAGGCGAAAGATCCTTTGTCGCGTTGGCCCATGTTGTAGGGTGGGGCGCTGAGATCTGGTCTGTTGGCATATTGTTGTTGATCACCTCAGAAGGAGTGGCGAATCTGATGCCTCTGTTTTTAGCTGCGTTTGGAAGTGCTTTGAAGAAATCAAAGATTCCTGTGTTGGCATTCTGAATTTCTCCCAAAACTTCGTAGTTCATGAATAGGTTGACCACCTGTTCGTCTGGGTTGTTCATGATCCAATTGGCAAATTTGTCTGCTGTCAGAGGAAACTCTCTCCAACCCCAGTCTGAGAATCTGTAGGCGATATCGTCGCTCATTCCAAAGTTTTTCAAAAGGATCTTCATTCTTTGGTTTGCTGCCGAACAATAAACATAGTTCGGACTCTTCCAATCCAATGTCTGTGGAGCTCCTTCCGCAAGCATACCTGCAAATCCCATGTTTGCAACTCTGTCTACCATGTCGTCACAGAACAATAATTCTGAGTTTCTGAACACAGTTGGCTTCTGCCCGAACAGAGATTCTATTTTCTTTGAATGAGCCTCTACCTGTTTCTCAAATTCTTTATTCTCTTTGCGAAGCGATGCGAAAGAGTGTGCGTATGTTTCGGCAAGAAACTCAACACAGCCGGTTTTGGCAAGTTTTTTGAAGCTGTCGATCACTTCTGGGCAATAATGCTCAAGTTGTTCCAAAGCTAAACCTGAGATTGAGTAAGCCACTTTGAATTCTCCATTGCTTTCCTTAATCATCTGAAGCATTGCATTGTTGGCTGGAATATAGCTATTCTTTGCAATCCTTTTTATTATAGCTTCATTATTGGCATCGTCGAAATAGTGGTGGTCGGCTCCAATGTTGAAGAATCTATATCTTTTTAGTCGAAACGGCTGGTGTATTTGAAAGTATAAACAAATCGACTTCATATATCTTTACTTTTAATTGTTGACAATTTATTTGTAGCCAAGCACTTGGTTGTATACGTTGATGACTTTATCACCTGCGTATTCCCATTTTATCTCGTCTACCTCTTTCTTTCCCTCCACTTTCAAGTATTCAGCGAAAGCGTCGTTGGTGACAATCGAATGGATGGCGTCGGCCATTGCGTCGATATCCCAAAAATCTACTTTGATCACTTTCGACAGAATCTCCGCGCATCCGCTTTGCTTCGACACGATTGTCGGCACTCCACATTGCATAGCTTCCAACGGGGATATTCCGAATGGCTCAGACACTGACGGCATTATATAAAGGTCACTGCTTTTCAGCATTTCGTATACTTCCTTTCCTTTTAGGAATCCAGTGAAGTGGAATCTGTCGACTATGCCGTATGCCGACGCGAGGTCTACCATCTCAGCCATTTTGTCGCCACCTCCTGCCATCACGAAGCGCACGTTTGGTGTCCTTTTCAACACTTGTCTTGCTGCCTGCACGAAGAATTCCGGACCCTTCTGCATTGTGATTCGTCCAAGGAATGTCACGATTTTGTCGCCTGTATTGTTGTTCGGCTTGATATCCAAAATCTCACGGCTTAACGGTGTCACTGCATTGTGCACTGTTGTCACCTTTCTCGGATCTATATGATATTTGTTGATCACAGTGTCTCGTGTCATATTGCTCACTGTGATGATATGGTCTGCCATATCCATACCGTATTTCTCAATATTATAGACGGTAGGGTTCACGTTTCCGCGGCTTCTGTCGAAATCGGTCGCATGAACGTGAATGACAAGAGGTTTTCCTGTTATCATTTTTGCCTTCACTCCGGCATCGTATGTAAGCCAGTCGTGTGAGTGTATGATGTCGAAATTGTTTGAACGACAAACCACTCCTGCAACAGCTTCATAATTGCGGATCTCTTCAAGGAGGTTGTCAGGGTAGCGTCCGGAAAACTCCACAGCTCCGATTCCGTTTGTCCCAATATAACGGTTGTCTTCACAGATGCAGTTTCTGAAGTTGTAGTATTCGTCGCTACTGATTCTTCCTTCCAATGACTTTTCCAGAACCTTGCGGTCTGGCTCTTGCCATACAATCGGCACTTTGTTTGCTGCAATGATTTTCAAGAAACTCTGGTCTTCGTCGCCCCATGGCTTTGGCAACACTAGAGTGATGTCAATATCATTGTGTCGAGACATCCCTTTTATCAATCCGTAGCTTGCAGTACCAAGTCCTCCTAATATGTGAGGTGGAAATTCCCACCCAAACATTAAAGCCTTCATAAACTATCCTTTCTTTACTCTGCTTCGAATTTACCCAGTATATGTTCCGCTCTGATCATTTCGCAAACATTTATTCCGTACGACATTCCTTCGCTGCTCTTGTATGGAGCCATTCCGTCGTACATCTCTGAGTATGTGCCTATGGTATTGTTAAACATTTCGTCTTCCAGTCCGTGCATTGATTTTTCCGCAAACGAGTATCCGCTCTGTTTGTACACACGGAGATAACTTTCTATATATGCTCCCATCAGCCAAGGGTATACTGCTCCTTGGAATGCGGCGCAGTCGCGTCCTTGTTGTCCGCCGGCTCCGTTCCAATGGAAATTGTTGCTGTATGGGCTCAATGATCTGATTCCTTTTGGCGTTAACAATTCTTTTGTCGCCATATCCACGACTGCTTTTTGCTGATCTCCATTGAGTGGGGAATATTTTAATGCTACAGCCCAAAGCATATTTGGACGGACACTCCTCTCGAAATGGTCTCCGTCAACAAAATCAAACAGATATGATCCGTTCCAGAAGATGGCGACGAAATTGTCACCGACATTGTCTGCAAACTGGTCGTAGATATTGTTTTCTGTAAGTTCGGCAGTGAATTTCAATGTGTCGTACCACAATGCGTTGATCTCCACTGTCCATCCGCTTCTTGGGGTGATTGGCTTTCCGTCGACTCTGACTGAATTCATCCATGTCATCGGCTTTTCCCAACCATGGATATAAAGCAGACCATTGTATGTGAGTTCGATATTAGTATGTTTGCCGCTCTTTATGAAGTCGACGATGCGGATCAATTTGTCTGCATACTTCTTTTTTGCGGCGCTTTTCCCAAACGTCGTAGCATAGTCTTGAATGGCTTTCACATACCATAACACGACATCTGGCTGCTCTATACCTGTGATGTTTGGATCGTATCCTTTTTCTGCCGATTCCGACATCATCTTTTCTATTTCATGACCAATTGTGTCAAGGTATATGTCTATCTCCTTTTGAGTTGAACCCGATGAGATTAGCCCAGGTATGGCGATGACCATGTTTCTTGCTATGCATTTGTACCATGGATAGCCTGCCATCATATAGAATTTTCCATCTTTCTCTATGAACATACTTTTGGCTGTCTGCATAAGTACTTGTTCGATAGAGTTTGCGGACTCTTTCTTTATTTGAGAGTTGAATGAGCTTTCAATATCTTTGATTTTGGATTCGTTAAGACCGGCGGTGAAAAAAAATTCTTCTCCCTCTTTTGCCTCAACTACGAAATGTCCGGCGACGTATAAATCTTCTCTGTCGTGATAGCCACGGTCTCTCTCGTTGAAATATTCAATGTTTTTCTTCCAGTATCCCGTCGCTACAAAATCTCCTTTTTTTGACAATTGCATATTGAGCATAGGGTACTTTTCGTATAGGGAGAGTGCTATACCATTGCTGATCGCCTTATATTCTTTGTGTACGGAATCGTTTTCCACACACAATTCAGAAGTGTCGCGGAATGCAAGCAGAGGTTCTATTTTTATTGAGGTGTTTCCTTTTAGAATCTTATATCTGACTATCAGTCTGTTCTCTTTTTCACAAAGGACAACACACTTCTCGACAAGTGTGCCACCCGCTCTGTATGTGACAGTGACAGAGTTGGAGTTGTAATCAAACAGACGCATGTAATTATGTCCGTTTGGTGAAAAGTATCCGGCTGAATATTCATGTATGCCGAAATTATACTCGGCTGTATTCTGAATCAAAGTCTCATCTATGGATGAAATCAACAATAACTTCTCCTTGCCCTCTATTTCTGATGGCACTACAAACGCGCCATGATATTTACGCGTGTTGCAACCTACTGAGGTTGTGCTATAGTATGCTCCTAGTTTGTTTGGGATAATGAGTTCTTTTTGAAGAGATTGTCCCAAATCAGCTAACGTGAATTTGTCGAACTTAAGATAGCCCATAAGTTTCTAATATTAATTACCCTCCTAATAGTACGTAGTACTAATTATCCTACAAATTTACTAAAATTAAATCCTTTTAAGAAATTTTATGTATGTTGTGTAACATTTATTGCTACAAAAAATTATCAACAATACATAATGAACTGAAAAGATGATTTTTATGTCGCATCTTTCAGTTTTCTAGTTTTTATACTTTAGGGGGTATTTTGTTGTAAGGTAAAAAAATATGATGTCCCCTTAGTGTTTTGTGTGATAATCGATCAGCTTCTCCAGTGGAGATTTTTGTACATCGTTGATGACAAAGCCATATTGCGACGCCACTAATGTGAGCTCTCTCCTGAATTGTTGTGCGACTCCGCCGACAAATGATATTTGCTTTGTGTTATAGATGCTGTAGTGCACTATGTTTCGTTTGAAGAAGTCTCGGAACGAGTTCATCACAAGGGTGTTAATGTAAGCGTTTTCTATTCGTTTTGCTATAAATGGTACAAAACTTGCTAGATAACGGTTTGGAAATGGCTTTTTGTAGACATTCTCCATTATTTCCTCTTTGCTTGTCTGGAACTCGTTAAAAAAGTCTTTAGCTAATTCGGTGGATGTCAATCCTTTCAGTATGTCGCTTACCAAGTGTTTGCCGAGATAACCTCCACTTCCTTCGTCGCCAAGCATGAATCCAAGCGATGATACATTGTCGATGATTCTCTCTCCATCGTAATATCCTGAATTTGAACCTGTTCCTAAGATCGCAGCTATGCCTTTGTCGTCTCCTAAAAGTCCGCGAGCAGCAGCTAAAAGATCGCTTTCAACCTCTATAAATTCAGATCTGAAAGCCTGTTTGAAACATTCCTTTATTGCATTCGACTGCTTCTCAAAAGCACATCCTGCTCCATAATAGTAAACCTTTTTCAGAGCATTTTCGTTTTCTGTTCGTATTTGTGACTCTTTCAAAGCAGACACCATCTCTCCCGTCGACTGGTAAAATGGGTTGATCCCTGGCAAAGAGTACCGTCTCACCCCGTTTTGCTCATCGATTACAACAATGTCCAATTTTGTTGAGCCTCCTTCCGCAATGATCATATATAATGTGTTTTAAATCCTATACTCACAAAATTAGTTGATTATTTGGATGTTGACAATTTTTTTTGTGAAAAAATGAGTGACAATTACTGAATTTGTATGAAAGAAGGAAAAATTGTGTTTTTATTTGTCTAATGCATTTGGAAATGATTTGCTTGGTTTATATTCGTTGAAAGACAATAAAGAGGACGAATCAATTTTATGATGCGTCCTCAAAATTTAATTTGCTCTTAATATTAATAAGTGAATCCAATTCCTACAGCTCCACTACGTGTGGTTAGATTCTCACCTATATCTAAATCGTCTGAATTCATAAGATTACGCAACCCATAATCATAGTCGGCAAACAAGAATATTTTCCAGATATGTAGTTGGATTCCTGCTGATATACCAGCGTCGAAGCGACTGATAGTGTCGAATATTTTTGTCACATCTGGATTGTCGCTTTTTCCTGCGACACCGACGGCGGCGTAAGGTCCGACCATAAGTCCGAGTCCGATATTCCTTGAGAATTTAAGCAGAGCTCCAATTGTCACAGGAATTTCTGCATAATGGATTGTGCAATTGTCAAGAAATTTTCCCGCTTTCTGACCTTTCTGCGCATACACAGCCTGTGGCATAAAGAAGAATGATGATTCTCCTAGTGGAACGAATCCTCCGATACCACCTCTGATACCGAATAAAGATTCAGAACCATCTGATGAAAATTTACTTAATTGAGCACCACCTTTGATCATTGTGTATGGTTGTGCGTACATGAAAGAGGAAAGCAGTGAAGCCAACACTGCCAAAATAAGCTTTTTCATTTAGTTTGGGATTTAAGGACTAATAATATTTTGAAATGCCTTGGCATTTGTGTGCCAAGGCATATTTTTATAAAGGATGGGACCGGTTTAGTCCTGCATCATTTTCTTGTAAAGGTTTCTCATCGAAACAGCTTCCGAGATTTTGCTGTGGATTGCATCTACGCTGATACGTTCCTGAGCCATTGTGTCACGGTAACGAACAGTCACAGTATTATCTTCTAGTGTCTGATGGTCTACTGTGATACAGAATGGAGTACCGATCGCATCCTGACGACGGTATCTCTTTCCGATTGTATCCTTCTCTTCGTAAGCGCAACGGAAGTCGAACTTCAACTCGTTCATGATAGCCTGAGCCTTCTCTGGTAGGCCATCTTTCTTCAACAATGGAAGCACTGCACATTTGATAGGTGCCAATGCTGGTGGCAAGTTGAGAACTACACGCTTGTCTCCGCCTTCTAGCTGCTCCTCTTTATATGAACCAGCAAGTACAGACAAGAACATACGGTCTACTCCGATAGATGTCTCGATTACGTATGGAATGTATGACTTATTCTCTTCTGGATCGAAATACTCAAGTTTCTTTCCTGAGAATTGTCCGTGGCGACTCAAATCCCAGTTTGTACGTGAGTGGATTCCTTCAACCTCCTTGAATCCGAATGGCATCTCAAACTCGATATCTGTGGCTGCATTAGCGTAGTGCGCCAACTTGTCATGGTCGTGGTAACGGTATTTCTGGTCTCCCAAACCAAGTGCTTTATGCCACTTCAAACGGAAATTCTTCCAGTGCTTGAACCATTCCATTTCTGTGCCTGGCTTGCAGAAGAACTGCATCTCCATCTGCTCAAACTCACGCATACGGAAGATGAACTGACGTGCTACGATCTCGTTACGGAATGCCTTACCAATCTGAGCGATACCGAAAGGAATCTTCATACGGCCTGTCTTCTGTACGTTCAAGAAGTTGGTGAAGATACCCTGACATGTCTCAGGACGTAGGTATATATCCATTGTGTTGTCGGCACTTGCTCCGATCTGAGTCTTGAACATTAGGTTGAACTGCTTTACGTCAGTCCAGTTTCTTGTTCCTGAGATAGGACATACGATCTCTTCGTCAAGAATGATCTGTTTTAGTTCATCAAGATTATTGTCGTTAAGTGCTTTTGCAAAACGCTCGTGAAGTGCATCTCTCTTTTCTGCATACTCCTTTACGCGCGCATTTGTTGAGATGAACTGCTCTTTGTTGAAAGCGTCGCCAAATTTCTTCGCTGCCTTCTCGCATTCTTTGTTGATCTTGTCGTCATACTTTGCAAGCTGATCCTCGATCAATACGTCGGCTCTGTATCTTTTCTTTGAATCACGGTTGTCAATCAATGGGTCGTTGAATGCGTCAACGTGTCCGGAAGCCTTCCATGTAGTTGGCTCCATAAAGATTGCTGCATCAATACCTACGATGTTCTGGTGTAGCAATGTCATGCTGTCCCACCAATATTTCTTGATGTTGTTCTTCAACTCTACACCGTTCTGACCGTAGTCGTAAACGGCTGCTAAACCTCCATAAATCTCACTTGATGGGAATACAAAACCATACTCCTTACAGTGCGAAACTAATGCCTTGAATGCATCTTCCTGTGAAGCCATATCTTTATATTGTGTTAAAATTTAATCGTTCTTTTTCTGCAAAGATAATAAATTATTGTTTATGAATGAGTATCAAATCTCCCAATTTTTATATCATGTCATATTTTCAGCGTGCCAATACTGTATTTTGCGGATTACATTCTTTCTTTTTTCCCTGTTTTTTGTGAATGTTTTTGGGTGATCATCATTGTCAATCGTACCAAAATAGATGGATAAAAGATTAAAAACATGTTTTGTGTGGTTGCTTGTAAATTGTCGATTTGTATTTTTGAAAATCAATCTAACGGTCAAAATACGTGCGATTTTGTATGTTTTTTGAACCAAAAAATTAAAAGTTATGTATAAAGTTAGTTTTTTCATGTTGCTGTCTCTGTTTTGTTGTGGTCTGTCTGCCAAGACGGTCACAGTTGTCAAGACGGAGCTTAAAAGTGGAGAAGAGAATTCTTTCCCCATTTATGAGACGGGGCAGATTTCTTTTTCCGGTCGTACTCTTTTAATCCAGATTAGTGAGAATGCCAAATTCTCGATCTTTAATCTGGATGATATTAAAAGATTGGACTTCTCAAATGTTGATGTGTCTGATGTAGATCAGATTTCTGATGTTCGGTTCAATGTCTATCCAAATCCTGTCTCGAATATTTTGAAAATTGAAGTCGACGGAATTGAAGAGATGTTGATTGTATCCGCAGACGGTAGGGTGGTGATGAAGAAGATTGTGGAACAGAATGAAGATGTTGATGTGAGTGGTTTGCCTGCTGGTATTTATTGGGTAAAAATTGGTGGTTCTACATTTAAAATTGAGAAGCTATGAAAAAATATTTGTTTTTATCGGCAGCTTCACTTGCCGCTTTGCTTTTGCTCGCTCAGGATAAAATGAATATTTATCTTGACGGCTCTTCCGAATCATTTAATATAGAGGATATAAGTCAAATAAAATTTGTCGATGGTGTCATGAAAATATCAGGAAGTGTCGACAAAGGGTTTGATGTCCCTGAGATATCATATGCTGATTTCTCATTAGACGACAGTGGAAAATCTGATACTATTTTTGTCACATTTGATGGCAGCCGTGTTAGTGTCAGTGATTATTCATGGGATAAGGTGTCGTATGTTGTAGACGGTGCGAATATCTCATTCACGTCGACCCAGAATAAGAAGAGCATTGTGTATTATCTTTCAGGCACTTCTTCAGACGGATCTTTCACAATCACTCCCGACAGAGCGTTTACTCTTGTGATGGATAATCTTTCTCTCTCTAGCGCATCTTCGTCGCCGTTAGTGATAAATCTTGGTGCTGATGGAGACTCTTATGCCACAAATGTGGAGCTGAAAGGCAAGTCTACTCTTTCTGACGCATCGTCTTCATCTTATAAAGGATGTGTGTATGCAAAGTCTAAACTAAAGTTCGGTGAACTTGGTGGAGATGGTGAACTTACTATTTCAGGAAACACGAAGCATGCTATCAATTCGTCTAAGAAGACGGAATTTTATGCTGGCACTGTCAATATTATATCCGCTCAGGGTGATGGTCTGAACAGTGATGGACTGCAGATGTATGGTGGAAAACTGAATATTTCTGGCACAGGAGGAGATGGCGTGGACGCTTCTGAGTCGATTCTTATAGAAAAAGGGGAGTTTGTATTTTCTTCTTCTGCTGAAGATGTGAAGGCTTTGAAATCAGATTCGTCAATTGTGGTGAAGGGAGGAAATGTAGATATCACTATGACTGGAGCCGCTGCCAAAGGTATGAAGACTTCTTTTGCAGATATTGAGATATATGGAGGTGAGATTATAATGAATATCGACGGGACATCTATAATCGCTGACGGTGATACCTCTTATTCTGCTGCAATCAAGACAGACATGGGAGTAGTGATAAGTGATGGAAAAATTGATTTGACTCTTGGAAAGAATGCCATCGCGTCGAAAGGAATCACTGCTGACGGAGACGTCACCGTCAAGGGTGGCGTTGTGAAAATAACCAATAACGGAGGCTATTACACTGGAGCTACAACTACAACATCAACAGGAGGTTGGGGCGGAGGATTTGGTGGTTCATCCAGTACATCTACAGCCTATACAGAAGGACGTTGTGTCAAGGGAAACAATGTATATCTGACAGCAGGAGATTTTACATTGATGACATCTGATGGCGCGAAAGGTGTCAAAGCAGAGGCTGATTTGATTGTAGGTGCAGAGAAGGCCGACAATTCAGCTTTGACAATCAATGTCACTACAAACGGAACAGCAACGTCTTCTTCAACCTCGTCTTCCACTGGAGGTCGACCAGGCGGATTTGGAGGCATGAGTGATGGAAACTCCTCAAAATATGCTGGAAATCCAAAGGCTTTTGTCGGAGAGAATATCACGGTCAACAGCGGAACAATCATTGTGGATGCCAAAGACGATGCGTTTCATGCCAATACAAAATTGGAAGTTAACGGAGGTGATTTGACTATTGACACATCGGATGACGCCATGCATTCTGATGGAGATCTGACTTTCAATGATGGATATTTAAGAGTGAAGACTGCTTATGAAGGTCTTGAGGGTTCTAATATTTATGTCAACGGTGGATATTTGCATATCACAACAACAGATGACTGTTTGAATGTGACGACAGAGACTACGGGTATGTTGAGAGTTTCGGGTGGACAAATGTGGACTTGTTCATCTTCCGGAGATCACGACTGCTTGGATTCGAACGGAAGTATGGAGTTCGCTGGAGGACTTGTGATCGCATGTGGATCGTCTCCTATAGATGCCGGAGATGGCAACAGTTGCTATCAGAAGCATACAGGAGGCACATTGTTGGTGCTCGGACCAAGCAGTGCGGGAATGTGGAGTCAAGATGTCAAACCGACTTGCGCTAATTCAATCACCAACACATCTTGTTCTGTGTCGGCAGGTGCAACATTATGTGTTGCTAATTCATCAGGAGATGTGATAGCCGCATGCAAAGTGCCAGTTGCATTGTCGAAATTGATTTTTGCCTACGGTTCATCATTGAATGGCTATTCTTTCTACACAACGACAGAAAATGTTGATTTTGATTTGTTTGAGAATCAGTATAAAGAAAAAACAAAGATACAGTTTAGCTTGTTGAGTGAGTTAGAAGCCGGTAGTAATAGTGGTGGATGGGGCAGGTAAAAAAAGATTATAATATAAGTGGAGACGTGAGGATTCGCGTCTCCTTTTTTCTGTATTTTTACATATTTATTTCCTTTTTTTTGTTTAGTTTGAAATTTTATCTATATATTTGGATGCTCTAACGGTTATGTAGAGCGATTTTTTTAATTATAACATGTGATTGTTTTGTTCTAATTATAGAAAATATGAAGAAACTTTTTACTTTAGTATCAGCTGCAATGCTTTGCATGCAGACTTTTGCTGCTAACCCTGTCGATCAGTGGGGTAAGCTAAAACTTGTTGGCAATCAGTTGTCATCAGAGTCTGGTCAACCAGTTCAGTTGAGAGGATGGTCAACACATGGTTCATGGTTCAAGGGCTGTTACGATGACATGTCAGACTTCGAGAAAATGAAGAACGAAGGTGCTAATATGGCTCGTATCGCAATGTATATCAATGAGGGTGAAGGCTATGATATACAATGGGTGAAGAATTGTGTAGATTACACTGCTCAATTAGGTATTTATTGTTTGGTAGACTGGCATATCTTGAAGCCAGGTAATCCAAACGCTAGTGATTACGGCCGCTACAATGAGTTCTTTAGCGAGATGACCTCTTATGTAAAGCAGAAAGGTTATAAGCATGTCCTTTGGGAGATCTGTAATGAGCCAAATGAGGATACTGATGGAGCTCCAGCTGCATTCCACAATGTATGGAATTGGGTTACAAAGTATGCTCAGAATGTGCTTCCTACAATTGCACAGAACCTTCCAGATGCTATTGTAATTATCGGTACTCCTCAGTGGGACCAGGATGTTACAGTTGCTTTCCAGGATCCATTGGAGATCAAGGACTCATTTAAGGATTTGCAGTTGATGTACAGCTTCCACCATTATGCAGCTGACCAACAGAGATATTTGGGTATTTTCTCTGCCGCTGCTGCTTTTGTTCCTGTATTTATTACAGAGTGGGGTCTATCTAGCCACACTGGAGATTCAGGTGTAGACAAGACTGCTGGAAATCACATGCTTTTGGTTGCTAATGGTAAGAACCTAGGTGGTCAGATTGTCAGCTGGGCTAACTGGAGCTGGTCAGACAAGGGTGAGTCATCTGGAACATTCACAGGTGGCGGTTATGGTGGCATGAGCTTTTCAGAATCTGGTAATTTCATCAGAGAGAATTTGAAAAAAGGTGATAACTTCTCGTTCTGTGAATCATCACCATACGAGTCTGCTCAGGTGTTTGATGGAAAGACTGATTTCATTCTTGATTTGGGAGCATATGACAAGGGTGGTCAGGACAACGCTTATTTCGACTATGATGAGGATTGGGCTTGTTCAGGAAATGACAAGAACAATACAAAGCCTTGTAACGCTGGTGATGCTGGAAAAGAAGACAACTTCCGTCCAGGAGAGTATTTCGATATAGGTTACTCATCTAAGGATAAGGCAACAGCTTACAAAACATTGGGTTACATCGGTAACGGTGAATGGGTTACTTACACTATCGATGTGAAGAGAGCTGGAGATTATGAGTTTGAGGTATATGCTTGTGACCATAAAGATTATAACACATTTGCTATTGCAGTAGATGGAAAGCCAGGTTTGGTTACAGAAAATGGTGAGGATACTCGTTTCCAGGCATTGTATTTGCCTACTTGCAACGGTGGTGATGAAGATGGTGACTACAACGTATGGGGATGGGTTAAGCCATACAACGCATACAACAAGGAAATTAAGCACAAAATTCGTTTTGATAAGCCAGGTGAGCACAAACTATCATTTGCATTCATGACATCATTCTCTGGAATGGGATCATTTAAAATCATAGGTGATCCTACGAGTGTAGATGAGACAGCTGCTGATGCTCCTGTTATCGCTCCAAACCCAGCAGAAGGTGGAGTATTCAATGTTTCAGTATTTGAGAATTCAACTGTAAAGGTGGTTAATTCTCTTGGTGCTGAGATTTTATCTCAGAATGTAGAGGCTAATACTACAGCTACTGTCGTTTTGAATGCAGCTCCTGGTGTTTACTTCGTTTCTGTGGTTGGCGAGACTAATGCTACAACAGAGAAGTTGATTGTAAAGTAAAAATAATCAAATTGATTATATAACCTTACTCAGTGGCCAAAACTGGAAAATCTCTAGTTTTGGCTACTATTATTCAAAGAATTAACTAAAATTTATTACAATGAAGAAACTATTACTTTCTATTGTCTCTTTGATTGCATCCACATCAGTGTTTGCCGAATTATCTTTCGACAAGGCATATTGGATCATTAAGGATGGAAAACTTACTGACAATGTAGAGATTTATGAGTATGATCCTGAGGATTTGGACGGAAAGGTTCCTAGCGAATTGAAGGACACTACTGTTGATGGAGAAAATTTGGTTGTTTACAAGCAGCTATCTGATGATTATTTGGATGTCCGTCTAAAGTTTAATTCTGATAAGCCATTGGATTTGTCAGAAAACTATGTGATGGTATTTGAGTATAAGATTCCAGATTTCGATAAAGATACAAACATATATTTTGGAAACAAACCTTTGTGGATGTTTGGTTTCACAACACAAGAAAAATTATTGAAATCTAAAAATGCTTCCACAGCAGAGACATTCAGTTTCGTAGATGCGAAGTGGGGCCCAACAGAAGAATGGGTTACTACATATAAGTATATTTATGCTAAGGCTTCTATGAAGCAGCTTTTCGGAATGAATTTCTCTTATGCACGTGAATACAATGTAGGAGGTAATTATTGTCATTATAAGGGTGTCCTTAAAGAATACCCATACATAAAGAATATGGCGTTTGTTTCTATTAAAGAGGGAAAGCCATTCTATGCTGAAAATTTCGATAATGTAAAACTTGGAGATTTCTATCTTGAGGAGTTGAAGGTCGCTACTAAGGAAGCATCTGCATATCATGGTGGTATTCAGCCAATTTTCACAGAAGAATATGCAGACTATTGGGAAGGAGAAGGTAGAAGTCCTTTGTATTTGTTCCGTGATTTCATGCCTGATTCTGTTCGTAATCAGGATGGTTCGGGCTATATCGATTGTGAGCAACTTCATGCATTGCAGGTTGAATCTGTACGTGATTCTATTGTTTTCCCTGAGATTAAGATTCCTACTGGAACAGAGAAAATTTATTCAAAGATGCTTATAAAGAAGCATAAGAATGAAAAGGGAATTTGGGAAGATGCCGATTATGATGTGTATTCTAAAGAAGACCTTCCTATCATTTTGAGATTTAATACAGGAGAAACAGTTGATTTGACTAATGATACAATCAAGATGATTTGGACTAAGTTTGAAGGCGAGGTTAAGGTGCCTTCTGGTGCAGAGTCATTTGACTTGGTCTTCAAGGGTGCTAAGGCAGGTTATTTGGTTGACGACATCATGTTCTCTTCTAAGAAGTTTGCTGATGTTAAGGTCGATCAGGTTGATTCTGATGCATTTGACATTGTCGCTTATGTAGACGAGAATGGTGATATTGTTGTTGAAAATGGTGAGTTGGTTGCCGCTTACAATATGGAAGGCCGTGCAGCTACAAAGGCTGACAAGGTTGTGGCTATCGTTGTCAAGAACGACAAGGGGCAGCTTGCTTCTAAGGTTATCCTTAGAAAATAAACATAGAGACAATCTGTTTGTTTCATAAATAGGGGCAGGTTTCAAAACCTGCCCCTTATTGTTTGATCAAAACTTGTCCCTTATTTGAAGATCAATGGCAAAAACTGGCATAAATAGTTTCTCCAATTTCTCCAGATGTGTCCTCCCTCACTCTCTACATAAGTATATTGAAATCCATTAGCATCTAAAAAAGACCTGAATTTCTGGTTCTCCTCGTAAAGAAAATCATCTTTGCCTATTGCAATCCAATATAACGCTGGCTTCTGTGCAAATTGTGTTTTTATTTTTGCTTCACAATTTTCATATATATGCGAATCTTTTCTGCCCTTAAATCTTGCGGAAGCGGAAAAGAGTCCGATATAGTTGAATAGTGTAGGATACTCTTTTGATATTTGCATTGAATGGAATCCTCCCATCGACAGTCCGGCGATAGCTCTTGACTCTTTTTTTGCAATTGTTCTATATGCTTTGTCTACAAATGTCACCACCTCTGGAAACGCATCTTCAAATGAGCCATCTGTCGTTTTGGGCAATTCTATTGTAGGAGTGACATAGCCGGTAGGGGATTCTCCCCATGCGGCTTGCAAATCAGAGTTGCCATTGGTCATCACCACAATCATAGGTTTTGCTTTACCTTGTGCTATCAGATTGTCCAAAATCTGAGCCGCACGTCCCAACGTCGACCAAGAATCCTCGTCTCCTCCCATTCCATGAAGAAGATACAATACCGGGTATCTTTGACCATTTGTCTCATATCCTGCAGGCGTGTAGACGGTGATTCGCCTGTCTGCATTCAGTTTTTCGCTGTGATACCACACTTTGCTGAGAGAACCGTGTGGCACATTCTGAACCTTGTATAATTCACTCTCTTTCCCGTCGATCATGAACAAGTTGCTGATTGTCACCACGTCGCGCGACATAAATACATTTGATGGATCTGAAATTTTTATCCCGTCCATCATGAATGAATAGCTATACAACTCTGGTGCAAGCACTTTTGGAGTGGTGTATTCCCACACGTCATTATTCACTTTCTTCATCTCTGCTTTCTCATCCTTCGATAAGAAATCTCCCACAACTTCAACTTTTGTGGCGTTTGCCGCTTTAAGACGGAATGTGACGGTGTTGTCTTTGTTAACTTCTGGCGAGTTGACTGGCGTTTTCCACCACAGATTCTCTTGGCTCACCACCTGCAATGAGAGACATGCAGCGCAAGCCGCTAACAATACTTTTTTCATACGTTGTAGTTTGTTTTGTGTATAATTTTGATTTCATTTGAGGAGTGTCAAGCAGTTTGTACGAGCTTCCACCTCATTGTTGTTCAGTTGATCTTGTTGATTCTGTCGCATCTTTTGTGTATGTTACTGACTCACATTCGTGAAAAGCATCATTTCCTATTTTTAGATTATTTTTTGTGTTGTCAATCACAATTTTTAGATTTTTACAGTCGTAAAATGCTTTCTCTCCTATGTTTACGACACTAGACGGGATTTCTATACTTGTCATATTTGTACAAGTCTCAAATGCTGAATTACCAATTTTGGCCACATTTGAAGGGATATTTATGCTTGTCAGGCTATAACAATGAAAAAATGCTCGATCACCCAAACTGGTCACATTTGACGGTATTTTAATGTTTGCCAGAACTTCACAGTTGGCAAAAGCCCAGTCGCCAATGCTTGTTATACTAGACGGCAAATCAATGTTTGTCAGATTGTAACAGTGTGAAAATACCCAATCTCCGATACTAGTCACACTTGATGGGATTACTATACTTGCCAAATTTTTGCATGTGGAAAACGCATAGTCGCCTATTTTGCTTACACTTGAGGGTATTGTTATATTTGTCAGTCCTTCGCAATCAGAAAATGCGAAATCTCCGATAGCGTTTACACTTGATGGTATCTCAATGTTTTTCAAATTTCTGCATCTTGCGAATGCTCCTTTGTTTATATCGATCACGCTTGATGGAATTGTGAATTTGCCTTTGATCGCTTCTGGGACAACTATTATTTCTGTTTTGTCTTTGTTGTACAAGACGCCATCCTCAGAAGAATAATTTGTGTTGTTCGGATCGACTGTGATGCTTTTCAACTCGTCACATCCGTAAAAAGCTCCATTTCCGATGCTTGTGACACTTGAAGGTATCTCTATTTTTTTCAGACTGCTACAACGGTAGAATGCGGTGCTTCCAATGTTGGTGATGTTGTCTGGTATCTTTATGTTTGTCAAATTTTTGCATCCTTCGAAAACTCCGTATTCAAGACTTGTAACTTTTGTCGGAATCTCTATGTCTGCCAGACTTTTGCAACCAAAAAATGCTCCTTCTCCGATGTGCTTAACGCTTGAAGGAATATTTATTTTTGTCAGGCTGCTGCAGTCTGAAAAAGCTTCATTTTCAATGCTGGTTACACTTGTGGGGATTTCGATGCTTGTCAAGCTTTGGCAACCTTCAAATGCTTTTGAACCAACGCTTGTTACAGTAAATATATTATCCGCTATTCGTACTTTTTCAGGAACTTCAATAGATATAAGACTCCAATATGAATCATCGTTTATCACCTCTGCTGTAGAATCGGTTAGAATATTGAATTTCAGTTGCGTGTTTGTCGCATTTACCACTTCCGCTGTCTCACTTTTTGTGGTATTGTCTTTCTTTTTACGTGCGGCAAATGTTGGCATGCATAGTATGAAAGAAACGATCAATAAAACTAATTTTTTTCTCATGGCATTAAATTGTTAGAATCCTATCTGAATTTAGATTCACTACAAAAATAGAAATTAGTTTGGAGTTTTGTGCCAAAATATGGTTGTTTCTGTAATTAAAATGTGCACAATCAGTAAACGTTTTCGTTTTAGCATGTTTTTTGTTTCTGTTCTCGTTATAAACAAGTACTTTTGCGCCCAAATAAATTGTAAGATGAAGACAAAAATAACAATGTTGGGTACGGGAAATGCCCTTGTGACGAAATGCTTTAACACTTGTTTTGTGATATCGACGGAAGAGGGAAATCTTCTTACGGATGCAGGTGGTGGCAATGGAGTGCTTGTTCAACTTGAAAAAGCGGGCATCGATTACCGCAGTTTGAACGCAATGTTTCTTACACATGCCCACACCGACCATATCCTTGGAGCTCTTTGGATCGTGCGTATGATTTCCACTGCTATCAACCGTGGAGAATACAAAGGTATTTTTAATATTTATGGTCATTCGCACCTTTGTGGACTATTGAAGATGATGGTGACGGAAATGTTGCCGAAGAAGATCGCTTCTGAGGTCGGAAAGGGTATTTTGATCAATGAAATTGGCGACGGTGAGGCGTTTGAAGCCATCGGTGCCCACTTCACTGCGTTCTCTATCCACTCCACTAAATTGGAGCAGTTTGGCTACCGTATGGAGTATGGTGATCTGAAGCTTGCTTGTTTGGGTGATGAGCCATATAATGAGAAATGTGCGGATTATGTGAAAGGTGTCGACTGGATGCTTTGTGAGGCTTTCTGTTTGTACGACGACCGTGACAGATTCCATCCATACGAAAAGCATCATAGCACTGCGAAAGACGCGGGTGAAATCGCGTCTACTCTTGACGTGAAAAATATTTTGCTATATCATACTGAAGAGAAGACACTGGATACACGAAAGGAGAGGTATACGGCAGAGGCAAAACTCGGATTCTCCGGTAGGGTAGAGGTGCCTTATGATTTGGAGACGGTGGAGCTGGAATGAAATTCTAAATGCTAAATTAAAAATGATAAATGCTGATGGCCAAAAGCCAATGTGATACCAAAATGTCCGTTTCCACCAATATTTATCAATAAAAAACAAAAAAACGAGGATATTTGTTATAAAATCGTTAAAAAGGTTTAACTTTGCCTATAATTTTTAATACTTTTTTTAGATCCATTTATGGCTGAATCAATTAAAATCAAAAAAGGCCTGGACATAAAACTGAAAGGTAAGGCAGCAGAGACAAAGTCTGATGCTTTGCAGAGTCAGTTTTTTTCTATGCGCCCTGACGACTTTCACGGCATGACTCCAAAAGTTGCTGTTAAGGAGGGAGATGCAGTGAAGGTGGGTTCGGTGTTGTTCTACGACAAGGCTAACCCAGATTTAAAGGTTGTCTCTCCATGTAGCGGAACGGTTGAAGCTGTCAATCGTGGTGAGAGACGAAAGGTGTTGGATATTAGGTTGAAGTCGGATGGTAAGTTTGAGTCTGTACCATTTGAGAAAGCTCAGCCATCACAGCTAAGCTCAGCTGATGTCAAGAAACTTCTTTTGGAGAGCGGTTTCTTTGCGTTCATCAACCAGCGCCCATTTGATGTAGTCGCTAATCCTAACGATGCCCCTAAGGCAATCTTCATCTCCGGTTTTGACTCTGCTCCATTGGCACCGTCATACGACTATGTGTTCGATTACACACAGTGTAAGGATGAGCTTCAGCTTGGAATCGACGCTCTTGCGAAGTTGACGACTGGCAAGGTGTACGTTTCAATCCACAAGGATTCTGCAGCTCGTGCATTCAAGGAGTTGAAGGGTGTTGCCATCACAGAGTTTGAGGGACCTCATCCAGCAGGAAACGTTGGTGTTCAGATCAACCATATCAGCCCAATCAACAAGGGTGAGGTTGTATGGACAATCAGCCCATACGATGTAGTGGCTATTGGTTCTGCATTCAAGAAAGGAACAATTGATTTCTCAAGACTTATCGCTCTTGTAGGATCATCAGTTTCAAAGCCTTCATATTATAAGACATATCCAGGTGCTGAGATCGCTTCTGTAGTGAAGGGTCAGGTATCAGAGGAGAATGTAAGATACATCAGCGGTAATCCGTTGACTGGCCGTCAGGTTAGCAAAGATGGATTCATCGGAGCTTTCGCTCACCAGATCACAGTTATCCCAGAAGGAAACAAGAATAATGAGTTGTTGGGCTGGATTATGCCACGTCTTAACAAGTTCAGCACAAGCCATTCTTATTTCTCATGGCTACTTGGCAGCAAGAAGGAATATGTCGCAGACACAAACCTTAACGGTGGTGAGCGCGCGTTCATCATGAGTGGTGAGTATGACGCTGTATTCCCAATGGATATTTTGCCAGAGTTTTTGGTGAAAGCAATCATGGACAAGGACATCGACAAGATGGAGCAGCTTGGTATCTACGAGGTTGCGCCTGAGGATTTCGCCCTATGTGAGTATGTCTGCACATCCAAGATTGAAACGCAGAGAATCGTTCGTGAAGGATTGGATTACTTGCGTAAGGAGTTGGCTTAATTTGAGTAATAATTTAAATAAGTGATAAATTGAAAGCTTTAAGGAATTTTCTGGATAAAGTGAAGCCAAACTTTGAGGAGGGCGGCAAACTTTCAGCGTTCCGTTCTGTGTTTGATGGTTTTGAAACATTCTTGTTCGTGCCTAACACAGTTTCGAAGAGCGGAACTCATATTCACGACACAATCGACAGCAAACGTGTGATGTCATTTGTTGTGATTGCCTTGATCCCAGCTTTGCTTTTTGGTATGTACAATGTTGGTTACCAGAACTATTTGGTGGCTGGCACGCTCGACCAGGCAAGCTTTATGGAGGTATTCTGCTACGGATTCTTGGCTGTTCTTCCTAAGATCATCGTCTCTTACTTGGTCGGTCTGGGAATTGAGTTTACTGTAGCACAGTGGAAACATGAGGAGATTCAGGAGGGATTCTTGGTTTCTGGTATGTTGATCCCATTGATCGTTCCTATTGAGTGCCCACTTTGGATTATCGCTGTGGCAACAGCATTCGCAGTAATCTTCGCTAAGGAGATTTTCGGTGGTACAGGTTACAACATCTTCAATGTGGCTTTGATCACTCGTGCATTCTTGTTCTTCGCTTATCCTACAAAGATGAGTGGTGATTCAGTCTGGATTGCAAAGGAGTCTATTTTCGGACTAGGTAACGATTTGGCTAATGGAACTGTAGATGGTTTTACTGGTGCAACTGCCCTAGGTCAGGTGGCAACCGGTTCTACAACAACAGTGACAGACGCTCTTGGTAATCCTGTAGGTCTTAACGATATGATTGTAGGTTTGATGCCAGGCTCAATCGGTGAGACAAGTGTGATCGCAATCATGATCGGTGCGGTTATCCTATTGGTTTCAGGTGTTGCAAACTGGAGAACAATGATCAGTGTGTTCGTCGGTGGAGCGCTTACAGCATTCTTGTTCAACGCAATCGGAAGCGAGTCTAACCAGGTTTGGAATCTCGACTGGATGGAGCATTTGTGTGTCGGTGGTTTCTGTTTCGGTGCTGTGTTTATGGCAACAGATCCAGTTACATCTCCACGTACAAACTGCGGTAAGTACATCTTCGGATTCTTGATCGGTGTTGTCGCAATTATAATTCGTTGTATGAATCCTGGTTATCCAGAAGGTATGATGTTGGCAATCTTGTTGATGAACTTGTTTGCTGCGTTGATCGACCATTGTTTTGTACAGCGTAACATCAATAAGAGATTGAACCGTCTTAATAATAAATAATCATTAAAAAAGCAGAAAAATGAATACAAATAGTAATGCTTATACTATCGGTTATGCTTCGATAATGGTTATTATCGTTGCTTTCCTTCTAGCTTTCATCTCTTCTTCTTTGAAAGAGAAGCAGACAGAAAATGTCAAGTTGGATACTAAGAAGCAGATTTTGAGTGCTTTGAACATTAAGGATGGCGATGTCGCAGCAAATTGGGAGAATGTTAATGATTTCATTTTGAATGCAGACGGTACTCTTTCAGCTTACGACGGAGAATTCAAAACAAACTATTCTGACACAACAGAGCTTCACGTATTTGAGAGCAATGTTAATGGAGAGAAGAAATATGTGTTCCCTGTCAGAGGAGCTGGTCTTTGGGGACCTATCTGGGGTTATGTTGCATTGAATGCAGACAAGAACACAGTATACGGAACTTACTTCGGTCACGAGGGTGAGACTCCAGGACTAGGAGCCGAAATCACAAAACCATTCTTCACAGAGCAGTTCGTAGACAAGACAGTTTCAAAAGATGGCAACATTGTTTTGAGCGTTGTCAAGAACGGAAAGGTTTCAGATCCATCTTGTGAGGTTGATGGTATCTCAGGAGGTACAATCACATCGAAGGGTGTTGATGAGATGTTGAAGACTTGCTTGAAGAGATACAGCTCATTCTTGTCTTCTGCTACAGATGCGACATCTGGCGCAACAAAGGTAGAGGCAGCTGCACAGGATTCAGCCGCAGCAAAGATAGCTGTTGTGGATTCAACAATCAATGCGGTGAAGGATACAATCGTTGCGAAGGTTGATTCTATCGTTAAGGAAGTAAAAGACGAGTTGAAAAAATAACATAAGGAGGATATACAAATGAGTAATCTTAAAGAAACATTTCTTACACCGCTTGGTTTGAACAACCCTGTGGCTGTGCAGGTGCTTGGTATATGCTCTGCGCTTGCCGTTACAGCACAGCTTGAGCCAGCAATTGTAATGGGATTGTCGGTAACAATCATTCTTGCTCTAGCAAACGTTGTTATCTCTTTGTTGAGAAACACTATTCCAAACCGTATACGTATCATCGTTCAGTTGGTGGTGGTTGCTACATTGGTGACAATCGTAAGTGAGGTTTTGAAGGCTTTCGCATACGATGTTAGTGTGGCATTGTCAGTATATGTCGGATTGATCATTACAAACTGTATCTTGATGGGTCGTCTAGAGGCATTCGCAATGGCTAACGGACCTGTAGATTCATTGGTCGACGGTATTGGCAACGGTCTTGGTTACGCAATCATATTGGTCATTGTAGCTTTCATTCGTGAGCTATTCGGAGCCGGCACATTGTTCGGATTCCAGGTTATTCCTGATTGCTTATACGAGGCAGGTTATATGAACTGTGGTTTGATGCTTATGCCACCGATGGCATTGATCATCCTAGGATGTATCATCTGGGCGATGAGAGCAAAGAACCCTGAGTTGCAGGAGAAATAACAACATGTATTTAGGAAAAGAATATGGAACATTTTATTAGTTTATTTGTAAGGTCGATTTTCGTCGACAATATGATTTTCGCATTTTTCCTAGGTATGTGTTCTTACCTTGCAGTTTCGAAAAATGTGAAGACAGCTTTAGGACTTGGTCTTGCTGTAATTTTCGTGTTGTGCGTGACATTGCCAGTCAACTACCTACTTTATACAAAGGTTCTCGGACCAAATTGTTTGGTTGAAGGTGTTGACTTGTCATTCTTGAGCTTCATCCTATTCATCGCCGTGATTGCAGGTATTGTGCAGTTGGTGGAGATGGTAGTTGAGAAGTTCAGTCCATCGCTTTACGCGTCACTTGGTATTTTCTTGCCTTTGATCGCTGTAAACTGTGCAATCATGGGTGCGTCTCTATTCATGCAGCAGAGAATCACAATGTCACCAGACAGCACACAGTACATCGGTGGTGTGTCAGACTGTCTTGCATACGCATTGGGTTCAGGTCTTGGTTGGCTATTGGCAATCGTAGGTTTGGCTGCTATACGTGAGAAATTGAGCTACAATGCCGCTCCAGCAGCGTTGAAGGGTCTGGGTCTTACATTTATCACTGTAGGACTTATGGCTATGGCATTCATGTGTTTCTCAGGTCTTAAAATCTAAAATGGAGGAATAAAAAATGGACATGAATTTGATTTTAGCAAGTATTGGAGTATTCCTCGTAGTTGTTTTGACACTTGTTGCTATCCTTCTTGTTGCAAAGAAGTTTTTGGTGGCATCAGGTCCTGTAAAATTGAAGATCAATGGAGAGCAGGAGCTAGAGGTTGAGTCTGGTTCGTCATTGCTTTCAACATTGGCATCTAACGGAGTGTTCTTGCCTTCAGCATGTGGTGGTAAGGGTGCTTGCGGACAGTGCAAGTGCCAGATCACAGAGGGTGGTGGTGAGATCCTAGATTCAGAGAAGGGATTCTTCTCACGCAAGGAGCAGAAAGCCAACTGGCGTCTTGGCTGCCAGGCAAAGGTTAAAGGTGATATGTCAATCAAGGTTCCTGAGTCTGTGATGGGCGTAAAGGAGTGGGAGTGTACAGTTATTGGAAACAGAAACGTCGCTACATTCATCAAGGAGTACAAGGTTGCTTTGCCTGCTGGTGAGCACATGCACTTCGAGCCAGGTTCATATGCACAGATTAAGATTCCTGCATTTGATATCAGCTACAACGACTTTGATAAGGAGTTGATCGGTGATGTTTATCTTCCTTTCTGGAACAACAACAAGATGTTTGATCTTCGTTGTGTGAACCCAACAGAGACAATCCGTGCATACTCAATGGCCAACTACCCAGATGAGGGTGATATCATCACATTGAATGTGCGTATCGCTACTCCTCCTATGAAGCCACGCTTCAAAATGGATCCAAAGACAAACAAGCCTATCTTGGGAGAGGATGGCAAGCCAGTTCCAAATGTATTGGCACCAGGTGAGAGTCCATTCATCGATGTCAACCCAGGTATCGCGTCTTCTTACATCTTCAATTTGAAGCCAGGAGACAAGGTGACCATGTCAGGACCTTACGGAGAGTTCCGTCCTGTATATGGATCAGGCAGAGAGATGATTTGGGTAGGTGGTGGTGCCGGTATGGCTCCTCTACGTGCGCAGATTATGCATATGCTAAAGGGACACGGAATTTCAGATGAGGATCGCAAACGTCCAATGCACTACTTCTACGGAGCACGTGCACTTGAGGAGATTCCATTCCTTGACGACTTCTTGCAGCTTGAGAAGGATTTCCCTAACTTCCATTTCCATTTGGCTTTGGACCGTCCAGATCCAAAGGCAGATGCGGCAGGAATCAAGTACACACCAGGATTCGTTGCTCCAGTGATGGGTGATACCTACTTGAAGCAGCACGAGAATCCAGAGGATTGTGAGTACTACTTGTGTGGACCTCCAATGATGGCAAAGACAGTTCTTGACTTGCTTCACAGCCTAGGTGTCGAGGACGACATGATCCGTTTCGATAACTTCGGCGGATAATAATTGGAAAAGTCTTAAAAGATTATAGTAAATGGGTGAAAGAAGATTTCTTTCATCCATTTTTGTTAACGTCATTGTGGCAAGACGTTTTGTTACATTATGTATGATTTGAAGAAGCATCTTTGACCTCCTCTTTTTTATTGGCAATGTTTATTTACTGCCAATCCACTATTAAAATTGGTTGTTCTTGTTGTTAATATGAAATAAGAAGATTTATGATTGGTTTGTCATTGATTTGACTTTATTATTGATTTCATTTCTTTTAGAACATTTAATACAGGTGCATCATTTTTTCTATCCTCTGGTATAAATGGAATATCATTTTGTAAAAGTGCGAATCTGGCAATATCTTTAGAATTAATTAGATAAGCTTCTCTAAATTCTATGTTTGTAAATTTAAATGCATCCTCAAAAGAAGAAGGTATTTCGAATGAATTGTCTTCTTTAATTGAAACAGACATTAACCAACAACCTCCAAATTGATTATATTGAGTTTCAAATTTGTTTAGATTTTCATTAGTGTCTGGTGTCATTGTATGACATCTTTGCATGATTGATAGATATCTTTGGTTATGTGGTTCCTTTGTTGGAATTGTTGGCATAACACATACTCTGTACCAAGTTGGATGTTGTTTATTTATTCCCTTGATAATTATTATTTTGACGTTAAATGTAGATTTCCACTCATCTACTAATTGTTTTCCTAAATTATTATTTAGAAAAGCTAATCCAAATATTGCAGGTTCCTTAAACATTTGATCAAACATAAATAAACATCCTTTCCATTTTGCGTTATCCCATAAATTGATATCCGAATTGATATTGTATGTGACCATTGTGTTTTGTTTGTCGTTGTTGTAACTTTTTTCCTCGAATGAATTAATTTCCCTCTTATAGTTATATGTTTTATCAGTTTTTCGAGACCAATCTTCAATTGTATACTTGTATGATGTGCCCAAAATGTTGTTTAACGCCATTTCTGTACGTTGTAGAATCGAAATTCTATCCATCAAACGTTCTCCGTTTTGTTTCTTTTCGATTATTTCATATATGGATTCTTGACTCATTGCATTCTTGCTGAAAAAATAAGTCAAGAATTCTAAAAAACAGTTCCACCAAGCTTCATAGTCACAGTGGTCTAAGTTCAAGTTGAATTTATAATCGTTGGTGTCGTTGTCGTATACTAAATCGGATTTTTCTTTAGTTTGTGATATTTTAATAATTATATGACTAGTTACAGGTACAATTTCAAACAAATCTGATGTTGCCATAAATGATTCTATAGATGCAAGGAACAATTCTGCAATTCTTTGTACTTTGAGATTGTTTTCGTAACATATAGTAAATGTGAAATTATTAACTGTAGTTTTTACATATGCTTTTCCTTGTGTTGATATATTCAATTTGTCAACGAATTGATCAAATACTGGTTGATCTTTTAACTTCGAAGACTCATAAATATTTCTAATATTAGTCAAATAATTTTCATCAACATCTTCATGATACCCTAGTGCATATTTTAGAAATTCAGATGAGTAGAACAGCCCGTTTCTTTCAAGAATATCAGGAAGCATAGATATTCCTTTTTCTTTAAGATTACTGACTGAAAAACGACATGCCCATGCTGCATCTTCCATGTCACAATTCTTTTTATAATCTTCTTTTTTATTAAATTCAGCGTTATTGGCAATTACTGATAGAAGTTCATGCCAATTAAGGAACATCACTAAACGACCAAGTTTCAATTCGATAGTACATAAATGCTGAAGAATTGTGACTAACAAATGATGGATTTTTCCAGAATGAAAGAAATCTTGGATGATATAGGAAGCAGATTTAACTAGGTATGCTTCTGCACTATATAGTAATCCAATATTTTTTAATGCTACCCCCATAATGCCAGAAGATTGCACTAATTCGGACATGCAATTTTCTTGTTCGAATGCATATACACAAAAACCAAGTTGCTTGATTGCTGATGCCCATTTTTTCTTTTCCATTAAGTCTTTTGCTCGAGATAGCCTAACTTTAGCGGCTTCTGATTTAGACCGTTTCTCAGCAATTATTTCAGCTAATTCATCTGTTAATTTGTCCAAAAGGTCATTTTCAGGTAAAAGTCTAGATATAATTTCAATGATTTTATATTGTGATTCAATGCTAATTTCTAGATGAGAAGCTGATTTTATAAGCAATGGTTTTAATGCTTGTAATTTATCTTCAATTGAGTAATTCCCTTGAAATAAATCATTTATTATTTGATTTTCTTGAATATATATAGCAAGATATAGGGCACTCGAACTTTTATCTGGATCTTTATCCAGTTTTTTTTGTAGGTTTGTTATAAATTGTAATTCGGTAATAATACAATTTGAATTGAAATATCCAGCTCGTGCTGCATTGCTCAAGTTTGTCATAAGATTTGAGAGTTTCTCAACTCTAGCCACATTACAATGTTCTTCTAAAAGAGTTTTCAAGGTAAGAAAATCCTCATACATTGTATCAACATCTTCAAACCAAAAAAAGTTAGTCCAAGCATGATCATATATAATATTAAATAATTGTTGTTTTGAACCATGTTTTTGGCATTCTCGAATTGCTCTTTTGAAATGATTTTCTATTTCTGTTTTAGGTCTTTCTAATCCTCTACACAAGATGCATGTTTCGTGAACTTCATCTACATATTGAGTGTCTAGTCCATCTACATGACGTATAATACTATTTTCTATTTCGAGGAGGCGTTTTTGTCTATTTTTGTCATTTGGACCAATTTGAACAGTTTTTCGTTTAAATTCGTCTGAAAAATTTAGAGTAGTGAGTGCAATATCTTTACCACCATCTTGAAACACCCATTTTGAAATTGTAGTTGCATCTATTATTTTTACTTTAATTCTATATTTGTTAGTAAGGCTTTCTTCTACTTCTGCTCGTGTGCTAGATTTTATGTATTGGTTAGTAAAGAATATTGCTTTTGTATATCCTCTATTTGTTCCAACTATTTTTTCTACATCAGAAGAAACTTTTGGTTTCCAATTCTTTTTACAGCTTATTGCAAATGCCCAATATTCCTTTCCTGCGGCTGTTTCTTCTGAAGAAGAATACCACTTGTCAGATATATCATTCGATACTTCATATGTTTCAGCATCGACTTTTCCATCCCCTCCGCCATCAGGGCCTGTTTGAGGCTTGATATTAGGAGTGATATTTCGTTTTGCAATTGAAACAATAAAGTTTTCAAATTCACTTTGCATCTTCTTTGTTGAAAGAAGTTCAAGTTGAAGGTCAAAAATTTCTTGAGTTAATGGAATCTCATAATGTTCTGTTGTATCAGAAAATAATTCTGGATGTAAATTTCTATAATATAGGAAAGGAGATTGTCTTTGAGATATTTTATTAGTATTCATTTCGAATTTTTAATTAGAATTATACAAAGTTAATATGATTTCTAATTTAATACTAATGAAAATGCCTATAATAATCTTTTCTTATTTATAATACTTTTGCCTCCTATCCAATATTTACTTAGTATCAAATATAAATGAAATAGTTTTTGATTAGATAATAACATTATCTTTATCAACTATTCAACTATAATTTGTGAGCTATAGTTGATAGAAATACATTTAACAACTTGAAAATTATGCTGTGGACGCATACAATTCAAAAAATGATTCAACACTCAAAATCAATATTTATTTGATTGAAATCGAATGTTTTAGCAAAGGCGTATAATTCAGGATGAACTCCTTGTATTTGTTTGTCCTCAGAAATCTTGTACATTTTAGCAAGTTCTTTTGCTTCTTTTCCCCATATGATCCATTTTATATCTTTATTTTCTAAATAATTTATCAATAAACGAATGAATTCTTTCCAAATTTCTAAGTGTGTTCCTGGCGTATTCCCAACTGTTAGTGCAGCATTTAACCACATAATGCCTTTTTTTTCTGTTTCGTTAAACCATTTTTTAGGTTGGGAAATCTTAAAATTATTATTTCTTATTTCTTTTCGTAACTTGTCTATTTTAAGTGGTTGCTTTATATTTTTCTTACATCTATGAATTCCTTTGATAATGTTTATACAAGAAATTCCTTTGTTTTGATGTAATTTCTTATTCCAATCATTATATCCAGCCAATTCAAAACTTCTACCAGTCGCATGGATATTATTATTTGTAGATGGGTATGGGTCTTGTCCTAAAATAATATAATTAATGTTATTAGGATTTGTATTCTCAAATGCCTTAAAGACGTCTTCTTTATTTGGTGAAATTTGAGCAGATGATAATTTATTTTCTATGTCATCTAAGCATTTGATAACATTTTCTTTTTCAAAGAATTTATTCCATTGATGACATTTTTTGTGTGCTATTTCTATAAAAGTAGGCATGATATCTTTTGTTATAAATGACAATATATAATCAAAATCATCTGTAAATTTATAAAAAAACTTTGAACGTTATTAAAAAAAGAAATAGTATGATTCATTTCTTATTATAATTCAATTATTTAAGCCTCACAATCCTCAATTCTATAACAAAATTTTTTAATCACAGCTCGTCAAACTCACGTAAAAAATATCATGACATATGAATGCTAAATGTAACATCATTTAAATACTATTGTAACATGTGGCGTTGGTTTGTAGGTTTTATTATGGAAAATCAATTTATTCCTGACGTTTTTTTCATCTGATTTAAACATGGCGTAAATTTCCTATATTTTGGAGTATTTTTAATGTGTCTGTCTTTGTCTATGCTCTATCTTTGCCAATGTAAACGGAATCAACAATTTCGTGAACACAAACAAATATTATAAAAAGTATTTAGCTTTACGACTATGAAAACTACATTTTTCAAGACGCTTTCATTTGCTTTAGCATTTGTCTTTACTCCAGTTTTGGCAAACGATTTTAATGCCGCTTCAGTGGAGAAAACTTACATTAAATGCACTATTAATGAAAAAGGCGATCGAGTTCCAAACTATTTCGTCGTTGTCAACGGTGTGGCTCACCAAACAGATTCACGTACTTTCTTTGAGGTAAAGAAGGCAAGAGCCTACGTGAAGAAAAATATGGCCGACAATAAGGTGGCGGACAATAACGTACAAAACTCAGAACCCAAAATCAACTAAGAATTTGTTTAAGTCTTAGTAGAGATAAGGATTACTCCTATTCTCTGGTACGAGTCGAAGATGAGCATAATATAACTGTTCATTCTTACTCGCTTATAACAGATTCTAAATTTTATAGAAAAGATTTGTCTGGTGATGCTTAGGAGAGTAGAACCAGTATATAAATGGAGGAATATATAGATAATCCGTTATAATTTGTCTTATTGATAAATTTCTTGTTTGTATTTTTGTTGAATGTTAGACGGAGGGCAGGTTTGGATCCTGCCCTCTGATCTATATCCATCGTTCTTAATTAAATTTTTTTCATGTACGAATGCGGTGATTATTGACTGATCTCCGCATTCGTAATTATATGAAGCTTTCTAAACATACGCTCGTCAAATAAATTAATCAAGGTTCTGTCCTAGATAATGACTGATTTTTACGAGGATTGTTAAGGGCGGAACGCCCTAACTCTCCCTCTCTCCGCGAGTCCGTAAGGACGAGCGCATATAGAGTAAACACAGAGACTCAGAGTTTTTAAAAGAAAGACTTCGACGTTTATGAGGAAAAGAGGCGAGAGACAGTACTTATGTTATTGCCTTTCAGGCAGAGTCCTTTATCCTCGTTACATCATCCTGAGACTTCGTCACGGGTTACTCTCGCTTCGCTCGATAGCGTCTTTCAGACAAAAAAATAGAAATATCAGTAATAATATAGGACAAAACCTTAATCGATCAGACGCATGACCGCGCGTCTCTACATTTAGCATTCCGCATTTATAATTTTAATATCGTGACATATGAGTGCTAAATGTAACATCATTTAAATATTATTGTAACATATGGCGTTAGTTTGCAGATTGCTTTATGGAACCCCCATCTGTTTATGCTGAATTTTTCACCAGATTTTAACGTGGAGTAAAATTCCTATATTTTGGAGTGATTTTAAAGTCGTCATCGTTGGCGTTGCTCTATCTTTGCCATTGTAAACGGGAACAACAAATTCCTGAATACAAAAACTCATAACATAAACGACTTAACTTTACAACTATGAAAACTTCATTTTTTAAGACACTTTCAATTGCATTAGCATTTGTCTTTACTCCAGTTTTGGCAAACGAGTTTGATTTCGCTTCAGTAGAGAAGACATACATTAAATGTACTATTGATGAAAAAGGCGATAGAGTTCCAAACTATTTTGTCGTTGTCAAAGGTGTGGCTCACCAAACTGATTCACGTACTTTCTTTGAGGTAAAGAAGGCAAGAGCCTACGTGAAGAAAAATATAGCCGACAATAAGGTGGCGGACAATAACTTACAAAACCCAGAACACAAAATCAATTAAGGTTTTGTCTAAGTGTTCTTCCCTACGACCTAATATATTTTGTTCTTCATCAAATTTTTTTATTCATGTAAGAATGCGGTGATTAGTCAATAACCACTGCATTCAATCATGAGAAGCTTTATTCTAAACTAATGGAAATTTATTCTACCTGTACGCACGACAAATCAATTAATCAAGGCTTTGTCCTAGATAATGGCTGATTTTTACGAGGATTGTTAAACCCATATTTGATAGATATTGGCCCTAACCCCACCTCTCTTTCGTGAGTCCAAAGGACGAGCGGTCAAAAAAATGTTATTATTCCATATAATGGTAGATTTCAATCTCTTTTTCTTATAAAAAGCAGATTTTCTCTTAAGATCCAAGTCTCTTTGTTTATTCTACCTATATATGCGCTCGCCTTCGGCTCGCACTGGCGAGGAGGGCAAGGGCGTTCCGCCCTTTGCAATCCTCAAATACAATGACCTATTTATCAGCCATAATTTATTTTGATTCCAATACACATTTTCTGAATCTCAAGAATCTTCCTTTGTTGGATACCAATAATTTGAATGCTACTGCTCTCAAACTTTGATCCATGCAGCGGTATGTCACAACTCGGCCGTTTACCAACTCTTTCTTGCTGACCTCTAGTAATTCGAATGTCTCTCCGTCTTTCACTAATTCCATCTTGTCGAAATCAACTGAGAAGAATTGTGTCTCTAATGCGTTTGCCATAAATGAAACAGCCACAAATGCGATTGAAAATAATATCTTTTTCATAGTCGTAAATTTTTAATGAATGAATATCTTAATTCTTGTGTCAGGTGAGATCTCTTTCGTCCTCATCGACGTAGCAAAGATAGACTATGATTACGGGGCAGGACGGACAGTTTGGGAAATGTGCGTGGACAGTTTGTGAAGTTCACAATTTGTCCGTTTTCACAAATTGTACAAATTGGTAAGATATTGTGTATTAGTGCTATGTGCTAAATCGGATTGTTTGAACTTTTTTGGGGGTTGAGGATTGTTAAGGGCGGAACGCCCTAATCTCTCTCATAATGCGAGCCGTAGGCGAGCACATAAATTTAATAAAAAACACAGAGGCTCAAGGTTTACAGAGAAAGGCTACGCCTTTTTTTTGAGAAAAAGAGGTGGAAATTCAATCTGAAAAACCGCTATTGAATCACGCACTTTTTTGATATTGCAACGGAGTGCATCCGTATTTTTCTTTGAAAAGTCGACGGAATGTATGGTCGCTGTTGAAACCGCAGATGAACGCGATGTCTGCCAATTTTTCTTTTCCCTCCTTCAGCAGACGTTCGGCATAGATGAGACGGAGGGTATTCACATATTCGTAGAAAGAGACGTGTTTGACACGGTTGAGATAGTCTGACACATAGTGGCGGTTGGTGCCGAGTTTGCTTGAGATCCAGTCGATGTTGACCTCTGTGTCGAGATAGAATTTTTCCTCCTCCAGCTTTTTGAAGACATCGTCGAAATCCATAAACTTGCTGCTGAGAGAGGAAGAAGTTTGGGCTTTGGCATTATCAGTTGATGCAGAAGATTCGTCTGCCTGGTTTTTCTGTTTCCCTGTCTCAGCATCTATATTTGCCGACGGTGCAGCGTCGACAGATTCATGCTCATTCGCGTCTACATCCTTTTTCCTACCGTCGACTTTGATTTCCATCTCCTCAATCTGTTCGGAGATAAGCTCTATTGTCATCTCGTCGACCTTATGAGATAGAGAATGACCGACGATGCCGGTTATGATAAGCAGAGTGAGAAAATCATAAAGCACCATCCATTCATCCACGTTGGTCATCATATTGAGAGGAATATAGAGGATAGTGAGCACAAGAAGGGGAACGAGTGTCCAAAACACCCATTTGATGGAGCGACGGTCGATATTAGAGCAGTTTTCCATCAGTTTTTTGTCGAATTTGCGTATGAAGAAGCCGTACCAGGCAAGCTGTGCGATCACCACGATGATAGTGGATATATAAGCGAACGTGTAGAGTTTGAACGGAAGAATTCCGAAAATATCATTCAGACTGTAGATCAAGTAAGGCAAAAGGATAGCCGGTCCGATCCATTTTGGAGGCATTTTGCCCAGAAGGACGGTGGAGCCGAACACCATGGAAAGCGGAAGGACAGCGAGGTCCATATACTCCATCAGCGTCTTATAATTGGGGTAAACATTTCCGATTCGGTAGTAGCCGCACTGCGATTGGAAGAGTTCTGGGACGATCCACAAACTATAGTTAGCGACGTAGACCAGCAGCAACCAGCCCAGAGAGTTGTGAATGGCAGCGGCAGCCGCATTACGTTTAGGTTGCAGTTTGGGCATTATGAAGAAAAGGAAAATGGCGTGGATCAGAAAATAGAAGATATTTCCACCCTGCACCATGATGCCTAAATACTGAATAGATGATATATATGAGTTCATTAAGATATTCGGTTGTTTGACGATGCAAATTTAATTATTTTATCCGAAATTACCATCGAACACACCACTTTTAGCACCGTAGGCTCGGCATACCAAAGGATAGGTCGTGAGACCTATCCTGCCTATGTTTTAGAAAGAAAAATGATTGAAAGTTGCCTATGTTTTAGAAAGAAAATGGCTGAAAGTTGCCTATGTTTTAGAAGAAAAATGGCTGAAAGTTGCCTATGTTTTAGAAAGAAAATGGCTGAAAGTTGCCTATGTTTTAGAAAGAAAATGGCTGAAAGTTGCCTATGTTTTAGAAGAAAAATGACTGAAAGTTGCCTATGTTTTAGAAAGAAAATTATATCTTTGTGTCGGTATATCAATTTATTAGCTATGTTTGTTAGAAATTTGATTTTACAGTTGAGAAAATGGCGTGAAAATGTAAATCGAAAGCCATTGGTTCTTAGAGGTGCCAGACAAGTAGGAAAAACCACATTGGTCAAAGAGTTTGGCAAAGAATTTGATGCGTTTATATCTTTGAATCTTGAGAAAGAAGATGCTGATATATTTCGAAAATTCAGCAAAGTAGAAGATGTATGGCAATACGTATGTATGAAGCATCATCTGGTGCAAGATAGAAATAAAAAAACACTTCTATTTATAGATGAAATACAAGAAGAACCAGCTGCGGTGGCGATGCTTCGTTATTTTTATGAAGATATGCCGTGGATTTATGTGATAGCGGCAGGTAGCAGATTGCAGAGTTTGACAAGTAAGCATATCTCATTTCCTGTTGGAAGAGTGGAGTATTTGACATTACGACCATTTTCCTTTGACGAATATATAGAAGCGAAGGAAGGGGTTGAATGGGCAGATATGCTTCGCAATGTTTCAGTGCCGGAAATGTTGCATGATGATATGATATCTTCATTCAACACTTATGCTTTGATAGGAGGAATGCCAGAAGCAGTGTCGGAATACATACAAACAAATGATGTTGAGCGATTGTCGCGAATATTCAACTCTTTGCTTAAGGGGTATAATGAGGATGCGGAGAAATTTGTGAAAAGTGAGGATCAAGTGAAGATTTTAAGGCATGTATTGTCCACTGCGTGGTATTCTGCAGCAGAAACGATAACATTTGATAAGTTTGGAAACAGCAGTTATACGTCTACCCAAATACATGACGCGATGGACGTTTTAGAGCGAGCATTTATTCTATCGTTGGATTATCCTGTGACTGCAACCACAGCTCCAGCAATGCCAGCCAAACGGCGTTCTCCCAAATTGATGATGGTGGACAATGGGTTGACAAATTTCTTTGCTGGTATTCAGTTGGAATATCTCCAGAACAAGGAATTGCTTGACACTTGGCGTGGTCGTGCAGCGGAACATATTGTGGCTCAGGAACTTCGTCCTGTATTGGATGCCCATTATAAGGAGAACCAATATTTCTGGGTTCGAGACAAGAAAGGAACATCTGCGGAGGTGGATTTTGTTTGGCAGTATGGCAACCGCATAATACCTATAGAGGTGAAGACTGGGACAAATGCTCATCTTAGATCGCTTCATGCATTTGTAAATAATTGTGATCAGTACGTCACAGGAATCCGAATTTGGAGTGGTGAATATAGTGTTCAGGATATAGCCACTCCGGCTCCGGATTGTAAGCCATTCCGTCTCATCAACATCCCTTTTTATTATGTCGGTCAGATAGACAAAATAATAGAGAAAAATATCCATGAATAAGCGTTTGCGGAGACGTGAGGGAAAAATAGGATGATGTGAAAAGAATATGGGAAATTTCCCATATTCTTTTTAGACGGAATTGTTTGTGGAATAGGGGATAGTTTGTTAGATTTGTTTTTAATTTTTGCTGATAAAAAACTAAAATGACGTGAATGAATCGATTATTCGCGTCAAAATATGACGTGAATATCGGGTGTAATCGCGTCATAAATAAAATCTCTCCCTCTACCGCACTTCGAGACATACAGGAACTTGTCGCACACGGAATTCTCAGAGCGGCAGACTCTGGCGGCAGAAGCACTAATTATCTTCTTGTGGAAGATTAGATTCTATTCTAAGAAATCTGTGGAATAATATAGAGAATTTTGATGTAAGGATTGATTATTAGGATGTTTTGTATATAGGCAAACTAATTTTTTTTATTTATAAAATATCTCTATTTTGTATATAGAAAACTTTTGTATAATTTTGAAGATGCTTTTCCTTTGTTTAATAGAGAAAGCTTAAAATAAAGACATAAATAAAAGGCGTTATCTACGCTTTGTTCTTGGTGATTCCAAACTACCACGTTGAAATTGCTATCGAGGACAATGCAGAGAAAATGCCACGGGTAGTTTGTATAAACTATGTCCGTAGTGTGTCTAGGGGGATGTCGTACCCCTTATGGCACACTTTCGGTTGTTTGTATATTCTAAAGTGGGTATTTGTTCTGCTCGTCTATAGCAAAGGCTGTGGTAGGCCTGGGAATTACGGACGAGTAAGATTCAAATACCCACGTTTTTTTGTTTATTAGTTAGAAGGATAATGGATTTTGAAATACATGGGGTATGTGTATTTAATTTTGTTTTATAAGAATAGATATATTCGATAAATAGGTTTAATAAGACTGAGAGTAAGACATCATACTTCGCCGTTCAGATCTGACAAATCTAATTTTAGAAGAAGATGATGCATCAACGTCCCGTTGTGAAGAAAATTCAATCACAGCGTGGGGGTTATTGCATTAATTTCTAAAAGGTGTGTCAGAACCTGAACGGCTTTTTTGTAATGCCTCCACGCTTTTTTATAAGCGAGATGAAAAAAAAAGTATTGAAAATAGGAACTCTCTTTAGTGGAATAGGTGCATTTGAGCATGCACTTAATCAATTAGGAATTAAACATAAAATTTTGTTTGCTTGTGACTGTGGAGAGAGAGAATTACCTTTAAAGTATGGTGATTTAGTCACATTGACAAAAGGATTGAATGAAGAAGAAATCCTTAATTATTGTACAAACTATATAAATTGTGTAGGTGTTAAAGTAGAGTATAGAGAAAAAGAAATTTCTCTTCTAAATGAGATTGTTCATAATATTGATTCTTTTGGTGTAGACAACAACGTTGTTTTGACATATTCTAAAGTTGGAAGAAAAAGTCCTGTTGAACATAAGTTGATTTTGACGCAAGACCAGATAATTAATCTCACCCCAAATATGACAATGCGTCAAAGGGAGGCGTATGTAAATGAGAGATACAATCAAATGCCAGAGCATAATTTTGTTAAAGATGCTTATTTCGCTAATTACGAGATCAATGAAGAACAATGGCACGAAGATGTAAGATTTCTTGATGCCAATGAGTTTAAGGGCGAGATAGATATTATGATTGGAGGTAGTCCTTGCCAAAGTTTTTCAAATTATGGGAAAAAACTAGGATTGGAAGATGTTAGGGGTACTCTGTTTTATGATTATGCAAGAATTATAAAAGAGTCGCAACCGAAGGTCTTTATTTATGAGAATGTTCAAAACCTATTACGTCATGATGGGGGAAAAACATGGAAGGTAATGCTTGATGTGTGGCAGTCTTTAGGTTATGAATTACAATATCAAATCCTAGATGCAAAAGACTATAATCATCCACAATTACGAACTCGACTTTTTTTGATTGGAATTAGAAAGGATATTTGTAATAAACCATATGTTTTTCCAGAGAAAATTCCTCTGACCCATAAAAGTACTGAATACCTAGAACAAGGTCCTATTGATAATATTTATTATCTAGGTAAGAAGGGTTTTGAGTGGATAACTACACCCGAAAAGAATTTGCGTCGATCTAGAGTTAATCAAGATATTATAGGTTGTCAAACTGCTAATCAACAGGATAATTGGATAGGTGATTTTAGAGTAGAACATCCAGATGCGAGACATTATGAAGATGATCGTATTTATATAGGTAAATATGATTTTAATGATGGAAAAGGTCTTGTTGACGCAGTTGGACGAAAAATGACTCCTAGAGAGTGTATGAACTTAATGGGTTTTGATGATACGTTTAAAATCGCGGTAAATGATAGCATTGCATATCGTCATGCAGGAAATTCTATAGTAGTGCCTGTGTTGAAAGAAATTATAAAGTCAATAATCTCTTATCTATAAATAATTATGACTGTTCAAATCGGAACTGTAGATGGACTAGCAAACATAAGTGAAGAAACTATACAATGCTTTGTAAATGCAATTGATTTTTTTTCTCAAGGAGGTGTAGAATTTGCAAAAAAAAATGGAGTGCCTTTAGGAACTGCATTTCAAAGACTTGTTAAACCTGTTTATGATAAAAAACAAACAAATTTCAATTTAAATGATATAAATACTCCTGTATTTACAGCAAAGGGTAAGGAACAAAGTCCTGCTTGTATGACGTATTGCAAAAAAATGGGACTTCTTTATTTAGATGAAGGAAAAGGAATTTTTCAATTAACACCTTTATCTAAGGAGATATATAATAAGAATATAAGTGTGAAAGAATATTCTTTCATTTTGTTGACAAAGCAAGGAATATTCAAAGATAAAAATTTTGTTTGCAATTTATTCGCTTTCATTTCAGAGTGGTTTGATGAAAATCCAACGATTTCTGAAAAGGAATTGGGTGATGCTGTAAAAATGAAATACAGTGATTCTTCCTTAGAAAAAACGAGATGTGATATTATTGTTAATGCATTGAAATTGTGTGGATTGGTGTCAAATGTGGTAAAAGACGGACCGTTTGCCTTATCTAATTTGCAATATGCTGAGATATTTAGAAATTTTAAGGATAATAGTTCTTTTTTGACTCCATCTCTTAGGGATGATGAGATTGGATATGTTGATTATATAGGATCTCTAGAGAATGGTGTGTTTAATATATTATCATCGCAAAATGAACAAATATATTTGTCTAAATTTCCAAATCTAAAACGATATATGAAGGACTATACAGATTTAATATTCCCACTTCAGCAAATCTTCTATGGTGCTCCAGGAACGGGAAAATCGCATTCCATCGAAGAGAAAACGAAGGGAAAGAGAAAGATTCGTACTACTTTTCATCCTGATAGTGATTACTCTACATTTGTAGGATGTTACAAACCATATAAGGCAAATGGTAATGCTCCAATCACATATGAGTTTGTTCCACAAGCTTTTGTTAAAGCTTATGTAGAAGCATGGAAAAATTATACGAAAAAAGAAGATCTGCCTGAAGAGTCTATTTCCAAAGAGGTGTACCTTGTGATTGAGGAGATCAATAGAGGAAATTGTGCTCAAATATTTGGAGATTTATTCCAGTTGCTTGATAGAGATGGAAATGGTTTTTCTAAATATATGATAGATGCAGATTATGATTTGCAGAGATATTTGCAGAAAGAGTTTTATGGCGATACGTTTGATGAGCAGTTTGCCGATATAAAGAGTGGAGAAAAACTTTGTTTGCCGAATAATCTTCACATTTGGGCAACGATGAATACAAGTGATCAATCGTTGTTCCCGATGGATTCTGCATTCAAGCGTAGATGGGAATGGGAGTATGTTCCAGTGAATCATGAGGATGCCCAAAGATTTCATATTTTTATTGGAGGTAAGAGCTATAATTGGAATGATTTCATTGTGACTGTAAACAAGAAGGTTTTTGATGCGACTCAAAGTGCTGACAAACAGTTAGGAAACAGATTTTGTAAGTCAAATGGCGTTATCAATTCAGGAGAATCAGTTGAGAAAAAGCAGGAATATATGATTTTTTCTGATCAGTTTGTTAGCAAGGTGATGTTCTATCTTTGGGAAGAGGTTTGTAAGGATGCTCCAGAGGATGAACAGATAAATTTCATGAGAATTAAGAAGAACCTTTCGTCAACATCGTCTGTATATTTTACTTTCCAAGAATTGTATGAAAATAAACCGTACGAAGGAGGTCTCCTAAATAGGGAAGCAATACTGCAGATGTTTATGAATTATCTTGGTGTTGCTGAGGAATCGTCGGCAAATTTTAAAAGCATTTTAGCTGGAAAATCTATAGTAGACATTGAGGAAACAGCTACTGGCATAAGACCAAAAGAATGTAATTTAAAAGATTTGTTTGGTGAGAAAACTACATCAGAATCAGAGATGACATCAGCAGAAGAAGATGTATATGCTGGGTCAGAAAATAATGACGAATAAATAAAAATCAAAGTAATGAGAATACTGTTTGAAGATTACGTATACGATACCAAGGATGTTCAGGATATTCTTGGCTCGTTTTTGTTGTCTGATCTCAGTAAATCAAAGAAGACTATCTATTTGAAGCATGTGGGGTATTTCTTCAGTAAAGATATTCCTAATGCCAATGGTGGAAAAGGTGATCTTGTTTTCATTCTTCCAAAAGTATTGTTGGATGAGAATGCCAAAACTGCTTTTGGAATAAGTGTAGAAAGTTATCTGAACTTTAATATTAAAGATTGGAAAGGCAATAAAGAAGATGTTTTGTCTAACGGTTTGTCGAAAGATGAAATATTTCGCTTTGTTTATGGATTCTCGATTTGGATATATAGAGCTGTAGATGTTTATAGAAAAAATTTAAGTTTTAAACAGAAAGCTTCCCAGAAACAGAGTGATTCAGTAGAAGATCAGAATATCTCAGAAACAGAAGTGATGTCATCGTTGAAAGTTAAATCTCGAGGCTGTAAGTCAGAGGGAACTTTCATGGACATTATGCTTGCATTGCTGGATTTTCAGCGTGATTATAAAAGTTTCATTCTTTTTGTGATGAAAACCGTTCATAGCGGTTATAATAAAATTAATTGGCAGAAAACCATATCTCGTACGATTCCAATCATAGAAAACGACTCTCCAATATATGTGACTCTCCAAAATAAGAAAAAGTTCATAGATTTTGATGAGGAACTTCTGGTGATATATTATAGTATCCTGAATTACATGCATGAAGAGTATGGATTTGCCAAAGTTGAGCAACCGGGATATGACATCATAAAAGGTGTGAAATTCCGTAGCTTGTTGAATAGTGTTGGCAAGATGCGTCTTCGCAGAATAAAGAATAAGTATTTCAGTGATAGTGCTGTATTGCTTTGGAATTTGTGTTATGCATTCTTTGACCATGCGAGTGAATTGAAGTGTAGCAAAGATCGAAAAGATTATTTGCTTGTGAGTTCGTTCCATTGTGTATTTGAGGCAATGATAGACGAACTGATTGGGGACAAGAATTTGCCTGAAGGTCTAAAGGAACATAGTGATGACAAACGAATTGACCATCTGTATACATACAAGTATCTGCTTGAGAAAATAGAGAATAATACATCCTCAATGCATGAACAAGATATTTATAATATTGCTGATTCAAAGTATTATCGCAGAGATATGAAACTAAAAGGACACGATGTTCCGAAACAATTCACTTATGCGAGGAATGTTATCCAATGGCACATGGATTTACTTAATGATTTGTTGTATGGTGAGTTTGGACTGACAACAAAAAACAGAAAACTTGAAACTGCTAGAGAATATGAAAATATAAAACTGTTTGATGAAGTTACGGAAGGATATAATGTTATTCCGAATTTCTTCATCAGTGCTATGGTGAATGACAAGTTGAAATATGACAGTCATGATTTTAGACCTACAAAATTGAATAATAAAAAGGAAGAAAACACGGAGTATTCTTCTAATGAAAGTTTTCAATTTTGGGATAGATTGTTTGATAGAGATTCGCTGTTCACTTTACATTATGATGTAAATTTCTTGTATATATTAAAGCTTTATGCTCAAAACAAGAGCTATAGTAAGAATGAATGGAAACTATTAGTACGAGAGAAGTTTAGAGAGAATATTCTTGAATATTTGAAAGATCATTACAATTTTTATCAGGTAATGATAAAAGGAGAAAACATCAAGAGTTATGTTGATCGAAACTTTCGACAGTTGGTTGGAAAAGTATTCTCGTTTAAGGATATAAAAAATAATGATGTTCTTTTGTATGCTGAAAGAAAAGACCAAAATAATCATAAAGACAATGCATACACGTATGATAGTGAAAAGCATGCTCATATTGATTCTATTGGTAATGAATCTTGGTTGGCTCTAACAAATGAAAAAAAATATATTGTTGTAAACATAACTTTAGGCGAAGATGAATATCAGGCTTTTGATAAAGACTATATAAAGGAAGAAAAGGAGTATAATTTTGAAAATAATGATTTAAAAGCTGAAGTCGTTGTTGAGTCAATGGAGTTTAATTATGCCAAGCCTTACAAGTCGGAAGATCCACAATGTGCTAATGTGGCTCAATCTTCTGATGTGTTTGACGGATACAAAAAAAATAAATCTTAAGATTTGGTAATCACCACAATCTCAATCATTTAACTATTTATTCCCCATTTTTATACGTCATAGAATCCTCATACCAGTTGGTGAAATAGGAGGTTCCATTACTGTCGTCGTATTGTTCTTCGAATTCTTCGTCAGTCATCTGCGTATGGAAGCAATCTGTATAACAATAGTGTTCAGCACCGTCGTCTATACAGAAACCTTCTATCATTGGTTTGTGGCAGGCGTCGCATATTCTGAAGCATTCCAACAGTTCGCTCAGGTTTTTCCAAAAGTAAGGGTCGGATTCTTTGGCTCGTAGCTCATCCGTCGTCATGTCGGGCATCACTTTGGTCAAACTTATTTCTTTGTGGAGAAATTCGTAAATGTCATTGTTGGTATATTTCTTTTTAATCATAATTCGTCAAACTGGTTTTATTTCACGTCGCAAAAATAAACGATCGCAAAAATAGAAAGATACTATATGAGACTCTTTTTTCAACGATCGGTATAAATTCTTCTCCTTCAACATTTTATGAAACCTAATAATTCCTCAGAAAGATCTTCCTATTCCGTACAATCTGTGAATCTTTTGTGCAAATTGTGAAATTCACAACCTGTCCGTAAGGCTTTCTTTTTTTTGTCCGTGCCTTTGCAATGCCTTGATCTACTTTTGCAATGTCGACGGGAATGAATGATATTCCGCAGACGAGCAAAAATGTTTAACGACTAAATTTTCAAGGTTATGATGACAGCAATTTTAAGAACAGTTGTTCTAGGGGCATTATTGGTAGTGGCATATTTTCCTGTGTTAGCAGACGAGATTTCTCCAGCGACGGTGGAGAAGACGTATGTCAAGTGTACGTTGAATGAAAAAGGGGAGAAGGTGCCAAACTATTTCGTGGTGGTGAACGGTGTGGCTCACCAGACGGATTCGCTTACTTTCTTCAATATAAAGAAGGCCAGAAATGGAGAAAAGAAAGATATGGCCGACAACAAAGAACTAACAAAATAAGATCATGATCGATGGGGCAGGGGCAGGTTTGAAACCTGCCTGCGGTTTCTTTAGTAGTTTATGGCTTATTCTTAAGTGTATAAACGGAAAACTGCATTCAGATGCATGGAAAATCCACAAACAAGTTTGTTTTAGAAAACTCTTAACAGAGAAAACAAAACGGAAGAAAACGACGCATGTTATCTTCCGTCATTTTTTTTGAATTGTCTCGTAATGCTATGTCCGTAGGGGCAGTTTTCAAACCTGCCTGCTGTATGGAAATTAACTGAATTTTTCGGTTTTAACCGCCAAATTTACCCTAAATTTTTCGGTTTGAGTCGCTGAATTCAAAAAAATGGTGTATCGGAAATCAGATACACCATTTAACATTATAACATTCGAAATAAGATTTTAGTATAGCGATGCTATTTCATCCAAACACCTCTTTTAATCTCTTCATTGCCTCTTCAAGTATTTTTCTCGGACATGCTACGTTGATGCGTTGGAATCCTTCTCCACTTTTTCCAAATATCTTTCCGCTGTCGAGCCATAATCTTGATTGATAGATGATTTTGTTGTCCAGTTCATCGACGGACAATCCTAGCTTTCGAAAGTCTAACCACACTAGATATGTGGCTTCGTGGTTGATCATCCTGATTTTGGGAAGATTCGCGTCGACAAATTCTTTTACATATTCAGCATTCTTCCTTATATATTCGTGCATCGCATCATACCATTCGCCTCCATTCCTGTATGCTGCGACGGTGCTGACATATCCCATAACATTCACTTCACTGTATCCAGAGACTCTGGATTCATGAACGAATGCTCTCCTGACTGTCGGATTTTTTATGATTATGTTTGCCAGTTGCAGACCGGCAAGATTGAATGTTTTGGACGGAGATGTGCAAGTGACGGTAATGTCTTCAAATTCAGGTCGTAGACTTGCAAACACGTGGTGCTTTCCTACGAATGTGAAATCGGCGTGTATCTCGTCGCTTATCACTAGCACATTATGCCTCAAACAAATATCTCCTAATTTCAGCAGCTCTTCTTTGCTCCATACTCTTGATACAGGGTTGTGGGGATTGCATAACAAAAATAATCTCACATCATTGTCGATGATTTTTTGCTCGAAATCCTTGAAATCAATGACATACCTGTTTTCTTTTTCGTCGTATGTCAGAGTGCTGTCTACAACTTTTCGGCCATTGTGTTCGATAGTGGCGGAAAATGGATAATAGACAGGACTTTGGATCATAACCGCGTCGCCTTCATTGGTCAGCGACCTTACGGCTACGGCAATGGCAAATACGACGCCTGGCGTTTTTATCAATTCTCTTTCTTCAAAATCATAATTATATTTCTTTTGAAAATACTCTCTTACAGCGACATAATAATCTGACAATGCCTCGCTGTATCCGAAGATTCCATGTTCGACAACTTCTTTCAGCGCGTCTTGCACGTAACTAGATGTCTTGAAATCCATGTCGGCAATCCAAAGTGGCAATATGTCCGCTGGAAAACCTAATCGTTCCGCATAGTCATATTTCAATGACATTGTGTTGCGACGCTCGATTATCGTGTCAAAGTCTAAATTCCTTTCACTCATGATATAATTAATAAAGCATCTTGTTGTATTCCATTGGGTTGTGATGCTGCTAATCGCTACCTATAGAATGTCAACAAGATGCCGGCCATAAAAATAAAAGTCTTTAGAATTAAATTTTTACAGAGTCATAAATGACTAATTGAATCGCTGAACCGCTACTGTGTAGATATCTTCGATCAGTCGGATTCCTCCTGTATAGCCCACATAAAAATCGTCAAAGACTACTTTGTCTAGGACTGGCCATGAAATATTGAGGAAGTTTCCTTTCAATTTCTCTGTCAACTCTTTCTCGTAATATCCGCCCAACACCAAAGGATAGCCATGATAGTCGTGCTCTTTTATCGCCTCGTGGATCTTGAATCCGTCAGTCTCAAAGGCGACGTCGGCTTTGATTCCAAAGTTGAGATTATTGAATTCTGCCTTTATTGCTTCCTGATACTCTTTTGGCGTATCGTCTGTGACGAATTGCTTGGCAGGAGTCAAACCCAAGTCGTTCACAAGGAATTTTGTGATAGCCAAAGAGTATTGAGCGTCAGCCACGACACTGAATTGTTTGTTGATCACACGGTTTTCCAAGAAGAGATCGGCATAACGTGAGATCAGGTAGTAGAAGTAGTCCTCATGTTTCTTGATGACTGCCTCGACTTTTCCCTCGTCGATATTGGCGAATTTGCCGACTTCACGGAGAAATTTACCTGTCTCTGTGGCTCCTACAGGCAACACAGGGTAGTGGAGATATGGAATTCCAAGCGTCTTTTCCATCGTCTTCATGTTCTTCAATCCTACCCATGGTGAGACAAGCAAGTTGAATTCAGCATGAGGAATCTTGTTGATGTTCTCGATGCCACGCTGATAGCCGAATATTGTGTTTGGTGTAAGGCCGATTTCAGTCAACAGATTCTCCAATTCACGGATGTTTCCAAGCCAGAACAGATCCTGGTAAGGCACGTCAGCCCAGATGTTTACAAGTCCTTTCTGTTTGTCGTCCGACTTCTTGAGATACTGGGTGACGATTGCCTCCACCACCTGTTCGTGTCCTTTGTAGTTGTTGCCCTTAAAGCCGGCTGTCGGTGCAAAAACTACAGGTTTTTCAGCATCGGAGAATTTAGATACAACATCTGCGACGTCGTCTCCCACAATCTCAGGAATACATCCCGTCAACACCACATACAAATCCGCGTCAATCACCTTCAACGCGTTGGCGATAGTGGATTCCAACTTTTTCACTCCTCCGAACACCACATCTTTCTCATTGATGGATGTGCAAGGGAAAATCTGTGGCGACAGGTATCCCGAACTACCTGTCGTGTCTGAAAGTTTTTGCGCGCAGCCTGGGCCGGAATGGAGCACTGGGCATGCACGGTCGATTGCTTGGACGGTCTGCATAGCCGCCAATGCACATTTATATCTTTGTTTGTCAAGTATCTTTGCCATTATTTTGCCTCCTCAAAAAATTTATCAACCTTTTGTTCGTACCACCATTGTGTGTATGGAAGTTTGGTTCTTTTCGCAAGATTTTCCTCGAAACTTCTGTTTCTGACAGTGTCGAGAATTGCGTTTGCAAACTCCAATGTGTGTTTGTATCCGAAAATCATGTATTCGTCTGCCACATAGATCGCTGGTGTTCCATTCTTTATCGCCCAGACTGTAGAGCCGGGGTGACGTGAAAGATACATGTCTGGTTTATATTTGTTGAGGATGTTCATCACCTCGTAGTTCTGCTGGTCGGCCACAGATGTCTCGAACTCAATATCGTTGTCCAACAGATATTTCATTGATGGAGGCACATCTCCGTTCTCATATTTTTTGTCGTAGTGCCAAGCCAAAGCCCACACTACTTTGATTCCAAGCTCGTTCAACACTCTGGAAACCTCAAATGTGTAGCCCGGACCCATACCGAGGACGGCGGTCAATCCAGTCAACTCTTTCTTCACCTCTTCTATCTTTGGTAGATAGATGGCACGTTGCTCCTGGATATATTTCTCTATCTTATCTTCTCTGTGTGTCACTTTTCCGATCTCGCGAAGCCAAGTCTCAAAACCGATGATTCCACATTGGTTGATACTTCGTACGTATGGCACTCCGTATTTCTCCTCCAATGCGTTGCCAAGGTAATTGCCCAAAGTGCCACAGATACATGTTGTGGCAAGGCTTTCTGAAAGATGTGAAAGTTCTTCCACCGTCGAATTGCAATATAAGAAGACGGGATCCAGATCAAACTGCTTGAACATCTCGATAATTTCCGGACGTGCCGACTCGAAGAAGTTCTTGAAATTGATCTTGTTGGTTTTTACTCCAGGACGTGGCTTCTGGACGATCGATTGCATGACTGCATGGTCGGAGATATCGAATCCTGTTGCCCAGATCTTCGACTTGAATCCTTCACAGTGCACTGCCACAACCGGTACTTCTATTTCATCTTTCACATCGTCGACGATGCTGTCGATGTCTTCACCGATGATTCCTGTTGCACAACTGCTCGACACAAATATCGCTTTGGGTTTGTAACGTTTGTATGTCTCCAGAATGATTTTTCTCAGAGCTTCCGTTGATCCGAAGATCGTGTCTTTCTCGTTCATGTCAGTTCCGACATAGACAGTGTCTGATGTGACACCTCGTTTCTTCGACATTACTTTCGACATATAGTAGCTGGTCGAACTGGTCACAGAGCATCCTGAAGGACCGTGATGGATAATAGCGACGTCGCGGATTCCTGCCAACTGACTCAATCCGCAAAGGGATAGACAAGTGCTTGACTGAGAGAAACATCGTGCACATCCTTTCAATGTGCCGCATTGTGATTTCTCTGCTAAATCTTTTAATGAACCGATGTAGCCGGTGATTGAACCGATACGATTCTCACGCACAGCTACATTGGAATTGTTTAAATTTATGGCCATGGATTTTTTAATTTTTATTCTTCAAACAAATGAGTCGATAGATATCTTAAACCTGTGTCTGGCAAAAGCACAACTATATTTTTGCCTTTGAATTCTTCTTTTTGAGCAAGTTGAGTGGCTGCGTAAAGAGCTGCGCCAGATGAGGCTCCAACTAACACACCATCCTTTTTTGCCAAAAGACGTGCAGCTTCGTAGGCTTGGTCTGTATGTATCTCAAAATATCCGTCGTACACTTTGCGGTCCAAGTTTGCTGGAATATATTCCTCTTTTGTGTTTTCGAATGGGTGTACTCCTGTGATCTCCTCCTGGTCTGGTCGTTCAGGCGACTGGAATGAGTCCTCTGTAGGTTGCACACCGTATATTTTTACGTTAGGATTTTTGGATTTTAGAAAGTTTCCAACTCCAGACAATGTTCCTCCTGTACCCACACAAGCTACGAAGACATCGACTTTTCCGTCTGTGTCGTTCCAAATTTCAGGGCCAGTAGTGTTGAAATGTACGTTTGGATTGGCTGGATTGCGAGTCTGGTCGGCAAACCAAAGATTTTTTTCTCCTGCCACGTGACGCTCCAATGCCTTTACACACTCGATGAAGTCAGGACCGTTTTTCTCAAAACTCTCCACGATTTCAGGAACCTCTGAAAGTTTCACTGTCTTTCCACCCAATGCATGAATCACTTGAAAACGCTCCTTCGACACTTGGTCTTGAATGTAGACGCGGAAATTATAACCCTTGGCTGCTGCGATTGCTGCAAGTCCCACACCTGTGTTGCCACTGGTTAGCTCTATAATTGTGTCGCCCTTTTTAAGTTTGCCTTCTTTTTCTGCTGTCTCCACCATTGCAAGGGCAATTCTGTCCTTGACAGACTGGTTGGGGTTGAAGTACTCTAATTTTGCGATGATGTTCGCACCAAGATTTTTTGCCTTTTTATATCCGTTAAGCTGCAGTAGGGGAGTCTTACCCACTAATTCTGCGATGGACTGATGAATATTTGCCATATATGATGTTTTAGTTTTACTTGTTGTTTTGTATTGCAAAGGTATTGCGATAGAAAAAGATGCCCAATAATACGGATGATTATAGATAATCTACCTATTATTGGGTATTTTTATAGAATATTCGTTTGGGCTATTAAGAAAATAAACAATATTTTAGAAAAACTATTCTGATGGAAGATTAGGATAGTTGTCTTCAGATGTTTATTTCTGCACTTTTCTTGACGCTTTTTCTCCTATAGTCTGAATAATCTGCACTAAGATGATAAGCAAAAGTACAGTGATGATCATGATGTCTGTCTGATACCTATAATATCCGAAACGGATGGCAAGGTCGCCGACACCACCGCCACCTACGATACCTGCCATAGCAGAATAGCCGACCAATGTGACTGCCAGAACGGTAAGTCCACGGATCATTCCACTGAATGCACCTGGCAACAAGACGTTGGTTACAATCCTAAACCATGTGGCTCCCATAGCCAATGATGCCTCAATCACTCCTTTGTCTATAGCATGAAGGTTTCCTTCCACCAAACGGGCGTAGAATGCGATTGCCACTATTCCAAGAGGTACTGAAGCTGCCTCAGGACCTATTGATGTGCCGACCACAAAACGTGTGAATGGCAACAGCAACACAAGCAGAATGACGAACGGCGTCGACATGATGACATTTATAAAGAAGCCGACTATAAGGTTCACAACTCTATTTTGACATATGCTATGTTTGCTAGTAATATATGACAACACTCCGAGTGGAGTGCCTAATACGACTGCAAGTAAAAGTGCTATTCCACACATCTCCAATGTTTCTCCGAACGCTGGCAACAGGTTGTTGAGCAGTTCGGAATAATTAGTCTCGTTCATTTATCACCTCCGTTCTATATGTGTTATTACTCAAGTAATCCAAGCTGTTGTAAATATCGTCTTGTTTGCCGATCAATTGGACAATCAGTATGCCAAATGGTTTGTCGTTGATATACTCAATCTTGCCATGAAGAATATTTACGTCTACGTCGTAGAGTTTCACTACGTTGGAAACGATTGCGTTTTCTGCTTTTTCTCCATTATATATGATTTTCACCAGTGGTTTCGATTTGTCTTCTGTCAGACGTCCAGGAAGGTCGAGATCAAAGGTGTGAGACAATAGAGTTTTTGTGAATTCGTGCTGAGGCTTCGTAAAAACATCGAATACATCGCCGATTTCTACCAATTCGCCTTTGTTCATAACTGCCACACGATGGCATATTTTCTTGACCACATCAAATTCGTGGGTGATAAGCACAATGGTGATGCCGAATTTTATGTTTATCACTTCCAGAAGTTGCAGGACATCATTTGTGGTTTCAGGATCCAGTGCTGAAGTCGCTTCGTCGCAAAGCAATATTTTGGGATTATTGGCGACGGCACGAGCAATAGCCACTCTCTGTTTCTGACCTCCACTCAATGTGCTTGGATAGACGTCGGCACGGTCAGACAATCCTACAAGGCTCAATAGTTCAGGCACACGTCGTTTGATCTCCTCTTTGCTGTGTCCGGCGATCTCCATGGCAAAGGCAACATTTTGAGCCACGGTCTTGGTGCTGACAAGATTGAATTGCTGAAAAATCATGCCTATTGAGTGACGGAATTTGGCAAGACTCTTTCCCGATAAACTGCCGATATCTTTTCCGTCTACTATTGTATGTCCGCCAGTAGGCAGCTGCAGTTGGTTGACTGTGCGTAGAAGTGTACTCTTGCCGGCTCCACTCGTTCCTACGATTCCCAATATCTCACCGTCATTTACTTTAAACGAGACATTTTTGACAGCATCTACTATTTGGCCTTTTTTATTGGTAAACGATACACTAACATTATCAAATTTAATCATACCTTCTATCTTTTAACTTTTTTATAATAGATGCCCGATTAACTTAATCGAGCATCTACAAAAGGACCTAATATTACCTGTTTTGGATATTCCATTTGTCTACATACCACTGTGGACGTTGGAATCTGTCAAACTCGTTCTCAGGATTTTCAAAATAGTTTTTGAATTCTTCTGATTCATAAGCTTCTTGAGCGTCTTTTACGAATTGAGCGTTCGCATTTTCTGAACGTACAACGAACCAGATCAGCAGTTCGGATGGCAATGTCTCTCCGACAATGGAAGACGATAGTTTCAATCCGGATGATATTGCGTAGTTGCCAGGGATGACAGCAAGCGTGCTGCCATCGAGTGAGCGTGGCAATTGAGCAGCTTCCAATGGTACAATTTTAAGTTGGAATGGATTCTCGTCGATATCGTTTTCTGTTGCCGTCTTGTCGTCGACTGTTGATTTAATTGTAATCAGACCGATGGAGCGAAGGAATCGCAGCGCACGTGCTAGGTTGACAGCATCGTTCGGTACGGATACGATGCCTCCTGGCTGAAGCTGGGCTTTCAACTCGTCGATGCTTTTCACTTTGTATTTGTCTGAGAAAAGACCGAGTGCGGCAGTCGGAACAGAGAATGTGGCTGTCAGGTCAACGCCCTTTGTGTCACAGAAATTTTGTCTGTATAGTGTGTTCTGGTAAATGTTGGCGTCTATCTCTTTGTTTGCCAACGCAAGATTTGGAGTCACCCAGTCTGTAAATTCGACAATCTTGATTTTGTAACCTTTCTTCTCAAGCGCAGGCTGGATAGTCTTTTTGAATAGGTCGGAATATGGACCAGGAGAAAAACCTACTGAAATTTCTTTCTTTTCTACACTTGATTCCTTAGAATCTTTTGTCGCGTTGCCACATGAAGAGAAAAAGAATGAAGAAAAAAAGAGCAATGCTACTGTGATTAAGTTAATTTTTTTCATACAGTTCGATATTTTTTAATTAAACAATAAGAAGATGTATCTAAAAAGTAGACTATGTCTGTGTTTTTGTGTCTAAACTCTATTATTGTCTAAGGATTGCATTGTTGAAGTGTGATTATAACAATCCTTATTATAAAACTTATACAGTTTCTACGTTTTATTGTGATTATTAGAAGAAGAATGTTGTTGCGATCAGACCTCTGACATTAGATACGTTGTGTGTGTCTTTCACCTTTCCGTGGTCGGCGTAGTCAACCTTTCCGTATGCTACAGAATTATAGTCGAGTTCTGCTTGTAGAGTCCATTGTTTATGGGAGAACTTCAATGAAGGAGACACTCTTATTATATGGTCTACGTTTTGCCATCTGCCAAAGAAATTGCCGCCAGCTAAGATGTTGTCAGAAAAACCTAGATTCTTAGAATAACCGAAGAATAGGCTTGGAGACCATTTCTTGCCCCATGAAAGACTCAACCAATATGAGGTGACAGCTGATGTTGAGTATGTGCGTCTGCCTGTCTGCTCGTCAATTGATTTCACTGCGTAGCCTCCCTGCTGGAAGTATTCTCCCAAATTCTTTCCATACAAACCACCAGTTCTCAGTCCAAAACGATCTGCCAAATATTGTGCAAAATAGCTGAATGCGTAAGAATTTACAGTCTCATCAGTTTTGTACACTTGTTTTTGTTCGTTTGTGACTTTGGTAGCCGGACGTATGCTCTTGAATTCACCAAACAGTCCTGCACTGAACTTAGACGAGTTGTAACGCCACTGCAAATGGAATTCCGGCACTGGGTTCTGACGTATATCGCTGTTTGACGACTCCTCAAGTATCGACTTGTGCTCGGTCTGGTATACTCCTGCTGCCACAAAGCTTACATGTTCTGTTGGCTTAAATGTGTAGCGTATCTGGTCTCCTCTGTTGAACTGGCGGAACGGAATACCGACATGCAAACCTGCCACATAAGGGAATGGTATATCGGCAAATGGATTCCAAGCCTTACCCAAAAGCAACTCTCCCTTTTGCCAAATGAATTTTGCCCAAGCCTGTCGCAATCTGACATTTACGGCGTTTCCTCCGGAGAAATCAAACTCAACATAGGCTTTTGATTTTGCTCCTCCTAGGTTCGGACCGTCTACCGTAGCGGTGAAACGAGTCGCCTGGGTTGAGAAGTTTTGTCTCACAACTTCGTTCAAGTCGTCTCCGTTAGCGTCGTAAACTTTGTCTTGTGGAAAGAAACCGAAAAGTCCGTCGCAGGCACCTACTATCTCACGGCTATCAACATAATATTCAGCTCTGAAGAAACCACCTAACTTCACTTTGATATCATCTCCGAATCTCACTACCGGAATCAAATCTTTTGCAGTTTCAGAAGTGATGTCTTGTGTGTTCGACGTCGTTTCTTTGGATACTTGTTCCTTGTTTACAGAAATGGAGTCCTGTGCGTTCACTGTCACTGTTTGTAATAGAAACAGTACTAATGCTTGAAAAAATATTTTTGTTTTCATTCTCGTCTTAATTTTGTTGTTAAAAAAAACTTGGTTTGCGACTTGTTTTTTCCTCCTCTCTCTATGTCGCAAATTCTAACTGTAATGGGTTAGTAAAAGGCTCTTTTTAACATTATGACCGATGAAGAGAGCCTAAAAAATAGTCATATATAAATCAATAGACGTTACCTGTTAACAACAGAGTCTGAGATATTTCTTGTCTTTTTCGTAAGACCAAATGCCCAAGGAACGACTGAAAATATTGACGAACTTACTCTTCGCAGCGTCGGATTCTTTTTTCTCCAAATCGTTTTTCTTTTCGTCTGAGTAGTAATACTCATCCTTCAGCTTAAAGGATTCACACCATTGCTCAATCTCTTTGGGATTATCACATCCCCAATTGAATGTCGCGTTGGTATTGTTGACAGATTTTTGGAGATATGTGCGTTTGCTGAAAAATTTGTTCATACGCTCCACGTGGACCTCGGCATGGTCGAAATTGTCGTCGATATTTTTAAAGACGTTTTTCATTTCTTCCTCTGTAAGATACATGGAGATCCCCTCCAAAATGAATAGAAAATGACCGTAAGGATGACTTGCTTTGATTGTCTGGATCCATTCGTCATTTGTGATGCTGCCTGCTATATATCTGTTGTTTGATGATTCAGGCAAAAATTTCTTTCTAAGATTAATGACATCCGGAAGATCCAGTTCGTACACCTGATATTCTTTCTCGATAGAGATGCGTTCGACGCGAGGGTCCAAACCGCAGGCAATCAGCACAACAACCGCATCGTCATATTTGTCGACGAATTTTCTTACAGCCTCGTCAAAGTATTTTGTCCGGAGTGAGATATAGCGTTGACATCGTTCATCTGCTGAAAATTTTGAAAAGTCATAATCAACCTTTGAAAGGAGTTCCACCGATTTTGTGTCGACGATAATCGGATTCTCTTCTTTGGATTCTTGTGCTCTCATGTAGAGTGGAATCAAGAGCGTTTCAGAAACATTCTCTTGGAATTCTGGTTTAATTTTACCCATAACTTTTTGTTTTAGTTTTTAGCAGATTGATAAATATTTATTTCAATGCCTGTCGAAAATCGTTTATTAAATCTTCTGTGTTTTCAATACCTGCGGAGATGCGGATCAGAGTGTCTGAAATTCCGTTTTTCTCACGCACTTCTTTTGGCACTGAGGCATGTGTCATGATGGCTGGAATCTCGGCCAAACTCTCCACTCCTCCGAGGCTTTCGGCTGTTGCGAAAAGTTTCAATTTGGATAGAAAACGTTGCGCGTCATCAAGATTGCCTTCCAACTCAAAAGAAAAGACTCCGCCGAAACCTCTGGTTTGAGATGCTGCTATGTCGTGGTGTGGATGATTTTTCAATCCTGGATATAGCACTCGTTTCACTTTTGGCGAACTTTGTAGAAACTCAGCCAATGCCAAAGCATTCTTTTGATGTTGCTCCATACGCACTGCAAGTGTCTTTGCTCCACGTAGTGTCAGATAACTGTCGAAAGGAGAGAGCACCGCACCCACGGCATTCTGATTGTAGGATATTTTCTTATAAAATTCTTCATTGTTCAAGACGACGGATCCACCCAAAGTATCGCTGTGTCCGCCGATGTATTTTGTGGTGCTGTAAACCACTATGTCTGCACCCAATTCAAGTGGATTTTGGAAGTATGGCGACAAGAAAGTGTTATCTACCACGAGAATTAGATTGTGTCTTTTTGCAATTCCTGCAATTGCTCTGATGTCTGCAATCTTTAATAATGGGTTGGTTGGCGACTCTATCCATATAAGCTTGGTTTCGGCTTTTATCGCTTTCTCAATATTCTCAGGCACTGTTGCATCTACGTATGTCGTTGAAATATTGAAATTTATGAAGACGTTGCTCAACAAACGTCTTGTTCCGCCGTATAGGTCGTCGAAGCCAATTACGTTGTCTCCAGCTTTTAGGAGTGAAATGATGACTGTGGATGCGGCTGCTAATCCGGAAGAAAAGGCAAGTCCATATTTAGCACCGTCTAATGATGCCAGTTTCTCTTCCAACGCTTTTCTTGTAGGGTTAAGACTACGTGTGTATTCGTATCCTGCGGTAGGGCTGTCTGCCTTCTCTCTTGCGAAAGTTGTCGACAAATGTATAGGGACTGCAACGTCGCCGCTTGCTCCATCTCTGAAATCGGGTTCTTCACCATTGTGAATTGCTCGTGTTGAAAATCCTAATGACATAATAGTATAATTAAATAGTTTATAGTTGGATTTTGTTTGATAAAAAATAGCAACTGGAGTTGAGAACAATACTCATTATTAACTTCAAACTTGATTTTTTACTGTTCGTTCTTGCGAACTCGCAGAAGTGATGGAGGTTAGGGCGTTCCGCCATTAACAATCCTCAATCTTTATCGCCATTTTTTGATCATATTTAAAGCTTCTGATTAATCAAGAATTATAAATTGAGAGTCAGTTTTTTCTCTTTCAGCCATTCGTCGTTGAACATTTTAGAAAGATATTTATTTCCGCTGTCGCAAGCCAAAGTGACGATTCGTTTTGGTGTTGTTTGTTCCTGAGCATAACGTAATGCTGCGCTTAAAAGAGTTCCTGTTGACGAGCCTGCCAATATTCCTTCTTCTAGCAGAAGCAGTCGTGCTGCGGTGAAACTTTCAGAGTCGGTCACTTCGTAGGCTTTTGTCACTAAATCGAAGTCTGCCAACTTTGGAATGTAATCTTCTCCGATTCCTTCCACGTACCATGAGCCTGTGTTGTCACGTAGCTTTTTAAGATTGATGTAGTCTGCAAGAATAGATCCTTTGGGGTCGGCTAGGATGAATTCGGTCTGCGGACTCACTGTTTTGAAGAATTTTGTCAATCCAGACAATGTTCCTGCTGAACCAACTCCAACGACAACCGCGTCTACCTTATGCTCCATCTGCTCCCATATCTCAGGGCCTGTTGTCAGGAAGTGCGTGTCGGGGTTGTCTGGATTCTCAAACTGGTTGATGTAGTAACCACCTCGTTCATTTGCGATTTTTGCTGCCAAATCTTGGTAATATTCTGGATGTCCTTTGCCCACGTCGCTACGGGTGATGACAACCTCTACTCCAAGTGCGCGAAGATGATTGATCTTCTCATTGCTCATTTTGTCCGGAATCACCAGCAATAATTTGTATCCCTTCATCCGAGAGGCTAGGGCAAGTCCCAAACCTGTGTTTCCTGCCGTAGCCTCAACAATTAGTTGTCCCGGACGAATGGTTCCACGCTTTTCCGCTTGAACAATCATATTCAATCCTGTACGGTCTTTGATGCTGCCTCCAGGATTTTGATTTTCCAATTTCAAGAAGAGTGAGCTCTTTCCTGTGTTTAATCTTGAAAGTTGTACAAGTGGCGTATTGCCAATCAAATCCAAAACGTTGTTATACACTGCCATATCCGTCATTGTTAGATGTTTAACGAATTTTGAAAGATAAAATGATGAATGATTTAAAAATTATCCAAATAAATGTTTGTGCGGTTTGCAGAAAGTGGAGAGAATACAATGTATGCTCCTACAATTTGCAATCTACTTTAAAATACAAACTTTGTGGAAATATTTGATAGATAAGAACTGTCAGATAGAAGTTCCTTAACAAACCGATTTACAACATCGGCAACAACATCCATCAACGTGACATCGGAAGAGTATCCAACGTGGATTTTTTGGGAATAACAGCATAGTGAATGCTGAAATGATCTCGGCAAATGAAACACGCTCGATAACCATAGACAGACGCATTCGCATCATGCATCTTACCATTGTAGCTATGTCTATGTTAATTAATGTAGTCATGTTTTTGCCTTTATTTTTTTGATATTGCAAAATTAATGCTGTTGCGAACTTGTTACAACAAAATTGAAAAATATGGAATATTTGCCTATACTTAGCCATATTGCAGTGTGTTTATTCTATGGGGTGCTTGAAATTAGGAAAGTAAATAGAATATTCTGCTGTTTTATAATCGAAACGTAGAAACGAATATGAAGTAGACGGAATATTACCTTATATTAATATGTAAAATTGAAGAGACGATGCGTATATCAAAAAAAATGCCGTCTGAATTTGATCCAGACGACATTTTTGGATGTAAGATTTAATTAGATCATTTTCCGCCTACTGATGCGCTGTAGATTCTTTCCAAGAATTGCAATGCACCTTTGTAGCCGATGTGAGAACGGTTGACAATGAGAGTCTCTGACGATGGGGTAGAGATCTCGAAGAACAAAGCTCCTTTTTTGTTAGCAAGTGTCAATTCCCAAGAAGTACCCAAAATTAATGGCTTACCTGCTGTGAACTCTACGCCTTCGATTAATTTTTCTACCTCATAACCGTCTTCCTCAAAGTCGACGTCTATGCTTACACCTTCTGATATATTATTCTTGAAGTATTCTGTGATGGCAGGACGGAATTTGGCTGGAGTGTTGTCTGTGATAATCACTCTCTTTGGTATCAATCCGATTTGGTCTGCCAAGAATTTAGAATAAGCCAAAGCATACGCAGCGTCTGCCGTAACTACAAATTCACTTGGCATTCCGTACCAATACTCAGCGAAGAATTCTGAGAAATGCTCAAGATAGTAGTAGTAAATGCTAGCCTCCTGCTTGATAAACTCTTCAGACTGCTTTTTGTCGATTCCCGCATACTCAACCACCTGACGGATGAATTTCGTTGTAGCCTCTTCACCTACAGGAATCTCTGGAATGTGAAGGTATGGCTGGTCGTACTTCTTTTGTAGATGTTCCGCATTCTTCACACCCACCCATGGAGATACAACCAAGTTGAATTGGGCTTGTGGAATTCTTTTCCATGCCTCGACTCCTGGATTCTCAGGACCGAATAGCACATTCACATCGAATCCTGCTCCTCGCAATATACGTGCAAGCTCCTGGTAATCACCTCTCCAGTTCTGGTTGTAGTATGGAGTCTCAAACCATAGGTTGATCAATCCTTTCTTCTTTTCTCCGCTGTAGTCGCCGACGAATTGGTCGATAATCGCGTCTACAACTACTTCATGTCCGTAAAGGTTGTTGCCCTTAAATCCTGCTGTATTGGCGTAGACGATTGGATATCCTGCTTTCTGGTATTTGCCAACCAAGTCTGGGACATTGTCTCCGATCAACTCTCCGGTACAACCTGTCAGAACCACGAACAAATCACCGTCGTAAATCTTTAGTGACGACTTGATAAGATTGTCAAGTGTCTTGATTCCTCCGAATACCACATCGTTTTCAGTGGCATTTGAACTTGGCATGTTACCGCCTCCAGCTGCGATACTTCCCTGGAATCCATTCTCAAAGGTCAACATTGCTGTCGTCTTCAACTGACAGCCTGGACTACAGTTGGCAATTGGAACAGCACCTTTGATGGCAACTACGGTGTTTGTCGCACCCACCGCGCAGGCATATCTGACATCGGATATAACCGAAGGCTTTTTCTTTTGTATTTCGCTCATTTGAATATTTCTTTTGATGGTTTGAATTTTGTGAAATTATTCACCGAGTTTCTCTTCGATGTCCTTGAATACATCTTTGTCGTTGGTGAGTTTGAATGGATCTGTCTGGCTAAACCACCAGTCGTTGTATGGAAGGCGGACGTGACGCTGCAATGTCTTGTTGAACTTTGTACGTGCCAAAACTCCCTTCAAAATCTCACCTACACGCAAGATTCCGTCGTAGCCGATTGGAATATGCTCGTCTCCAAGTGCGAATGTAGGTACACCAAGGTGTCCGGCAACAGATGCCAAACCTGGGTGACGGATGATAAGGAAGTCTGTCTTAACACGTTTCAAAAGTTGTGGCAACTGGAATGCACGTGTCTTGCTGACTGTATAGTGTGGAATATCTCCGTATGTCTCGACCAACTCTTTAAGAGTATCCTGGTTCTTACCTGCTCCATCGTAGACTGGGTCGTGGTGGAATACAAGCGCTGCCTCATTCTTGATACCCAATTCTGCCAATACGCTAATTAGTCCGTGTGCGTAGGCCGAACCTGTCAATACCATTCCATATTTGCCTTTGAAATATTCACGATACTCCTCCAATTTAGGAGCGATACGTTTATGTTCGCTTTCAATGTATTCCTCGACCTCTTTCTCTTTGCCTACAACCTTGGCGACTGCTCTTAACCATGCGTCAGTGCCTTTGATTCCATAAGGCTGTGGAGCGTCGATCTGTGGCACACCGAACTGGTCTTCAAGCGCAGCTCCCATGTATCCTCCGAGTGTCTCACAGAATGTTGTGGTAGCTACTGCCTCTGATGCCTGACGGATCTCCTCAAATGAAGCACAGTCCAATAGATAGTTGACTCTTAATCCAAGTGGCTTCAAAAGGTCTGTGAACCAGTCTGTTCCCCACAATGCTATGATGTTGATAAGGTCTTTCTGCTTCTTTTTCGGATGCTTCTCCACAATTTGTCTCAACACACCGTGGAATGCCACGTCAAATCCTGTACTCCAGTGTTTGCTTCGGAATCCTTCACAGTGCAATGGGATGATTGGAACACCAACCTCTGGCTCCATCTCCTCTGCTACACTGTCGATGTCCTCACCTGTGATTGCAGTGGCACATGCCATAGCGATAAAGATGGCTTTAGGATTATATCTCTCTTTAGCGATGCGGATGGCTTGTCTCAGTTTTGCGGCTCCACCGAACACCATGTCTTTCTCCTGTAGATTAGTGCTGATATTCAATGTGTTCTGCTGTGGCTTACCGCGACGTGCAAGACCCATGTGCATTGTCAGATTAAATTTTGCATCCTCACTGCTACAGCCGATAGGAGCGTGGTTGATCAATACGCAGTCAGTAAGGTTTCCAATCTGACATTGAACGATGGCGTTGGAACACATCGTCTCCTGGTTCAATGGGCTCTGTAGCTCACAAAGTCTACAACCTTGTCCTGCACCCTTGCATCCTCCGTGTTTCTTTATGCTTCGCTCATCGTATGCCGATTGTTCAATCAGTTCTTTCGCCGAGCCGTCCCACCCGATAATCGTTCCAAGTCGTAATTCGCGATTTTCGACGGTGGTCATATTTAGATTGATTCTGTTTGCCATAGTGAATTTTACTCTTCTTGATTTTTAAATTTCAATTTTCTTTCGTCGAGCTTGCTATAGTAGCTGACGATTTTTGATAAAGCCTCCTTGATGGGCAACTCGACATCGAAAACCGAGATGGCTTTTCGTTCAAATTGTTTAAGTATGTTACGTCCGATTTTCTTGCAGACTACACTTCTGCAGTCGGAAAGCATTTCGACGGATTCTGATCTTTCACTGCCTCCACAGCCATTTCTGCTTCCACAACCGCTTCCACAGCCAGAATTGCAACCGTCATTGCTGCCAGTCTCGCATCCTGTGCCGCATCCAGCGTTATTGCTAAATTGTTTTTGTTCTGGCAAGTCTGGTGCATCCCTTTTCTCAACTTTTTGGAAGTCAAGACCTTCTACTTCGTAAATTTCAAAGCTTGGGGCTGAACCAAAATGCAAATCGACATTCAGACCATCGGAGGTTGCAACTGCGATTTTATAACTCATACGCCTCCAAATTCTAAATTTTATAAGTGGACGCGTTTTTGTGCGTCCACATAGATATTATTTTAGATGCGATAATCGTCCGCATTATCCATCAAACCGTATTCAAGCAAAATCTCCTCCAGACGCTCAGAAGTCATTGGTGTAGGAATCACAAAACTTGTATTTTCTATGATAGCCTTTGCTAGATTTCTGTATTCTTCTGCCTGATCTGAATCTGGCTTATATTCGATAACTGTCTTTTTGTTGATTTCAGCACGCTGTACAATGTTGTTACGAGGTACAAAGTGTATTAGCTGTGTGCCTAGCTCCTTGGCGAAAGCACGAAGCAAGTCCAACTCACGGTCTACATTTCTTGAGTTACAGATGATACCTCCCAAACGTACTCCACCTGTCTTTGCGTAACGCTGGATACCCTTCGCAATATTGTTGGCAGCATACAATGCCATCATCTCTCCTGATGCTACGATATAAATCTCTTTGGCTTTTCCTTCACGGATAGGCATTGCGAATCCTCCACAAACCACATCTCCCAAGACATCATAGAAAACATAGTCAAGATCGTCTGTATATGCTCCAAGATTCTCCAACATATTGATTGATGTGATGATACCACGACCTGCACATCCTACACCTGGCTCTGGACCACCGGACTCAACGCAGCGTGTGCCTCCAAATCCCTCTTTCATGATTCTGTCAAGTGAGATGTCCTCACCCTCATCACGGATTGTGTCCAATACTGTTTTCTGTGCAAGACCACCCAACAACAAACGTGTAGAGTCTGCCTTAGGGTCACAGCCTACCACCATTACTTTCTTGCCATGTTCTACCAATCCTGCTGTTAGATTCTGAGTGGTTGTTGACTTACCAATACCACCTTTTCCATAAATTGCTATCTGTCTTATTTCTCCCATTGTTTTGATGTTTTAGTTTTGTGCCACTCAATTGTGACGATCAGTTATTTAAATAAGTTTTGAATCTCGTTGTATTTGTAAATTTTGTCTAGAGCATCGAGCAGCTCACCTGGCAAAGCCATTGCGACAATTCCTTTTTCTGCCAGCAACGCGTTGGCTCCTGCTCCTATGCGTGACGCCGTGACGTATTGGCAATCAGAAAAACATTCCACCGTCTTCTCCATCGATTCTCTTGAATGACTTCCGTTCTGGCAAACTGGTGGCACCGTTCGTTTCTCGACGTAGACCCATTCGCCCTCGAAGAACTGGTATATGTAGAATTCTGAGGCCCTGCCGAAATGTGTGTCGACGGTGTAACCTCCGTCTGTTGAGGCTGCCGCTACTCGAAAAGCATTGTATTCTTTTTTGTTATCCATGTGAAAATGTTTCTGTTGTTGCAAAATCTTCTGAATAAACCTCTTTAGAAAACTCGCTTACTCCTGGCACTCCCACAGCATCTGCTCTGCATCGGTTGCAGTGGCGGAAGACGTCGATATACTTGCCGGCGCTCTTTCTTGCCTCTTCAATCTGGAAGCAGAATGGAGCTTTCTCGTCCTTCAGCTCGTATGTCGGAATCAATGGGATGATGTTGTAGATAGATGCTCCCAAAGAGGAAACTGTCTTTGCTATTTTCTCGATGTGCTCACCATTGATTCTTGGCACCAATACAGTGTTGACTTTTACTGTGATTCCGCTCTCCGCAATCTTACGTATGCCATTCAATTGGTTTTCAATCAAAATCTTGGCTCCTTCCAACGCATCGTATTTCTTGCCGTGGTAGATGACAAACTTGTTTAGCTTGGCTTCTATCTCAGGATCGATTGCGTTTACTGTGACTGTCAGCGAGTCGATTTTTGCCTCGATCACTTTGTCTGCCTTCTCGTCTAGAAGTAGTCCGTTTGTGCTCATACATTTCAGCAGCTGTGGGTACTCTTTGTCAATCAGACGGAATGTCTCTAGGGCTGTGTCTGTTGCCAATGTGTCGCCTGGTCCTGCGATGCCTGCCACTTTGATGTCCGGACATATCTTCAATGCCTTTCTCAATATGGCGATGCTATCTTCAGGGGTGATCACTTTCGCTGTGACACCGGGACGGTGTTCCGTGTCGTTCAGCACACGACTGCAAAATCGACAGCCGATATTGCAAGCCGGACTGACAGGCAAGTGAATTCTTCCGAGGTTGCCTGGCTTAGATGCAAAGCACGGATGGTTATTGCGTAATTTTTCTTGATTTTCAGTCATAAAATTTTAGATATAAATCCCCCTTTCGACGGCGTTTCTGCCATCGATGAACATAGAAGATATATTTGAAACTAAGTGATAGTGATTTTTGGAAAAGCCGTCAAGTCAGGAGTTATACTCCCTTCCCGACGGCTTTTTTACCATCGGCATACGTTGAAAATGTATGTATTTGTGATTAATTATTTGAGAACAATGCTGTTGACAAGTATCTGTCACCTGAATCTGGTAATAACACTACAATGTTCTTGCCTTTGTTCTCTGGACGTTCTGCCAAGATGGTAGCTGCCTTTAGCGCGGCTCCTGAAGATATTCCTACTAGGACTCCTTCACTGATTGCGAAGTTTCTTCCTTCTGTGAATGCGTCCTCGTTTTCGATGGCGATCACTTCGTCATAGATCTTTGTATTCAATGTCTCAGGGACGAAACCTGCTCCGATACCCTGGATCTTGTGTGCTCCTGCTGTGCCTTTCGACAATACTGGTGATGTGGCAGGCTCTACAGCTACCACTTTGATGTTTGGATTCTTCGACTTCAAGAATTCTCCAACGCCAGACAATGTTCCGCCTGTGCCGACGCCTGCTACGAAGATGTCTACCTTGCCGTCTGTCTGGTCCCAAATCTCAGGACCTGTTGTCTCACGGTGGATCTTAGGGTTGGCTGGATTGACAAACTGACCTAGGATGACTGATCCCTTGATCTCGTTGTTTAGCTCCTCAGCCTTTGCGATGGCTCCCTTCATTCCCTTAGCTCCTTCTGTCAACACGATCTCTGCTCCGTAAGCCTTAAGAAGGTTTCTGCGCTCAACACTCATGGTGTCGGGTAGGGTAAGGATTGCCTTGTATCCCTTGGCTGCTGCTACTGCTGCCAAACCGATACCTGTGTTACCTGATGTTGGCTCGATGATTGTTGCACCTGGTTTCAAAATGCCTTTCTTCTCGGCATCCTCGATCATCGCAAGAGCGATACGGTCCTTCACTGAACCTGCTGGGTTAAGATACTCCAACTTTGCAAGAATAGTTGCGTTTTTAACTCCTGCCTTCTTCGAATAATTGTTGAGTTTCAAAAGTGGCGTATTGCCAATCAACTCCAATGTACTTTCAATAAAATTAGCCATAATTTTGTTATTTTTTGTTCTTGGTTTCTTGTTTTTTTCTTTTGCAAATTTATGGCGGTTTTTAATTCCCGAAAAAGAAAATTTGAACTGCGGATATAAAAACTATATAAACTGAAAAATGTAGTATACTATACTTTGTTTCGCCTGTTTCAACTGCAGAATGTAGAAGATAATTCTATGAATATATTCCGACGGTGGTGATAGATTTTGTGATGTTTTGGGTGATGTGGGCAAAAAATAAGGTTTGAAGATGGATTTTGTGGGATTTTGCCATAAAAAATAAGTGGTAAGAAAGAAAAAAGCGAACCGATTATTCCCATAACCAGTTCGCATGTTTGTAAATCTCTTCTTTTAGAGATTGCTATATAATATTAGTCTTCATGATCATGTCCTTCTCCTTCATGGTCGTGGTCATGGTCATCGTCGTGATCGTGCGACTCTGCGTCGTGCGACAGAATGATATCACGAGCCACCATAGACTGGTTGCCAGCAGCGTCGGTGCAATAGACAACCAAATGGTATGCTCCTGGAGTCGTGTTATCTGAAATCACAATGTCATGATGGTGGACATGAGTGTTACGAAGATTGCTCAGATCATACGATTTCTTAATTGAAAATGGCACAGTCTCGTCGGCTCTAGTCTTATGTCCATGACCATCAAAATTGTTGTGGATCTCTATCAGATAGCTGCCAAGAGCCTCGTCGTCGGAAAAATCACATTCAAAATGAACGCTTTTTCCGATACGTAGAGAATCACCGTCTTCCGGCTCATCCAATGTGATGACTGGCTTTGTTGTGTCCGCATCCTCTTCATCACAAGCGGAAAATGAAACACACATGATAGCTGATAGAACGAAAAACAAAATATTTTTTCCCATTTTGATCGAATTTTAAAAAGTAAAACGAATAGTTGATTGGATATCGATGCCTGCTTCAGGCAAATCGATTTTCCTGTAAAAATTAAGATGATTTAGATGGTAAGTGTTGAGTAGGTTTCTTGCATTTAAATGCAGAGAAAGTTTGCCGGATGGTGCCGGAATCTCAACCTTGCCGCCCACATTCAAGAGATTATATCCAGGTGTCTCATCCTCATTATGGCACACTCGTCTCTGTGCGGCCACACTTTGGCATTCCGCATACGCCTGCCAACGTTTACATTCCCAACTTATGGTGTTGCGCATAGTGGCAGGAGGGGAGAACGGAGTGGCTGTGTGCGATTCATAATCATATGTACGCACGTATTCCCCAGAAAACTGATAGAAAAGATCACGCACAAGTTTCACTTTGAGACGTGTCTCTCCACCGAAGAATGTGGCTGGAGCGTCTACATATTTATATATCTGTCCGGCGTCAGGCAGCGTCGACCATTGTCCTGTCGGATGTAATGAAATGAAATGCGGATAATAACTGAAGAAAGGAGATATTGCTAATTCTACACTTTTCTTACGCAGAGAATAAGACAAATCTGCCTGCCAACCTTGTTCGCCGACCAGACTGCTGTCTCCCATTTCATGGCGGAACGCTCCGTGGTGGACACCGTTGGATGTCAATTCATTCGCCGACGGGAGTCGGTAGGCACGTCCGATGGATCCACGCCATTCATGACCTTCCTTTGGAGTGTATACGGCTCCAAATGCCAATGAATAATCATTGAAGTCACGAACGACTTCTCCGACGTCATTGCCGTGGGCTTCTGTGTGGATATGGCTAATGTCGTATCTGGCACTGGTGTTGAATGCCCACACGTCGCTCGGCTTATAGTTCACAAGATAATAGGCCCCATATTCCCCGCGTCGGTACGAAGGGATAAGGAATCCGTAGCCGCCAATCTCGTTTTTTTGGAATGAGGCGGACACTCCTATATAATGTTCCCAAATTTCATCGGATGAGGTGAGACGGAATTGCATCTTGCCAGAGATGGTACGCAGGTCGAGCATCAACTCTTTGTCTGGATCTACCGCAGGAGGCTGTTGCCCGACAGTGTGGGTATGGAATTTGCTCCATTCCTCTCTGTGGTTCTGTTGGAATCCCAAAACAAACATCGTCTGCGTCTTTTCTGTCGTCCACTTGTTGGTGCTCGACACTTTGAAGTGGTTGACCAGACTATATGGCAGGTCGATATTCCACTTGTCGCCGTCCGATAGCATATTGCTGTTGTTGGGAATTCCGTGAGCTCCGCTGAAGAATCCTGATTTCTGATAGTTGTCGCTGATGTTAAGCCGACCTTCGTATTTCTTATGACGGAAGGCTAACAGACCGTTCGCGCTTCGTTCTTTACCTGCTGTGTTCTTCAAGCGCCTATCATTGATAGGGAGTCTCATGCTCAGATAGGTGAAACTGTCTGCCGGCACACGATAGTCTCCCCAGTGGCGTTCAGTATAGCGGATCTGAGAATAGACTCTTTTATGTTTGATCGCTAGCATGGCAGAGCCGCTCAACCCAGAGCATACACTCTGATGCTGGAATAGGATCTCTCCCGACAACGTGTCCTGATACGGAATGACTGGAGGCAGAATCTCGATCGCACCACCCATCGCATCGCTGCCGTATAATACAGATGCGGGTCCTTTGATGACCACAACACCGTCTACATGGAAAGCATCAATCTCAAGTCCATGATCGGCTCCCCATTGTTGTCCTTCTTGTTTTACGCCATTATCCGAGACTACGACGCGCTGAAAGCCCAATCCACGGATCATCGGTTTGCTGAAACCCACACCGATGTCCATGGCCTGCACACCTTCCGTGTGGGAAAGCGCGTCCATGAGGCTGTGACCCATGTGCAGATTGATCTCTTCGGAAGCGATGTTTACGGAAGGGGCCGCAACCACTCCCGTCACCGGCATTCTTGTGCCAGCCACGACAATCTCTTCCAGCTGAAATGTATCCGCCAGATCTGTGTTTTGCGCATGAATAGTCAGGGATGAAAAGCATACCAGCAGAAAGAATATGGTATGTTTTATCCTCATTGTATTTGCCTTTTGTTGAGAAGAAGACATAATCTTCTCCCTTCAGTTAATTATAAGAAAATAGATTAACAAAAGGCAGGAGGGGCACGTTGGCTCGGCAGACACACGTCGCGACGGATGGCATCTTCTGACAGCCATAAAATAGAGGTTGAGACCTCTGGCAGTGTTGCCGAGAAAGAGAATAGGGGTGGAACAATAATGGATTCGTGGAAGAAATCACATAGGAAACAGTCGTCATGAGTGGGAACCCATTTTGTCAGGTGTCCGTGACACTGTTCATGTTTGTGACAATTGTCTTGACATCCGAAGATGACAGTTTCATCCTGCGACTCATGGAAGTGCATAAAGCTACCGGCGAGTATCGTAAGATAAACCGCCAGCAAGACATTTGCTATCCTAAATCGTTTGATGTCAAGTTCCTTCACGTTGATTGTGATGTTACATATTATATATACAGACAGCCGTTTCGCATTATAAAATGTTGTTTGGCTGAGTTGTTGTTTTCCAGTCCAATTCTATTTTGCAAAGGTACGGAAAAATTCTGAGGAGTCAAGAGAAAAACTAAAAATTCAATTAAAATCGTGATGGAAGAAATTGTAATCAATCTTTAGCAGATCATCATAAAAAAGTTCCTCGAACATCTTCAATTCACGAATTAACACATCTGCTAATCGAGAATCATAATCAGGGTCTTTCATAATGTCCAAGACTCTACGTTTCATCTTTTCCGAAGCTATTTCAAGGATTAACGGTCTGCTTTAAAATTAGCATTGCAGTTGTTATGGGAACAATGCGTGCAAAGTCAAATGGCAAGTCACGATATTCATGAGACGATATTTCGTTTGCAACCTATTCAATGTCAGAATATCGTTCAACAAATGGGAATATCTCATTTTCCAACAAACGCTGGAAATCGCTCACAAACATATCTATATGTTCTGGAAAGGAAATTTTTAATCCTATCCCAGTTTCAAATGAATGAGAGATAGTAAAAGTCGTTTTTGATTTCAACAAATCATACTTATTTAATAACGGATTTCTAAACTTTTCTATTGAGTTGAAGTAAATAGATGCACCTACAGTTTCTACAACAAATTCGTCAACATAATCAGAATATCCAACAATTATAGAAATATTAACTCCATTTTTCCTGTCTGACTTATAATATTCAAATCCATGCCAGATTTTTTTTCTACGGAAGTCTCTTATATCAAGACGTTCCATTCCCTGCATAAACATATCCAATGATACTGCCATAATTAACGTCGATTTGATGGAATGAACAGATAAAATTCTTGAATGGTGAAAAATACAATAAATATGGTCATCATTAATATTTAACTAATTGCGAAGTTGCTAATTTTTAATGGTTAATAGAAGAATTGTACAATATTAATCCACGAATATCCGATATTATTACCAGTGAAAATAATATAAAGTTAAGGAAAGATATTAAAGTCTTGATAAAATGACTAAATTTGCACCGGATTTGGTAACATGGTGATTATACCATGTGCAAGGGAATCAGGTGTAAGACCTGAGCTGTTCCTGCAGCTGTAACCCCATTGATGTAGAGTCAACAATAAAGTCACTGACAATTGTGTTGGGAAGGCGTTGACTTGGAGGGAAGCCAGAATACCTGCCACGTCTAATTAAGTGATAACAAACTCCCAGGATAGGGGTCATCTACTTATGCAATTATATAGATTCACACATTTTGCCTTAATGGGCTTGCTGTGTCATGTTCCTATGTCATTGGTGGCGCAGGAAGAGCACAGTCGTGGACAGCATCAAGAGAAAGATGTTGTCCTGAATGAGGTTGTTATCACAGGTACTGGAACGGAGCGTTTGCTGAAGGATGCTCCTGTTCAAACGGAGGTCATAACCAGAAAGATGCTCGACAGCTATGGAGGAAGCTCCATACAGGATATCATAAGTGGTCTGACCGCCTCTTTTGCATTCGACCAGGGAGATATGGGCAGTCAGATGCAGCTTAACGGACTTGGCAATAATTATATCCTGATCCTTATAGATGGAAAGCGCATCCATGGCGACGTGGGTGGAGAGAACGACCTCGGATTGATAGATCCTCACAACATTGACCGCATAGAGATTGTAAAGGGTGCTCAGTCGGCCTTGTATGGCAGTGATGCCATGGCTGGTGTCATAAACATCATCACCAAGAAGAGAGAAAAAGAGGGTCTGCAATTGGAGAATTCCACCAGATATGGCATGTATAATGATCTGCGCCAACATAATGGCGTGAATATTGGTGTCGGCAAAGTCACCAGCTATACAAATTTCCAGTTGCAACATACTGACGGATGGCAGAACACCGCCAGACAGTTTGCCGAGGGAAAGGTTTTGGAGGACACACGTACAAAAACAGTCAATGAATATACTAATTGGCAGATCGCGGAACGCCTGACCTACAATCCGAAGAAAAATCTTGAATTTTATGCTGACGGTTCATATTACACCAAGACTATATTCCGTCCGACAGATGGCAAGTACCCAAGTTGTGATGTGTACACATATAACTTGATGTACCGTAACGCAAGTGCATCGTGTGGAGGCAAGTGGGAGTTTAATGAAAAGAAGAAAGATGTGTTTACTTTCGACGTCGACTGGAATCTGCACGACTATTACTATAAGTATACCGCTCGCACGTACGAATACATGAAACTTAATGGCGAAGAGTATGGTGAGATGAATAATGAGTGGTATTCGGTGCCATTTTACCCCGGACAGAAGAATCTGCAGAGCGACCAGCAACGCATCATGGCTCAAGCCAAAAGTATCTTCCATCTTCCTTACAAAAACACTTTGAACAGTGGACTGGAGTACCGTTGGGACTATCTGCATGCTCCATTAAGAACGGTAGACGGATCAGCCAGCGACATGACTGCCGCGGCATACGTCCAGGATGAGTTCGACTGGATAAAATGGTTCAATGTCACAACTGGATTGCGACTGGTTGTGAACGAGGGGTTCGGTGTCAGAGTCACACCTAAGGTCAGCACAATGTTTTCTTTTGGAGATTTCCGTATCCGACTTGGATGGAGTCAGGGTTTCAAGACACCGACTGTTAAGGAGATGTACTACCGTTATCTGCATGTGATGGGAAGCAGCACGATATTCAATATGGGCAACTTGAACCTAAAACCTCAGACTAGCAACTATTGGAGTGCTTCCGGGGAATATCGTGGACAACGTGTGACAGTGTCGGTGACAGGTTACTATAATAAACTTGACAACATGATCGCTCTTGTAAATGTCCCAGTCGAAGAGATCCCTTCAGATGTGCAGATGGCCTATATGGGCGACGGAAGTGGAAAGGTGCAGGCACGTATGTATAAGAATATGGAGAACGCGCAGACATGGGGCGGGGATGTGAACGTGTCATATAAAGTGTTTGGTGATCTTACGTTGAACGCTTCATACAGTTATCTTGACACAAAGGCAAATCTTTATGACTCCGACCATGATAAGATGAAGGAGGTTGTGATCGACGGAATGGCTCACCACAAATGGAGCGCGTCAGCTGTATATACACACAGGTTCACGTCTGTGTATAAATTGGGTATAAACCTAAACAATCGTGGAAGCAGTATGCGATATTATGAAAATAATGGGAATGGAAAACCGTTCCAGCTGTATCGTCTGAACACGACGCATGATTTCGGCAATGAAAACAAGAAAGTCACCTATCGTGTGGATTTAGGTGTCGACAACATATTCAATTATGTTGACCGGACAATGCATCCATATCATTTGGGTACAAAAAGTTCTGGCACAAAAGTGTTTGGAAACTTCACTGTCCGTTTCAAGCAAGGAAAAAAACTTAAAGCATATAAAACAAAAGTCTTAAAAAACAATAATGAAAATGAAGATTAGATCATTTCTTTTGATGTCAGCGTTGGCCGCTACATCAATGTTCACATCCTGTGAGGATGATGAAAATGGCGCAAACAACATCATTTCAGAGTATGGTGTTAACGACAAGATCGTAGCTGAACAGAAGGCTACATCTGGCAAGAATGAGGCTGTTTTGTTGGTCGCTTTCGGTTCGACATGGAGCAATTCATTTGCTGCGTTCGACGCTACAAAGAAGGCATATGAGGAGGCTTTCCCAAATGCTGATGTATATTTTTGTTTCTCTTCCGACATTTGTATCAACCGTGCGAGTGCAGGTGAGAATGGAGAGTCTCGCGACTACTATGAGCCACGTTATTTGTTGCATGCTATTGGAGCTGCAAAGTACAGCAAGATCTATGTACAGTCGTTGCAGGTTATCCCAGGAGAGGAGTTTGCTAATGTAGTGTCATGTGTGAAGAAGTTTATGAACAACGGTTACATCGCGTCTGCCCATCTTGACGATGAGTATTTGGCAAAGTTGGATGAGGAAAAAGCCATTTTCTTGGGTATGCCACTGTTGAATACATACGAGGGTGCTGGCAATGATGTGGATGAAGTCGCAAAACAATTGAATGAGCTATGCAAGAATGAGGCTGCACAGGGTGTTGTCGCTTTCATGGGTCATGGTAATCCAGACAACTATGATTCATTCAAGGCAAATATCCGTTATTCTCAGTTGGAGACAGCACTTAAGAAGTATAGCGAAAACTATTTTGTAGGTACTGTTGATGCTCCTAACACATACAAGTATGATGTGCATGAGAACATGAAGAATGCTGGCAAAACATCAGGAAATCTGTATTTGCACTGTTTGATGTCAATTGCCGGAGACCATGCTCATAATGATATGGCAGGTAAGGGAGATGACTACTGGAACAACGAGGAAGGCGAGGATGACAGCTGGTATGAGTATTTCTCTCATAACGGTTACACTACAAATGTGCCATTGGGTTCAAACAATGAGCCTCAAGGTCTTTTGGAGATTCCTGGCGTATTGAATGTATGGATTTCACATACAAAGAATGCTGATTTTCTTGAGGATGCATACCATTCAATGTATCCAGAGGAATAAGCATATGATTCTGTGAGAAAGTATTTATTAATTTAATTAGAATAGGGTAGTCGGGGATAAAATCCCGATGTGCCCTATTTTGAGGTTTAAAAGATGAAGAGATTTTTATTTTTTATTGTTACAGTCACATGTTTGTATTCTTGTGATAATCACGGGAATAAGGAGATGAATTGCTCTGCGGACGAGTTGTTCGCACAGCAGGATTCTGTGTTAGCACACAGTGATGAGTACAGCGACACTATAGTGATAAAGTATGCAAAAGGACTAAAGGTTGATTATCAGTCGGATGGCGTACATCTATATATCAGTAATCCTGATCCGAACGCTAAGATGAGCAAAAAGGAAGAGATTGTAATCACCGACCCATCAAATCGCTTCATTTGCACAACTGCTCTACAACTTGGTAATTTTGAGGCTCTTGGCCTGGAAGATAAGATTGTGGGCATGAACTCGTTAAAGAATCTGTTTTCATCGAAAATGAAGGAGCAGATCAAGAGTGGAAAAACGGTAAAGATTGGTAAGGAAGGAAATTTTGATCTGGAATCGGTAGTCGCATCAAAGCCTGATTTCATCTTCGTCTCTGCAAGCAAACATGGTGGATTCGAAGTATTGAAGGATTGTGGCATTCCATTGATTCCGCATCATGGTTATAAGGAGACGGATCCGTTGGGACAGGCTGAGTGGATCAAGATGGTAGGTCTGCTTACAGGTGAAACACGTCGTGCCAATGCCGTATTTGCAGATATTGAAGCCAAATATCTAAAATTGAAGAATGAGGTTGCCGACAAAAAAACAGACAAGATGCCGACGGTCGTATCTGGCCGACAGATTCGTGATGGATGGTATTATGTCGGTGGCAAAAGTTATATGGCTCAGATATTTAATGATGCTGGAGCCGAATATGTCATGCGAGACAATACAGAGTCTGGTGGCGTGACAGAGGATTTTGAATCTGTTTATGTCAAGGGATTGAAAGCTGATTTCTGGCAAACTGACGGAGCTCACAATGGCGAGTTCACTCTTGCTGATCTTGCTGCTGAGGATGAACGCTATGCCACGATGGAGGCATTCAAGAATAAGCAGGTTGTGTTCTGTAATTTGAGTGAGACTCCTTACCGAGAGCTTGGTGGAGTTCAGCCTCATTATATATTGGCTGATTTCGTTAAGGCTTTTCATCCTGAATTGTTGCCTCATTACGAACCAAAATATTATAAACTGATTAAATAATGAAGGTTTACACAAAGACGGGAGATAAGGGACAAACTTCGTTGGTCGGTGGACAGCGAGTAAGTAAATGCTGTGAAAGGTTGGAGAGTTACGGCACAGTGGATGAATTGAACTCACACGTTGGTGTGCTGATGACATACTGCGACGATTCTGTGGATGTGCAATACCTGCTGGATGTTCAGATCAAACTGTTCATAGTGGCTGGATATCTGGCTACAGACAACTCTAAACGGGAGATAAGGGAAGGAAACATTGTCACATCTGAGATGGTTTTGGAGTTGGAAAAGGAGATCGACAGGCTAAAGACTCTTGCTCCACCATTGAAACTGTTTGTGATACCTGGAGGTTCACGTGCTGCTGCTTTTGCTCATGTTTGCCGTACAGTATGCCGTAGAGCTGAACGCTGTATATTGCGTCTGGTTGAATCAGGTGCGGATGTGGATGACAATCTGTTGGCTTATATAAACCGTCTTAGTGACTATTTTTTTGTTTTGGCACGTAAACTGAATGTTGACAATAAAGTGGAAGATATAGTTTGGAAAAGAAAAACTGGGCTCGATAAATGAAAAAGGAAATTTTAACAATCATAACAAGTTTAAGCCTCTCTTCTGGGGTGTTGGCCCAGGTCGACAGTATGAGGATAACAGAACTTAATCCTGTGGTCGTGACAGGAACGGGCACTTACCATACTGCGGATAATTCGCCTGTGGCTGTGAAGGTGATTTCAGCCAAGGAATTGAAGGAAGTGCAGGCTACGAACGTACAAGATGCACTTAACAAACTGACTCCTAACATTACTCTTCACACCAATGGTATGGGCAGTTTTGTGAATTTCAACGGAGTGAGCGATGATTATCTTCTTATTATGGAAAATGGCAAACGAGTAAGTGGAGATGATCGTTGGTCTCGTATAAGTCTGGACAATGTCAAACGTATTGAAGTGTTCAGTGGTGCGGCAAGTGCTCTGTATGGTAGCGATGCTATTGCAGGTGTCATCAATATTATCACAGAAGAGGGCAATGATTTGGTTGAGGCTACCTCACGAACCAAAGTGATGGACCATGGCCGTATGAATCATGATGTCAACGTGGATGTCAATGTGAAGAAATTTTCAAGTTTCACTTCTTACAATTTCCGTAAAGCTGACAATTGGCAGGTTAACAAGTATCAGGAGTTTATTGAGACTGATAAGGATGGAAATGAGCAGAGTGTCATAAAGTTGAATGGACGTCCTATGTCACAGGGTTTCCAAAGTCATAATATAAGTGAAAAATTGGAATGGCGTTTCAATGATCACTGGCAACTGTATTTGATGGGAGATTATTATGATTATGTGACTACACGTCCTGAAAACGCAATCTCTTTCACTCAAAAGAAGAGTACAGACAAGAGTACAGGAGAAATCAAGTACAGCTATACACCTAAAGCTGCATATACATATGATCTTCATCACAACTCGTATAAGTATGGTGGTGGCTCACGTTGGACGCCTAACGACAGCGTCAGTGTGTTCATGGATGTGTATTGCGACAATGTCACTTCTAAATATGATTATTGGCAGACTGATGAGGCTGAGGCTTATGATGAGACACGCAAGAGCACTCATTATGTAAATGAATCATTGAAGGGTATTTTCCGTTTGGCTAATTGGAATAAATTGTCAGGTGGTTTGGAATTTGTACAGGAGTCGCTCAACAGTGAGAGCGACAATATATCGCATGAGACAACCAACACTTACAATGTATTTGCACAGGAAGAGCTGACTGTCGCAAAATGGTTTGATATTGTGGCAGGTGTACGCTATACTTACAACACTAACTTTGGAAGTCATGTCACTCCAAATGTTGGACTTTTCTACCATATAGGAGGGTTCCGAATCCGTACTAGTTATGCTGGAGGCTACAAAACTCCAACTCTTTCCCAGCTTTATGCTACCGACCAAGCCAAGACAAGCAGTAGGTATACAATCAATAATGCTATGTTGAAGGCGGAAAAAAATCATTTTGGCACGGTCAACCTTGAATATGGCAACAATTGGATGAATATTGGTGTGACTGGATTTGTAAACAAAATAAGGGATATGATTAATTATCGTACGCTTACTGAGGAAGAGATCATGGCTGATCCGAAGCTTACTGAACTTAATAAGGAATGGACGACAATCAGACAGCGTGATAACATAGACAACGCTTTGCTCAGAGGTATAAACACAAATGTCAAGTTCATCACCAAAGCAGGCTTGACTTTTGGCGGTGGCTATGCGTTCACTGATGGTGAAGTAGACAAGGCGGTTCGTCATGTTGGTAACGCTAACGTCTCATACGACAAAACTTGGAATAAATATCATCTTAATGTCGCTGTTAACGGACATGTCCAAGGAAAACGTTTCAGCAGCACTTATGGTTATGCTGATGGCTATAGTCAGTGGGATTTGAACACTCGTCACACGATAACAATGAATCAGTTTGTACTTGAACCTGGAATAGGTATAGAAAACCTTTTCAATGAGGTTGATGATTCATATTGGAATTCAAATTACTCTACTATCAGCCCAGGCAGATCATTCTATGTAAGTCTGGCTCTAAAATTCAAGAATTGATATGAAGATATATGTCGCTGGCATCGGTCCCGGTTCTCCGGAAGATATTACGCCTGCTGTCCTTGCCGCAGTTAAGGAGAGCGACGTGATAGTGGGGTATAAATACTATTTCCAGTTTATCACTCCATATTTGAACCCTGGTACAGAGTGTGTTGACACAGGCATGAAGAAGGAGCGTGACCGAGCTGAGCAAGCATTCCGTCTTGCTGAAGAAGGAAAGACCGTTTGTGTTATTTCCAGTGGCGACGCGGGTATATATGGAATGGCTCCATTGATCTATGAAATGAAGATGCAGCGTCATTCCGATATTGAGATCATATCATTACCAGGAATAAGTGCTTTCCAGAAAGCAGCTGCTCTTTTAGGTGCTCCTATGGGGCACGATTTCTGCGTTATCAGTTTGAGTGACCTGATGACTCCTTGGTCTTTGATAGAAAAAAGAATCAAAGCGGCGGCTATTGGCGACTTCATTACTGCTGTTTACAACCCCAAGAGTAACGGACGTTATTGGCAGCTGCACCGTCTTAAAGAGATATTTATCCAAGAGCGCAAACCAGACACTGTTGTCGGTTATGTGCGACAGGCTGGACGTATGGATGAAGAGGTCAAGATCACCACACTTGAAGAGTTCGATCCTGAGGATGTGGATATGTTCACTGTCGTTATTATTGGCAATAGCCAGTCTTACAGATGGAATGGAAAATTCATCACTCCTAGAGGATATTATAATGAACAGGTAGACGAAGGAAAAAATATTGGTCAGTCGATCATGATAAAGTCTTTCCAGACTATACGTGCCGAACTGAAAAATCCTAATGTTGAATTGTGGCGTTTGTGGCCGATGCTTCACGCAATCCACACAACGGCAGATTTTGAGATGGAGAAACTTCTTTGGCTTGATGATATGGCTACGGAAAAACTATTCGACAAGGTGAAAAATGGCAGGATAAAGGTCATAATCACTGATGTTAGTATGGTGGCTGCAGGTATTCGTAAAGGAGCTTTGGAACGTCTCGGAATAGAAGTATATTCGTATATAAACGATTCCCGTGGTGCTGAAATGGCAAAGACTCTGAACATAACTCGTGCGCAGGCTGGTATACGGCTTGCTTTAGAGGATTATCCTGAAGGAAAAGGTGTGTTGTTCGCTTTCGGTAACGCACCTACTGCTATGTTGGAACTTTGTGACCTTATCCGTAAAGGTAAATGTATGCCGGAAGGTATAGTTGGAGCACCTGTCGGATTTGTTCATGTGGAGGAGAGCAAACACGCTGTCAAATCATTTAAGAATATACCTAAGATCCTTATCGATGGACGAAAGGGAGGAAGTAATTTGGCAGCGACATTGGTCAATAGCATATTGACTTATGATGATGCAGAACAGTTGAAACCGGGAAGAGATCTATGAAACGTTGTGCTATTGTAGGTATAAGTGATCAGAGAACTCAATGGTTTAATCCGGAAGTCTCTTCGGTTATCTCCAAAGGAAAAGTTTTCTCTGGAGGTAAGCGACATCATGAGATAATGGCAAATTATTTGCCTGCTAATAGCCTATGGATAGACATTACAGTGCCATTGTCTGGTGTGTTCGAACAATACAAACAATTTGATGATATTGTGATTATTGCCTCTGGCGACCCATTGTTCTATGGCTTTGCTGCCACTGTTCAGCGTGAATGTCCGGAGTGTGAGATTACGGTCTATCCATGGTTCAATTCATTACAGATGTTGGCTCATAGAATGTGCTTGCCATACCAAGATATGCGTGTTGTGTCATTGACTGGTCGACCTTGGGATAAGTTTGATGAGGCAATCATCAATGGAGAAACTCTTATTGGTTGTCTCACAGATCGAAACAAGACTCCGAATGCCATTTGGAAAAGAATGCAAGAGTATGGATATGACAATTACAAGATGACGGTTGGTGAAAATCTGGGTAATGAAAATGAAGAGCATGTCGGAGAATTTTGCATGGATAGGGAATATTCTCTTCCCAATTGTGTAATTCTACAGAAGACAGCTGACAGAAATCGTCCGTTTGGCATACCAGAACAGGATTTCCATCTTTTGAATGGAAGAGTGAATATGATTACTAAGATGCCTATACGTCTACTTTCATTGTCTATGCTTGATCTTAGATATAAACACTCTTTTTGGGATGTCGGATTCTGTACTGGCAGTGTCAGCATTGAGGCTAAATTACAGTTTCCATATCTCAATGTCACCGCATTTGAGATACGTGAAGAGGGACGTGAATTGATGCAACTGAACTCTCGAAAGTTTGGAACTCCTGGCATAACTACTGTTATTGGAGATTTTTTGGAACAGGACCTCAGTCTCTATCCAGCTCCAGACGCGATTTTTATCGGTGGACATGGAGGCAGGTTGAAGGAGATGATTATGAGGTTGAAATCTGTGATGTCTCCTACGTGTGACATCGTTTTTAATTCAGTTTCGGAAGATAGTAAACAGCTGTTTGAGGAAGGCATATCAGAAGCAGGAATGCGTATAACAAGTTGTACACGCATGACAATTGATGAACATAATCCAATCTATATATTGAAGGCGCAATGATACACTTCGAATATGTAAATGAACAAGGCAAAAAGATTGCCGATCTAATAGAGAATAAAAATATACAGCATGATGGCGACGCTATTGTGTTTGTCGGTGCGTTGGGAATATGTGTGCGCAAGATACTTCCGATGATCGGCGACAAATATACGGATCCTGCTGTTGTTTGTGTTGACTCTACAGGACGGTGGGTTATTCCAGTGTTGAGCGGACATATCGGAGGCGCCAATCATTTGGCTCGTATTATAGCCGACGCGATTGGAGGTGAGGCTGTGATAACCACACAGAGCGACAATCTTGGTCTTTGGTCATTGGATACACTGGCTCAGCGTTTTGGTTGGAAACAGGAATATATCGACCGCTCGGAGATGAATAAAGCTATAGCGGCTTTTGTCAGCTGTAAACCGACAGCTTTGTATCTTTTGCAAGAAGACGAAGGAACGCGTTATCTTCGTGAAACTTGCCCTAAGCATGTGACGGTCAATCCTACAGAGGGATTTTTTCCTCTTTCTATCACCATCAAAGATGATACGTTTGCTATCTCTCTCAACCATGGAATGACACTTGGATTCGGTTGCCAAAAAAATGCGGTTGTGGAGTGTGCAGACCAGATCGTCCGCCAAATTAGTGAGATGGAATATAGTATCAACGATATTTCTGCCATTGCGACCATAGAACTAAAGAAAGAGGAACCGATGCTGGCTCGCCTTTGTCAGTTGATACCATGGGCAGAGAAACATATATATTCAGCAGATCAACTCAGCCGTATAGATGTGCCTAATCCGTCAGAAAAAGTTTTTGAGGTGACGGGATGTTATGGCGTTGCTGAGGCTTCAGCCATGGCAGACGGCAATGGACTTGTTGTGGAGAAGACGAAAGGATGTGAGGAAGGATGCCATTACACATGGGCGTTAGGACGCAAACATGGTCATATAGAGATTGTTGGCGCCGGCCCTGGTGATCCTGAATTGGTCAGCGTACGTGGAAAACGATTCCTCCAGACTGCGGATCTGATTCTCTATGCTGGCAGTCTTGTTCCGAAAGAACTGACTTGTTATGCTAAGCCAGGATGTGAGGTACGGTCATCCGCCGAACTCAATCTTGAGGAACAGTTTGATCTGATGAAGAAACATTACGACAAAGGTCATCTTGTGGTTCGTTTGCACACTGGAGATCCATGCATTTATGGAGCAATCCAGGAACAGATGTCCTTCTTCGACAAGTATAAGATGGATTATCATATCACTCCTGGTATCTCATCTTTTCTTGCCGCGGCTGCGGAACTCCGTTCTCAATTTACCATACCTGAACGATGCCAGACTATTATACTGACTCGTGGTGAAGGGCGTACTGCAATGCCTCCCAAAGAGAAACTGTATATGCTGGCGTCGCACCAAAGTACGATGTGTATCTTCTTGTCGGCAAGTATTGTTGATGAAGTGCAACGTCATCTTCTTGATGGAGGATATCCTCCAGAAACACCTGTCGCTGTCTGTTACAAACTGACATGGAAAGATCAACGTGTTTTCAGAGGTCAATTAAAGGATCTAGCCTCTATCCTAAAGGAAAACAATCTTTCCCTGACCACATTGATTGTTGTAGGTGACGCAATTGATAATCGGCATGGGTTAAGCAAACTGTATGACAGTCATTTCTCCCATATGTTTAGAAAGGGTAGAGAGTAAAAACAAAAAGGTTTATGATATTGATTTTTGGTGGCACGACAGAAGGCCGAATGGCTGTAGATGTTTGCGAAGAAGCAGGCAAACCGTTCTACTACTCCACAAAAAGTGCTTTGCAGCAAGTGGAGTTGTGTCATGGTGTACGCCTTTCTGGCGTCATGACTTCCGATGACATTCTGGATTTCTGCCATCAAAATGATATTCATTGCATTGTTGACGCAGCTCATCCTTTTGCTGAAAATTTGCATAAAACTATTGCTGAAACCGGCATCAAGGTCATTCGCCTTCAACGTCAGTTTGGAGATAAAATATATGGCATAACATATTGTAAAGATTATGAGGATGCGATTCATAAGATGCTTCAGTCTGATGTGCAAAATCTTTTGGCTTTGAGTGGAGCCAACACGATTAACAAACTCAAATCTTTCTGGCAAAACCATCATACCGTTTTTCGCATTCTCAATAGAGAAGAGAGTGTGGAATGTGCCAAGAAAAATGGATTCCCTTTTGACAAACTCATTTTCTATCCCGACAAAATGCCTGATATTGAAGAGGAAAAGCGGATGATGTCTGTTGTCGGTTGTGACGCAATTATCACTAAGGAAAGTGGTGAGACGGGAGGTTTTGAAGCCAAAGTGAAGGCGGCGATGGCTTTGGGTCTGAAAGTCTTTGTTGTGGAACATCCACAATTGCCAGCCGACTGGATATATGTAAGTGGTTCGCATACACTTCGTCGAGCCATACAACATCTTGTGCCGGACTTTTTCCCTTTAAAGACAGGTTTGACTACTGGTGCCTGTGCAACCGCAGCCACAAAGGCCGCACTGTTATCTTTGCTTTGTGATGAATATCCGGAAGAGGTGTCGTTCGCATTGCCTGATGGTGAGGTACTTACCATTCCTGTAGAATGTTCATCGCCTGGAACTGCGACAGTAGAAAAAGATTATTCGGACGATCCGGATGTGTTGAAAGGATGTAGGATTACATCAACCGTCATGCCAAATAAGACTGGTGACATACGATTTTTGCATGGAGATGGAGTAGGGACAGTCACACTTCCCGGACTTGGCATCCCAGTTGGAGAACCCGCCGTCAACCCAACGCCACGACAAATGATTACAAATGAAATACGAGCTTTAAGCAAAGATGGCTATGATGTCAGAATTAGTGTCGAAAATGGCTCTGAACTTGCTTTGAGAACCTTCAATTACAAAGTTGGGGTTGTCGGTGGTATAAGTATAATCGGCACATCAGGAATCGTATCTCCACTCAGCAATGAAGCGTTTATTGAAAGTATAGGTAGAGAATTGCAGGTGGCGAAAGCCATTGGTTGTACGGCCATCGGGTTCGCTTCCGGTAAAAAAGGAGAGAACGCGCTCAAGGAAGCAGAGCCGGATTTGCGTGTGATCCATTATGGAAATTTCGTTGGAGAAGCGTTGAAAAAGGCTCACAAATTAGGGTTTCAGCGTGTAGTGTTGGGTATAATGATAGGCAAAGCGATTAAATTGGCTGATGGCCATATGGATACACATTCACACAAAGTGGAGCTCGATTTAAGTAAGTGGGGCGTGACGATGGCACGACAATTGTGGGATGTGATGCCTCCATCGTTCTTTATAGAGATAGAAAAAAAATGTTGGAAACATTGTCGTACGGTCTTTCCAGATGGAGAACTGGAGGTGAGATTGGTACGTGACGCAAATGTATGATAATGAAGAATACGGTATTATTTGTGATACTCATTGTAAGCATACCATTGTTGATGCTATGCAATATTATGACTGGAAGTGTAGAGATGGGTAGTGAGTTGTGGAAGACGGTGGTTATGACGATCCGTTTGCCACAGGTGTTGACGGCAATGGCATGTGGGGCAAGTTTGTCTGTCGCAGGTTTGCAGATGCAGACAATTTTCCATAACCCACTTGCAGGACCTTCTGTGCTTGGAGTGTCGAGTGCGGCGAGTCTTGGCGTGGCATTAGTCCTTTTGCTCAGTGGCACAATCGGAGGCTCAACACTTTCTCGTTTCGGTATTATTGGAAACACAGCGATAACGATTGCCGCCATAACTGGAGCATTGAGTGTCATGATGGTGATTGTATGGTTGTCGAGAAAAGTGCAAGGAAATGCGACGTTGCTTATATCTGGAGTGTTGATTGGATATATCGCTACAGCTATAATAGGAGTGCTTAAGGCATATTCTAGCGAAGAGGATATACATGCGTATGTCATCTGGGGTTTGGGCTCTTTTTCTCGAGTTTCAGGTGGACAGATCAATGTGTTTATAGGTATTACAGCGTTGTTGCTGCCACTCTCTATGCTCTTGGCTAAACCGTTGAATCTGATGCTTATGGGTGATCTTTATGCACTCAATCTTGGCCTTAATGTAAAACGTGCGCGGATGTGGATAATAATTTCTGCTGGAATTCTCACTGCGGTTGTGACTGCATATTGTGGTCCGATAATGTTTATTGGTCTTGCTGTGCCACATATAGCCAGAGGACTATTTCGAACGAGTGACCACCGCATGCTCCTGCCTGCCACTCTCCTTTGTGGTATGGGACTTGCTTTGTTATGTAATCTTATAAGTAAAATACCGGTAGCAAATGGCGTTATTCCGATCAATTCGGTCACTGCTTTAATTGGTGCACCAATAGCACTTTATGTGTTGTTAAAACGTAAAAGGCAATGAAATATAAAGATATTTTTATTGATCTCGACAATACTTTGTACGACACAAAGTCTCCTGTCGCAGGTATTCCGATTGAAGGAGCATATGAGTTGTTGCAATATTTTCGTGATAAAGGTTGCAGACTGCATATCTGTAGTAATGGAATGCTACAGGAACAGTTGAACAAACTTTTTGCTTTACATCTCGAAAATGCATTCGACACTGTAATATGTAGTGAAATGGCTGGGGCGGAAAAACCTGATAGAGCGTTTTTTGAATATGCTTTGCGTATGACAAAATCCTTGCCAGAGACCACATTGATGATTGGAGACAATTATGACACAGACATCATTGGTGCTGCCGCAGTGGGGATTGACACCATATTATATAACAGATGGGAACCGGATTGGATGCCTTCTGGACCTGTCACATACAGAGTGAATAAACTGAAAGAGATAATGCAATTATGGCAAAAATAATACTCATAACTGGAGGTCAACGTTCTGGTAAAAGCTTTTACGCAGAGAAGATGGCTCTGTCACTTTCTGACAATCCCGTCTATATGGCAACTGCACATATATGGGATGATGAGTTTCGTGAACGTGTGCTCAGACATCAGGAACGAAGAGGCCCGCAATGGACTAATATAGAGGAGGAAAAGTATATTTCCAAATATGATTTGTTTGGCAGGGTCGTGCTTGTTGATTGTCTTACTCTATGGTCCACAAACTTTTTTTATGAGGCTGGGGATGATGCCAGTGTGGATGATGTATTGGATACGTTAAAACTAGAATTTGATGCTTTTACGCGTCAAAATGCTACTTTTGTTTTAGTTACCAATGAAATAGGTCTTGGCGGAACCAGTATAAATGCCGTACAGCGAAGGTTTACTGACTTGCATGGATGGCTCAACCAGTATGTGGCTTCAAAAGCAGACTCTGTGATACTGATGGTTTCCGGAATACCTGTAAAAATAAAGTGATATGGTCACAAGGGAACAGATACAATCAAAAATAGATAACCTCAACAAACCCAAAGGTTCTTTAGGCCGGTTGGAAACGTTGGCTCTACAGATATGTGAGATACAGCAGACACTTACTCCGTGTTTGTCGCATCCGTGTCATATTCTCTTTGGCGGCGACCATGGTATAGAGAAAGAGGGTGTCTCTTTTTCTCCTCGTGAGATAACATGGCAACAGATGATAAATTACACTCGTGGAGGAGGTGGTGTAAATATATTTTGCAGACAGCATGGCTTTAAGTTACGCATTGTAGACGTCGGAGTTGACTATGATTTCCCTGAGTGTCTGATTTCGACGTGTGATTCTGATACTGATAACAAAATCATCAATCGTAAGATTGCGTATGGAACAAATAATTTCCTACATGGCCCAGCTATGACTGAGAATGAATGGCAGAAGGCTGTCGCTATTGGTGTGGAGCAGGTCGACGCATGTCATAAAGAAGAATGTAATATTATTTCATTCGGAGAAATGGGGATAGGAAATACGTCTCCTTCAAGCATACTTATGCATCTGCTCCTTGACATACCGCTTGAGGATTGTGTGGGGGCTGGCAGTGGACTGGATAGTGATGGTTTGCGTCATAAATATGAGGTTCTGAAACAAGCAGTTTCCAATTTTCATCAGCGGAATCAACGTCTTGATGCCACTTTTAATCGTGGAGAATTGGAGAAAGTCTCTTTCTGTGGTTTTGAGATGGCTGCTGCTGTCGGAGCCATGTTACGTGCGGCTGAACATCGTATGATAATTTTGGTGGATGGATTTATTATGACGGCTTGTATGCTCGTCGCACAAACTATTAATCCGACGGTGATGGATTACGCTGTTTTTGGCCATTGTGGTGATGAGTCTGGCCATAAACGTATGCTTGATGCAATGAATGCACAACCTCTGTTGCATCTTGGAATGCGATTGGGGGAGGGCACGGGTGCCATATGCGCTTATCCAATAGTGCAGTCGGCAGTCAATATGATAAATGAGATGGATAATTTTCAACATGCAGAAATAACAAAATACTTCTAATGAAGCGATTGATAGCAGCTTTAAGTTTCTTTACAAGAATCCCTTTCTGGCGACTTTCTTCTTTGGAGTCTCGCCATTATGAAAATATAGTGCCTATGTGGCCGGTTGCTGGCATCCTCACTGGTGTCGTTATGTCGTGTACATTTTACATGACATCGTTGGTATTGCCCAACACAGTGGCTATTGTAATAGCTATGATAAGTCGAATCCTGATGACGGGAGGCCTTCACGAAGACGGATTTGCTGACTTCTGTGACGGATTTGGTGGAGGCTCTACGGGTTTGCCGGAGAAGGATCGTGAACGTACATTGAGGATAATGAAGGATTCCTTCATTGGAACATATGGTGTGTTAGGATTGATACTTTATTTCTTGTTGTTGTGGAATATACTTTATTCTCTTTCTGATTTGTTGCCACTGTGGAAGATGATGATATGTATGATTGTCGTCGATGTCTTCAGTAAATTAATGAGCTCGATGATTGTTTTTTTTCTTCCATATGCTCGAGATGCGGAGAATGCCAAAAATAAGATTGTATATAATAAAGGTAGCAGACCATATATTGCGATGCTCCTGTCTGTAATCACGTTGAATGCTCCTGTATTATTTCTTCTTTTCAGATGGATGAAAAATCGTATCGGTGGATATACTGGTGATTGTTGTGGAGCCACGTTTCTGCTCATGGAATTGTATAATTATCTAATATTGCTTATCATATGCGAAAGATTCTTATAGCAGCAACGAATTCAAATTGTGGTAAGACAACTTTTACCATGGGATTGCTTCGTGCCATGAAACGAAAAGGTTTTAGGGTACAGCCATATAAATGTGGACCGGATTACATAGATCCTATGTTTCATAAAAAGGCTTCTGGGCAGGAAAGTGTGAATCTTGATCTTGTAATGGCATCTGAAAATCATGTGAAGGAGATATTTTCTCGTTATGGCAAAGATGCTGATTTTTGTGTCGTGGAAGGTGTCATGGGGTTATATGATGGCCGTGACCGTTGGCATGGAAGTTGTGCCGAGATAGCCGCTCTGCTTGATCTCCCCATTATTCTTCTTGTCAATGCGAAGTCGGCAGCATACAGCGTCGCTCCATTACTTTACGGATTTATGCATTTTTGCCCGCAACAGACAGTTCCAAATATTCTTGGTGTGGTGTTTAACATGGTTGGCTCCGAACGTCATTATTCTATGCTTAAACAAGCTTGTGAGGATGTGGGGATAGAATGCCTTGGGTATCTTAAACGAAATGAAAAATTACAGATTCCATCACGTCATTTGGGGCTCTCCATTATGGAGACGGAAAAATTGGAGTCTTTGATAAATGCTGCTGCAGATGAGGTTGTTGAACATGTAAATATGGAACGGATATGCGGATATTGATAGCTCATGATGAAGCTTTTAATTTTACCTATCGGGCAAATATAGATGCTCTTAGAGAGATTGGCGAGGTGGAATTTTTTTCTCCTCTGCACAGCGATTTCTTGCCTTCATGCGATTTGCTGTATCTTCCTGGTGGATATCCAGAGTTGTTCCTTTCTGAAATAAGAGAAAACGGTAATATTTGTCGGCAGATTAAGAGCTATGCAGCACAAGGTGGCCGAATCATTGCCGAATGTGGAGGTTTTATGTATCTCTGCCGAGATATTGATGGCGAACCGATGTGTGATGTCTTTCCATTCAGTGCGACGATGGAGAATGCACGTCTGCATCTTGGTTACAGAGAATACAATGGAATGAAGGGACATGAGTTTCACTATTCTGATATTACTGAGTCGCATGATTTGGTTCTTAAATATAAAAATGTCATTGCCGGATACACACATTGGTATTGGGCTGAAACAGGTTTCGAAACATTATGGAAAAAGCTAAGCGAATAATGAGACCATTGATGCTTGTCGGTACAGGAAGTGATGTTGGAAAGAGCATCATTGCTACTGCATTGTGTCGTATCTTCAAGCAGGATGGCTACAGACCGGCTCCTTTCAAGGCTCAGAATATGGCACTTAATTCTTTTGCCACTCCGGATGGGTTGGAGATCGGACGTGCTCAAGCGGTCCAGGCTGAGGCATGTGGTCTGCCTCCTCACACAGATATGAACCCGTTGTTGTTGAAACCAAACAGTGAGCATACCACCCAGGTAGTGCTTAACGGTAAACCGATAGGTAATCGTTCGGCATACGATTATTTCCGTAAGGAAGGACGCGAACAGCTGCGTATCGCTGTTCATGCCGCATACGACAGGCTTTCATTGAAATACAATCCTATAGTGTTAGAAGGCGCAGGTAGTGTATCTGAGATTAATCTACGTGATTCAGATCTGGTCAACATGCCGATGGCACGTTACGCTGGAGCTGATGTGATACTTGTCGCTGATATTGACAGGGGTGGTGTCTTCGCATCTTGTTATGGAAGTATTATGCTCCAGACGCCTGAAGACCGTAAACTGATCAAGGGTATTATTGTGAATAAGTTCCGTGGTGATATTCGTCTTTTCGAGAGCGGAAAGAAGATGTTGGAGGATATTTGTGGCGTGCCTGTATTGGGGGTTGTCCCAATGCTTCCAGATATAAATATCGAGGAGGAGGATAGTGTCGCCTTAGAAAAAAAACAACATTCTCCTGCGGAAAACAAGGTCAATGTGGTTGTTGTGATGTTGAGGCATATCAGTAATTTTACTGATTTCAACATATTGGAACGAGATCCCCGCGTCAACCTTTTCTATTCAAGCAACACTTCTGATATTGAGACTGCGGATATAATTATCTTGCCTGGTACAAAAGCCACCCTTGATGATCTTCTTGAATTGCGACGCAATGGTGTGGCTAAATCTATCCTCATGGCTCATAAGAAAGGCAAAACTATCGTAGGTATATGTGGAGGATATCAGATGCTAGGTCAGACTGTGAATGATCCTGATGGGGTAGAGGGAAGCATACCTGCGTTGCCTGGTCTTGGCTTGTTGGACATACATACGACAATGTCTTCAGAAAAGACGACAAGACAAGTGGAGTTTATGTTTGACGGGGAGAAATGTAGGGGCTATGAAATACACCAGGGGAAAAGTGGGCGAATGGAGAATGGAGAAATTGTATGCGACGGAGGTGACTATCAGATCAAGGATAATGTGATTGGCACGTACATCCATGGTATATTGGATAATAAACCAGTCATCGACTATATTTTGAAGGATGTTTCGCCAGAAAGTCGGCAGTGTACAGAGGATCCTTACGATCGTCTTGCTGAGCATGTGCGCAAACATGTGGATATTCATCAAATTTACAGTTGGAATGATTAACGGACACGGAGACGACATATATAAATACAACGACGTAAGATGCAATTTCTCGTCAAACATCTATGCCGGATTTTCTCATCATGGACTTTTTGACCATTTGAGGAAGACGGTGCATCTTATAACAAATTATCCAGAGCCTTCTCCTGTTTCATTGGAAAGACAGATCGCTGAGATAAAAGGTATTGATGCTGAGTGTGTTATGGCTACCAATGGAGCGACAGAAGCCATATATCTTATTGCAAGATCGTTTCATCATTTTGAACCTATCATCCCTCAACCTACTTTTTCTGAATATGCTGATGCGTGTCGAGACAATCGTGGAAGTCGAAGGATTTGGTGGCTGTGTGTCCCTAATAATCCCACTGGTCATGTGATCCCCAAAATAGAGCTGTTGGATACAATATCTGTCAATCCCAACGATGTTTTTGTGGTTGATGCCAGTTATTCTGCCTATACAAAGCAGGATGTTTTGCGAGTTGAGGAGGTTGTCGGATTCAACAATGTCATTATGCTTTGTTCTATGACAAAGGATTATGGTGTCCCAGGCTTACGGCTTGGATATGTTGTTGGCAACAGTTGTTTGCTTGACATTATACGAACCAATCGGTCGCCATGGTCTGTTAATGCGTTAGCTATAGAGGCTGGACATTATCTTCTTGCTCATCACAATGAGTATCATATTCCGGTAGATATGCTTATCTCTGAACGTCAACGTGTTGAATGTGAATTACATACTAAATGGATAACAACGTCAAAATCTGATTCTCATATGCTGTTGTGTCGTCTTCCTCATTCAAAAGCATGTGATTTGAAGGAATATCTTGTTAACAGACATGGCATACTTATTCGTGATGCGAGTAATTTTGAAACACTTACTCCTCAGCATTTTCGTATTGCTGTGCAGACCAAAAAACAAAATGATGAACTGTTAAATGCATTAGCTCAATGGATATGACAACTATAATATTTTCTCATCCGTTGCCAATAATACTTTTTTCCGCATGGTTGCTCGACATTTGTTTGGGGGATCCTATGTGGTTGCCCCATCCTGTGGTTTATATGGGAAAATGGATTGCTTTTGGCGATAAACATCTAAACAAAGGAAATAATCGCAGGTTAAAGGGTGCTGTATTTGCTGTTTTAAGTGTTATCGGAATAGGTGTATTAACATGGGTATGTTTTAAGATATTTGATGATAATTCTATTCTTTGTATTCTGCTCTCTTCTTTTGTCTTGTTTTTTTGTTTTGCTGGCCATACTCTTCGTAAAGAGGTGAGGATGGTTTTTGAGGCACTTGAACGAAGTTTGGAAGATGGCAGAAGACAGGTTTCTCGAATAGTTGGACGTGATACTGAGCATTTATCTGCACAAGAGGTGCGTACAGCTGCTCTTGAGACTCTTGCCGAGAATCTGTCGGATGGAGTGATAGCACCATTGTTCTGGTTTATGCTGTTTGGTGTGCCAGGTGCTATCGCGTATAAGATGGTTAATACTCTTGATTCAATGATCGGTTATAAGAATGATAAGTATAAGGATTTCGGTTGTTGGGCGGCTCATATTGATGATGTCGCAAACTATATTCCTGCACGAATAACGGCATTGTTAATCATTGTGGCAGGAGGAATAAAAAGACGTCATCTTATTTTTTTGAGGAAATATGGTCCACAGCATGCGTCTCCAAACAGCGGTTGGCCAGAAGCTGCCCTCGCATCCATCCTCGACTGTCGGTTTGGTGGCTCACACAATTATTTCGGAAAAGAATTCTATAAACCGTACATTGGAGACAATCCACGTGAACTGACATTTGCTGATATGACGAAAAGTATTCATATATGTATGGTTGCTGAACTTATATCATTTGTCGTCTGTATTTTTATTCTGACAATATGGAACATGTAACAATAGAACTAGTAAATGCTACTATAGGTTATAAAACAAAAAACAAGGTCACAATTGTAGCTTCCAAATTAAGTGGATCACTACTTAAAGGTAAACTTGTTAGTTTGGTTGGTCGTAATGGTTGTGGAAAATCAACTCTTTTGAGGACGATAGCTGGATTTCAGCCGTTGTTAGAAGGACGTGTGATGCAAGAAGGTAGGGAAATAAATGAATACAGTATACAGGAGAGAGCCCGTATTCTCAGTATCGTCACAACAAATACAATGCATGTTCAGGATATGACTGTGTTTGATCTGGTCGCAATGGGGCGAAGTCCGTATACAGGTTTTTGGGGTAAACTTGGTCATGATGATAAGGAAATAATAGCTGAAAGTTTACGTGTTGTTGGAATGGAGCAATATATTGACCGTATGGTAGAAACTCTTTCTGATGGTGAGCGTCAAAAGGTCATGATTGCTAAAGCTATCGCTCAGGAGACGTCTGTAATAATCCTAGATGAACCGACGTCTTTTCTAGATTATCCGAGTAAAATCAAAACAATGCAGTTGCTGAGGACTCTCGCTCATGATAACAATAAAACTGTTTTTCTATCAACACACGACTTGGAGCAAGCTTTACAGTTTTCTGATGATATTTGGATGCTTGATGATGATAAAAATCTTGTAATAAGGACTCCAAAACAAATGATTTCAGAGGGGATTTTGGAAAAAACTTTTGGTTATATCAATTGGTTACAGAATCTGGAGTAACAAAAAAAACGCATCCAATTTCTTGGGTGCGTCGCTGCTTTGCTTTAGATCTAACAAACAAACCAAATTAGAACTTTGGAGCGTACTTCTTGTAAAGCTTAGTCAACAAAATATTAATAAGTACCATCGTTTATATTTTTTAAGTCTTTTTTTTCTTTTTGACGATGCAAAATTATGCTTTATAACACACAAATGCAAGTGTTTTGGGTAAAATTTTAAAAGAAATTTATGCTTTTTGACACTAAAATTAAATTGAAAGAATTTTGCTTGTTTTGCTTCAAGTTTGAAACTTTTTGCATCCTTTTGGTTAAAATTTTGAACAACGATTTTTGAGTGTTTGTTCATATTCCATTTTCCCCTTTTCTTATAAATAAAGAATGGATGGCTTTTTTGATATATACATTGCATTAGAGTGTCGTCGTTACTCCAAATAATAAAAAACTTATCATATTTTATGCTTTACAACTCCTTTCTACATATTTATTGCTTAATTCTCTTTTTTATCCTTATTTTTATGCCCTAAAAAACACAAATTGTGAAGAATATTAATTGGCTATGTGGATAAACATGCGATATAGTGGTGTTGATGAACAGAATGGGGTAGGTTTGGATTTTATCCATACAATTAATTTAAAACAAATGAAATTCTAATAGCAATATGAAATCTAACATTTCAGCAGCGTTGACTGCATTTTCACTTTTTACTGCCGCTTATGCCGCTCCACCTTCTTCTTCTGGGTGGACAATGGTTTTTAATGACGAGTTTGAAGGAAACTCTCTCGACAAGAGCAAGTGGAACCCTACGTATAATTGGGGACATACACATAATCACCAGGCATACTGTGTCGAGGAAAATGTCTCTGTCAAGGATGGAAAACTGATTATCAGGGCTGACGCTCGTCGCCATCCGGAAGCTCCTGCCACATGCTCCAATGGCGGAAAAACATATTCTTTGGACTATACTTCAGGAGCTATCGACACGCGTGGACATTTTGAAGTGAACGGTGGATATATAGAAGGTCGTTTCAAGATGCCTTGGCAACTTGGCACATGGCCCGCGTTTTGGACTTTGCAGGATGGTTGGCCGCCTGAAATAGATATTTTTGAGGTGCCGCACGAGCGTAATCTTCATCACTACTATTTGCATTACACTAAGACAGATTGGTATGCGTCTCACGGTTCGGCTTGGGATCATGAAGCTTCCTTCGGTGGCACTCACACTGGTCCTGACAAAAGCGCGGATTTCCACACTTATGGACTTGAGTGGACCAGCTCATATTTGAAATTTTACTTTGATGATAAGGTTATCGCTACGTATAATCGTCCGACGGAGATTAGTCAGCTGAAAGGAAATTATATCATCATCAATTTGGCTGTAGGCGGTTGGGCAGGCGATAATATTCAGGTGACAAATGCCAATCCAGCGTATTTAGAGTGCGACTGGGTGCGTGTGTGGAAGAAGGATGCGAGTGAGATGATACCTTCTGATAAGGTCAAAGTGATGTCAGTGAGTGAAGGGAAATGTATGAGCGGTGTCACCGGTGATTTGAGCCTGGTGGATTGCAACAGCGACGACGCTTGGATTAATCTGTTTGAACAGTATAGCGGAACATTCCGTGTGAATATAGCTGGCAAGGTACTTGAAATAGGAGGAGAAAGTAAAGAAGACGGTGCTAAAGCAGGAATTTGGGACTGGAATGGAGGTGGACATCAGCAGTTCGCTTTTGAAAAACAGCCAAACTATACGGCGAATGTAGTGACGATGATGGCTCGCCATAGCGAAAAATATCTTCAGGTCGGAAAAGACGGAACTATCTTCCAGGCTCCGTTGCCAGACGACAAATCAGCTCTTTGGAGAATTTTCCAGCCTGGAGAAGAGATTGTTACTTCAGCGGATGGACTAAAATGTGGCGATCAAGTTCGTTTCATAGATAGTAAATTGGTATGGAGTGGGGAAGAGCAGCAAAAGATGCTGGTGGAGGTCTATGATTCACGTGGAGTCTGCTGTATGGTGGATGAAATTGGTGGTGGCAAGACGGAGGTGAGCCTGCAAATGTTGCCGACTGGAATCTATTTCATTACTATAAATGGAGGAATGATGATGAAATTAAAATTATAAATGTAAGATGCTAAATTCGAAATAAAATGGAGAGACGGAAATCATCCCGTCTCTCCATTTATTATTATATTTGGTTTTAATTCTAAGAGCTTGTCTTCGGCTCGCAAGGTGGGGTGGGTTAGGATGTGCTGCCCTCAACAATCCTCAACTCTATAGCCAAATTTATAATTTAGCATTTAGCATTTAGCATTTAGCATTTATAATTTATAATTTAGCATTTATCTAAGCATATATCCGAAGAATAAACCGATGCTTCTTGTTCTTGTGTTACCCACGTTATGTTCTGGTTTGGTGATGTCTGTCAGACCCATGTCGAAGATGGCTCCGATACAGTACCTTCTGAACTCGTAAGTGGTGGCGAACGAGAATCCGAAATCGAAACGTTTGTATGGAGCAATGCGAGACATGCTGTTGTTGTCGTAGACACTCTCGTCGAAAACGTCGATTTTAGTTTCTGTCTCATGAATGATCATATCATCCACGTCGCTAATATATCTTTCTTTGACTTTTCCGTGGATTCCAAATGCCATATATGGTCCTGCACTTATATCAAAGCGTCTGTCCTCAGTGAACCAGTTTCGCAATGTCAACTGACCAGGAATCTTTATATATCCGATTCTTGTGATGATCGCATTCTCACTTTTGAAATTAGTGGTGTCGATAAAACATTTGCGATGGTTGGCCTTCTGTGAGTAGAACACTCCCGTGGATATAGCAAAATAGTGATGTACAGGAATGTCAATCACGATGCCACCTTCAAGATATGGCAGGAACACCTCGTTTGCACTCGACTGTAGGATGTCGATGTCTGTATGGTAAGCCACGCTATGGCCAGATTCTCTTGTCCTTTCAGAAAAACGGCTTATTCCCAATGTTCCGCGGAATCCTACAGATACAGGTTCATGACATGGCGGAGCTGGCGGAACCGGGTCTACCACTATCGGACACGGAGCTGGTGGTGGCGGTGGCACTGGTACAGGCACCGGCACAGCCATTGGTTGCTGAGCTACTGGAGCTGTTGTCTGAGGTGCTTGGATTGGAAAAATATTCACAACAGATGATGCACCTGAAGGTGTAGTGACAGACTCTGTTGGCGCGGGAGCTGGTGTAGAAGCTGGCACGGAGTCTTGTGCATACACATTATTAGACAATACAATTATTGAGGCAAAGACCGAACAATAATTCCTGAATTTCTTCATTGTTGATAAGTCATTAAAATAAGTTGGTGACAAATTTATAATATTTTATTGTATTATTAATGAATTGTTTGATGAAAATGCTGTATGTCAACGACTTTTTTACTAAATGCTAGCTCTTACTCTCGCAGATTAGAAGGAAAAATTCCAATAATTATCAAGCTCGGCCTCTTGACAATCCTCATTTTTTAGATGCGAAATGAGGTTCTGCCGCAAAATATTCCAAACAAACTTAATTTGTTTCTTAAATGTTGACTGATTTGCACCTGATTTTATGTGGATTTTTTATCAAATTATGTGGATTTTTTCGATGAAATGGCGTTTTTTGAAAAAATCCACATAAAATTTTAATAATTGAACATGCGTGGTTGAATAAAGCAGTAACATTGCAGTACAAAAAGATTTTGACCCTATTATAAATTATTATATCTACTTTATTGCGTGTTGTGAAACAGAATGCAATATGATGAAAACTAACTAACATAAAAAACCGAATGATTTATCGTTCGGTTTTTTGTTTTAAATAATGTGAGAAACGATATTATAGTAGGTGTATGTCATAAATGAGGATTCCAAAGGACGGGCGAGCACATAAAATTAAAATAAATCAGTTCATAGAGAAAGGATATGCCTTTTTTATGAGAAAAAGTGAGAATTCAATAAGAAAGTGGAAAATGATTCATAATTGATATCTCAGATCCTTGTTTTGGGAAATTTAAGCTAAACTTGAATTATCTATATACATAGACAAAAATACCATACTTGTTTGTTTTTTCCTGTTTGATTTGTCATTTACATTTTCATTTGTACTTTTATGGAGTTAATTAATGAAATTTATGTACTATGAAACACACTTTATTATTTACTATAGTATTGACTCTTGTGGAAATGATATTTTCTCCGGTAGTCGCTCGAGTGTATCATGCTACACCACATAAATTTGTCCAACCTGATGGCGACATTGTGTCGGTTCGCCTTTTCGGTACGGATCTCTATATGGATGCGGAAAGTGAAGATGGATATACACTTATTCGTGATGAGGTTGACGGCTACATCTGTTATGCGATGCTTTCTGCCGACGGTAGGGAATATGCGTCATCTGGAATAAAATTCAGAGGTGGGGCAGCTCCGTCTGAAGTGAGTATGATTGTGAAGCCGCATATCCGTCTGAATGCGGAAAGGAGAACAGAAATCATAGAAGACCATAAAAGTTTGCTTGGATTGGATAAAGATTCCGCTCCACAATTGCGAGCAGCGACGTCGCTCCCTGATACCGTCTACGGTGTCTGTCTGATGATTGATTTCGCCGACAGAAAATTTACGGTGTCTCGTGAAGACGTGGAGACATTTCTAAATTCAAGTGATCGCACCGTCTACGGGAACGCACGTTCGATCAAGGAACATTTTCGTTGGATGTCTGGCGGTAAGCTGACGTATATCAACTATTTGCCGAAAGATATATATCATGCTCCGAATAATTTCGAATATTATTCACCATCTGATGCTACAGACTATACTACTGACCGCTTTTTCCCAGTTGTGACTGATGCATTGCTTGCCATTTCGAAGGAGAAGGATGGGTTCGACCTTAACGACATCTCTTTCAACGGCAGGAAAATAATGGCTATCAATATTTTTTATGCTGGAGCATCTCCGTCGAAATGGGCGACTGGACTGTGGCCACATCAGGGAGGATACACATTCAATCTGAAAAGCAAATACTCCAATATTTCATCAAGAGAATGGCATGCTTACCAGATGTCGAATCTTGATAAGGAACTCACTATGGGTACATTCGTCCATGAAAACGGACATCTTGTGCTTGGTTTGCCTGATTTCTATTCTTATGAGGATGAAAATGACGACAACAATATCAAGGATTTCAATATTGCCAACACTTTCTGGACTCCTGACGACAAAAATCCGGAATTGCTAAATCCATATTCTATGGATGAACTGGGTTGGCTGACTAACAAACAGGATATCACTAATATAAAAGACGGTCGTAAAATCACTATAAAACAGGAGGTTGGAAACGCTGCCGTCTTCTATGGCACTGGAGCAAATGCCAATGAACGCTATTATATGGAGGTGCGCGACAAGCATTATGCAAACTATTACGGCACTAAAAATCCTGGTGTTATGATCTGGCATGTGAACACTAAGGGCGATAATAACCATGCTGGAAAACCGGAACTTCTTGACGGCCGTCCTGCTACTTCCAAAAATTGCATGTGGAACTCAAAGAATGGCCCTAAAGTGTTCGACGACAATAGCAATCCGAGCGCTAAATGGTATGATGGCAACAACAGCGGCATCTATCTTTGGGAGTTTTCCGATCCCGGCTCTACAATGACTTTCCGTTGTGGAAATGAGTTGCGTCCTCTTTCTTTCGCTACAGAGTATATTCCAGAGGGCGAGGCTGACACCGCTTATTATGTGGCATTAGAGGCAGAGGGTGGAGAACCTGATTATTCGTTTTCTTTGAAGAATGGTTACAATCTTCCTGCTGGTCTTGTCTTGAGCGATGATGGTATTATCTCTGGAACGCCTACAGAAGGATTTGATGGAAATGTCAGAATCGTATTGAAAGATGCAAAGGATAATGAGGTAGAAAAAGAATTCTATCTGAAAATCAAGAAGATCGTTACTGTCAGAGAGTATTCTTTCGATGTCAATGTTGACGTGAATGATGGCTACGATGGTACAATTGTTGATATTAATAATGACGAAATCTCCGACATTTTTGGAATATCATTTTCAGAGTTGGTGTCAAGATTGGGAGGTGAAGTTTCTCTTTATTCGGTTGAAACCAATGGAGATGTGGTGAAAGATTTCACTGCAAACAATGGTTATTGGTACAATTTGAGTGGAAATGTTGAGAAGTGGAGCAATACCACTAAAACAGCGGCTGTGTATGTTGAAATCGATTTGGAAGGCAACGGAATGCACGTTGGTCTGTATCCGGGAAATACACAAGCTGGTGATTCATGTACGGTGAACCAGATCATGATATATGAAGAGCAACAGATAATGTTGACTTACAATATCAAAGTGACAGACAGATCCAATCCTTCTGATGTTGAGGATGTACTTGTGATTCCGACTGATGATGGCAACATTCGCGTCTACAATGAAAAAGGCCAATTCATCGGAGAAATTGACTCATTTACAGATCTTGAAAACATCGGTTCTACACATGGCGTCTATATGCTTGAGCAGTGTGGAGTATGGTATAAAATAGTTAAATAAATCGTTTTTCCACGGAAAAGGCGGAGATGTATATTTAATATGTTTCTGCCTTTTCTCTTTTTATGGTGCATGGTTGTAACAAAAAGAGGTGCAAAAAATATATGGTGTCTATTTTAATGGAAATTTTGTTGTCGTGATGGAGTTTTTATTATTCATTTGCCGTAAACAAAAGATTTTGTGATATGAAAGGATTTGTCACTACTCTAATAACAACCGCTTTTTCAGCATCTGTGATTGCTGGAGTGAATAAGCAGAACTTCGATTTCGTGGTCGGGGTAGACGGTACATGGGCTCAAGCCAAAGCTGCGGCTGAGTCGTCTACAAAAGCTCGCTACTATATATTTTTGCCCGACGGTCAGTATGATTTCGGCCGCATGACAGGAGACTCCAACCAGAAAACTACTTTTTCCGGAGCAAACGTGTCGTTGATCGGGCAGAGCATGGACGGAGTGGTGTGTTACAATGCCCCTTCGGCTGAGGGCATCGGCACAACAGCTACTCTTTATCTAAAGAAGGGTGGCATATATATGCAGGATATCACTTTGAAAAACAATGGATATGTGAATCCTAATGCTTCCGCCAATCGCTTGGTTTGTCTGCAAGACGAAGGTGATAAGAATATCTACAAGAATGTGAGGATGCTTTCTGGTCAGGATACATATTACACTACTAAAGCTGCCCGCCGCACCTACCTTGAAGGATGCGAGATCCATGGAACTGTGGATTTCATCTGTGGTGGCGGACAGGTCTATTTCAACCGCTGTCTGTTGTATTGTGAAAACCGTGCCAACGATGTGATCACAGCTCCCGGTGGAAGCGGAGATAAATTTGGATATGTCTTTGAAAGTTGCACGATCGATGGTGCTGTTTCTGACGGAAGCTTCACGCTGGGACGCTCTTGGCAGCAGAAGCCTAGGGCGGTCTATTTGAACACAACGATGAAGAAGAAACCGTCGGCGGCAGGATGGGGTAATCCGATGAACACTTGCCCTGCATTGTTTGCAGAGTATAATAGCAAGGATGTGTGGGGAAATTCAGTCGACTTGAGCCAGCGTCGTTCTTCTTACTCATGCAGCAAGGATGGCTCCACAGCAAATTTCAATCCTGTATTGAATTCGTGGGAGGCGTCGCAGTATACTATTCAAAATGTGGTCGGCTCAGACGGATGGGCTCCAGATGCCGCCGCAAAATTGATATCTGCACGTCAACTTACAGCCAATGGCAACAAACTTTCGTGGAATGATGATGAAAACGCAATGTGCTATTTCATTTTCTGTGACGGCAAATATGTGTCAAACACAACTCAGCCGTTGTATACAGTGAATGGAGGCAATCTCAATTCCGTCTACACGGTGCGAGCTGCAAATGCGATGGGAGGATTGGGAGCTTCTTCCAATGGCGTGACTTTGAGCGGAGAGATTGTGCCACCTGATACTACGGAAATCTTGGAGCCATCTGAAAATGAACATGTTTTCCATTTCGACAATGGCAAGACGTCGATGAGAGCCGGCACAGACAAAGAGAATGTGTGGAGCTGTACTGACGAGGGCTTTGACGGATATAAATGGGAGATCATTTCTCGTGACGACAAACCAGTCCTTTATGGCAATGAGGTGACGTATCTAGGAAGATCCTACAAAACATTCAAAGGATCCAATGGCGCTCAGGCAAAACTGACAATGCCAGACGGAGTGGCTGCCAAGAAAATAACATTTATCGGATACACAAATGATGTGGAAGTGTTGTCTGTCCTGACTGAGATAAACGGCGATTCCACCGTCTACATGACTTTTGACAAAAATTCCAGCAATTACGCGTCGTCTCCAGCGAAGATAACGTATGAGTTTTCAGAGCCGGTGTGCAAGGATTTCACGTTCACATTCAGTGTGAAGCAGGCGTGTTTCATTATAGTGCTGGACAGTGAGTATTGTGGATGTGAGAAAGAGAATGGAGGAGATCCATCATCCATAGATCTGAAGGTTTCCGATGAAATGGATGATTCAGCATACTATGATATTTATGGGAGAAAAGTGACACAAACAACAGCGGGAAATATTTATATTCATGCAGGAAATAAGATTTTGATACGATAATCTTATGTGTTTGATACAGAAATCCTATATTTTTTGTGTTTTTATCCTTAATTTTGCAACATAAATTTAAAAGGTATGAGACATTTCTATAACATATTACTACTGATGATCGCGTTGTTCGCACAAGTGCCTGTTGGGGCAGCTAGTGTGAACCCGAATGATTTCATCAAAAAGCATGGAGATGGGTCTGCATATCAAACGGTGATGTCAGGAGATAAAATAAAACCGTTTTATTATGAATATGAGGAAGGTGTTTTGATAGACCATGTGCAGGTGCCCGACGCGATATTCACAGTGGAGCATGACAAAAAAAATCGTAAGATTTATCTTACAGGTATAGCTGGTGGTCCTACAAGATCCTATGATATTAGAATTTGGGGTTTGGTGACGAACGACACTCTAAATAATGAGAGAATCAGTCGTCCCGGAAAACTTACAGTGTTGAGACCTTATCTTGAGGTTGAGACAACAAATTTTGACATAGATACCGAGACTATCCTAGATCCTATCAAAATTGATTATACAAAGTTCACATATTCAGTTTGGACTTCAGAGCTTCCTTACGGTATGAAACTAGTGAAGAGTGATGACCATTGTGAGATCGTCTCCACAGAAGTATTGCCATCTGGAGAGTATAGTTTCAAGGTGTATGGCGCAGATTCATTGTATTACTCAAAAGATTCCATTATCGTTTGTGACACTCCAGTGAGTTCAATCGATACGATGAAGTTCCATCCAAAATTGTATTGTGATTCGATTGAATTCAAAATCAATGTGTTTGAAGGAGGATTGATGAAGATTGGAACAGGAGGAACAAAGCAGGTGGTGGAGCTTGGAGATTCAATTGAGAAGTTTGGATTTGAATGGAAAGCTCCGGGAAAACTTACAAATGAGCCATTGACTCCTGGTTTGGAGATGGTAGTTGATTCTGCGAAGCATGATATATGGATTCAGGGAGCACCTACAGAGCTTGGATTGCATGAGTTTGACATCGCGTATGAGACTCAGTTCTCATTTGTTGTCTACAACATAGAGGTGGCGGTATTGCCTGAGATTCGACCTATCATAGAGGTTGCGGATGAAAGCACGTTGGGTCAGGTCGTTTCTGTAGGCGACATGATCAATGGAATAGAGCTATCATACTACAATTCAGACACTGTTTGGGTGGAAGGATTGCCAAAGGGAATTGAAAGCATGATAGATGAAGAAGAAGATCAGATTTCAATTTACGGAACTCTGCAAGAGAGTGGCAATTATGAGATAAAAGTTCATGCTCGCAATGAAAAGTATGAGACGGAATTGAAAATCTCACTTTCTACATCAGACAAGACAGGAGGACTTTCTGGAATCGACGACGTTATGTCGGACAACGCAGGAAGGACAATAGTTTACGACATTTATGGAAGACGAGTGTCTCCGGAAAATATGGGAGTAAACACCGTCTACATTATAAATAGGAAAATTGTTATACGAAAATAATTTCATTGATGTATTAATAAGGGTTCCTGAGCGTGAGTTTAGGGACCTTTTTTAATTCGTAATTCATAATTATTGGGAATTAATATGAGTCTGATGAATTTTGAAAAACGTGGTGTAATAATATTATAATAGACATTTTCCCAATAGTCAATCATTTTCATGATTGTAGGGGCAGGTTTCAAACCTGCCTGCAATAGAAATTATAATCAAACAGAAAACAGCGTCAGTAATATCTGACACTTGGAAAACCCACAAACAAGTTTGTGTGGGAAAACTCCCCAACGGAGAAAACACAAATATGGAAAAACACTAAAGGAGAACTCAATAATATAGGAATAAAGTAATTCTCTTTAGTTATGATGGTTGGTAGATGGTGTACAGTTTTTTTACATCTAATGTTCTCCAAATGGTTTGTTGGTCTCATTTGGGGAACAATTAACCCACTGACTATCGGCATTGATGCTGAAAATCAGTGGGGTTGTTTGATTTGTTGTCAATCTTGAAAAGATGAATAACGACTATTCGTCAAAGAAGTCCTTGTCAATTCGTTTGACTTCATAAGTATATTCAGTTGTAACACCAACATTGTACTGAATCATCAAATTAGTGAGTTGCTTACCATCTATCTTGGCAATTTTTTTTGATGATTTATAATCCATTGCTTCCTTGGTGAAACTTGATGTGGTAATGAAAACTCCCTTATTGATACCTGCGCCATCCAGTGCACCTACAAATCCTTGTATCAATGGCCTTCCAATCTTGTTGTCAGGTTTATACCTTTTAGCTTGGATATGAATAATATCTAATCCTAGTTTATCTTCATTGATAATGCCATCAATACCTTCATCACCTGTTCTTTGGGTTACAACACCCTTACCATAGCCCATCTTCTCAAGCAGTTTCAATACAAGATTTTCAAAGAATGTCGGTGACTGTTCAAGAATAGTAGTAAGCAATTCTTCTGCCAAGTCATTGTTGATGGCAGTATATGCTTTTTCTAAAGATTCTGTTGGGGTTAGTTCCTTTTCTATCTCAGGTGTGCATTCACTAGAAGGGGGATTATCCATTCCTGTACTCGTTGCATAAGCTGCAAATTCAGGATATTGCATTAAATCACTTTTGTATAATGAAGTGTGACTAGCAAGGTAGTCCATTCCACGTTGAGTTATGGCATAAGTTCCCCTTTGAGGAATTTCTATGAACAATGCCCTTCTAAAGTACTGCCTACACCATCCAATTCTATCAGAAAGTTGGTTGGTGTTTCCCCCTTTGGTCATTGTTGCACAATCTTCAGCAGTAAGGCTGAAATATTCAACCATTTTTGCCTTCATTTCTTTTGTAGTCAGATTGCCATTTTTTAAGGCTACAAGGAAGGGATACAGGAATTCTTCAAATTGCGGTATCATAATCTTAATATATAAATTACCTCTATTCAGTTCTTTTTAGCAATGAATCCATTGTGGTATCTGTAAATGTATGCCATATTTCTAAAGTGATTGGCTTGTAATCGTCATACAATTGACACACATATTCAATCTCAAACACAAGTCGAAAATCTTTGGGGTCTTCATCTGGCTGACCTTCTTTTCGTGTTCCGACTCTGGCTATCTTGATAAAATACAAGTCCTTTATACCCTTGCCCTTAATATAAGGCATAAAATAATACAACTTGTTGAGTGCAACTGTCGCAGGGAATCTCTTTCCTGTATAATAGATTTTTGCAGTATTGTCAAGATATTGTTCGACGTTATCTTTCTTAACAAGAGAAATGAGTACATTTTTTTCTCTATTGAGAGTCTGGGGCATTGGTGACGTCTTTCCATATTCAAGGGAAAGGTCTTCGCGGACAACATTGTTCACAATTTCTCCATCCTCAAACATGTCAAAGAGTTCAAGAAGGTTTAATTGTTTGTATCTTGGTGTGGGTTTCTTCTCTTCAACAGGACAGAAATCACCAGCTGGATGACCTTTCATATATGCCTTGATGTCATCTTCATTAAGTTGCCCATGACCAATAATTGCTTTCTCTAATTGTTTGGCAACATACCACATGAAGACAGGTGGAACAGCATTACCTATCTGTTTATATGATTTTGGTTCAGAATTATTTAGCAAAAAGTTGTCTGGGAATGATTGAATTCTTGCTGCTTCTCTTGGAGTGAATCTTCTATAAAGTTCAGTCGCTGGATCAACTAACAAAAGTGGGTCACGAGAATTGATACTCGTTTTAGCAAGATGAGCTGTAACCGTAAGACATGGTTTGGATAAATCCTGCCACAATCCTCGCTTCATATTATTTTTTGCATTCTTCATGCCCTCAACTGCCTTTTGCGAGAAATAATACTTTTTCTCTTCGATGTCGAGTTTATCAATCACTGCACCTAATGGAGTAGCGGTTTCTTCTGTGCATATTGGACTTGGATATTCATAATTGAAAACCAAATCATTTCGAATGCCTATGATTATAACTCGTTCTCGTCGCTGTGGAACACCAAACTCTACCGCTTTAAGTAGTCTAAACTGCACCCTATAGCCACATTGACAAAATTCTCCAATAATTTTATTCACAATGCTCCCCCCCTGAAGGGTCATAAGTCCCTTTACATTTTCACATATGAAGTATTTCGGTTGCTTCGTTTGTAGGAATCTTACTATCTGCTTGTAGAGATTTGCGCGAGCATCATTGGTGTCCTTAGTAGGATTGATTGTACTAAACGATTGACAAGGGAATCCGCCAATCATTACATCCACATTTGGGATTGTATTAAAATCAACCTCTGTTACATCTGCGCACACAGCTTTGTGCGTGAAGTTCTTATTGTATGTCTCGACAGCCCAGCGGTCAAGATCTACTGCATATGCTATTTCAAAAGGTAATTCTTCATATCTCTTACCAAGATAATCAAAACCACCAACCATACCAAGGTCAGAACCTCCACAACCACAAAACAATGATGCTACTTTCAGTTTATTATTCTGCATATCTTTTTTCTATTACTGATGCATCAAAATTCATCTGATAGATAGTCGGATAGACTTCTATTTCTCCATTTTCCGCTTTCTTAAATGGATTCTGAATTCTAACTATGAAAGTTCTGGCTTTGGTAAAATATACTCTGTAGATATTATAATAATCTCCATACTGCTCTGCTGCAACCCATTCTTTCGCGGTAATATTAAGTGAATCCATCCACGAAGGACTATCAAAAGAAGGTTCTGTAACTCGTTTTGTTGCCTTTACCTCTATGTAGCGTGCAAATTCTGGGCGAGAAGGATTCTCATCAGCTTCTATTGAAGAAATATCATATCCAAGTCCTTTTGTCTTACCAAGAAGCAAAACTTTATTGACAAGTCTTTCTTTGTAATTGCGCACACGTTCTTGCTCTAAACGGAATACCAAAGCTTCTCCTTCGTCTCCTAAATCCACGGATGATTTAGTTGCTCCAGAATGAGCATTTTGCTCGTCACGGCCAAGAATAACAACATCGCCACTGAACTTTGTATGCACATTTATCAATTCTTGATTAAACTGACCATAAGCAGCTTTCCAATCTTCCAAATAAATTGCTCGTTCCGTTTTCGATGCTATCATATATTTGTATGCATCAAAGATAAAGTCGTTTTTATGCTTGATGAAACAAGCAATAGCCTCAGTTTCTTCTTTGTTAAGCCATATATATGTGGCATCAGTCTCTATAATATTTGCAAGTTCAAGAAGGTTGAATTGCTCTTTTATATGTTGCCAATCGCGTGAACCTGACAATTTCTCCCTTTTTACTTTGTTTTTTCGGTCTGTCATAATCTGGTTATACACAATACTACAAGGAACATTTCCCTGCAATACATCCAAATTATTCAAAACGTAGTAGCCTATCTCTTGCTTTGTAAGCAATTCTTTTTCAGGTTGACTTTGTGCATAGTGCAATAAATCAACTACATAGCAGAAAGGCTTTATACGAATTTTATTTTCAATGTCTTCTTCAATAAATTGGAACCATTTCGCACCATTGGGAAATTGAAAATTCAGACAAAGATTCTTGAAGAATGTTGGGTAGTCATCATTTTCAATCAAATACTTACAAGACTCCGATTCGTTTATGTACGTCTTATCTGACTTGTAGTCATAATAAGGATAATACAATCCCAGCAATGTACCAGCTACTTCTGTAAGATGATTCTGTACAGTCTTTTTGTTGCTATCAGACAATTTGTCATAAGCTTCTGTGGCAAAGAGTGCTTTAGAAAGTGTTCTAAAGCATGATGTCTTAAACTGTTCTTCCTCACAAGGACAGAACTTGTGAACCATGTTTGCATACAATGGAAGTAAATCTTCCATATCTGTTTGGCTCTTACCACGAATAATGGTACAGCGATATTGATTTTCCGGATTATACATATCCATATTATTTTAATTGTTTCTTAATCTCGTTAGCTATCACTTCTGCCATCAGCGGTGGAACGGCATTGCCAATCTGTTTCAGTTTACTTGTTTTGTTGCCTATAAACACAAATGAATCAGGGAATGACTGAAATCTTGCGCTTTCACGAGCTGATGGAACTCTATTATACTCATAGTGGAAATGATGGAAATGACCAGTGTCTATAGTGATACTTGGGCGCTTACTATTAAGGCGCGTCCATGCGATATGCACTTTCCTTGTATTTTGTAATTCTACAGGCAGGTCTTTATAATTTCCTCCATCGGGAACCATCGCAATGATTTCTTTTGTCCTATCATTATGGATGGTTATCTCGTGATTATAAAGCCTTTCACACCCCTGTCTCATAAGCCTCTGATAATCGGTTAGAGGAGGCGATGGATAATTGCCTCCATCTTCAATGCCATCTTCTGGCAAATCTGAAATAGCTTCCTTGGAAGTAACAGGCTGCGTTACAGTCGGTGCAGGAAAAACAAATTCTTTTCCTTCTAACATTCCAACAAATATAGCTCTTCTTCTATTCTGAGGCACACCATAATCAGCAGCAAGCAGAACCTTATAAGTAACCATGTAACCAAGTTCGGAGAAATCATTTATGATAGCTTCCCGCACTGCACCTTCACCTATTGACAAAATGTTTGGAACGTTTTCCAAAACAAATGCTTTCGGCTTAAAGTATGCAACCATACGAACAAAACTTTTATAAAGTTTGTTTCTATCATCATCAACTATACGTTTTCCCGCAATAGAGAAACCTTGGCAAGGAGGCCCGCCAATAATAACATCGACATTCTCGTGATTTATCGCTTTATCCACTTCTTCTACGGGCAGACTTGCCAAATCTGCACAAAGAGTGTTGTCATTTTTATGATTACGCCTATATGTGACCAAAGCATCTTCCCACATGTCAATACCAAGAAGGACATTAAATCCTGCATTTTCAAAACCAAGAGATAGTCCTCCGCAACCACAAAATAAATCTATGATATTTAATTTCTTATCCATTTTGTATACCATTACAGATTCTCTGTTGGATTAAGCAAATCCTTTACGTCAACTTTTAGGGTTCTCGCAATCTGGTCGAGAGTATTCAAATCAGGTTGAACACTATTGCTGCACCACTTGCTAACTGTGCATGCAGATTTTCCAACTTGCTCAGCTAACCACTTGCTGGTTTTTTCTTGCTCAGCAAGAACTGCTTTTATACGATTTAACTTTGCCATGAGAGTCTATAAAAATAAAGTTTTGTGCAAAAAAAATAAATTTCTATGAAAGAGGGTGGTTGTTACTGATTAAAAGTTATAAATACGCTATATTTTCTATGAAAATAATGCGAAATAGCAAATCGAGCATCCATTGTTATGTGATTTTTGACCATCAATCTGTCAAACAACAAAAACTTTCCTATCAACATAAGTCAATTGTGACTGCTATCTTACCAAATAGCTACACGTCAAATATTAAAATCGGAAAATTTCCCTTGTTTTCTACGTAAAGATCTATTAAGCAGATGTTTTTATTTTGTCCTTTTTTGAAATTTTTGTTTCTAATTTGTTTCTATTGCCAATTTATCTGGTAAAACTATGCTGTGTTTCAGGTGCTTACGAAAATTTAACAGATTTTCAAGAAGAAGATAACGATGACTTATTAGAGTCTATCCTCCGATACAACAAGGGTATGCATGATGATACTACAAAGTTATATTTATAGATGCACGTTTTCTGTTTCCCATTTTCTATTTGTTTGCAATTTAGATTAATCTTAGACAGCTTATTTTTAATCGGCAAAGAATTTTGCATTATAATTTTATTACATTTGTGGAGAATTTGAAAATAAAAAGATTGTAATGAAATCGCATAAAATAATTTATGGCTTTATTGCTCTTGTGTTGGCTTCGTGCCAAGGCAAAGTGGAGAATAAGAATAATGATAAGGCAGACGGGATGTCGCACGACTCTGTTGCGACGCTGGTGGATTCTATTCCGTCTACAGACAGCATATCAATTAATAAAGATTCTGTAAGCAGGGATTCTGTTGTGATGGCAGACAGTATGCCAATTCCAAGGATTGTGCCGAGAGAGTTGATTGAGCAGACGTTGCAGTTTGACGACACTTTCATCGTCCGCAAAACATTGAAAAACCATCCGCCTGTGAAGGGAATCTATGTGAGTGGACCGATCGCCGGACACAGCCGTTTCAAGGAACTGCTTGAGATGGTGGAGACGACGGAGCTTAACGCTATGGTGATAGACGTGAAGAACGACAACGGAAATGTGACATATAATATGGAGCATAAACTGGTGAATGAGTTTAAGGCAAATATTCGCTATATCCGTGGTATACAATCTTTTTTGGCTAATCTGCACAGCAAAAATATCTATGTGATCGGTCGAGTAGTGGCTTTCCGTGATCCGTTGTTGGCAAAGAAAAATCCTGATTGGTGTGTGCATAGAAAAGATGGTTCGATCTACTACGACCGTGCTGGACTTGCGTGGGTGAATCCATACAACCGTGAGGTGTGGAAATATCTCGTGTCGATAGGAAAAAGAGCCGCAGCCGACGGTTTCGACGAAATACAGTTCGACTATATCCGTTTCTCAACAGAGGTGAAAGATTCAGAAGTCAATTATGGATACGGTTCCGACACGATGTCGAAGCAGCAGGTGATCACAGAGTTTGTGAAATATTCGGCTGAAGAGTTTGGCAAATGTGGAATCGCATTTTCAGCGGATGTGTTCGGCACAGTCATCGACAACGATGTGGACACACGTCTTGTGGGACAGAATTATGCTGATATGGGAAAGTATGTATCCACTATTTCTCCGATGATATACCCTTCGCACTACGGACCAAAAGTGTTTGGCATTCCGATTCCCAACAATGCTCCGTACCAGACTATTCTGGGATCGATGAAATTGTCGAAAAAAGTGTTGGATTCGCTCGACCGTAAACCCAATGTGAGGGCTTGGCTTCAGGATTTCAGCGCTCCTTGGGTGGCTGGGGCACGACCTTATACAGCGGCGGATGTGCGAGCACAGATAGATGCCATCTATGATGCCGGCTATGATGAGTGGCTGTTGTGGAATGCCTCAGTAAGATACAGGAAAGAGGCATTGATTAGGGTGGGGGATACCGTTCCAGCTTATAAAAAATATAGGAGCGCGGCACCACAGAAACCTGTGTCATCCACTACAGATTCTGTCAACAATCAAAAGAAAAGTGATATTGTCGCAAAAGATAGTATTGTCGCCGCACCGTCGAATATAAAAAAAGACAGTATTTCAGATTGATTTTATTTGGAAAATATTTAATTTTGTGAGTGATAAGTGGAAATGAATACTTTTTGCGAGATTTTTTTAATGATAAGTGATAATTAAAATGATTGACAGATGATAAGTTTGGTAAGACGTAATGTATCGCTCCTATTATATATGGTGGCGATGATCTTGCTTTCTTCATGTGGAAGCAAGATGAGTGAAGATGAAGTGAAAGACTACATCTCAGGATTTACTTCCAAATATTTTGGAGGTGAAAAGTCTTCAATTCAGGTTGTGTTCAATGATGATGTGCTGAAAAACAAAGAAGAAAAAGATTTGGCGCAGTACATCGAATTCTCTCCCTCTTTAGATGGAACATTTGTAAAGAAGGACGACTACACATTGTCGTTTGTCCCTGATTTGAACAGTGTCAAATTCGGATCGACCTACAAGTGTACGATTAAGATGGAGAAGTTGTTCAACAACGATAAGATGCCAGACTTCTCGTTTGATGTGGAGATGATCGCACCGTCGGCAAAATTGAAAATCAACTCAGTGCGTGTCGATTTGGTGAATTCGGATGCGGTGATAGTCAGTGGAGTCCTTTCGTTTACTATGGAAGTCGATAGAGACGTACTCCGACCAGAGATGTTCTCCATTGACGGGGCAGATCAGAAAGATGTTTTGATTGAGCAGATGTCTTCTCCAAACATGTTCCGTTTTGAGGTACGCAATGTGAAGAAAGGAGACGAGTCGAAGAAATGTAAATTGGAGTTTAATTGCTCTTATTTGCGATTGGACAACAAGCCTTTTGATGAGTTTGATCTTCCTGTCAAGTCGTTGTTCCAGCCGATATCTGTCTCTTGTACAGGAAGAAAAGAGAAAACCGTATCTGTATATTTTTCAGAGCCATTGGATTCAAAGCAGAATTTGAATGGATTGATAGAGGTTTATTCCAATGAGACAAAGGAATCTGTCAAGATTGAGAAATATGAGGATCATGTAAAATTGATTTTCACTTCAAAAGTCCGTACCACAAAAGGAAAGGTTGTTGTTCTTCCAGGAGTCAAGAGTAATAATGGCAAAAAACTTACATCTCCTTATGAATTTCCAATATCATATTCAATAGGTATTCCAAGTCTGTCTATTTTGGACAATGGAAGCATATTGGCGAATCCTGCCGACGTGAAGGTCAGATTCAAAGCTTCCAATATCTTTGCTGTCGACGTGGATATCCTGAAGATATATTCCAACAACGTATTGTCTTATCTTCGTGATGGAACATCAGACAATTCTTATTACGATTATGATTATGATGAAGAAGAGTCGTATGGAGGAAGTGGTTTTGATGTTTCCATGCGTCGTTATGGAAGAATGATTTATCATAAGACAGTCCGTCTTGATGATGCCGAAGATTTTAATGGAGAAGAACCTCAGCTTTACACAGTTGATCTGAGTGGACTGTTTGATGATGATCCTACTGCAATCTATCAGGTATACCTTTCTTTCAAGAAAGAGTATGCAATGTGTAATGCCGGAGGAAACACTCGTGCGATAGAGCTTAACACAAAAGAGGGTGTCAGTGAGAGAATGGAAGATCTTTTTGACCATGATGGTTATTTCGATCTTCAATCAGCAATGGGATTCAGTTATTGGGGTTCGGATGATCCTACAAGCGACAGTTATTATTCTTGGAACAGATGTGTGAAAAGCAATTTGTACAGATTGAGTGACCTTGGTATCATAGTTAAGCGAGCAGGTGGCAAAAATATATGGGTCAGTGTTGCTGATTTGGTAAACGCCACTCCTGTAGGTGGAGCTAACGTGACTGCATACAACTATCAATTGCAACCTGTCGCACAGGGAAAGACAGATTCAGAAGGATTCTGTGACTTGGAATGTGTGAATCTACCTTATTTTGTTGAGGTTGAAAGAGGTGGATTGAAGAGCTATGTCAAGGTTACTAACGGTTCTGAACTTTCATACAGTAGTTTTGACGTTTCCGGAGTGGATAAAGAACGTGGTCTGAAAGGGTTCATCTACGGAGAGAGAAACGTATGGCGACCAGGAGATACACTTCATTTGTCTTTGATGCTGGAAGATACAGATAAAAACTTACCAGAGAATTGTCCTGTGACTGCAGAGATGTACAATCCGCAGGGTCAGTTCTATTCAAAACATGTCACACGAAATGGAGAAAACGGCTTGTACGCATTCTCGATTCCTACAAAAGATGAGGATCAGACGGGTGTATGGCGAGTTGTGTTTGAGGTGGGAGGCCGTTCATTCACAGAGTATGTGAGAATCGCCACAATCAAACCAAACAGATTAAAGATAGATCTCAACAGCAACAGCGACATTATCACTGTCGGAAAATCAGTGGATTTGCAAATCAATGCGAAATGGCTTACAGGAACGCCCGCTGCAGGTTTGAGCTATAAGGTAGACGCGGATATCACCGTCGACAGAAACCCATTCACGGCATATAAAAACTATACATTCATCAATCCATTCGTTGATTTCAGCAGGACATCGGTTCGCATGGGAGAAGGTGTTTTGGATGCAAATGGACGTGATGATGTGTCTGGAGGCAGTGGTGATGACGAAGAAGAAGTAAAAACATTTGAGTCGTTGTTCTCAGATTCAGAGTTCGCACCGTCTTTCCTACATGCTACAGTGACAGCAAGAGTGTTTGAGAAGGGAGGAGACGCAAGTATCGTGTCGAAGGATTTCAAATGTTCTCCTTTCAAAAAGTATGTCGGAATAGATTTGAAGGATAGAAATTTTGAGACCGATAAGGATTTGAAATTCAACGTTGTTGTGCTTGATAAGGATGGAAAGAAGACCAATGCGAAACTAAAATACCGCATTTTCAAGATGGAATGGCGTTGGTGGAATGAATACAACAGCAACTATCTGCGTGATTTTGTTTACAACAAGCATAACAGTCCGGTTGCGGAAGGAACGTTGGATGCTGCATCAGGAGTCGCTTCTGTTCCGTTCAGAATCAACTATCCGATGTGGGGTAGATATTTGATTGTTGTCTCTGACGTGGATGGCGGACACATGGCAGGAGGAACAGTTTTGATTGATTGGCCGTCATCTCGTGGTATGAGCAATAAGGAAGACGCTACAGCTTCCACAATGTTGATGCTTTCAACGGATAAGGAAACCTATAATGTGGGTGACGATGCGGTCGTATACATACCTGCGGCTAAGGGAGCGAGAGTGCTTGTCTCGATAGAGAGCGGCAGCAAGGTGATGTCGAGAGAGTGGGTGTCTGCTACAGATCAGGTGAGCAAGTATATTATCAAGATTACAAAAGAGATGACTCCTAACGTGTATGTTTCGGCAAGTTTGGTCAATCCGCATGCTGTTTCGGCAGAGGGAAAGCCAATTCGTAAGTATGGAGTCAAGTCGTTGACTGTCGAGGATCCAAAATCACATCTGCAGCCTACGATCAACATGCCTGATGAGTTGCGTCCTCAGACAAAGTTCAAGGTTAAGGTGGGAGAGAAGAATGGCAGAGCAATGAGCTATACATTGGCTATCGTCGACGAAGGTTTGCTTGACATCACGTCGTTCAAGACACCGAATCCTTGGCCAAGCATGAACGAAAAAGAGGCACTTTCTGTTCGTACTTATGATATGTATGCTGATGTGGTAGGTGCGTCTACTGATTATTTCAAAAATATCTTGAGTGTCGGTGGAGACGTCTCAATCAACAAATCGGCACAGAAAGAGAAGAGATTCAAACCAGTTGTGAAGTTTATCGGACCATTCACATTGAAGGCTGGAGAGACTAAGGAGCATGAACTTCAGTTGCCGATGTATGTCGGAAGTGTCCGCACGATGGTAGTCGCATGCGACGGAGACAAGTCATACGGTAGTGCGGAGAAAACGACTACAGTGTCGGCTCCGTTGATGGTGATGAGCTCACTTCCTAGAATCCTTACAAATGGAGAGACGGTTAAGTTGCCAGTCAATGTGTTCTCTTCTGTTAAACAGGGACAGAATGCAACTGTAACTGTTACTGTAGACGGACCGCTTTCGATAGTCGGTTCAAATACAAAGAGTGTCAATTTCACAGTCGCAGGAGACAAGATGGTCTACTTTGACTTGAAGTGTGATCCTACAAAAGAGGGTGTGGCTCACGTGAAGATTAAAGGCTCTGGTGCAATGCAGGCAAGTGAGGAGATAGCGATTGAGGTGAGAAATCCACAGCCTATTATTATTGACAGCGAATCGCGTGTTGTAGATTCTCAGACAACATTCTCTTGGACACCATTTGCGAAAAACTCTACAAATAAGGCAAGTGTGACAATCAGCCCAATGCCAAACATCGACGTTCAGGCTGCATTCTTGAAGATGATTCACTATCCATATTGTTGTAGCGAACAGGTGTCTAGCCGATTGTTGTTCTACTTGAACGCAGAGAAATTTGTCAATCCAGACATGAAATCAGCATTGTCTGGCGAGGTCAACCATTTCTTGACAGTCCTTTATGGCCGTCAGATGTCGAGCGGAGCATTCATCTATTGGCCAGGAGACAGCCATATCAATGAGTGGATCACGAATATGGCAGGACATGCGTTGCTTGAGGCAAGAAGCAAGGGCTATACAGTGCCTGACGACGTGATTGACAGATGGTTGAGTTACCAGAAGACAAGAGCACGTGAGGCTACACCAAGCACAACACAGGCTTATCGTCTGTACACTTTGGCTTTAGCTAAAAAGGCAGATGAGGCAGCTATGAATAAGATGAAAGAGAAAATTTCCACTCAGGATGTCCCTGCTAAGATTCTTCTCGCGTCTGCCTATTCTCTGGCAGGAAAGAAGAATATAGCATCTTCTATTCTAGGCAATATTGAGGATAAGATGATGGATTACTACAGATACCATTGGGATAGAGAATGGACATTTGGCTCATCGTTGAGAGACCGTGCTTTGTGGCTTGAGTCGTTGGCGTTGAGTGGTGATTCAAAGAAGGCATTTGAGGTGGCGCAGAATGTCGCATCTAAGTATAATGCGAACAATTGTTGTACGTATGAGACTGCGTATACAATGCTTGCGTTGAACAGACTAAGCAGTGTTATAGCTTCAACAGCGAACACATCTGTTGTCCAGAAAGGAAAGACAGTAAAGACAGTCCAGACATTGTCGATTGTTGATCTTGATCCGTCTGCAGGAGAATGTGTAGTCAAGAATAATAATCAGTCTACTTCTTATGTTACACTATGTAAGACACATAAACCAACAGCGCAAGAGATTGTTCCAGCTAAAAACAATGGTTTGGAGATCAGCGTCGTCTATGAGGATGAGTCTGAGAAAGAGTGTTCGATCGCTAATTTGAAACAAGGTGCGGAGATCACAGCCAGAATCGTTGTTAAGAATGGTTCGTTGGCAAAGGATTATCGTCTGCTGGCATTGTCGTATGCATGGCCTTCAGGTTTTGAGCCATGGAGTGACATTGCCTCTGATAATGACGGTTGTGATTATGTTGACCAGCGAGACGACAAGAAGATCTGGCATTTTGTAATGTCAAGCAAAAGTGTGAAGACATTCAAGATGAAGCTACGTGCCGCATACTGTGGTGACTTCATTGTGCCATCAACAGTTTGTGAGGATATGTATGATGCGGAGATAAATGCACATACAGCGTCGTCGAAGGTCAAGATCTCAGAATAATTAGAAATTTATTAAATAAAAAAAGACGGAGGAAACTCCGTCTTTTTTGACGTTTAAATTTGTTTACATAAATACGTCGTAGACATTTAATATTGGTAGATAAATACGTCGTAGACGTTTAATGTTGGTTTGGCGTTTAAATTTGTTCAATAAATACGTCGTAGACGTTTAATATTGGTAGACGTTTAATGTTGGTTTGACGTTTAATGTTGGTTTGACGTTTAATTTATTTACATAAATACGTCGTAGCCGTTTAATAGTGGTTTGGCGTTTAAATTTGTTCACATAAATACGTCGTAGACGTTTAATATTGGTAGACGTTCAATATTGGTGGCATTAATGTCGTTTGATGAATCGTAATAAAATAATAAAATATTCATTGGTCGGTTTATTGGCAATATTCATAACGTGGTTGTGGATAGTGCCGTGCCGGTTGTTTTCAGATGTCAGTTATTCGACGGTTGTGGAGGATCGAAACGGACAGTTGATAGGTGCGCGAATATCGCAGGATCAGCAGTGGCGATTCCCGTTGCAGGATTCGTTGCCTGAAAAATATGAAAAATGTCTGGTTAGGTTTGAAGACAAAGGGTTCTACCATCATTTGGGTGTGAGTCCGTCTGCAATTGCCCGAGCTATCAAACAAAATCTGGAGGCTGGCAGGATAAAGAGTGGTGCCAGCACAATCACAATGCAGGTGGCGCGTATGAGCCGAAGAAAAAAACGTACATTCCTGCAGAAAGTGATAGAGGCTTTTATGGCATTTCGTATTGAGGCTCAATATTCCAAACATGAGATTCTCCAGCTTTATGCCGCCCACGCTCCGTATGGCGGAAACGTGGTTGGCTTTCCTGCAGGATGTTGGCGTTATCTTGGACACGACGGAAGCAATCTGTCGTGGGCTGAGGCAGCTGTCATGGCGGTGCTGCAAAACTCACCGTCGATGATCAATCTTGCAAAGAAACGCCCATTGCTGTTGGAGAAAAGAAATCGTTTGCTGAAATCGCTTTACGAAAGCGGTGACATCACCAAAGGTGATTATGAACTTGCGGTCGAAGAGCCATTGCCGTCTAACCCGAATAAGATTCCGAGTGCGGCTCCACATCTGGTGGAGTGGTATGCCCAGAAAAACAATGGAGAATATGTGCGCACCACCGTCGACCTCAATCTTCAGAAAGATGTGGAGGCGATTGCGAAGCGACGAAATGATGAGTTGCGGGTACGAGGCATACATGATTTGGCGATTGTTGTGATTGATGTGCAGAGCGGAGAGGTGATCGCTTATTGTGGAAACGCCAATTCATCGGTGAAAAGAGTAGGAGTATGCGTGGATGTGGCAAGATCACGACGCAGTTCGGGCAGTTTGCTGAAACCATTGCTTTATTGCGCCGCTTTGCAAGACGGATATATCCTTCCGAATACGTTGCTCCCGGATATTCCAATCAATATCAATGGATTCCGTCCAAGCAATTATAACAAAGAGTTTTGTGGAGCGGTGCCGGCATCCGAAGCGTTGAGCAAATCGCTTAATGTGCCGAATGTGTTGCTTTTGAGAGATTATGGAATCGACCATTTCATCGAAATTTTGAGACGTTGCGGATTGTCCACAATCAACCGTACTGCGGATGTCTATGGACTGTCGCTGATTCTTGGAGGAGCGGAGATTTCACTGCTCGACATAACTCGAGCCTATGCAAAAATGGCAAGGAATTATGAATATTCCGTCGCATCAAGGAATAATGATTATGACAATCCAGGATATGTGGAGAATTTTGAGAAATCATTCATACTTACCGATAAGGCTGCTTTATTCCACACAATTGAGGCGATGAAGCGAGTGGAGCGAATCGACCATATGGATATGTATAAGATCAGCGGTTATCGTGATATCGCGTGGAAGACAGGCACCAGCTACGGAGCCAGGGATGCGTGGTCTGTCGGCTTTGACCATCGTTATGCGGTGGGAGTGTGGGCAGGAAACGCGGAAGGCCAGGGGGTGGCAGAGTTGACGGGAGTGCATACAGCGTCGCCAGTGATGTTTGACGTGTTCAACCATCTGACATACAGTAAGAAAGATGGCAAGAAATGGTTTTCAAACTTGAAGGTGAGCGACGGTGCAGAGATGAAAGTCTGTCGGGAGTCTGGAATGCTGGCAAGTTTGGAATGCCCGAATCCGGTCACACAGGTGATGCCGTTCAACGGTGTCAATTCAGGAGTATGCAAGTATCACCATGTGGTGAAGGTGACAGAGGATGGAAAATATCGCGTCGCCAACATGGATGAGGCAAGCGTCAATGCCACATACTTCACATTGCCAGCCAACATGGAATATTTCTACAAGAAGAATCATCCGGAATACGTCACGTTGCCTCCATACAGCGACGTCTTCATCGGAGAAAAGAGCAAGAGCAATCTTGGATTTATCTATCCTCAGAACGGAGCCGTCCTGTCGTGTGTCGGAAAGTCGGCGGATGAGGAAAACGGAGTGCTTTTTGAGCTGGCACATAAAAGGCCTATGACAGAAGTGTTCTGGTTTATAGATGGCAGATACCTCTCTTCCACAGTCGGAGAACATAAGCTCCAGATTGAAATGGAAGAGGGAAAACATAAGATTTCCGTGGTGGATGAGAACGGCGACAAAGCAGAGGTTAGGGTGGAGAACAGGCGATAGAAACCGTTAGAAGATGACGATAAATAAAGAATTATGGAAAAACAGCGTGCAGGAAGAAATAGGACGATGACGTTGAGTGACACAGAAAAAGAGGAGTTGAGGAAAGATCTTTCTTTTCTCTCGGAAAAATCTGCTGTCGACGGTGCTGTCGACAAAACATTCAACCAGGACCTTTTTGAAGTCCTTGAATATCTACCCAAGCATTTTGTGGATCTGCTGATTATCGATCCTCCTTACAATCTTTCCAAGAATTTCGCTGGAAATAAGTTCAAAAAGACCGATGACGTCGCATATATAGAATACGTCAGAAGCTGGCTGCCGAAGGTGATGGAACTGCTGAAACCTAATGGCAGCGTCTACATCTGTTGCGACTGGAAATGCACAAGTGCCATCTATCAGGTGTTGAGCGAGTGCGCTGTGGTGGTCAACCGTATTACATGGCAGAGGGAGAAGGGCAGAGGCGCAAAGACGAATTGGAAAAATGCGATGGAGGATATATGGTTTGGAGTGGCTGATGAGAATGATTACTATTTCGATGTTGAGGCTGTTAAGCAGAAAAGGAGAGTCGTGGCGCCATATAAAGAAGACGGAAAACCCAAAGATTGGGAAGAGACAGATGAAGGAAAATTCCGTCTCACATATCCGTCCAATTTCTGGGATGACATAAGCATCCCGTATTGGTCGATGCCCGAAAACACCGATCATCCCACACAAAAACCTGAAAAACTCATTGCCAAACTGATTCTGGCATCATGTCCTGTCGACGGAATTGTGTTTGATCCGTTTTTAGGCAGCGGCACAACATCCGTCGTCGCCAAAAAACTGGGTCGCCATTATTGTGGAGTGGAAATCAGTGAAGAATACGCATTGTTGGCAGCCAAACGTCTACGCAAAGCCGAATCCGATCACAATATTCAGGGCTACAACGACGGAGTGTTTTGGGAACGAAACACATTGAATCTGCAGAAAAAGAAAAAATAGAACGATATATAAAATGCAAAATGATAAATTATAAATGCAAAATGTATTGGTACGTTTCAACCCTGCTCGTCATATAGAGGATTTTCACCACAGAGGCACAGAGTTCTCAGAGTCCTATAATTTTATGGAGATCACTCGCCCTTTGGACTCGTGGAGAATAAAAGAGAACATGGAGCAATCTAATGCACAACATGAGGATTGTTAAGGACGGAACGTCCTAACTCCTTCCCACGTGCGAGCCGAAGGCGAGCTTTTATTTAAGCTTTACACGTATATAGGTCGTAGGGGCAGGTTTCAAACCTGCCAACTTTATAAATAGTTCAATATGAATGTTGTAATATACATTTTTTCAAAAAATAACATTGCTTGATTGGACCATATAAGAAAAATTTTATCTTTGTTGTAGTAAGTAAAAGGATTATTTATGATTGTAGAGGAATCTCATAAAAAGAAACAAACAAGCGATGAAACTTTGTCTTTTACTGTTGGAAATGTGTCATTTAAGATGATCAGAATCGAGCATGGCACTTTCATGATGGGTGCGACTCCAGAAATGGATTGTCCTAATGATAATGAAAAACCTGTTCATGAAGTGACCATATCCAAAGACTATTATATGGGGAAAACTCAAGTGACGCAAGAGTTATGGCAAGCGGTGATGGGAAATAATCCTTCTCATTTTAAGGATGAGATTATGGGAAAGAAACATCCGGTAGATAGTGTCTCGTGGTATGATAGTCAGGAGTTTATAAAGAAATTGAATGCTCTTACTGGAAAACAATTCCGTCTTCCTACAGAAGCCGAATGGGAATATGCGGCACGAGGAGGAAATAAAAGCCTTCATACACAATATTCAGGAAGCGATGACATTGATTCTGTCGCATGGTATGACGGAAAAACACATCTTATAGCAAAAAAAATCGCCAAACGAACTTGGATTGTATGATATGAGCGGAAATGTTTGGGAATGGTGTAATGATTGCTATGGAGATGATTATTATGCGAAATCTCCAGCTGTTGATCCACAGGGACCATCTGCTGGCTCTGGCCGTGTTTTGCGTGGTGGTAGCTGGAGGCTCATTCCGTGGTTCTGCCGTTCTTCCAGCCACAGCTGGGGCAATCCGGAGTTCAGGTACGTCAACTGCGGTTTTCGTCTTGCCCTTTAGCTTATTTTAAGGGGAGTGAGTTATTAGTAGGAAAACGGATCTTCAGCGACCATTGTTGGATTATCATTGTCGAAGACGGGATATAGGCTGAGTTCTTTGATGAGCATTTCGTACACGTAGGCGGAACTCTGAACATAAAGCTCTGCATCTTCTATTTGAAGCATTTCAATAGTTTTGGATGTATAGACAATATCCAAAGCTTTTTCTAATGAGTAACCGTAATCCTCAATCAGATATTGAGTCATATCACTAATTCTCTTGTCGATAAGAATTTCTGCTATTTGGTGGTGTGTCGGCTTCAATCTTGTTTCCATACTGATATTTTCTTTAAATAATTTAATGAACGGGTAGAACCGAAAAGTATTTGTTGATCTAGAAATCTGTCCTGAAGATCTAAGGCTATCGATTCTGCTTTTTCTGTATTTGATTTAAGTCTTTCTAGTTGAACAGCAACACCGTCGTCTGCTATTGGGCCCTTTATTATATCATATTCTGATGTCTTGTCGTGGCTGTGACGATCTCGATTTTTGGCAATGAACTTTATCCAATCTGCAGTTGCCTGTTCTGGGAACAAGAGTGTTTTTAACTCTTTAGAATATAATGCTGTGTCATCAAATTCATATTCTATTATTACTATTTGACCTCCAAAAATTTTTTGTTTTTTGGTTGCCATTCTTTGTGCTGTCTCTATATTTGTTGTGACATAAAATCCCTGACCAAAATCTTTAAATCTGCTTCCTTTAGATAGATTTATTTTATCAATATCTTGATTTGTTCCGTGGTATACTTTCATTCCAAATATCCTCCATTCTTTTTGCTCCATAAAATAAGATCATCCACCGTTTCTTCTACATCTTGCAAATGTTCCACATCGTAAAATTCTATGAGAAATGAAAGACCTTTATATTTCAGCAGATATTGATATGCAGCTTGACGAGCCATATCAAAACGATTTGCGAATGTTCTGATGATTAGATTTATATATGGTATTTCATATTTACTCATTGTGATTTAATTTATTGTACGTACTTGTTATGTCTGTTTTTTTATTTTCTAGCAAAGATAGTATTTTTCTACAAAATTTGATGATATCTCATAATTAGATTGCTCTATGTTCTCCTTTCTCCATGAACTCCAAGGGTGAGTGATCTCAATAAAACCCAATTTCGCATTTTTCATTCCGAATTCCTAATTTTAACGTAAGTTCGATGAATTGTAATCTGTGAATCATTTTCCATTTTCTTATTGAATTCTCACCTCTTTTTCTCATAAAAAAAGGTGTAGCCTTTCTCTGTAAACTTTGTGCCTCTGTGGTTTTATTAAATTCTGTGTGCTCGCCTATGGTTCGCACTTGGGGAGGGGGGTAAGGGCGTTCCGCCCTTTGGAATCCTCATTTATGACACTCCAACTATCTTTTGATTTTTTTGATTTCGTCGAATTCACGTTAAATATAAATCTTTTCTTTGGGAAGGTGCCAAACGTATCATTTTTGCGGTATAAATGGGATTTTTTAATTTTTTGTCTGGTTTTGATAGGCTGTTATTCTTATTTGTTTTTATGTTTGTGCCGATGACAAAAAGCTCTTTATCATGAAACACACTTACAACTATTTCAAGAATTATCTGTTGTCTGCATTTGCTCTCGGCTCTTTTGCCGTCGCCTCTGCTCAGACAACTTGCCTGAATGGCCGCACAGAAGGATTTGGACAGACTCCTCCTATTCATGTGGAGGGGAATAAACTTATGGATGAGTGTGGCAATCAGGTTGTGCTGCATGGTGTGATGGACACTCCAAACGGATATTTCAACGGTAATTTCAGCCGTTGGGCTTTCGACTGGGGAAAGGGCTACGATGCTCCTACTGCGATTCCTAATGTGACAGAATATTTCAAGAAGATATTCACTGTGCTTGGATCTCAGGATAAGGGTGTCTACTGCAACGTCTTCCGCCTTCACATGGATCCTTGCTGGACCAATGATCCCAACAAAGAAAGAGTGGGTGAGGGCGGTGAGCATAATATCAGCCAGTTTTCTGCCGAACGTCTTAAATATTTCCTTGAAAATCTCTATTTTCCGTTGGCTAAGGAGGCTGTGAAGCATGGCATGTATGTGATCATGCGTCCGCCTGGTGTATGCCCACAGGAAATCAGGGTGGGCGACGCTTATAATGAGTATCTGAAGACAGTCTGGGATATTGTGTCGTCGAATGATTCAATAAAGAAATATGAGGGTGTCATCTCGCTCGAACTTGCCAATGAGCCGGTGCGACTGTACGATAAAAATGGAAAGGAGACGGCTCAGGCACCGTGGGCTCCAAGAGATTTCTTCCAGCCTGTGCTTGATATCATCCGAAGGAATGGGTTCAAGGGTATCGTGTGGGGAGCAGGTACGGGTTATCAGTCGCAGTATGGCGGCTACAAGGATTATCCGTTGGTGGATCCGCTCAAAAATCTGGGCTACGCTTGCCACGTCTACACTGGCTGGTATGGAAATGCCGATGAATATGGGTCGACGCAGGGGTTCATAGACCAGTTTAAGAAACAAGTTCCTGTTGTGGAGACTAACCCTATTGTGGTGACGGAGTGCGACTGGAGTCCAGGACACGTCGTCGGCACTAATTTCGACGGATCGTTGAAGTCGGAGAACCTTGGCACGTGGGCTACAGGATCCACAAGCAAGTGGGGCGTGCGATTCAAGGCAGTGATGGACAAGTATAATCTATCCCTCACGCTGACAGGCACAGATGATTATGTGGATATGGAGCATTACTTGAAGACAGGCGAGATCCGTTATGCTTTCTATGGCAAACAGGGAGCTGAGGACGCATGTGGAAAAGCCTGCTGGGATTGGTATAGGGAGTATTCCAAGGTCAATTATCCGCAGTTTTGTGGAGAAGCGTTGGAGCCGGTCGATTGCCAGGGATTCTTCCCGTTGACGCGAGGATGCTTTAATCCTAGTATTTGGGAGACAGGCACGTACAACTATAAGACTCAGACTTTGGTCACAGGTCAGTATGGTTTTGGAGGATGGCAGTATGATCAGCCGATTGATTTGAGCGGATATGAGAAGATCATTGTCTCTTTGGCAAAACCAAGCGACGGTGCATCATTCCGCTTGTTTGATGAAAGCAGTTATTGGTCCACTCCATACGCATTTGATTTCAAAAACAATACGACAGTTGCCGAGATCAATTTGAGTAGGTGTATGAAGGGCGATAGTGGCAAAAGTCTTGATCCTTCTCACATCTATATCGCAGGTTTCTGGACATACGGAGGCGGCGATGGAGTGCAGATCAAGTCGATTGAACTTGTCGCGAAAGATCCGACAGGAAACGTGGAAATCGTAAAAGATAGAGACATTTCGAGTGTAGAGTATGTTTCGCCACTCGGAATCGTAAGCAGTCGTCCATTCGACGGATTGAATATCATTCGCACCGTCTACTCAAATGGCGACATTGATATTAGGAAAGAGTTTAGAGTATATAAATAAATTATTTATGTGTTCGAGAAGGAGGATGCGTGAGTATCTTCCTTTTTTTGTTGGCAGTTGGCTTATGGCTGTTGGCAGATATACGTGGGCTTTTTTTAGTGTTCCAGGTAATGTTGTGAAGAGATGGAATGCATTTTCTGTTTTATTTCTATCGTGTTTCTCCCTAATTTTGGTTACTTTTGCCCAAAATTTTTCTATTCTAATGAAAAAGCAGTTAAATCTCAAGGTTGAGAATTTAAAGAAGATCACAGAGCAGCACATCCTTTTGAGTTTGGTTGCTCCCAATGGAGATATGCCGGAGATAAAGGCGGGACAGTTTGTCGAGGTGAAGGTAGACAATGCTCCGACTGTATTTTTGCGTCGTCCTATCTCGGTTCACTTCGTGGATTATGCAAAGCAGCGTCTGGATTTGCTTGTTGCCCTTGTTGGCGACGGTACACGCAAAATGGCAACTCTTTCTGTAGGCGACGAGGTGAGTGTGTTGCTTCCACTTGGAAATGGATTTCCAATGCCTACAAAGGCGGGAGCTAAATGTCTGTTGGTAGGTGGAGGAGTGGGAATAGCTCCGCTTCTGTATCTTGGTGACAGACTAAAAGCGGCCGGACATCAGGTGTCGTTCCTTTTAGGCGCTCGCAATGCTGGCGGTGTGATGCTTGAGGATGATTTCAAGAAGTTCGGAAATCTATATCTCACTACGGAAGACGGTAGTGTGGGGGAGAAAGGATTTGTCACAAACCATTCTATCCTAGAGAAGGAACAGTTTGACGAGATCTTCGTATGTGGTCCGACTCCGATGATGAAGGCTGTAGCGAAGTATGCGTACGCTAAGAATATCGAGTGCTACGTCTCACTTGAAAATAAGATGGCATGTGGACTTGGGGCTTGCTTGTGTTGTGTTACAGAGGATAATAAGGGACACAACAGATGTGTTTGTTCAGAAGGACCAGTGTTTAATATCAACGAACTACCATGGCAAAATTAGAAACAAAAATAGGTGGTCTCACACTTAAAAATCCTGTGCTGACAGCGTCGGGAACTTTTGGATACGGCACTGAATTTTCAGAATTCATTGATTTGTCGCGTCTTGGCGGCTACATTATAAAGGGCACTACGTTGAATCCACGTGAGGGTAATCCGTACCCACGTATGGCGGAGACTCCTTCAGGAATGTTGAACTGTGTAGGTTTGCAGAACAAAGGTGTCCACTATTTGAAGGATCATATCTATCCGAATATCAAGGATATCGACTCTTGCCTTATTGTGAACCTTTCAGGAAGCACCGTCGAAGACTATGCTGAGGCTGCTGAGATCATTGGCACAATGGACAAGGTTCAGGCTATCGAGTTGAATATCTCTTGCCCTAATGTAAAGCAGGGAGGTATGGCTTTCGGTACAACTACTCAGGGAGTGGAGCAGGTGGTGTCTGCGGTAAGAAAGGCGTATAATAAGACTTTGATTGTCAAGCTTTCACCAAACGTGACGTCGATCACAGATATGGCTTTGGCAGCTGAGGCAGCTGGTGCGGATTCCGTCTCCCTAATCAATACTTTGATGGGAATGGCAATCGATGCGGAGCGAAGAAAGCCATTGCTTAGCATGGTGACGGGAGGATTGAGCGGTCCATGTGTCAAGCCTGTGGCATTGCGTTGCGTATGGCAGGTGGCAAAGGCAGTGAAAATCCCTGTTGTCGGTTTGGGAGGAATCATGAACGCTACTGACGCTATCGAATTCTTCTTGGCTGGAGCCACTGCTATTGAAATCGGAACAGCCAACTTCATTGATCCAGAGACAACAGTCAAGGTTGTGGACGGAATAAACGAGTATTTGGACAGACATAATTTCAAGTCAATCACCGAAATCATCGGTCAATTGGAGGTTTAATCATGAGAAAGGTAAGTTTTGTCATATCTATTTTGGCAGTTTTTGCGGTAACTATCTTTTTTGCAGGAGACTTGTTTTCAAACAACGTGGAGGATCCGATAGAAGAGGTTAAAGAGAGAAACTGGTATTTGAATTCCATCTGTGATGTCCGTCTGATGAACATCGAGAGTGATAGGTTCTCATTTACTGATGCTCAGAGTGCAATGATTACCAATCGTTTGCAGAATGGAGATTTGAAACTTAGTTGCGAAATACAAATAGCTTCAAACTTGAAACTTGAAGGTTTGAAGACTGTGGATGCTCAGTTTGAGTTTCCTCAGTTGAAGATTTCCCAGCCACTAAGTATTCTTTCCGTTTCTGACAGCGTGATGATAGCAAAACTTGACGTCGATTTGGCGAAGTATTATGATGGCAAGAACAAAGAAGCTTTGATAGCGGCGATCAACGGTTTTGCTACAAATAAAAGTTTCAAGATCAAACCATCGTTTGAAGATTTCGCACATGAGAAAAACGATTGGGTTTCGGTAGAGAAAATGCAATGATTTGATTTTTAGGAAATAGTAGAAGGGCAGATTGTTGGAATCTGCCCTTTTTGTTTGTTGACAAGATATGTTCAAATTTGTTTAATATATTTTACTATCGAGGTCATTCTGCAGCTAAAATTGAGGATTGTTAAGGGCGGAACGCCCTAACTCACTCTCATCCGCGAGCCCATAGGGCGAGCGGTAAAAATGTGATTAATAAATTCTGTTTGATCATTATCCTTATTGCGGGCAGGTTTGAAACCTGCCCCTACGATCATGCAATTGATTGACTATTGTGGAACGTCTATTTTACATAATATTATGATGCCATGTTTGTTTCGTCGACATCACGTTATATTAAAATTAGATGGCATCTAATCAATTCTGAGTACAAAAAATGGTAAAATAAAAGAGAAAACTGTTAATGTGATAGCTATGATTTTCATAGGTTTGGATTTAGCTTTTTCAATCAAGAAAGTGCAGAGAATGAAATAAGCACTGTTTGCTAATAACAAAAGAAGGATCATTATATTGAATCCAGTAAATCGACAATTTAATGCAAAACATATTGTCATGACGATGGTTATTCCGTAACATAAGGCTTTAAGTGGACGAAGATTTGTGATTAGAGCAATCAATACAGTCCAGACAATAAATGCCCAAAACATCACAAACAGCATTATAAATCCTTCGCCGGGTCCATGTTCGTCGGATGTAGATTTTGCTATTATCCCAATGACAGAACCAGGTATGACAGAAAGTGAAAATGCTGTGGCTAACGCAGCAAATGCCAGTTTACGCTTTGTGAAATTTGAATTTGTGGCGAAAGCGAAGATTATAAATATTATAAAGATTAAGAAGAATATCATGATTTAATAATTAGTGACAAATATTTGAATTGAATCTGTTTTTCTGTTTGAGAATCAGAATTTGTAAATTTAATAAATTTTTGGCTATAGAGTTAATCCAGCAACCTTAATATCTTGATTAATTCGATAGTTATTTCACAAACCTATCGATTCTATCGTGTAATATGTTATAAAGGAAGCCAAAGTTAAAACGACAGCCAATGTCTTTGTGAGTGGAGAATTGGCTTTTTCTATAATGAATGCACATAGAGTGTAAAAGGCTGTAGTGCCAATTAACGCTAATAAAGGTCTGGTGTGGCCCCCATCTTTGATACAAATGATAGTGAAAATGATTGCTGTGATTAAATAAAAACCGCCACAGATGATGTGAAATGTGCGGTGATCAAATGCAAAGGTTATCCATATCACCCAAATTATGAAGATAAAAAATAAATAAAATATCAAGAAAAATATACCATCAGGAATCCCCAAAAAGAAAAATGGAAGACTGTTCAAAACAAATGATAACGATAGAGCTAAGAATGCCAGTTTACGCTTTGTGAAATTGTGGTTCGTGACGAAAGCGTAGATCAAATATCCTATAGAGATTATGATGAATATCAGTATCAGAATTGCTAAAAATACAGAGAATGTTAATAATTCCATAATCGCGTGAAGTTTTAATGACTAATGACGAATCTTTGAATTGAATCTGTTTTTCTGTTTGAGAAGTTTCCAGAGAAAGTCTATGACTTTTGAGAGGAAAATAGACTCAAAATGACCATATAAAGTGCAAAGAGCATTAAAAAGCCACCTCCTAAAGCATCTCCGTCGGACGGAAATTTTGCTATTGTCCCAATTACGGAAGTTGGAATGATAGAAAGTGAAAATGCTGTGGACAACCCGATAAATGCCAGTTTACGCTTTGTGAAATTGTGGTTTGTGACAATTGCGGAAATTAAAAAAGCTATAAATACCAGTAAGAATATTATTCCCATAAACGACGTCTGTTATATACACTTAATATATAGCCCTATAAAACCGTATGGCACAATAAAAGATGCCAGCGTCAAAGCGACTGCCGCAATCTTCATTGGCGTAGTTTGGGCTTTCTCTATAATGTATGCACAGAGAATAAAAAATGCGGTGTTCGCTATAAATATGAGTGGAGCGGTGGTGGGAGATTTTAACCTCGTCTCTAAACAAATAAAGCCGAATACAATAGCCATGATGATGATGAATCCGAAACTTAATACATAAAATGAGTGGGAATTCGATATGATTTGCATCATCAACATTGTCAGCCCAGAAAGGATAACAAACATATATATGACAAGTATGAGAAATCCATCACCTGGACTATCGCCAAACTCAACTACAAAAGAACATGGAAAAATTGAAAGTAAAAATGATATAGCCAAAACTGTAAATGTCAGTTTCCGCTTGGTAGAGTATTTGATAAAGAGAAAGATAATTATGGCGATTATTAAGATTATTATGTATTCCATAAGCGAAGATTAATATTATCTTTTGATTTTATTTATAGGTAGGTTCTATTAATTCATAAATTCGAGTGGAAGCCGTTCCGTCAGATACAATCTTTCGGAATCAGTCCCTCAGCTGAGGGCTTTGGCTAGCGATTGCGTTCGTTTATCCACTCATTGACATGTTGTTTTTGACGATTT